>Ga0182024_10008395_pt1 | contig 21794 bp, 8 predicted proteins | sample P32metaG_FD_120480 | JGI IMG/M metagenome (GOLD analysis project Ga0182024, IMG submission 120480) | Permafrost microbial communities from Stordalen Mire, Sweden - P3-2 metaG (Illumina Assembly) | ecosystem: Environmental > Terrestrial > Soil > Wetlands > Permafrost | place: Sweden: Stordalen...
CAACAAACGAATAAAACCCAAAAATCTTGAAGATAAAGATGCGAACCAATCCCGTTCCGCCGGTGCTTCCGGCCACCGCCAACACCTGTTTTCAAAAAACAACCCCTTTTGCAGACATCTCTTTCATAGGTTCCATAGGCTCCGGCCACGTCATTCGTGGCAATCAGGTCGGTCACCGGCCAAAGCATGGCACTGGAAAAGCCGCTCCCATTGTTAAGCATGACGGCGAAATTGGTGTAGTAGGGGGTGACGGGACTGCTGTTAAAAGGCTTCCAGTAATCCATCACCCGATCAGGCAGGCCGTCCCCGTTGAGATCACGGATGCGTCCGTAAGGCGTGTTCAGCGCGCCATAGTTTTGGCCGTCAGGCATCAGATTGGAATCAGAGGCTGAACCGCTCCCGGTGGATGTGTAGCTAAAAGCGTAACGGGTGGCGGCGAATGCGCCGCTGCCATTGGCCTGCATTCCCAAATTCTTTTGCACCTGATATTGATTGGGCGAACCGGAGCCGTCCCAATTCACGCGGTCGGGCAAACCGTCGCCATCCATGGTGCCTGTTCATCTAAGGCTGCGGACGCATCGGCGGCGATGAAATCGCTTGTGTTTGAAGAGCGTAGTGTGTCTTCTCAATGCCTATATGGCTGTTTATACAAACGGAGTTCTCCTGGCGATTAATCCCAACGCGACTTTGCCTGTTTTTGGCATCGTCAACGCACATAGCTATCTGGGTAAGTCGTCATATGCGAATGACGATTGTGGCGGAGTCACGATCGGTGAGTTCCGAATGTATAGCGGAGCCATGGGGACGGCGCAGATTGCCGCCGGTTACGCTTCAGGCCCCAATGCGTTGCCTGCGCCCAAAATATCTGCCACAATCGAGGATCAGAATCTGGTGTGCATCTGGCCGCATAATATTGCCGGCTACTCTCTTCAAACTTCGACCAAACTTGGAGCCGGCGCGTCCTGGGTGCCGGCAACAGTGTCGTCTTTCATCCTGACGAATGGGACATTTATGATCGAGTTACCAATGACCAATCAGCAGGCTTTTTATTGTTTCGTTAAATAATCAATTTGGATGAAATCAACCCGAAATGCCAAATGAATAATCAAACTGGTGTAGTTAAAAAGGCAACTGTCTTGGCAGGGATGCTGAGCGCTCTCACGGCGCTTGGTCAGGCACAAAATACTGCGATCACAGTGCATGCAGACCAAGTGCTCCACCCCAATTCTCCTTATCTGACCGGGGCGTGCATCGAGGATGTGAACCACGAAATTTATGGTGGCATTGATAGCCAGATGATTTTTGGCGAGAGCTTTGCGGAGCCGGCGTCGCCACTGCCGTTGAAAGGGTTCAAAGCTTACGAGGGCCGGTGGACGACAGGGGATGACGGCAGTGTCCAAGGCGCTGGCAGCGATGGTGCAAAGATTATCTGGGATGGCCCCGGGTTCTCTGCGGGAGAAGTCAGTGTAGATGTCATGTTGACAGAAGTGGACGGCGGCAACGGAGGTTTGATTTTTAAAGTCAAAAATCCCGGCAAGGGCGCAGATGCTTTTACTGGCTATGAGGTGTCGCTTGAAAGACCGGGGTTGTTGGTGATCGGACGCCATCGTCAGAATTGGGAACCGATCCGCCGCGTGCCCTGCGACGTGCCGGTCAACGAGTGGATCAAATTGACCGTGCGCATGACCGCCAGGTCCTTCATGGTGTTTGTCAACGGCAAGAGCATGACGCAATTTGAAGACACTGAGCACCCGCTCGAAACCGGCACAGTGGGATTGCGTATCTGGCAGAGCAAGGTCTTATTCCGCAACTTGTCCCTCGGCACGACAGGGCGGCAACAAACAATTCCATTTGAATATGACTCCAGGAATAATCTGGCTGGAGGCGTGAGTGGCATGTGGAACGCCATCCAGCATGGCACGGCGGCGGGCAAGCTCTCATTGGAGAGTCAAAATGCATTTTCCGGCAAGCAAAGCCAGAAAATTTCCTTCACGGGTGGCAGCGGGGAAATTGGCATTGCGAATCAAAGCCTCAACCGCTGGGGTATGAATTTTGTCAAGGGCAAGCCCTACGAAGGCTACCTCTGGGCGCGGGCCGACTTGCCCACGGAATTGGCCGTTGCGCTGGAGAGCAAGGATGGCGCGACGGTGTATGCTGAAAAATCGTTGAGCCTCAAAGCCGGCGACTGGCAGCGTCTGGACTTCGCATTTGAGCCGGACGCGCCAGAACCCTCCGGCCGGTTCGCAATCAAGCTCAAGCAGCGTGGCTCGGTCACATTGGGTTACGCTTTCCTGCAGCCTGGTTCATGGGGGCGCTTCAAGGGTTTGCCGGTTCGCAAGGACGTGGCGGAGGGATTGATCAATCAGGGCGTGACGCTTCTGCGCTATGGCGGCAGCATGATCAACAACCCCGACTACCGCTGGAAGAAAATGATCGGACCGCGTGCGCAGCGCCCGCCCTTTGAAGGGCATTGGTATCCATATTCCTCAGACGGTTGGGCCATTTTTGACTTCCTGAACTTCTGCGAAGCCGCGGAGATCGTCGGCATTCCCGATCTCGACATCAACGAATCACCTCAGGACCTGGCTGATCTCATGGATTATCTCAACGGCGCGCCCGAAAGCGTTTGGGGCAAGAAGCGAGTCACCGACGGTCATCCCGTGCCGTATCATTTGAAATACATCGAGCTGGGCAACGAGGAGCGGGTGGATGAAGTGTATTGGCAAAAGTTTAAGGCTGTGGCCGAAGTGATTTGGGCGAAAGATCCTTCCATCATTTTGATCGTAGGCGATTTTTGCTATCACGATGTAATCACTGATCCATTCGACTTCCCTGGCGCGGACAGCCACATTACGACACTCGCGGCGCAGCAGAAAATTTTGCAATTAGCAAAGCAACATGACCGCGAGGTGTGGTTCGATGTTCATGTCTGGACGGACGGCCCGCGGCCTGACAGCAGCCTGCAAGCCATGCTGTCCTATAACGACGCGATGGACAAGATCGCCGACGGTGCGAAACATAAAGTTCTGGTTTTCGAGTTGAATGCGAACAACCACTCTCAGCGCCGTGCGCTGGCAAATGCGCTGGCCATCAATGCGATTCAGCGCGATGGATGCCTGCCCATCACTTGCTCGGCGAATTGTCTCCAGCCCGACGGCCAGAATGACAATGGTTGGAATCAGGGGCTGCTGTTCCTGAATCCGCCGCAAGTCTGGTTGCAGCCGCCGGGCTTTGTGACGGAGATGATTTCGCGGAACTATCAGCCGCTCGTGGTGAAAGCCGAAAGCACGGATCGCAATGTAGATGTGAGCGCGACCAAGAGCGAGGACGGCAAAACACTCGTGTTGCAGATCGTGAACATCGGCGAAAAGGCGGCCGCGCTGCCGCTTAAAATTTCCGGCTTTGATCCGTCAAAGCGCGCGGGACAGATGTTGACGCTTGAAGGTTCATTGGACGCGCACAACACGGCGGATAACCCTGAGGCCATCAGGTCGGTGAAAACTGAATGGAAGCGCGGATTGGAAGAAGGTGAGACCATTGTGACTTTCCCCGCTCATTCTTTCACAGTCATCCGGTTATAAATGAATTTTTGAAACAACATGCATTGTTCATCACTTGCCCGGCAGAAGGCTGGTTGAACCGGCGGTTAAAATGCCCTCCGTCCCTTCTGACATTGCTTGCCGCAAAACAACAAATCTCAGTTATCGGGCCGTCCGTTGACGACCTCAAAATCCACCGTGGTGTCGAGCGTGTTCGGAAAGCAATTACCAAACATCCAGGCCAGTTCCTTATTACCAATGGTTGATTGAACTTTAGCGATGATCCTTTCCACGGCCGGGCTTTTGAATTTGCGTTTCGCCTCGGGAATGCGCATAATGGGAAAATCTGTTTCTGCGAACGAACCAGTTTTCAAACCGGCAGTCCATGGACGCCGCAGGGGGAATTTGCGTTCCGATGCTCAATCCTGTGAAATAACCGGGCTTGGCTGGTTGAGGTTTTCTGCCGAAACTTCAAATGTCTGGATGCTGGTTTCATTTATGAACGGATTTTATCCAATTGCGACGGGTCATGGTGCCGATAGGCGGTAGAATCGTTGCGGCCAGTTGGTGATCGTTGCATCCATGAATTGATACTGGCCCGGCTGGCTTTCGGTCGCCGGCCCAAGACTGACCCAATTCAACAGATCGGTGGTCGCACACACAGTATAAGTCGCGTTTGAGCCGCCGGAAAAATTCAGACCGAAATTTCCGTTGCCGGAGTCGCCCGGATTCCAAGAGCAACCTGTGAATTGCGGCACGGCAGGAAGCCCGATGTTGACCGTCACCTGGGCCGAACCCGAACTGTAAAGTCCGTCATCAGCGGTAAAATTGAATGACATATAGGGATTGCCCGTTGCTCCCGTCGCGGGCGCGAAAATGATCTGCCCGGCCGGATCGCTGACCAGTGTGTTTGGCGCGTTGATGGGCAGTCCGCGCGAACCAGCGGAGTATTGATAAAGTGCCCCGGCCACCGGCAACGACAGGACGTGGTGATTCAACGGACTCCCGTCGAAACCAACGGCTGGCAACGCGAACGTAAGATCATGATTCACATAACCCGAGACGGTGATGTTGTTGGCCTGCGGCGCCTGATCTCCTATTGCCAGCGCAAAGGTCGTGCCGCCGGCAATCGCGGTCACGTTGGTCAAACCCGTTGGCACGTTGGTTTGTCCGGCGCTGTTGTCGCCCCAGCCAATCACCGGTCCGGCGGATTGCAATGCCAGATTAAAGGCGCTTCCGCTGGCGACCGCCGACACATTTGTCAAACTGGCCGGCACAGTCGCATGGCCGCTGGCTTTGTTGCCCCATACCACCACCGTGCCCGCCGCGCCGCCGATGCCGTAGGTAGCTGCAAGACGCTCATTGTCGCTCATGATTTCCCACGAATTCAGAGCCCGATTGTAAAGCTGGATTTCCGCGATGTCGCCGTTGAAAAAATAGGAACTGGTCGTCATCGCTCCAATCTGGAACGGGTAATCGCCGCGCGCGTCGGGACAGAGGGAATTTTGCGTTGCGACAATAGCTCCGTCCACATAGAGTGTGATGGTGTCACCGGCGCGCACATACATCGCGATGTGCTGGTTGCCATCCGCCACATTTCCGCCATAGAGGCTCAAATCCGAGCCGCAGCCGCCGGCACCGGCACCCAGCCCGGCACCCAATTGACTGCCATTGATGCAAAGCGCCCAGTCGCTGACGATGTTCGGCTGTTCCGCGCCCAGCAATCCTGTGTTCTGGAAGAATGAACTCGATGAATTTCCTGGCGTCGAAGTTCTGAACACGACCTCCAAGGTGAAACTTCCGGCGGCGGCAATCGGGCTGTCCGCCGCCGCCACGGTCAGAAACTGGCTGCTGCCACTGGAGAAACGCACCGTCTTATGCCCGTTCAGCACGTTGGAATATAACCTTGGCCGGTTCCCGGTGACGGGCTGGGTGGCGTTTTTCCCGCCGATGCTGTCCGTCCAGGTGCTGACCGATGAGCCGTCGGCTCCCGGCAGGCTGTCCGCCACCCAATCGCACCTCGGCGCGCCGGCGATTCCGCTCATGCCATAAGTATTGGCCAGAACACGGTCGGCGCTCACGATCTCCTGCGGATTCAAGGCCCGGTTGTAAAGCTGGATTTCCGCGATGTCGCCGTTGAAGAAATAGGCGGCGGTGGTCATCGCTCCGATCTCGAAAGGATCGCTGCCGCGCGCCGCCGTGCAGAGCGAGGTTTGTTCCGCCACAATGACGCCATCCACATATAAACGGATGGTGTTGCCGGAACGCACATACATGCCGATGTGGGGATTTCCGTCGGTCACATTTCCGCCATAGAGGCTGAAATCCGAACCGCAGCCGCCCGCACCGTCGCCCAGCCCGGCGCCCAATTGACTCCCATTGATGACCAACGACCAGTCTGTGGTGGCCCCCGGCACGTCAGCGCCAAGCAGACCGGTGTTCAGGTAAAACGAAGACGAGGTGTTGCCCGGCGAGGAAGTCCTAAACACCACCAACATGGTGAAATTCCCGGCTCCGGAAATCGGACTGGCCGCCGCCGCCACCGTCAAGAACTGGCTGCCCGCGCTGGAAAAGCGGACAACGTTGTGGGCATTCAACGCATTTGTGATGAGTTGCGGCTGGTTGCCGGCGGAGTTCTGTGCTGCGCTTTTTCCCAGCACACTGTCTGTCCAACTACCGATTGGCGTTCCATTGGCTCCGGCGAGACTGTCCGCGACCCATTTGCATGATGGAGAAAGATTGGGCGAAGCGAGGCCGTTCGCATTGAGAGCGAGGCTGTCATAGTCCCCGGCGGAGACAGCGACAACCTGATTCAATCCTGCGGGTGTGTTGGTCTGTCCATAGCTGTCGTTTCCCCACGCCGTCACCGTCCCATCCGACTTTAACGCAAGGCTGTGATACCTGCCGGCGGCAATCGCCACCACATTGCTCAATCCGGCCGGCACATTGGTTTGATTGAAATTATCATATCCCCAGGCCGCGACCGTGCCGTCGTTTTTCAACGCGAGGCTGTGATAGCCGCCGGCGGCAATTTCCACCACGTTGCTCAAACCCGTCGGCACATTGGTCTCACCGTATGTGTTGTCTCCCCAGGCGATCACCGTGCCATTCGACAGCAACGCGAGGCTGTGTTGAATCCCACCCGCCACCTCCATCACATTGCCCAAACCCGCCGGCACATTGGTTTGATTAAAGGCATCGTATCCCCACGCCACAACGCTGCCGTCGGTTCTTAAGGCCAGTCCGTGGCTGGCACCGCAACTGATGCCGATCACATTCGTCAATCCGGCCGGCACATTGGTCTGGCCCAGGCTGCCATCGCCCCAAATTTGCAATCTGCCGCCGATGCTGAATATCTTGTCCGCCCCCCAAACCGTTCCCAAAGCATTGCTCACCGCCACGCGATAGTGGTAAACCGTTCCCCGAACCAGTCCGGTGATCATGGCGCTCGCCGGCACCGGTGAATTTCCGGTGACGCTGATTGTCGCGGTTTTTGTCCCGTAACTGGTGTTGGTTCCCCATTCCATCCAGGTGTCGGCATTCGCGGCGTTGGGATTAACCATTCCTCGTAAAGTGGCGGTGCCGGCAGTAATTCCAGTCGGCGGTTCAGTTACAGCAACGGGAATTCCGTAAATTTGGTTGGCGAGCATGAACAAATGATCCGGGCGGACGAAGACAAATTTATTCGTGTCAAACATATTGGCGATGGTGAGAAGATCCGATGGAACCAGGTTCCAAGCGACAGCCTGGGCCACAATGAACCGTGGCGCGGTGTTATTCCAACCCGCTGCGGCACCGGCGATGGCGTTCGTCATTTGCGCAAGGGTGGATGCATAAGTAGGGGTTTCGGCAATCGTCCGCAGCCCCAGATCCACCGCGTTGTAAGTTCCGTTCTGATCCGTCAATCCCAGCAACGATGGACAATTCGCCGCGTAAGCCTGGGCAATGCCGCTGTTGACACCATCCCAAACGGTGATGACACGGAGGCCGCACCGTTGAAGATAACCATCAGCGACGGTGGCAAACGCGGCCAGATTGCCGCTGCTCCAGTCTTCAACGCGGGTATAACCGGCACCCGACGGACCCGATATCAGACAATCGTTGGTGGTGGCTGTGCCCCAGTAATAATTCAGCATGACCGGGTCGAGATTGGCCGCAAGCGCATCCACTGTCCAACCGATGGGAACCGCGCCGCGACTGCCATTCTCCCAGTTGATCTTCATTGCGTGCTGCATGTATTGGGCGTTGTCGCCATCGCTGAGGAGCAGAGAGACATAGATTTTGTTTTGGAGCGGCGGCGGCGGCGGAATGGGCGGAACATTAATGGGGCTGGCGACCCCGCTGAAGAGCGAGCCATTAACAAAAAAATCGCTGGCAACAACGGGAATTCCATAAGTGGAAAGCCAGGGCACGTCGGCCCCTTCATTTGGCACCCAGCCGATGTAAACACCATTGAGAAAACCATTGGCCGGGGCCATTTGAGAGGTAAATAAAGCCATCAACGTGGCATCCTCGGAAACGGACCCCGGATCCAGCCAGACCGTGGCGGTTTTCGTTGCCACCAGGTAATCTCTCAAATTTCCATCCACACTGGTTTCCATGCCGGCCAGGATGCGATGGGTGCATTGGGGCCAGTAGTTGGTGTAAAGATAGCCATATACCGCATATTTATTGGAGAACCGTCCGCGAAGGTCGTCTATAATCGGAAGTTTGTAGGGGGCATTGGTCAATGTTGGCAGCAGGCTCGGATCGCTGATCAGTTCTTTGTTCACTCCCGCCATCGCGGTCGCCAGATTCAGCGTGTCGGGCTGGCTGGGATCCGTCACCACCAACCCGGTAAAATTGGTCTGGTATTTGAGAATGGCGCTGTAACCGTCAATCAGGTTATACGACAGATTGTGAAGGTTTATCCAGGTGAATTCGCCTTCTCCATTCACCGTGCTCACGCAGGCAACGCGCGGCTGGGTGCGGTTCACAATTCCCTCAAGCGAAGTGAACAGGTCAATCTCCGGGCCGCTGGCCGAACTGATGTCAATGCAATCTATCACCGGGGCCGGCGTTGAAAATGTCGGCAGCAACTGATTGGACGGCCAGATGAGTCCGGTTCCTGAAACCAGCCTGGGAAACAACACGATGACAGCCATCAGGACCACTCCGATGCACTTCGTATGGTTGCAGGCCGCAGTCGGATCAAAAATGTTTTGTTGTCCTGTCGTGGCAGATCGAATCCAGCCGGCTTTTTTCATGGTTTTATTTTCAACTGTCATCAGATTTTTCTCCACCTACGGACCAAGCAGCACGCGATAGAATCTTTGGCCATAATTTGTCGTCGTCGGATCCACAAATTGGAACGGAAGCGTGGCGGGGTTGGTCGTCAACAGGCAGGTCCAGTCTGTCGAACCGGCGGCCAGATTGGTTGTAACATAGACTTGATAGTCGGGCCCCTCATCACCGTTGACTTGCATGTCGAACTTTCCGCTGCTGAATTGCGAAAATCCAATGACCGGCAGCGCCGGACGCAGCACCGTGACGGAAAAACTTTGCGTGGCCGTCATGCTGGGCGTGCCGTTGTCGGCCACCTGCACCGTAAGCGGATACGTCACCCCGGATTGCGCGATAGTGGGACGCCACGCCAACAGGCCGTTCGTTGAACTGATGATTGCCCCGGATGGCGGGCTTGGCAGGCTGAACGTGAGCCTTTGCGCGGGCAGATCGGGGTCGGTGGCGGTGTTGGTGATCAAAAGCGTGCGTCCGGCAAGAATGGTTGTGTCTGAAACTGGCATCAGGCTTGGTGAATGGTTCATCAGGGTCGGCACTTCGGCGGCACTAAACACACGATCGAAGAGTTGCACGTCATCAATCGCGCCCGGCAAAAACCCTCCCGCCACTCCGGTCTGCACACTGCCAATGCGCAGGCTGGGCGGATCGGTTCTCGTTCCCGGCGGCCCGGGGCCGGTGGCTTGCAGATTGCCGTCCAAATAGAGACACATCTGCCCGCTGACCGAATCGCGCGTCGCCGACACGTGATGCCAGTAGCCGTCGTTGATGGGATTGGTGGTGTAAATCGTCGTATCAGGATTGCCCACGCCAAATGCGGCAGTATTGCCAACCAAGGTGATGCCAAAATCGTTCACCACGCCAGCCACTTCGCCATCCACCAACCCCATGCCATCATACCATTGCCCGCTACCGCCGGTGGCGGTGGTTTTGACCCAGAAATCGATGGTGAAACTGTTGCTGACTGAAAGCGGAATGCTGATGAAAGTGTTGGTGCTGCCATCAAATTGCGCCGCCAGCGCGCCCAGCTTTCCCGCCACAAACTGAACATTGCCGGACATCGTGCCGTCATTGCCGTTGCCGCTGGCATCCAGCGCGTTGCCCTCGAACGGATACCAGGCCCGCGCGCCGTCGGTGGATGTCGGCGGAAATTCAGTCGCGACCAGATGCGTGAAGCTCGACAGCGACTGGTTGCCGTCTGTGCAATAATCCCGCACGCCCAGCATTCCGCTGGCGAAAGTGCCGTCACTCAAATCCAGCACCGGCAGGTTGGTGTCGGTGACAAAGATGCGCAGCCGCGATCCTTGCGCCTGCACCTTGAGATGATAAAACGTGTTCGCCGCGAAGGTCATAGGCACGTTGGTGATCGAATTCCAGCCATTGCTGGCATAGCCGAATTGAAGCTGTGAATCCGCGGCATCAATGCCGACATAATAACCGCAGTAATCGTCCGCGCCGATGTCCGGCTTGCTGGCCCGGAAAATCAAACCGGCGTTGCCGACGGGGCCGACCAAGACATCCGCCTCATAAGCGAAATTTGTGAACGCCGTCGCCATCGCGAGCGCCTTCGCGCCGTTCGCCGAAGCCGGGACGGTGCTCAACGCGCCGTCGCGTGCCAGCCAGTTTCCGCCAAATGTGGTCCAGCGCTGGCACCAAGTCGGATCAAAATTCTCGGTAAATGAGCCGCAAGTCGGTGCGGGAGTTCCCAAATACGGAAACCAACTGATCCTCATGTGTTGCGAGCCGAACGGCACCAGCGTGACGTTGACCAGCGGATTGGTTGAGGCGACCGGACTGGCCGGCGGCTCGAAGGCGTGCGTGCCGCGCCAGCCAATTGTCCAATCCGGCAGTTGCCGCGCCTGGGCCATCAATTCGACGGACGGTTCCGCCGGATCAAACGGGTTCGTGGGCGTCGCAAAATTGGTGAAGGTTAGAGATGCGGCGAGGTTGGTGGGATTCAGTTGCAACGCGTAATTCCATGGAGTCGTGGACTGCACCTGAAATTCATCAAAGCCCAGCCCCAGCGGATCAGGCGTGCGAACCGTCCACTGCTCGCCGATTTTCAACGAATAAACCACCGGCCCGCGATTGATGGCCACCGCGCGGCTAGGCCCGGCCAGTTCCTGAATCGGCATCGGCAGGTTGACTGCAACTTGATCGCCGTTTGTCCAAGTGCGCTGGATGCGATAGAAAGACGCCGGGGCAACGCCGCTTTGAAGCTGACCGTTGACCGTGATGGTGGCGTTGCTGCACCAGCCCGGAATGCGCAGCACCAACGGGAAAGCAACCGCGTTGCTCACGCAAACATCCAGCCGCACCTGTTCTTCAAACGGATAGCTGGTGTCCTCGGTGATTTGAACCTGCTGGCCGCCGCGCAGGACGTTCACAACCGTCGGAGCGTAGGCGATTACCGCCAGCCCGCCGTCCGCCGTCGCCGCCCAGGAATTCTGGACGAACTTTGGCCAGCCCATTTGAAAGTTGAAGCGGCAGCAGGGAAAGCCGGAATCCGGGCCGGGCAGCGTGGCATTGTCGTAATCCTCGTTGAAGCCGTGCCCGCCATCAATTGCAATCACATTGTTCGCCAGCGTGTAGTATTGCAGGGCCTTGATATTGTTGGCGGTGGCGGCGGGCATCGCGTTGAAGGCAATCGTCTCCAACCGGTCCGCCAGCAGCGGGTCGCCGGTGATGCGCACGGCGGTTTCGAGACTCAACATGGCTTCAACGATGGCGCAAAACTCCACGCCTTGGATGCTCGAATCGCCGGCAAGAAACTCCGTCCCGCTGTTGATGCCGAAGGACAGCGCGTTTTCGCGCATGAGATTGTCAATGCCGAGCGACACGGCGTTCCGGTCACTGGGCTGTTGTGAAAGCTGATAATAGACCGCCGGCAGTTTAAGCGCCTCCTCCACGTTGACGTTGTGCTTGGGCTGAAAATCCGTGCCGTAAAGGACAAAATTGTTGCTCGTGAAAATGCCGGACCAGTCGTAGGCCTGCTGGTGCAGCAGGTTGACGAGCGTCAGCAGGTTGGTGTCGCCATTCCGGTTGTAAAGCCAGAGGGCCACGGACATTTCGTCGCCGGCGCGCGCCTTGGCCCAGTCATTCAGCGGACGCGCCGGCAAATTTACCAGCATGTAGTTGAAATAATTGCTTAAAACTGTGGGCACCCGGGGATCAGCGGTGGCCTCGTAATAATCCTTCAACGCGTAGGTGGCGATGATGCGCGGCCACCAATCATTGTTTGAAACCGGCCCGATGTAGCCGTCCGGTTCCTGGTTGTCCAACAGCCAGTCCATCCATTTTTGCGCCTTCTGCTTGAGGCCGGCGTCATTCAAGGTGTAAGCCAGCGCCACCAACCCCTTGTAGTAGTAAGGACTGCGCTCCCAATTATCACCGGTGCCGCCAAGCCACCCGCTGTTGGTGCCAAGGTCGCTGGCATAAATCGCCTCGGAATTTCCGGTAATGCCGTCGCGCTGCAACTGACATTGCGTGAACAGCCAGCCCAGCGGACGAACGCTGCCCAACGGCAACGCGACATACGGCGTCGCCAAAAGCGGCGCGCGATTGGCCACGATGGCCGTGGGCGGAAGATTGGTCGCGGATGGCAGTCCCTGCGCGTGTGCCGTGGCATATACAAGCCCCGTCAGACTTGCGGCGGCGGCTATTTTCCTGATCTTTGTTCTCACTCAATCTAATTGTTTTGAACATCCACCAGCCCGAAATCAATGTATTGGCCGCCGGTGGTTTGATGACAGTGGATGGCGATCAGATTTTTGCCGGGCTTCAATGCGGCTCTTCCCTGTGGCGTCAACGGGAAGGCGTCATAGCTGGTGATAAAGCCGCCGGCCTTGAGGGCGAGCACGCCATTGATATAGACCTCGGCGTCCTCATCGTGATGGAGCCAGGCCTCCAACTCATCATAATTCTCCACCGGCAAATCTATGACACGCCGCAACCAAATATCGTCGGTTTGCCAGACGGTGCCGATGACCGCCCCCGGAGTGTTCACCGTGCCAAATCCACTCTGGCCCAGCTTCCAACTTGAATCGTCATACTGCTGATTCATCCAATCCGTGGCGGGCTGGGAAGTGGTGTAACTCCACTTCGCCGGTTGCTTGTCCGCCGCCGGGACAATTACGGTGATGGTTGGCGGTTTGGGCAGCGGTGCCCAGCCGGCGGCCTTTACGGTGTCACCGGAAGCCCATTTGTTCCAAATAGCCCGGTCGGTCAGCATCTTGACAAAGAAGCCGCCAACCACCGGTCGTGCATGCATGCCACCACTGCGAACATCATCAGTCATATAGGAATCCGAAATTGGATCGCGCGTGCTCGTCTGATTCAAGTAATCATAGATTGGCGAGATAATCGTCTCAAAATCGGCCTGGTTGTCCGCGAGAGTCGCGCTCCAAATGGACCAGTCGGCCTTGGTCAGGTGCGTCCGCGAATCCAGCGGCACCCCATAGCGCTGCATGACGCTTTTGTAATGCGCAACCTCGTTTTGCGCCACCGACGGCCGAAAAACATTCAGTCCCAAAATGCGGTCCCAGACCAGGTTGTATTTCTGGCTCCACGTATTGGGCTTGTCGAAGGCGAGCCTGAAATGATCATCATCGGCGGCCACCTTTACCCAATGCGCCGCGTCCACCTTCGCCAGTTGGGCGTATCGCTCGGCATTCGCCAGATCGCCACGCATTTTACAAAGATCGCCGTAGGCGGCAAGGGCAAGGATCGCTTTTACGGACAGATTTGCGTTATGCGCCAGATGCCCCATGAAATCATCGGTGCAAAGCTGTTCTTCCGGATCGAGGCCGTAGTTCTCCAGATATTTCGCCCACTGGGTAAGTTGCGGCCACCACGGCGTCACAAAATCAGCGTTGCCTTCCGCTTGCGCCACGGCATCGCATAGGATGAGCATGTTGCCGCTCTCTTCGACGGGCATGCCTTCACCACCATCGTCCGTGCCACGCGCAATCGGATAAGTGCCCAGATCATGCGGCGCATTGGGAAATTTCCAATGGCTTGAATCAGCGTAGGAAAGAATTGGAACCAACGTCGCCTTGGCCAGCGTCGGACTCAAGAAGATCCAGATTGGATCCATGGGGAAAAAGACATCCACCGTTGCTATGTCGCCGTTGCTGGTGTCCTCCTTTGTGAAAAATAACGGCTGGTTGTTCGCGTCCGCCGCCAGCCCACAGGACGCGACGCATTCGCGGTAGGCTAGCGCGCAAATCTGGGCATATCGCTCGCCACCAATCTTCGTCATATCCGCCATCAAATCCTGATCGAATTTCTCGCAGCGCACCCGCAGCGACGGATAATCCTTCGCCGCGACCTGCAATAATTCCGCGGGCTCCATGCCATTGCGCCGCCAATACGGGCGCAGATTTCGTCCGAAATACTTGATGGCATAAATCTCGTCATACGCAACAATGACCTGCCTTTCCACGGCTTCGGCACCAACCGCGCCCAAATTAAACACGAATGCCAGCACCGGTGTGCGGTCGTCCGCCGCGCGGGACATTTGTGAATCATCTGCCGCCGGCACGCTGCCGTTTTGGACAAAGCTGTCCAACAAGTCTTGGTTCGCACCGATGGCCGCTTTTGATTGTTTCGTCGAAGCCGCCGCATATGCGTAACCCCAGTTGATGCGGTGATCATCGCCGGCTGACCCAAGTATCGGTTGCTCTTGCGTGCCCACGCGCAAAGCGGTCAATTTGCCGGCCTTGACCCGCGACCACTCGACCGGTTCATTGGGTTCGTTGACAACGATCTGGGAGCTGGTGCTGTCATAAATGGAAACCTCATGCTTGGCCCCATCCACCGACCGGACATCCCAAGTTAGGTAGCTCAATGGGCGCGAAAACACATCCAAATCGTGGGGCAAAAGCGCTGTCATGAACGTCAGCGAAACGTGGACCCCGGCATCTTCAAATTCGTAAACGCTGCGCGTCGGGAACACATTCAATGAAAGCTGGGGAAACGCCGGAATGCCGGCCGGCTCCGCCCCCATCAGCCGATATGTCTTGCCGTCAATCCGAATCAAGCTCACCAACGAATGCTCCCGGTGGGTCCAATGCTGCGTATTTTTGTCTGTCAGCTTGTTCGCCTCCGACCAGATGCTCAAGTAAGGGTCAAAAGTTACAAGCGGCACCGCCGGCGGACGCAAAGTCTCCGCTGGGGCCACCGTTGAAACACCGGAAAAGATCAAGACCAGCCCCACAATATGGCTTATCCAATATTTATGCTTATTTTTCATGAAATGAATTAATGCCGTTGCTCGAAACCCTGCCAGATTCATCAAACTTGCCAACCGCCAAGACAATTATTGTTCCAGCGTGCTTACGTTCGATAAAGTCCAATTCGGAGTCGCATAGGGTCCAGATGTATGTGGATCGTTGTCATTGTTCCACCGCGCGCGCCAGTAATTATTATTCGGGTCGATCACATCGTTACGCTTGGCGCTTTCAACATGGCTGTCGGCGAAGAGCAAATCCGTATTGTAATTATGGCGGTTGCATGGAACTTGACAATGCCACGGCGCGGCATTGTCGGGTGCATCACCGATTACGGGATCCAAATTGGCATTGAAATTAATCGTGCTGGCATCCGAGCGGACATCACCGATGGCAATCATGTTCACCGGACTAACCACCTGGGTATCCTTCACCGGAGTGGTGCCCACATCGGCCCCCATGCCAAACGGTGGATTGTAGGTATTGTTCAACCCCCAATCATTGTAACCCAATGAAAAACGAGAAGAGCTCAATATTACGTTGGCATCTTTGGTGCCGTCTTCGTCGCTGTATTTCGGAATGGTGCCAAACGCATAACCGCCCAGGGTATTATTTGCCGAGTAATCCCAAGCGCTGGTTGGCAGTGCCGCCGGACAAAAAAACGCGTTGCGGTTATTGCTCATCAAGCTCAACAGTCGCGTCGGCCAAACATAAGCACCGAGTCCTGGCGAATAGCAACTAGGGTATTGCTTAAAATCATCCGCATACATGGTCAAAGCAATACCAATCTGCCGCATGTTGTTGATGCAAGCCGACTGTTTGGCCTTCAACTTGGCTTTGGACAAGGCCGGCAGCAGCATGGCGGCCAGAATGGCAATGATGGCAATCACCACCAAAAGCTCAATCAGGGTGAACGCCGAAAGACGTTTTCCGTCATGCCGGCATCCGGTGGCGCAATTGATTTTAGGCATAAAATTTTTCATAATGTCACAATGAGATTCGATTGTGCTTTCATGGGCTGCTTCAAACTACTCCAGAAACCGCATTTGTCATGTGGCATAAAATGGCCACATTTCGATGGTCTCATTAGCTCGGCTGATCGGCTTCATTTTGCCCGCGCCGTTAACTCAGAGAAAACTGCATCTGCTAAAACATTGCCGGGGCGGTCAAGCTGGACAACTCATCCGTTCCAGAGTCAAAAAGGGCGTCCCCGAAAGGACGCCCCTGATTGATCTGCCAGTTCAACTATTACAATTACGGCGTCCGCAACCGGAAGAACTGCGCCGGAGTTGTGTAAATGATCGGAATGGCGTTGGAGAACGTGCCCGTACCGCTGAAAATTCCAGTAGTATTGGTCGTCCACGAAGCCACTGGAATTGTTAGATTGGTCGAAGTCAACCAGGTATAACCGTTTCCAGCAACACCGCCGCTGCCACTCAAAATCAGGTTACCCCCTGACACCATGGTCGGATTGAAGACAAAGGCGCCTGAGGAGGTTATGGTTAATTTGCCGGTGTTCGGATCAAATGAACCTGTGCCTACCGGCTGGATGGCAACCGAAGCGGCATTGACAAAGTTGCCAGTATGGCCTCCAGCCGCAAACAGCTGGAATTGGGCGCCAACCACCAGCGGGCTGGCACCGCTGTTCGTCACCACCAGCGTTCCGCCATAGTTCACACCGGTAAGGCCGTTCACCAAATCGTTATTGGTAACGCCGCCAGTGAGACTAATTTTCAACAGCGCCGTGCTGCTGTTGGAAAAGGTCAGCGAATTATTGATGGTCAATGTGCCAATGGCGGTAGTAATCCCGGGCGCCAGAGTGGCACCGGCGGCCACGTTCACCGGCCCGGCAAAGGTTTCAAAACCGCACAAGGTGCCGGCGCTTACCAAGGTGGCGCCCGTGAAGGTGTTGACCCCATCGAGCCGGAGCGTGCCGTTACCGAGTTTGGTCAGCCCGCCACCACCGCCGCCGCTCACCAACGCGGCACCAAACTCGACAGTATAGCCGTTATCATTGATGATCGCGCCCCCGGCTTGAACCACCGTGTTTACATTTGGAAAGATGTAAGAGCCATTAGCGCCATAAGACTTCAAGGTGCCGCCGTTGAAGTTAAAGGCATTGGGGTTAAATGTCGGCGAATTGGTGCCTGCATTGAAGGCCCAACCGTTGTTGATATTACCGCAGACAATGGTGCCATTGGTATTGAGGTTCACCGTGCCATCGGCCACCCCGTTGCCGCGGGAGAGATACAAGGTGTTGGGAACGGTGAGCACGCCGCCGTTCATGGTCACCGTAGCCGTGGCTTGATCACCCACCGTCATGTCATTGCCCCCGGTCAGGCTGCCGCCGGTCATGGTCACGCTGGCGGTGGAACCTGATCCGCCGGCCATGTTCATGTATTGATTAAAAGTCAGGCTGCCGCCCGAGATGTTCACATTGCCAGTGGAACTTGAGCCGTCAGCCAATCTCATGAAATCGCCGAAGCTACCGGTGGCGGAGCCGGCGACGTTGAAGGTGCATACATTGTTCGCGGACTTGCCGACAAAGAGGTTGTTCGCCGTTAGCGTGGCACTGTCCTGAATCGTGATCGTGCCCTGTGAGGCGGTTGCGGTGTCACCCAGGTTGCAGTCGCCGTCCAGCGACAAACTCGCACTGTCCTTGACCAACACAGAGGCAACGCAATTATTGCCCTCGCCGACGTCAAACCAGCCGTTGGCCTGGATAAACTTGCCGGAGTTGGCCACCACCACACTGCCGGTCGTATTATTGGCCTTGCAAATGTAGACAGGATTGTTCACCCAGAACGTCGAACTGCCGTTCACCGTGAGGGTCATGCTCGCGTTGGCGCCTTCCGGGAGGTTGACGTTGCCGTTGTCGGTGAACGTGGAAGCACCGTTCAACGTAATAAATTGTGACGACAGGTTGCCCCCCAGCCCACCGTCCCAGCCGAGGGAGAGGTTGCCGCAGGTCAACGCCGAGTTGTAGAGCGTGATGGAGGAAGTGTTGTTGATGCCGCCATTGATGCGGCCCAGTCCGACCCAATTATCCACGTTCAAGGTGGTGTTGGTCAGAATCAGTGCGCCGCCGCTGGTCGGCGTGCAGCCGATCCACATTTCGTTAAAGTTATGGTTGGTCTGGCCGCCCGCCGAGCCATCGAGCAGCAGCGTGCCCTGTTGCACCTGAGTGCCCGGATCGAAGTTGTTGCCCAGTTGGTTGTTGCCCGTCGCCGTCAATGCAAGTTGGGCCGGGCCAATTTTCACAATGCCCGCCGTCGAACCGGAGGCCACCTGACCGCCCAGAGTGAGATTGTTTTCCGCATCAATCGTGGCACCCGCCGCGTTCGCCGTAAACCCGCGGTCGACCGTCACCGGCGTGCCGCTGAATTCAAGCGTGCCCGCCCCGATGACCAAATTAGTCGGATTGGATGACGAGGCGCCCAGCGGGCTGGGTGAGCCGCCGTTGGCCAGGTTGGTGACATTCAGGACACCGCCGGAAATGACCGTCGGGCCGGTGTAACCATTGTTATTGAGAATGTTCAAAGTGTCCGAGCCTTGTTTGCTCAAGCCAGTGGAACCGCTGATGCTTCCCGAACCAACAAACGTATAATTCAAGCTGTTGTTTGTCACCGTGACGCTGTATGGATTGACCGTCGTGGTCAGGTTGACCGTGGTGGTGCCGAGCGCGCTGTCATTGAACAAAACCGGAACGCCATTGCCATAATAGGTGGGCAGGCCGGTGCCAAGGTTAATCCAGTTGGTCGTGATGCCAATGTCCCAATTTCCGCCGGCCAGTCCTTCCCAGCGAGGCTGGTTGACTACGCTGATGTTGAGATCAATTGAATTGTTGCTGCCATTCGTAAAGATGTTCGCCGTCACACCCGTCGGCAGGGAGCCGATCACAAAATTTCCCGAACCGGCCAGCGTGGCATAGTGAATCAGCGGAACATCGCCGATTTGCGGCAGCGAGTCGGCGATGTAAATTGTCGTGGTGCCATTTTTGGTTAATGTGCCGGTCACATTCAGCGGTGCCTGTGACAGGGATGGATTTCCAAAACCGCCCAGATTAAAGCTGAGTGAGGCGCCAGTGGAACTGCCCAGCGTAACACCGGCGGCTCCATATTGCGCGCCGGCTGATCCAACAATGATACCAAAACTCGCGTTGTCGGCCACGGTAAGATTGCCGGGGGTGTTGCCAAAAGTACCGGTGGTTAGCGTTCCGGCATTGACAATGGTATCCCCGGTGTAGGTATTGGTCCCGGTCAAACTTAGTGTTCCAGTGCCAAGCTTGGTTAGTCCACCGCCGCCGTCAACCAAATCCTGGGGGATGGCAATGTTATAGGCTTGAGAATCAATGACCGCTCCACCTCCATAAACAACCGCTGTGTATAAACCTGAAACAAAGCTCGAATTGTTCGTGCGTGCCTGCAACGTCCCACCGTTAAAGAAAATGCCGGTTGTAGACCCGGGGTTGGGACCGTTGATACCATCAGCCGCAAACGTGCCGCCAACGAGGTTCAAAAGACCGGACGCACTCGGATTTTCTGCAATGTTCACTTGATTGTGAATAGATATGCCATTGGTCATGTTCCACGTGCCGGTGCCACTATCTTCACCAATCCAGGTTTGACCATTTACGTTGATAAACGTGCCGCCACTTTGATTAACCGTGCCAGACGCCCCTGACCCGTGACAAATGGAAATGTTCTCACCACTGTTGCCAGTATTGACCACCATGGTGCCACCATAGATGTTCAAGACACCGGTTGCACCTTCCCGGCCAATCGCCAGCCAAGTGCTGTTGGTAAAAGCTGCTGTTCCGCTCAAGTTAAGGGTGCCATTGCCGGTTCCACTCTGGCCAATCCATAAATCAGAGCCATCATTGACTGAACCACCGGCCAGATTGTAAACACCCGTGCTGCCGTCACCAACACGCATGAGTCCGCCATTGACGTTGAGCACACCGCCCGTCTGATTCATATAACCAATGCCACCGGTGCCGATCAGGAAGTCGCCGCCGCCCGTCTTGGTAAACGTGCCGCCAGTCATGTTCAAAAAGCCCTGTGCGCCGGCACGTCCGATGGCAACCCAGTTGCCGACGTTGAGGCTGCCACCGCTCAAATTATAGACGCCATAACCAAGATTGGCCTGACCTATCCAGAGTTCGCTGTTGGCGTCGTTGAAGCTGCCGTTGACTTGATTGACGGTGCCGGTGCGCGCGTAATTTCCATTCCAGCCACCATCGGCAATGTGGATGGGTTGGTTGCCACCATTGTTGTAGTTGATCGTGCCGCCATTGATGTTCAACACGCTGGTGCTGCCCGGCCCTTCACCGAGGAAAATTGGCCCCGTGGGCACGTTCACAGTGCCATTATTGAGCGTGAAAATACCAACTGAATTGCTTGCGCTTCCGACGTGAAGCCAGCCGTTCACGGTAAGGGTCTGGCCGTTTTGGGTAATGGCACCGCTGGAATTGGCGCCTCCGCCGTTGGAGTCTCCGCCGGCAGCGATGTCGGTAACCGTCCAGTCGGGATCGCCAACATTGATCTGCACCACGTTGTTGCTGCCATTGAAATTGGCTGCGTCGTTGGTGGGGCCGGGAACCACGCCACCGCTCCAATCTGCCGCATTGGTATAATCGGCCGTTGGGCCGATCCAATTAATATCCGCTTTGGCAGTCATCAATGGCAGGGCAACCAAGGCCGCAAAGCTCAACACTTTAATGTGAGAAAAACGACCTCGGGTTGTGGTTGTGGAGTTTTTTTGAGTTTTCATTTGTTAGGTGGCGTTGTGTTTCGTCCTGCGTCAAACGGGCTTTTGAATTAAAGTTGACACCAAAGGCCTCGATTCGACTTGTGGAACATGCTCTGACTATAAACCACGTTTGGCGAATCTGTCATGTGGCATAAAGTGGCCACGGCGGCATTCTGGGTTTCGCCAACCGAAGAATCGAGATCCAAGCATAAACCGGGTGCGAAGCGCTGCGCGAATTCGGCGTTATCTTTATGCTATGATCAAGCAGGCGATGTGACTTTGTAATTTGGCTTACATATACCATTGGTCTCCTGAATGGTTGCGGCACTGGAATTTCAGGCGAAACGGGCGCACCAAAGTTCGGCGAGCCATCGGGATTCCACGTTAAGTGCTGGTTGCATTAATGACAGTGGCGGCAACTTAGAGCGGCTAACATATCCAACATGGTGACTGCGGGGGGGCATTTGGCATAATTTATTGCTTTTTTATAAACACATCGCCGCAAGATTTAGTGTCGGGCCTTTGGCAGGAAATCTAAATTTCCTTAGGCGCATTCGCCGGGCTCTGCCCAGAAACAAGGCAGTCAACAAACCAGAGGATGCCCCTGAGAGCCGAAAAATGGGGTCTGGCTCAAAAAAGCCAATAAATCGATACCAAGCGGTCGTTTCGCAATATTATGAACGTCTTCCGTAATATTGCGGACGCAATTCCCAATATTACGGACGCGATCCACAATATTCTTCAGGCCAAAAACAATATTGGGGAACCCTTCCCAAGGTCAAAACCACCGTCCGCAATATTATGGAGCCAATTCCCAATATTGTGGACGGCGTCCACAATATTACGGAAGCCTTTCGCAATATTATAAACTCCGTCCAGTGCTGGCCAATAGCGAGTGATGCCGCGACATTTCTGTGCGGATTTTCTTGAAAAGTAAAAAGCTGGATGAAAAGGCGGTTTAAGAATTCATGGTTCTGGTGCAGCGGCTGTCCCACCG
>Ga0182024_10008397_pt1 | contig 21790 bp, 12 predicted proteins | sample P32metaG_FD_120480 | JGI IMG/M metagenome (GOLD analysis project Ga0182024, IMG submission 120480) | Permafrost microbial communities from Stordalen Mire, Sweden - P3-2 metaG (Illumina Assembly) | ecosystem: Environmental > Terrestrial > Soil > Wetlands > Permafrost | place: Sweden: Stordalen...
AAGGACACGGCCGCTACCTTAGTTTCGACCAGCGACGACAATGGCATCTACCAATTCAACGCCCTGCCGCCAGCACCCTATAGCCTCACCGCGGAACATCCTGGATTCAAGAAGAAGGTGTTGGAGCAGGTGCAGATTATCCCTGAGCAGGCCAATTCACTGGACCTGCCACTGGACGTCGGCGACGTTCAAGAGACCGTAACTGTCTCGGAAACAACCCAGGCGCTGGATACGGAAACCGCCAACCTGAGCGGCACCGTCACCAGCAACCAGATCGAACACCTGCCGTCCTTTGGACGCGACGTTCTGAAGCTCGCACAGTTGGCTCCCGGTTCATTCGCGGATGGTTCGCAGGCCAGCGGCAATGACAACTACAACCTGCCCGGAACTCAGACCGGTGGAGGCCAGTCTGGCGGCGCGGATGGCATATTCAAGACCGAAAACGGCGCGCAGATTATTTCCAACGGACAGCAAAGCGAGAGTAACGGGATTTCGATTGACGGAATTAGCACCACCAGCGCCGTCTGGGGCGGTGCAACGGTCGTTACGCCTTCCGAAGATTCCGTCGAGAGCGTAAAAATTCTTACTAATAATTATGACGCCGAGAATGGTCGTTACAGCGGCGCCCAGATTCAAATCATTTCCAAGGGCGGCACGAATGACGTTCATGGCAGTCTCTTTCTTACCACCCATCAACCCAACCTGAACGCCTATCAGCGTTTCAACGGCGAAGGTCTGGCGGTTACCCGGGACGATAATAAGTTCGAACAGTTCGGCGGCAGTGTCGGTGCACCGATCTGGAAAAATAAGATCTTCGCGTTCTTCAACTATGAGACCGTTCGTGAACCCGTAACCAATATAACGGGCAACAGTTGGTATGAGACCCCGGCTTTCGCCGCCTTGGCCCCTGCGGGAAGCATTGCAGCGCAATATCTTTCCTTCCCTGGTAACGGCGTAGTCGGCACTCTCAATCCCTCTGCCACCTGCAAAACGGCCGGCTTAACAGAAGGGGTAAATTGCGTAACGATTCCAGGTCAGGGCTTGAACATCGGCTCGCCACTCACCACGCCTCTGGGTACGCAGGATACCACCTGGCAGAGTTCGGCTAATCCAGGCGTTGGCGGCGGCCTATCGAATGTCGCCGACATTGCCAACTACAACACTATCAACCCCACCAAGTTCACCGCCGCACAATACAATGGCCGTCTGGATGCCAACGTGACCGCAAAAGACCGCCTCTTTTTTGCCATCTATTATGTTCCGCTCGAAAAGGATAATTATAACGGCAACCGCGGCTACGACATCTTTCACCACTCGCAAGTCAACGAAGCCTATTCCGGAATCTGGGATCGCACCTTTTCGACGACTTTCCTCAACGAAGCTCGTGTCAATGCCGCCAGTTGGCGCTGGAATGAGATCAACTCCAACCCCCAATCTCCGGTCGGATTTCCCACAGACAATATTGATCCGACTGCCAATATTACCCTCAATTCTTTTGGGCCACCCGTCGGCAGCATTCTGGATCAGTGGACTTACGGTCTCAAGGACGTGGCCACCTGGATTCATGGGCGCCACACTGTCAAGTTTGGAGGGGACCTCACCCGCCTCCAATACCTGCAAGACTGCCCCGGTTGCGGCGTACCCAGCTATCGCTTCTTCAATATCTGGGATTTCCTGAACGATGCTCCGCAACAAGAGAATGGCAACTTCAATCCTAATACCGGCGCTCCCACCACCATTCGTCAGGACGACCGCGAAGATATCTATGGCGTTTTCGTCCAGGATGATTTCAAGCTTCGCCAGAACCTGACTATCAATATCGGTCTCCGCTGGTCGCTTTTTGGTCCCTTGTATGACAAACATAACAACATGTTCCAAGCCATTCCTGGCGCAGGCGCCGACTTCCTGACTGGCTTGGTCGTCCAAAGGGGCAATTCATGGAATCCCCAGTACGACAACTTCGGACCCCAGATCGGTTTTGCCTGGAGTCCGGGCCGCTTCAATAGCAAACTCGTGTTGCGTGGTGGCTACGGGCTAAACTATGACGGCGAACAGATCGCTATTTCGTCAAACATCGTCAATAATCCTGGATTAGCGGTGTCCCCGACGTTCATCATTCCAACGCCGACATCCCCCAATCCAGGCATTGTTTATGCCCTTTCCTCGGGTGTGCGGGACCTTAACGGCTTTCCAGCGAACCCTAACGCGATCGCTACATTTGGACCGAATGGTCTGCCCACAACCGGCTCCGTTAACGTTCAAATTTTCCCTGGCACCTTGCCCACCAGCCGTGTCCATCATTACTCGGCGGACGTCCAATACGATTTGGGTCACCAGATCATAGCGTCGTTGGGATATCAAGGAAGTTTGGCGCGGGACAATTACTTCCATCAGAACCCACTTGCTGTGCCCGCTGCACTGGGTTATGCCCTCAACCCACAGATCGGTGGAGGAGACTACTGGGCTCTTAACGGCAAGGCTAATTACAACGCCATGCTCGCGGAACTAAAACATCAGTTCGCGCAACATTTCTCTGCCGATGCTCAGTTCACCTGGTCGAAGTGCATGGATAACGACTCCGCCCCTTATTCGGAACAGCCCTATCCATTCAACCCTTCCCTGAATTACGGACGCTGTGATTACAACGTTGGCAAAGCCTTCAAGGTCTTCGGCGTGTGGCAACCGGTCTTCTTTCACGGCAGCAACGCTTGGATGGAAAGGATCGCCGGTGGCTGGACCCTCAGCGGCATCTTCAACATCCACTCTGGATTCCCCTGGAGTCCGATGGTGAGCGTCAATGGCGGAAACACCTATTGCACACAATGCGGCTACGGGTCGCTGTTTCCTGCCACCTACTTGGGCGGCGCGGGTCAGAGCACCAGCAACAGTGCATTCGAGACCGTTGCCAACTCGAATTTCCCTAACGGTGGCGCCGCTTATTTTGCACCGACAACCTACGCTGCTTTCCTCGGCACATCGCTCCCTCCGGCCCCGGGCGTCCATCGCAATTCGCTCAATCTTCCCGGATATAAGAGCCTGGATATGAGCCTGTCCAAGGGCTTTGGCCTGCCGAAAGAGCGCGTACTCGGCGAAAACGCCAGACTTGAATTGCGCGTGGACACCTATAACTTACTCAACAATTTGGACCTTAACCCCAACGATATCTCCAACAACATCGGCAGCTCCAACTTCGGCACAATTACTGGAGCCCTTGGCGGCCGTGTCATCACCCTGGGAGCCCGCTTCAGCTTCTAACCAAGCGCAACGCCTGTTGGGCGGTCGCGTGTTTTTCTCAAGAATCGAAGAGCGGCTGCGATTGCAAAATCCAGCCGCTTTTTTTTTTTGCGCGCCATTCAGAATGACGGCAATGATAAGAAGCTTTTAGGCATTCATTTTTTATTTGGTACATATAAATCACGAGATAGGATCAACTTCAAAGTCACTTTGTCGGAAGCGCTCGTCAGTCCAAAACCTATACCCGCTTCAATGTTCACATACTTGGTGGTGTGGTCCATCACTGCATATAGCTGCTGGGATTGCTCCCTTGGCGGAAGGAAATGGCGCAACAATCCGAAGTCAGCGTACTCCTCAGCTGCCAGAGCCCATTTGGATGTGACGTTATACGCCACGCGAGTGGCCGGCGCAAAATCCAGCCCTTTAATCCCCCCTGTATACGAATTATCAAGAATGGGATTCACGATAATGTCGACAGGATGCAAATGTAAGCCGATGATCGGCCGTATCTCCGACGTGTAGGTACGGGAATCCCAATGTTTGGCGTTGTAACTGAATTCGAAATTTATCCCGTAAAAAAACGTGTGCTCCGCGGCGTGAGGCCGGACAAATAGCAGTCGTATTTTGCCGCCGTTTATGCTGGCTCCTCGCCCTTTGGAAATGCTGTACAAAGGAAGATAAAGACCCGCCTCGAACCAATCCGTCACGCCGTAGGCCCATTCCGGCACGCCGTTGAGAGATTTGTCGGGTATCAGGCCACCAGGGAACGCGGGATACTTCAAACCATCGGGAGTGAAGTTGTTGTGCAGCGTGAGATTGAACACTCCACGCTCGGCAATGCTTGCGTCGTATACCTGAATCTCGTCAGTTTGCGCCAAGCTGATTGCCGGCAGCGCAAGCAGCGCGATCGTGATGAGTAAAACCACACGCGTATTCAATCGGTCACAAATTTTCATTCGGCCTCTAACTTAGGCGGCCACACGGAGCTGACCGTCGTAATCACCGCCAAGGCAAGGTCGAAAGCCTGTGCCGACCGGTTCCGAGCCAGTATTTGCTGCCAAGAAGTTTATCCCAAAGAGAACCACCCTCAGCACTCACCACTGGGACGCACTGCGGTTCCGGATTCCTGGGTCGGAACAGTTTGGCTGCTCGGAACTTCATAAGATGTCGTTCCGCCCAGATTCGCTACACAGCTTTCGATAATCTGCGGAACAGCGGAAAGAGTGGAGGGCAGATTCGGAATCGACTGATCGGGGCGCTTGAAGTTAAGCGCGCTGGTTAGATCTCCCGCCGTTGCGCGCCGCCAAGCGCTCAAATTTGGCACTTCAGCGCCGAACAGAGTTTCGAGAAACCGCAATACGGAAGTGTGGTCAAACAGATCAGAGGATACGAAGCCGCCCCGACTGAACGGAGAGATGATCAACATGGGGACGCGAAAGCCCAAACCAATCGGACCGCTGATCGCTGGGCTGCCGGCGACCGTCGGGTCCGGCACCGCAGGCGCCGTCACATACTCGCCGGGCGTTCCGGGAGGCGCCGTAATCGGCGGCAGGTGATCGAAAAATCCGCCATTCTCGTCGAAGTTAACCAACAAAATTGTTTTGGCCCACAGCGTTGGATTCGCGCTCAACGCACTCACGATAAGCGAAAGAATATTCTCGCCAAATACAGAAGGCGATGGCGGATGGTCGGAGGTCACCACCGATCCGATCAGCCAGGAAACCTGCGGCAAACTCCCGGACGCCACGTCAACGAGAAAGTCCACGGGGAATTGTGGTCCGAACGCATTTTGATGTAGCACCGAGGAAGGGTCCTGAAAATTCTTGAAGTAGGACAGCACATTGTCCGAAAGAATTCCGCCAAGAATGGTTTCTTCCGGCGAAGAATAAACCTTCCAGGAAATTCCACGGGCCTGCAACTGCTCGGGCATGGTCGTATAGGTCAGACGCCCATAAAAAGCGGAGCGATTAGTGACGATCGATTGCAAAACCGGCCCGCCGTTTTTTCCATCTGGGTCCAGTGAGGCCGCCATGGTGTACAGGCGGTTCGGATCGGTAGGACCCATTACCGAACAAAAATAGTTGTCGCAAATCGTGAAAGCGTCCGCCAGCGCATAGTAGTACGGAATGTCCGCGCGCGTGTAGTAACCCATGCTTAACACCGCGTCATTCGCATTGATCGGAAGCCGCGATGTCACGAAACCATTCATTGCGCCATTGTTCCAGCTCAGATGCTGCGGCACCCAGTCGTGAGAAATATCGTGCGTGCACGCCGCATTTGTCGTGGACGTATCCAGGTGAAACGGCAGAAGTACGCCTACTGGCGGCACTGTTGTATTTGCCGGATCGGGTTGCTGGAATGCCATGCTCTGATCGGAAAATCCCCGAACGCCGCGGTAACTTCCAAAATAGTGATCGAAGGACCGATTTTCCTGAGTCAGGATCACCACATGTTGTATGTCCGTCAATTTAGAACAATTGGAAGGAGTTGGATTCGGCAACGAAATGGCAGAACCCCCGCCACATCCTTGCAAACCCAGAGACGCTAGTTCCGCCACAGCGCCAGCCACACCCAGCTTCAGCAATTGTCTTCGAGTAGGATTCTTCATAGGCATCAACTTAGATGCCGCCTACAAGGCTAAAGTAGAGTTCACAGTATTAACTGTGCTTGAGCGCCTGTACGTTTACCGCCATGACGAAACATTTCTTACACCTGCATCACCCCATGCTCTAACCTTTGAAGTCTCGCGCATGTCGACATGAAGATAGCGAAATCAAGAATTCTTGATAAACAAAACTTCCTGGAAAGTTTGGGCGAATCCCAAATTATGCTAAGGGCGGTGGCTGCTGTTGAGGGTGGACTTCGCGATGAGCGATAAAGCGTGCGTGATCGGGGCCGGCCCTAACGGCTTGGCAGCCGCTATCGTTCTGGCTCAGGCTGGGGTCCACGTGGACGTGCTGGAAGCGCAGGCCCAACCGGGCGGAGCTGCGCGCACCATGGAACTAACTCTTCCTGGTTTCAAGCACGACTTTGGCTCAGCCATTTACCCGCTCGGCGCCGGATCGCCATTCTTTGCGTCTTTGCCACTGAACCACCACGGCCTGGAGTGGATTCACTCGCCCGCTGCTTTGGCGCATCCGCTGGATGACGGCACCGCCGTGATGTTGGAACGCAGCCTGGATCAAACCAGTGGCTCGCTAGGCATCGACGGAATAGCGTGGGATCAGTTGATGCGCCCCTTCGTCGAGCATTGGAAGAAATTCGCTCCACAAATTCTGGGACCAGTTTCGTTCCTTCCGAAAAGCCCATTGCTGATGGCGCGATTTGGAATGCTGGCGGTACAGTCGGCCCATTCCGTAGCTCGCCGATTCCGTGACCAAAGAACACGCGCGCTTTTCGCCGGCTTGGCCGCTCATTCTTTTCTAAGCCTGGACGAACCCTTGAGTGCTGCATTCGGAATTCTGATGGCTGTGCCGGCACACGCCGTTGGTTGGCCGATTCCTCGAGGTGGCGCGCAATCCATCACAACCGCGCTCTGCGGAGTTCTCGCGAGCTGCTCAGGCAAGCTACGTACCTCCACGCCGGTCGAGAATCTGACCGCATTGTCGAACTATGACCTGACTCTTTGCGATCTCACTCCGCGGCAACTGCTCAAAGTTGGCGGGCGAAGATTTTCTGAGAGCTTCAAGCGGCAATTGGCGGGCTACCGATACGGAGCCGGCGTCTGCAAAGTGGACTATGCGCTGAATGCTCCCATCCCGTGGAAAGCAGTAGATTGCTCTCGCGCAGCGACGGTGCACCTTGGCGGAAGCTTCGAGGAGATTGCGCAATCGGAAAAGGCGGTGCGAACCGGACACCACCCCGACAGGCCCTTTGTTCTACTAGCTCAGCCAAGTCTATTCGATACCTCCCGCGCTCCGGCGGGGAAACACACCGCGTGGGCTTATTGTCATGTGCCGAATGGTTCGAAAGTGGACATGCTGCAGAAATTGGAGGATCAGATTGAGAGGTTCGCTCCAGGATTCCGAGATTGCATTCTGGCGCGTCGTGTTTTTTCCCCGGCAGCTCTCGAAAGCATGGACGCTAATCTCATCGGCGGCGACATCGGAGGCGGAATAATGGACATTCGAAATTTTCTTTTCCGGCCTACCCGTCGCCACTATGCCACGTCAGCTCCGGACGTTTATATATGCTCTTCATCCACTCCTCCCGGCGGAGGTGTACATGGCATGTGTGGTTATCACGCCGCGAAGATGGCGTTGACCAGGTTGAAGCGCAATTAGCGCAAATTTGCGCACAAATTAACTGATCCCGTGAAAGCGTTTGCGGCGTCACTGACGCGGCTGCACGTTGGGCACTTCGACCGCGCGGATATTGCCGTCGCTGTCGCGTTCGATCGTCGGCGCATAAAGTCCCAGGAATTGCCGCCGCCACCACAGGCCTTGCGCGCGTTTCTCAGCCATGGATGTAAACCAATATTGCCAAAGCACAGCGCGCACCTGGCGTGGCGGCTTCTGCGGGAACGGATTTTGCTTAAAAAGACTGAGCACGTCGCTGTCGTTCGAAAGTAAACGCACTTCCGTTCTGGGCACGATGGGATATTCTCGCCATGAGCCCAGTGACGCGAACCACAAATTCCAGTCGAACCGTGGCTGATAGGGCGCATAAATCCCCGGCGGCTTATTCAGGTCCTGCGGTTTGTAGCGAAAAGGGTAAGCCACCCAGGTCTTCCCATCGTCCGAACCCTGAAACTCGATCTCATAACGCCCGCGCGTCATCACCGCAAAAAGTCCGTATCGATTCGCGATGCGAAACGGTTCAAGCGCCACTACCGGCGAAGTCGGCACAGGGAGAGGGACGACCATCCAGATCAATTCCGCCACGGTGGCATAAAAAATCCATGCAAATAAAACGGCGGTCAAGGATAGCTTGGCGATCTTGAGTTGATCGCGGAAGCCTCCTGAAGTTTGACCTTGGGGCTGCTCAGGCGTCGAAGTCCCTGTGAAAGGCTGTTTCCATCCCTGCGGCAAAAATCGCAGCAGAAATTCATCATCTAGCAGCAAGACTCCCAACGCCAGCACCAGGTAATTCAAAAAAGTATAATTCGCGGTGAAAATAACCCCGAGCTCCCAGGGAGTCACAATAAAGAAACACACGATACGCCAACGCCGCGGCAAAAATAGCATCCACACCAAAACCAACTCCAGCGCCAGCGTAGCGAATGCTGTTGAAGCATGGAACCAGTGCGGTAAATGCTGCATGTACCAGCCGATCCACGTGGGCAGCGGACCGTTTTGATAATATTCGTCCATCGCCGTGAAATGCCGCCACTCCGGATCTCCACTCATCATCTTCGCCACGCCGGATTCGAAGTAGATGCGAAACCATTCCCATTGCAGCAGGAACAGGCTCGCGCGCATTGGGGATGACGACCGCCCAAAACCAGGACGCAGCCCGGACGGCGCAAAGAAAAGTGAAATAAATCCTGCTTCGAGCAGCATGCCGTCCGACTGGTAACCTGAAAAATCCTGCGCCGCGCTCACAAAAGACAGAAAGCACACAAAACAAATCGCCAGCATGCCGCGCGGCCACAGATTCAGCACCAACAACAATGAAGCGCCCATCCCGGCCCAGCACAACGCCATTAACATGTGCGGACCGCTCGAAAACCACAACATGGTAGGCGCAAACCATATCCCCCGCCCGTGTCCAAAGGTTTGTATTACCGCTTGGAGATAATCGTTCGCGGGTAGAATCCCATTTGGCCCGATGAGTCCACGGATTTGAAACGCAAGGGAGAAGAACGCAGAAAAATAAATGCAGCCTAACGCCCGCAAAAACAGCCATCGCGGAATCAGCCGGTCAGTAGCGCCGTGCTCCGCGTCGAATACCCATCGAGTGGCGGACCAGAGCCATTCCATGATCACCGCTGATTATATGACACGAAGGGGTACAAGCCTGAAAGGCGATCGTGTCGTCTGAATCTCTACAGCGCGCCGTGTTCGATCACTGCTTATTGGGAGCCTCAATCTGAGACTTCGTGATTCTGCCGGACACCTGCGCGGGGCTCGGGAGGACCGAGCGATCCCATCCGCCGCCGAGCGCTTGAATCAGTTGAACAGAGGCAGTCATCGCCTGGGTCCGAAGCGAAGAGAGGTTTTGTTGGTTGGAGAGTAGCGTGGTTTGTGCGACCAGCACGTTTAAATATGTATCGACGCCGGTATAGTAGCGCGCATTCGCCAACTCCAGATAGCGTTCAGCGGATTTCACGGCTTCCTGCTGTAGTTCGATTTGTTTCGACAAAATGCGCACCGCCGCCAGATAGTCTTCGACCTGTTGAAACGCAGTAAGCACCGTTTGCCGGTAACTGGCCACATTCGCGTTGTAAGTGGCTTCATACTGCAGCACTGTGGCCCGTCGCAGCCCCGCGTCAAAAATGGTTTCCGACACCGAAGGACCCACGGACCAGAAGCGGCTCGAATAAGAAAGAAGATTTGTTATCGTGGAACTCTCAAAACCGCCGCTCGCACTCAGCGTCAGATTTGGATAATACGCCGCCACCGCTACTCCGATCTGCGCATTGGCTGCAGCCATGCTGCGTTCGGAACCTGCGATGTCTGGTCGGCGTTCTAAAAGTTGCGACGGCACACCGATGGGCACCGCGGGAGGCACGTGGTCCAACGGCTTAACCGGTAGAGAAAAGCTGGAGGCGGGGGTCCCAATTAAAAGCGCGATGGCGTGTTCAAACTCCGCGCGCGCTATACCTAGATTTTCGCCCGCCGATTCGGCGCTTTGTAGCGCATTTTCCGCCTGGACCAGCGAAATTTCATTATCAATTCCGGTCTCAAATCGCGCTCGGGTCAGCTCGACTGACTTCTTATCGGCTTCAATAGTTTCGTCGAAGATCTTCTGTAAGGCGTCCTGGCCGCGTAGTTCGAACAAAAAGGTCGCCAGGCTGGCTTGCTCAATCAATCGCTCGTTTTCCAGGTCAGCGGCGCTCACCTGAGCATTATATTGGGCCGCATGAATCTGGCTGCGAATCCTGCCCCACAAATCAGGCGCCCACGTAACGTCGGCGGGAAGCGAAAAAAGAGACGATTGCCGCCCTCCCGTCGTTGCGACCGAGCCAGCTCCCGTTCCAGTGGTCGCCGTAGAATTTCCTAGATTGCCAGAGGATTGCGACCGCGAAATGGAAGGAGTCGTTCCTATCGTGGGGTAGAGTTGCGAATGCGCCTGCGCAACCAGCGCGCGAGCGGCCATGAAATTCTCGAAAAATTGCTTGATGTTCTGATTGTTGATGTTCAGTTGTTCTTCAAGTCCATTCAGCTCGGGATCATTGAAAATTTCCCACCATTTGCCGCGCAACATCGCGTCCTGGGGCTGCGCCACTTTCCATGGACCGGGATCCTGAACCTGCGTGGGCGATTCCTTGTACGAAGGAGGCGGCGGTTGAGGAGTTGCGTCCGGCCGGTGATATCTCGGCCCTACCATGCACCCGGCAAGCGAGAGTGTTGCGATTGCGGAGACCAGTAAGACTTTCAGGCGAATATTTTGCGTATGCATAGCTTTCAAACTAATCCGCTGCGGAAGGTTCCGCACCTGCCGGATTGAATGTGTCGCGCGGTTCCCCTAACACGCGAAGCCGCAGCCGGTCTAGCGTGAGATACACCACCGGGGTGGTATACAGCGTGAGCAGTTGACTCACGATCAAGCCTCCCACAATGGTGATTCCTAACGGGCGTCGCAGTTCAGAACCGGTGCCTGTGCCAAACGCCAACGGCAAAGCTCCAAACAGCGCGGCCATAGTGGTCATAAGAATGGGACGGAAACGCAGCATGCACGCTTCGAAAATCGAGTCTTCGGTGCTCTTGCCACCTTCGCGTTCTTCTTGCAGTGCGAAGTCGATCATCATAATGGCATTTTTCTTCACGATGCCAATAAGCAGCACGATGCCAATAATGGAAATCACATTAAGATCCTGCTTGAATAGCATTAGCGCAAGCATGGCCCCCACGCTGGCCGAAGGCAGAGTCGAAATAATGGTAAGCGGGTGAACCCAGCTCTCATACAAAACGCCAAGCACGATGTACACCGCGAGAAGCGCGGTTAAAACCAGGATAGGTTCCGTGCTTAGCGATTGCTGGTAAGCCTGGAGCGTGCCCGCATAAAAGCCACGCAGCGTACTCGGCGCCCCGATGCGCTGCTTCATCTGGTCAATAGCCAAAGTAGCGTCACTCAGGGAAACACCCGGCGAAAGATTGAAAGACACCGTGACGGATGGAAACAGGCCGGTGTGATTCAGAGCCAGCGGCGTGGTATTGGCCTGGCTGGTGGCCATGGTAATCAGTGGCACGTCGCCGCTGGCGGTAGGATTAATATTCGCCGTTTGATGAAAGTAAATATTCTTCAGACCATCGGGAGTTTGCGAAAACTCCGGCGCGACTTCCAGGACCACATAGTATTGGTTCAATTGCGTATAGATGATGGAAACTTCGGATTGGCCGAAGGCGCTGTAAATTCCGGAATCGAGAGCTTGCGCGGTTAGCCCCAGCTTCGCGGCGGTAACCCGATCGTAGTTCAAACGGATATCCAACCCTCCGTTTTGCTGGTCGGAGTTAACATCCTGCAAGCCCGGAAGCTTTTTCATCTCCGCGAAAACTCTTGGCCCCCAGGTAGCCAGATCGGAAACCGTGTCGGATTGAATGGTGTATTGATACAGCGCTGCGCTTCCGCGTCCGCCGATACGCAGATCCTGCGACGGCTGCAGGAAGGCGGAAGCCACCGGCAGACGATTTAGTTGCGGACGAATTCGGCCAATAACCTCCGCCGCGCCAATTTTCCTTTGATTGAGCGGCTTAAGCGCGATGAAAATATTCCCGGTGTTTGTGGCTCCGCCCCCGCCGGTAAAGGCAATCACGTTATCAACCGCAGGATCTTTTTTGATCACCGCTTCAATCTTCTGGATGGCATCGTTCATGGCCGGGAATGAAGAATCTTGCGGTCCCTGTACCGCCCCGCCCATAGCTCCGGTGTCCTGCTGCGGGAAAAAGCCCTTGGGAATTTTCATGACCAGCGCGACGTTCAAACCGACCGTCAGAAAAAGAACCGTTAAGGTAAGAAATGAATTGTCCAAAACCCAGTGCAGGCTGACGCGATACCACGACAACACCCGGTCAAAAAATCTCTCCATAACCATGTACACACGCCCGTGCTTCTTCTTACGCTCATCACGCAGCAGGTAAGCGCACATCATTGGTGTGGTGCTTAGCGAAATAACCATCGAAACAAGAATGGCGGTCGAGAGCGTGATGGCGAATTCGCGAAATAGGCGACCGACGATCCCGCCCATCAGCAACAGCGGTATGAACACAGCGATCAGCGAAATGCTGATCGAAAATACTGTGAATCCAATTTCCTGTGCTCCTTTGAGCGCGGCGGCGAACGGCTCCATCCCGGCTTCCAGGTGGCGGCTGATGTTCTCCATCACCACAATGGCGTCGTCCACCACGAATCCTGTTGAAATAGTCAGCGCCATCAGTGACAAGTTGTCGATACTGTAGCCGCAGAGATACATCACCGAAAAAGTTCCCACCAACGAAACAGGAACGGCTACCGCCGGAATCAACGTGGCGCGCCCATTCCGCAAAAAAATGAAAACCACCAGGATCACCAGCACGATGGAAAGTCCCAGCGTGCGCTCCACATCGCTTACCGACGCACGAATCGTGGTGGTGCGATCCAGAACAATCGTGGTCTCGATTCCTTGCGGGATCGAAGCTTCTATCGAAGGCAGCTCCGCGCGAATGCGGTCAACGGTGGCAATGATATTGGCGCCCGGCTGGCGGAAGATGATCAGCATCACCGCGCGTTTGCCATTCAAATAGCCCGCGGCGCGGACGTTTTGTACCGAATCGATCACATTCGCGACATCCGATAGATGGACCGCCGCTCCGTTCTTATAGCCAACGATGATCGGCTTGTAGTCTTCGGCGTGGGATATCTGATCGTTGGCGAGAATATCAGCGCTGCTATCGCCATTAGTAATTTGTCCTTTGGCTAGATCGGAGTTTTGCAAACGCAACACCGATTGCAAATCCGTCAGGGTCAGCCCGTAGCCGGCCAACTTCGTAGGGTTGGCTTCTACGCGCACGGAAGGCAACGCGCCACCGCCCACGTTTACCTGACCTACACCCTGGATTTGCGAAAGTTTTTGTTGAATAACCGTTGACGCTTCGTCGTACAGCTTGTCGGGACCATATTTATCTGAAGTCAGTCCTGCAATCATGATCGGCGCATCCGCGGGGTTGACCTTACGATAGGTTGGGTTGGCGGGAAGATTTGCAGGCAGATAAGTCCGTGCGGAATTGATGGCCGCCTCGACGTCTCGCGCCGCTCCATCAATATTGCGGCTCAAATCGAATTGAATAGTGACGTTAGTTGTTCCCAAGCTGCTCGTGGAGGTCATTTCCGTCACGCCGGAGATGTGACCGAACTGCCGCTCCAAAGGAGTGGCGACCGAAGAGGCCATAATCTCCGCGCTGGCTCCCGGCAAACTGGAGTTCACCGAGATGGTGGGAAAGTCCACCTGAGGTAACGGAGAAACCGGCAGCACGTTGAAAGCAATCGCGCCGGCAATGGCGATGGCAATCGTCAGCAGCGTTGTTGCGACCGGCCGGTAAACAAAGGGAGCGGAGACGTTCATGAGTGTCCTGCGGTCTTTGGCTGGGTGCCCGGACCCCACGCCGGAGACTTACGCGAAAAGCGCTGAGCGATGCGATCGAAAAAGATGTAAATCACCGGCGTGGTGTACAGCGTGAGCACCTGGCTCACCAGCAAGCCGCCAACCATGGCGATTCCCAGCGGCCGTCGCAATTCCGAACCAATGCCTGTGCCAAACGCTAGTGGAAGACCCCCGAGAAGCGCGGCCATGGTGGTCATCATGATTGGCCGAAAGCGCAGCAGGCTGGCCTCGTAAATAGCGTCGGTGGAATTTTTCCCATGGTTGCGTTCCGCATCCAGCGCGAAATCGACCATCATAATTCCATTCTTTTTGACGATGCCAATCAGCAACACCAATCCGATGATGGCCACCACGCTAAGGTCCTGGTGAAAAATAATCAGCGCAAGGAAAGCGCCGACCCCGGCGGAAGGCAGCGTCGAAAGAATCGTTACGGGGTGGATGAAGCTCTCGTACAACACGCCAAGCACGATGTACACCGTCACGAGCGCGGCAAGAATCAGCAATGGCATGTTCGAGAGAGAATTTCGAAACGATGCTGCAGTTCCCTGAAAATCGGCCTGCAAACTGGCCGGCATGTGCATATCTTGCTGAACTTTTGTAATCGACGAAATGGCTCCGCCGAGCGCCGCGTTAGGCGCAAGATTAAAAGAAACGGTGATCGCCGGAAACTGTCCTTGGTGGTTGATAGAGAGCTGTTCGGTCTTCAACTCAAAATGCGAAAATGCGCCGAGCGGAACGGCGTTACTTTTCGCCGAGCTCGTCACTGCCGCAGTATTAGTGACTTTGTTTGATGTGCTATTCGAAGTGCCCGCGGTAAGCGCGTTCAGCGGCGGAGTCAATGCACTGGCCGTCGGACTGTAGAGCGGACTGGTAGTCAGCGCATTCGAACCGGCCGACGTGGACCCGTTTCCACTCGAACTCGCCGCCGCTCCCGTTGTGCCTGCGGCAGCGTTCGCCTGAATATACAATTTGTTCAATTTGTCCGGATCGTTTTGAAACTGCGGCTCGGATTCCAGGATGACGTGGTACTGATTCAACTGCGTGTACATGGTGTTGATCTGCCGCTGTCCAAACGCGTCGTACAGCGTGTTGTCGATAGTCGTCGGTGCGATTCCCAGCCGCGAAGCTGTTGCTCGATCGATCACCAACTGGACGGCAAGTCCCCCAGGCTGCTGGTCGGTAGCCACATCTTCCAACTCCTTCAAATTTTTTAGCTTTGCTACGAATTGATTTGTCCAATCATTCAGTTCAATTGGGTCGGGATCCTCGAGCGTGTATTGATATTGCGTGCGGCTGACGCGATCGTCGACGGTAATGTTTTGCACCGGCTGCATGAACAGCTGAATACCTTGCACATCAGCGAGCTTGGTCTGCAGACGCCGGATCACATCCGAAGCGTTTAGATCCCGCTGGTTCAGCAGCTTCAGGTTGATGGATAACCTTCCACTGTTTGTAGTGGTGTTGGTGCCATCAGCGCCGATGAACGATGACAGGCTTGCGACCGCGGGATCGGCAAGAATGACGTCGGCGAGTTCCTGCTGCTTCTCCGCCATGGCTTTAGGCCCAATCGTCGGCGGCGCCTGCGAAATGCCCTGAATAATTCCGGTATCCTGCACCGGGAAAAATCCTTTGGGAATTACGATATAAAGAAAGATGGTGAGTAACAGCGTTCCCAGCGCCACCAGCAACGTAATGGTTTGGTGCCCTAGAACGAACTTCAAGGTGCGCCCGTAAAAGGCGATCATGCTTTCGAACATGTGTTCCGACTTCCGATAAAACCAGCCCTGCTTTTCCTTGGGGTTGTGCTTCAGGATGCGTGAAGCCATCATCGGCGTGAGCGTCAAAGAAACCACCGCCGACACCACGATGGTCACCGCCAGAGTCACCGCGAATTCCCGGAACAATCGGCCGACGACATCTCCCATGAAAAGCAGCGGAATCAATACCGCGATCAGTGAAACCGTCAGAGATAAAATCGTGAAGCCAATCTGCTCGGCCCCTTTGAGCGCCGCCTGCATGGGCGGTTCGCCGGCCTCGATATATCGCGAAATATTTTCAACCATGACAATGGCGTCATCCACAACGAATCCGGTCGAAATCGTCAGCGCCATCAGCGACAAGTTATCCAGGCTGTAGCCCAGCGCGTACATCGCCGCAAACGTGCCCACCAGCGACAGCGGCACCGCCACGCTGGGAATGATCGTGGCGTACAGGTTCCGCAAAAACAGAAAGATCACCATTACGACCAGCGCGATCGTCAGCATCAATTCAAACTCTACGTCCGATACCGAGGCCTGAATCGGCGTAGTCAGGTCCGTGAGTATCGTGATATCGATCCCTTTGGGAAGATTCGCTTCCAGTTGCGGCAGCAATGCTTTTATGCGCTTCACGACACTGATGGTGTTTCCACCGGGCTGCCGTTGCACGTTTACTATGACCGCCGGCGTCTTGTTCATCCACGCAGCCTGATTGGTGTTTTCCACTCCGTCCACGATATTGGCTACGTCGGTCAGCATCACCGGCGCTCCATTGCGGTACGCGACCACGACCTTTCGGTAATCCTTACTGGTCACCAACTGATCGTTGGCATCGATCTGGTAATCCTGACGCGCGCCGTCAAAATTCCCCTTTGCGGCATTGACGCTGGACTGCGTAACCGCTGTACGCAAGTCCTCCATATTTATTCCATAGGAAGAGAGCGCCGCCGGATTCGCTTGAATTCGCACTGCGGGCTTTTGACCCCCGCTGATGGTGACCAGTCCAACGCCGCTCAATTGCGAAATCTTGGGAGCCAGCCTGGTGTCTATCAGGTCCTCAACCTGCGAGAGCGGAATGGTGCTCGACGTAGCCGCCAAGGTCAGCACCGGAGCGTCCGCTGGATTTGTCTTGCTATAAATCGGCGGCGAAGGAAGATTCGCGGGCAGAAAGTTTTGCGACGCATTGATCGCCGACTGCACTTCTTCTTCCGCCACGTCAATATTCAGACTCAACGTGAATTGCAACACGATGACGGAGGTGCCGCCCGAGCTGCTGGACGTCATCTGACTCAGTCCCTGGAGCTGGCCAAACTGCCGCTCTAACGGTGCAGTCACCGTCGTGGCCACCACATCGGGGCTAGCGCCCGGATAAAAAGTGAGCACTTGGATAGTGGGATAGTCGACTTCAGGCAGCGCGGAAACCGGCAGCTGCGTGTAACTCACAATGCCCACCAATAATATGGCGGCCATTAGCAACGCCGTCGCAACCGGTCTCAAAATAAACGGGCGTGACGGACTCAATGGGGAGTGCTCCGCTGGCTGTTGGTGTTTCCCTGCGTGGAGGCTTTCCCTGGAGTGGCGGCATTCCCGGGCGTAGCGGCGTTTCCCGGAGCACCAGGGTTTCTCCCGCCAGAACCATTCCCTCGTGGCGAGGAACCACCGGGAGCATTCCCAGGAGCAGCTGGATTACCGGCGATGACAACTTTAGAGTTGTCCTGCAACTTATCAAAGCTGCTGTTTGCCAGCACGTCCCCGGGGGACACACCTGTGACTTGTGTAGTTCCGCCGTCCGTCACACCCGGTTTAATCGTGCGCATATGTGCGGTGTTGTCCGGCAGCACATAGACAAACGCAGTCTGCCCGTTATGTTGGATTGCCGATCCTGGAATTAGGGTGGCATCGTGCAGTGTAGTTACCAGCAGCCGCACATTTACAAATTGGTTTGGAAAGAGCGCGGCATCTTTGTTTTCGAAGGAAGCGCGCGCTTTTACCGTACCGGTTGTCGTGTCGATCTGGTTGTCTAGCGTTAGCAGCTTTCCAGTAGCTATTTTCTGTTGCCCGCCGCGGTCAAGGGCATCCACTGTTAGCACCGCTTTATTGCGCAGGCGCTCCTGTACTGGTCCAAGGCTGTCTTCCGGAATAGTAAAAATCACGGTGATGGGCGACATTTGCGTAATCACCACCAGAGTGGTCGTTCCGGACGCCTGCACCACATTTCCTGGATCGACCAGCCGCAAACCAACCTTGCCGGTGATCGGCGCCACGATATGGCAATAGCTCACCTGCACCTGATCGTATTGCACAACGCCCTCATCGAGCTTCACTGTGCCTTGGTTTTGCAGCACGATTTTTTCCTGATCGTCCAGCTGTTGCTTTGGTATGGCTCGCCGATCCCACGCTTCGTGGTAACGCTGCAGGTCCATCTTCGCTTGTGCCAAAACATTTTCGTCCCGCTCCAGCGTGCCTTGCGCCTGCATCAGCGTGGCTCGGTAAGGACGGGAATCAATTTCAATCAGGGGATCGCCTTTATGCACGATCTGACCCTCTTTGTAGTGCACCGCCGTAACAATTCCGTTCACTTGGCTGGTGATCGATGAGGTGTAAACTGGCGTGACCGTGCCGATGGCATCCAGATATGAGCCGATGTCCCCCTTTTGCGCTGTTACCGTCGTCACCGTAACGGGCCCGCCTCCACCTCTCGGTGCTTTTGCCGTTGTTTGCTCCTGATGATGCAATACCAGCCAGAAGCCGGCCGCGAAAACCAGCAGGATCACGATCCACATGATGACGCGCACCGCTCCGCTTCGTCGCTTCGACGGCGCGTCCGTCGGCGGCGGTAACTGGTGTTCGGGGCCGATAGCTGGATGCTCATTTTGGTCAGCAGGCAAAGTGATTCCTCATCTCACATCAGTCGGGACCGGGGCAGAGAGTCCTTATTTATTGACGAATAGTAACCCGTCTTTGGATACACCCGGGCCTAATATTGGGTGCGGCGTTCCCGTGGGGTAGTTCTTTTAGGTTACCTGGGTTGGGCTACTTGCCACGAAACAGAAAAGCGAGGTCAACAATTAGAATGATCACCACTGCCAGCTCCAGAACGAAGCTGCGGGTTTGATTGAACTGGTCCACCATAAATCTGTATAGCTCACCGGCGGTGCGCAGTTTTTGATCCACCAGTCCGCGATAATCGGGCACGCCAACCTTGGCGGCAATCAAATTGTAGAGACGCGCATAGAACATATCGCTCAAGAACTTCACCGCGTTATCAACCTTTTCCGTCAATTCCATAACATCCAGGCGGATGGTATTCAGCCGCGCCGCTTCACGAGAGAGTCGCCACGCGGTGAGTAAGCCGCCTTGGCGCTCCAGTGAACGATACACTTCGTCAAGCAGGCCTGTGAGCAACGTGTCGTAATAACGAAATTCCAGCAGTTGGGTATTGGCATATTCCAGCAGCTGTATGGTTGTCGCCGCCACTTCCGAACTTCCGTAAACTAGCGCCCCGCCCCAACCCACCACCAGCAAATCTGCGTGAGAATAAGAGATGCTTGATTGCAAGACTTCCTGCCGCTCCGCATCGGATAACAATGCCGATTCCCCTCGAACTAGCTGAGCTATCTCCGGGCCGTGCGATGCCAGCAATTCTTCGGAGGCCAGGTTGTGGCCGTCGACTCCCCGTATTTCCCGGAGTTGTACAACGTAATAGTCCTCTTTGAGCCAGGTATCGTACGGTTTGACGAGAGCAGGGGTGGCGTGTTTTAGAGACGCGCGAAGTAATTCTGTAGCCCGGCTCTCGAGTTCCGTCGCGCCGATCCATTGACTGGATCGCTGAACAAGAGCACCCCAATCGTCACATTCGAACGGTAACTCCAGCTCAATGCTGACCACTCCGTAGTCGTAATAATTAGTCTTTCCCTCGATGTGTTCACCAGCCTTCAAGACCATCGGATGGATGGCCTCGACAACCGGCGACCTTTCAAAGTGCAAATAGTGCGGGATCGGAGGAGTCAAGCCGATGGTGGGCTGCACACCACCTGGCTCAAGCAAGGGCCTGAGTAAGTCCAGCCGAATAGCCTCGGCAACTTCGTACAGAAACAAAATGCGGAATTCGCCCTTCAATGAATCTCTGGCCCTCCCGGGCTACATCTACATTACCTGCCAGTAGCTAAACATGCGAATCACAAAAAATTGGCAGTCTTGAACACCAATCTCAAACACCGTTCTAACCAACATCATTTCGAGAACAGCGCGATCCCATCTCTATAAACACCACGGGCAGCCCATTAAGGCTGCCCGCGCGTTTTAACCGTATATTTTCCCGGCAAGGAAAGATTTAGTGCCGGTCGTCCCCGTGTTCGTGACGCCAATTCCAATAAGCGTCTTGATCCTTGCGGTTCAGCTTTGAGTAGTCGCGATACTCTCTGTGGTTCTCGGTGAAATATTGATGGTAGTAACGATCTTCATTACTATCCCAATTGTGATAATCCTTGTGAGCGCGATCGTACACCCGTTTTTGATCGTGATTCTCGTCACGGTGTTCATCCTGCGCCGCCGCCCTGGTAACAATCGCCGCGGGTGCGCTTAATGCAGTAGTCAGGAAAAGAAAACTGATGTATCGGTATCCTGCTTTCATCTTTCCTCCTCGAGTACAATTTCACTCCAATTAATGTGCCGACGTGACAATAAATTATGACCGGCGTACATCGGATGTTCAACGCCAGATCCAACAAATATTTCTCTAAGGTATTTCACGTATGGCTTTTACGACATGATTAAGGAGCTAATTCTTCCTCTAAAATAGCGGAAAGCCTTAGAGTTCCCGCCTTTCGGCGCCTTGATCACGAAAGTAAGCAACTGAGCTCAATCAAACGAGTCCAGTTTGGCGGAGGTTCCAACCCTCGATTTGTAGGGTGGGTCTTCGGTTTAATTTGCATTTGGTTTTCGCGGTCATTGTTTTTGCGGCTAGGCGGCTTCACTTCAAGACCTTGGCTCATGTATAAATCCTTGCAAGTGATTCGATCAGTGATTCAGGTAAAAAATGTCTCTTAAAACTTGGCTTCTACTTCTTATCGTGCCTGTAGCAGCCGGCATCGTACTTCTCCTGCTGCGTCATCCCCGCATCGCTGAGTTATTTCATGAACACATTCCCGATCGGCCTAAGCGCCGGCTGTTTCTAGCAGCGATCGGATTTTTCGTCGTCTTCGCCGTCGCCAGGACGCTCGCCTACGTCAATTTTCACAAAATTGGCCCTTTCCACGACATTTACATCGGCGGCAGACACATCCACCATTTGGTGTGGGGCATCTTGATCCTGCTGGGCGTGGGTTTTGGATGGTTGCAGGGTGTCGGCGTTGGTGGAGAAGACTCATCCCTTGTCGCTAGCCGCTTAATGTCCTTTCTCTACGGCGCGGGCGCCGCACTCACACTCGATGAATTCGCACTGTGGTTGAATCTTGAAGACGTGTACTGGGCGCGCGAAGGCCGTGCCAGCATTGACGCCATAGTTTTATTCGGCACTTTCCTGATCATCGCGCTTTATGGCGGCCGCTTCTTCCACGCGGTGGCCAATGAGTTGATCCTCCATCGCGAAAAATAAATGAATCCACGAATCACATATTCAATTACCAGAAGTAACGATTCCGCCTCCTAAATCCGAACACAACTGAGCTGCAGTTGCGGCGTTAGTGCTTTTCCCGATTGGCGATACAATAAGCGACCACATGAAATCCTCTGGCGGCACAGTTCTCCGTTTAATCGCATTATTTAAGCTGCTAAAAGCAATCGCTCTCATCGCCGTCGGTGTGGGCGCCCTGAAGCTGCTTCATCGGGACATGGGTAGCACGTTGGATCATTGGATCGTTATGAGCGGTATCGATCCCGGTAACCGCTGGGTGGAGAGAGGCATTGAGAAGGCCTCTAACTTAAGTCACGCTAAAGTAAAGGCCCTCGGTATCGTAAGCTTTATTTACGCGGGCTTGTTTCTCACGGAAGGAATCGGACTCTGGCTCATGAAACGTTGGGCCGAGTGGTTCACCATAATCATCACCAGCTCGCTCGT
>Ga0182024_10008398_pt1 | contig 21789 bp, 16 predicted proteins | sample P32metaG_FD_120480 | JGI IMG/M metagenome (GOLD analysis project Ga0182024, IMG submission 120480) | Permafrost microbial communities from Stordalen Mire, Sweden - P3-2 metaG (Illumina Assembly) | ecosystem: Environmental > Terrestrial > Soil > Wetlands > Permafrost | place: Sweden: Stordalen...
AAAACTGTCGGTCTACAATCCGGCGGTGCAGGCCAAGCATCCGCTGTGTGGACTCCGGCTCAAGAACACGACCGACCTGCATTTGATGCAAGGCCCGATCACGGTTTTCGACGGCAACACCTATGCCGGCGACGCCCGGATCGAAGACATCGCCCCCGGCGGCGAGCGGCTGCTGACCTACGCCCTCGACTTGGACGTCGAATGCACCAGCGAGGCCAGTGCCGCTCCGGAAGAGGTCACCAGCATCCGACTGGTCAAAGGCGTGCTGGTTACCATGCGCAAACAGGTCCGCACGCGGAAATACAAAATCAAAAACTCGGATACCAAGGCCAAAACCGTGCTGGTCGAGCAGCCGCTGGTTTCCGGCTGGAAGCTGGTCATGCCGAAAGAGCCGACCGAAAAAACCCGTGCCGTCTACCGGTTTGCCATCGACGCCGAGCCAGGCAAAACCGCCACGCTGGAAGTGGGCGAAGAGCACCTGCTCGGTCAGCAAATCCAGATTGCCTCGATCGACGACGCCACGATCCGGTTCTATCAGTCCCAACGGGTAATCAGCGCCGAGGCCAAGGTGGCCCTGGAAAAACTCGTGGGCATGAAAACGCAGCTTGCCTCGGTGGTCGCCGAGCGGCAGCAACTCGAGCAACAACTCAAGACCATCACCGAAGAGCAGCAGCGCATCCGCCAAAACATGCAGCAGCTTGACCGCAACAGCGATCTCTACAAGCGTTACGTGAAAAAGTTCGGCGACCAGGAGGACACGGTCGAGAAACTCGGCACGCAGATCGGACGCTTGACACAAGACGAAGCCAAGCACCGCAAAGCACTCGAAGACTTCCTGCTGGCACTCGACTTGAATTGACCGGAATCCACGTCGTCGGTTCTCCATCTCTCCGTTTGAAAGGCAAAACACCATGGCGATTTCGCGCCAACTCACTGCCGGACTGACACTGACGCTCTTCCTCTTTGCATCGAGCGCGCCGGCCGCCGAGACCGATCCGGCCCCGCCGGCCGCGACGGTTCCGGCCGCGACGGTTCCGCTGGCGCGCGTGGTCATGTTCAGCTCGGGGGTCGGCTTCTTCGACCGTCAGGGCGAAGTCGATGGCGACGCGGCCGTGGCGCTCAAGTTCAACGTCGAGGACATCAACGACCTGTTGAAAAGTTTGGTGCTGGAAGATCGCGGTGGCGGACAGATCTCGGCCGTGACCTACGCCTCGAAGGATCCGATCACCAAAACGTTGCAAAAATTTGCCGTCGATCTGACCGCCAATCCAACGCTGGCACAGATTCTCAATCAAATACGGGGCGAGCGGATCGAATTCTCCGCTCCCGGCGCCATGACCGGCACGCTGCTGGGCGTCGAAACCCGGCGGCACGAAGTTGGCCCCAACCACGAAGTGATCAACGTCGAAATCATGAACGTTCTCTCCGACGACGGGCTGCGCAGCGTGCCACTGGAGCAAGTCGGGGCCATCAAAATCGTCAATCCGCAATTGGACAAGGAATTCCGCCAGGCACTGGCCGTGCTGGCCCTGGGACACGATGCCGACAAGAAAAGCGTCACGCTCCACTTCGACGGAAAAGGGAAGCGGCCGGTCCGGGTCGGCTACATTCAGAACATGCCGATCTGGAAAACGAGCTATCGGCTCGTGCTGGCGGCCGACGATGCCAAGCCGACGCTGCAAGGCTGGGCGATTGTCGAGAACACGACCGAAGAAGATTGGCAAAAAGTCAAACTGACGCTCGTCAGCGGCCGGCCTGTCTCGTTCATCATGAATCTTTACGATCCGCTCTATGTCCAACGTCCCACGGTCGAGCCCGAACTCTTTGCCGGCCTACGCCCGCAGGTTTACAGCCAAGACCTGGCTGCGGCCGAACGCCTGATGGAGCCGGGCCCCGGCGTCGGCGGGCCAGGCCCCGGGAAAATGGCCGCTCCAGGCGTCGGCACGATGGGCGGAATGGGGGCCTCGAGATGGCGTAATGGCCCCGTCGTCACGTCGGACCTCAACATTCCCTTCACACAGTCGTCGCAAACCATCCCCCTCGACCAATGGCAGAACATGGAGGCCCGTAGAAAAAAGTCCAAGGATTTCGCCTTTGGTTACCTCGAAGGCGTCGCCTCGGCCGCTCAGGCCGGCGACGTCGGCGAGCTGTTCCAGTACGCGATCGTCCCGCCGGTGACCCTCGCGCGGCAAGAGTCGGCCATGCTGCCGATCGTCGACGAGCATGTCGGTGGCAAAAAACTGTCGGTCTACAATCCGGCCGTTCAAGCCAAACATCCTTTGTGTGGACTCCGGCTCAAGAACACGACCGACCTCCATTTGATGCAAGGCCCGATCACGGTCTTTGACGGCGGAACCTATGCCGGCGATGCCCGGATCGAAGACATCGCCCCCGGCGGCGAGCGGCTGTTGACCTACGCCCTCGACTTGGACGTCGAATGCACGAGCGAGGCAAGTGCCGCTCCGGAAGAGGTCACCAGCGTTCGCCTGGCCAAAGGCGTTTTGCATGCCGAGCGCAAACAGAGCCGCTCGCGCAAATACACCGTCAAGAACTCCGATCCGAAGGCCAAAACCGTGCTCATCGAACAACCGTTGGAAAACAACTGGACATTGGTCACTCCGAAAGAGCCGACCGAAAAGACCCGCGCGCTCTATCGGTTTGCCGTCGAGGCCGAGCCAGGCAAAACGGCAACGCTGGAAGTCGGCGAAGAGCATCTGGTGAGTCAAGAAATCCAAATCGCCAGCGTCGACGACGCCACGATCCGGTTCTTCCAATCCCAGCGGGTAATCAGCCCCGAAGCCAAGGCGGCGCTGGAGAAAATCGTGACCATGAAAACCGGGCTTGCCAGCCTGGCCGCCCAGAGGCAGCAGCTCGAACAACAGCTCAAGACCATCGGCGAAGAACAACAACGCATCCGGGAAAATATGCACCAGCTCGACCGCAACAGCGATCTGTACAAGCGCTACGTGAAAAAGTTCGGCGAGCAGGAAGACACGGTCGAAAAGCTCGGCGAGCAGGTCAAGGGCCTGACGCAGGAAGAAGCCAAACAGCACAAAGCTCTCGACGACTTCCTCCTCTCGCTCGACTTGAAATGACCCCGCCAGAGGATGGGTGCGGCCCGCCTGGCCAGCCTTGCCTTCGCTCACTCGGGGGGCTACAACGCTGACCAGGCGCAGCCGTGCGGCGCTGGGCAAAAACAACTTGAGTCCCCCCTTTGGCAGGTCGGCGGTTGGACAGCACTCACTCGAACCCACAGCCCACGCATCTGGCCGCTCGCGCCGCACCCGAGTTTTCTCAACTCGCCACGCTCTTTGGCCTGTTCTATTTTCTGCAAGGCATCGGCGATCCGACCGATGGTCTGCTGACGCAACCCCTGCGGGGCCTGCTGATCGAACAGGGCGAAAGCGCCGCGGCCATCAGCACGTTCATGTTCCTGCTCTCGCTCCCTTGGACCATCAAGCCTTTGTATGGGCTGGTCTCCGATTTTGTGCCGCTGGCCGGCTATCGGCGAAAGAGCTATTTGGTGCTCGGCAGCGCGATCTCCGCCGCCGCGTTGTTTGCGCTGGCCGTCCAGTCCAATGCGATCGACAAAGCGAGTCTGCTCATCTGGCTGTTGCCCCCTGCCATTTCGGTCGCCTTTGCCGACGTGGTGATCGACGCGCTGTTGATCGAACGTGGTCAGCCCCAGGGCTGGACCGGTCAATTGCAATCCGTCCAGTGGACCGCTCTCTATGGCGCGGCGGCCTTGGCCGGCTGGGGAGGCGGCTATCTCAGCCAGCACCACTTGATTACGACCGGTTTTTTGATCGTCGCCACCGGCAGCCTGGCGGCCCTCGTCTTGTCGCTGTTGGCCGGCGAAGATCGCTCCCTTGCCGCGAGGGCCGCTCGCCGCGGCACCGCCAGCCAATTGGCCGAGGCCTGGCGGATGCCCGTCCTGCGCGCGTCGGCCTTGTTCCTGATTCTGTGGGCGTTCAATCCCTTTTCCGACACCGTCCTGCACATTCACATGCACCGCCACCTTGGATTCTCCGAGCAGTTCTTCGGCGAAACCGTCACCTACAGCGCGGTGGCCTCGATGGCCGGCACTCTCTTCTACGGTGCCGTTCGCAGCCGGATCAAGAACTTCCGCATTCTCTTGCACTCGGCCGTCGTGCTGGGAATCGTCAGCACGATCGCCTACTGGGCCGTCCGCGACGAAATGTCGGCTCGCACCACCTGCGCCGCCGCCGGTTTCACCACCGCCGTCGCCACGCTCGTGCAGTTGGATCTGGCGGCCCAGGTTTGCCCGCTGGCCATTGCCGGAACCGTCTTTGCCGTGCTGATGTCGCTGTCGAACCTCAGCATGTTCTTCTCGGCCTGGCTGGGAGGGATCTGCTACGACCGCTGGCGCGCGGTGTTCGGCGACCAACTGGCCTTCGATCTGCTGGTGGCCCTCGGCGGCGCGATGACCGCCGCCTGCTGGTTGGTCGTCCCCCGGCTCACGCGAGAGCTGGCCGCTCACGAATCGCACACATAGAGCACGGCGCTGTGGGGCGAGAGCGTCAGCGGATCTCCGGGCTGCCAAACTTCGGCGGACAATAGGCCCGGCCCGTCCCAACATGCGTCGGCACTGTCGAACTGCCGCCGCCAAACCCCGGCGGCCGGAGCAGCAGCGCCGGCAAGCACGCCCGCCGTGGTCAACGTCATCGGCCGATCGTTGAACGAAAGGATGAGCCAGGCCGCGCTGCTTCCGAATTCGCTGTTTTCGAATTCGCTGCGAGAAAGCAAGATCCGTTCTGCTTCGAAGCAACCAACCCAAGACGTCTCGCGCTTGCGGCGGCAAAGTGCCGGCGTCTCGCGGCGCAGACGCAGCAGCTCGCGATAAAACCGCCACAGCGTCCCGTGCCGTCCCTGGTGCCGCAACGATCGATCGAGCCGCGAGGCGGCAAAGGTGCTTTCGGCCTGGGGATCGACCGGTTCCTCCTTCAAAGCGGCGAATTCCCGGCGGCGGCCCGCACGGACACGCTCGACCAGTTGCGGGTCGCCATGACTGACAAAGAAATGAAACGGCGCCGTCTCGGCATATTCTTCGCCCATGAAGAGCAGTGGCGGATAGGGCGAAAGCAGCAACCCGGCGGCCGCCAGCTTCAAGGGTTCCCACGCCACCAGGTGGCTCAGCCGAGCGCCGTGCGGCCGGTTGCCGACCTGATCGTGCGTCTGAAGATAGGCAAAAAAACGGTCGGGCGGCACTCCGACCGAGGGCAGGCCGTGGTGGCGATGGCGATAGTGCGAGTATTGCCCGGCCAGCACATAGCCCTCTTCATACGCTCGGGCAACATCGCTCAAATGGCCATAGTCGGCATAAAAGCCGGTCCGGTCGCCGGTCAAAAATGCCTCCAGCGCGCGGCCAAAATCGTCGAGCCATTGGGCATCGAGGCCGGTTCCACCGTGCGCGGGCAAATCGAAAATCCGCGGATCGTTCCGATTCGTTTCGGCAATCAAATAAGCCGCCCGCCCACCGGCCCGATCGGCGCCCTGTTCGGCGGCAGTCGCATGGACGCGTTTGGCCAACTGGGCCAGAAACGGATCGGCCGACTGGTCCAGGATGGCGTGAATCGCATCCAGCCGCAAAGCATCGATGTGGAATTCGCCGGTCCAGCGCAGTGCGTTCTCGATGAAATAACGCCGCACTTCGTCGCTGCCGGCCCCTTCGAAATTGATCGCCGGTCCCCACGGCGTGTGATGCCGATGGCTGAAATAGCGCCCGAAGTCGGCCAGATAATTTCCCTCGGGCCCGATGTGGTTGTAAACGACGTCGAGCACGACGGCCAAACCGCGCCGGTGGCACTCGTCGACCAGGCGCTTGAGCTCTCGCGGGCCGCCATAAGAATTTTGCACGGCAAACGGATAGACTCCGTCGTAACCCCAGTTGCGGCTGCCCGGAAACTGGGCCAGCGGCATCAGTTCGATCGCGGTCACGCCCAGTTCGACCAGGCTGTCCAGCTCGTCGATCACACCGGCAAAGGTGCCACTGGGCGAAAACGTGCCGACGTGCAGCTCATACACCACGTAGTCGGCCAGCGCCGGCCCGCGCCAGGCCGAATCGTGCCACTCGAATGCCGGATCGACCACTTCCGACGGCCCATGCACTCCCTCGGTCTGAAAATGGCTGGCCGGATCGGGCCGTTCCAAACCGCCGTCGAGCCGATAGAGATAGCGTGTGCCGGGCCCAGCGTCGCGAACCACGGCCACATGATAACCCTGCTCGAGCGGCTTCAAACGGACGTGTCGCTCGGCCCCCAGCAGATGGACGTGTACCCGTCGTGCCTTGGGGGCCCACACCAAAAATCGCGTCGAGCCATCGGCCAGCACCGAGGCACCAAGCTGCCAGCCTTCGTGTTGCCCGTCCTCGTGTTGGCTGCCTTCCGCGTTCATGCGGTTCATCGCGAGATCGTGGGAGCCTAATGCCTGGCTCGATGGCTCAATTCGCCGCGGCGCAGTTGGCGATACATATCGAGCGCTTCGCGAACCAGCCGCGTGGCCTCGGTCGGACCCATGAAGTCTTCGACCTCGACCTGCTTGTTCTCCAGAATCTTATAGTCCTGAAAGAACCGCTTGATCTCGCGCACCAGGTACTCCGGCAATTGATCGTGGTGCATGTAGTGCGAAAAGGCCGGGTCGCTCGTCGAGACGGCGATGATCTTGTCGTCGATCCCCTTTTCGTCCCGCATCCGCATCACGCCGATTCCGCGGGCGTCGACCAGCGTCAGCGGGTGAACCGATTCCTGGCCCAACACCAAGGCGTCCAGCGGATCGCCGTCGTCGCAGAAGGTGCGCGGAATGAAGCCGTAGTTGGCCGGATAATGAACCGCGCTGTACAAGACGCGGTCGAGCCGCAAAAAGCCCGTCTCCTTGTCCAGCTCGTATTTGTTCTTGCTTCCCATGGGGACTTCGACCACCACGGGAAAAGTTTTCTCGATCACCGCGTCGTCGATGTAGATGTCGTGCCAGGCGTGCATGGATTTTTTTAGTTTTATCAAGGGTGGGCGGCGGGGCGGGAGGGTATCAGGCGGCTGATCAACGTGCCGCTATCATACTTTCCGGCCTCGCCCGAGGGAATGAGCGTTTGCACGCTTGGGGCACGACGGTGCGCCAAGGATTTGGCCAGAATTTATCAGACTTCGCCGTGACGCGCGGCCGCGCCAAGCACCCGCTTCGGCGGCCGCGGCCCCACATTTATCCGCCACGGCGAACAAACCTAATCTTTCGATAACCGTTCGAGGCCCTGCCTTGCCGGTGCAAAGTTCGGATCGATGGCCAGCGCCCGGCGGTAATGCGCTTTCGCGTCGTCAATGTTGCCCTGCAAGGCCAGCGCGTCGGCCAGATTGCAATGAGCCGGGGCAAAATCGGGGGCGACGGCGATGGCCGTCTGAAATTGGGCAATCGCCTCGCTGATTTTGCCTTGTTGGGCCAGTTCGGCGCCGCGGAGGTTCTGGGTTTCGGCATAGCGGCGGCTGGCTTTCCTGCCTCGCTCGTCAACCGTGGCTGCCTCGCTCGTCAACCGTGGCCGCCTCGCTCGTTTTGCCTTGCTTGCGGAGCAGCCCCGCCATTTGGTAATAGGGAAAGGCAACGTCAGGATCGATTTCAGTCGCGCGGCGGAAATGCGTGATCGCTTCGTCGACGTCGTCACGCTCGGCAAGGAGTATGGCGAGGTTCATCTGCGCAAGGCCGAAGTTGGGATCGGCCTGGATCGCCTTGCGGAGATTTGCAATTGCCTCGTCGGTCTTGCCGTTCTGAGCCAGCGCGATGCCCAGGTTGCAATAGGCGGCCGGCGCGCCGTCGGACGCCAGTTCAATGATCCGCTTGAAATGGCCGATGGCCGCATCGAACTTCCCTTGCTGGGCCAGGAGATTCCCAAGCCACATATGGGCTGGCTGATAGCTGGGATCCAATTCCAACGCCTGCTCGTATTGGGCGACGGCGGCGGCAATATCTCCCTTTCGAGCCGCGATATTGGCCAGGGCACAGTGTGCCTTTGCCCGCGGCCAGCAGTAGATGTTCCGCTCGTTGGGACCGATTTCCAAGGCTTGCCGATATTGCGTTATTGCTCGCCCTTCATCTTTTTCCTCCAAGGCCGCGCCGAGGAAGTAGTGTGCGGTGGCGCTTTTCGGATAGCATGCCAAAGCGCGCTCCCACAGGGTTTGATCGTTCCGCCAATAGTCTAGCTGTCGCCACGAGCAAGCCATCAAGGCTGCCAACATCAGTGCCGAGCCGATGCCGAATACCCAACGCCGAGCCGGCCACGATGTCCCAAGTTGCATCGCACCCCAAACCAACGCAATGTAGATTCCGATCTGGGAAAGGTAGGTGTAGCGGTCGGCCCGGCACTGCGGACCCACAAAGACCAGTCCAAGGACCGGAACCAGCATGCCGAGGTACCAAAACCAACCGACGAAGTAGTACGGGTATGATCGGCGGCCAATCACCGCGGCTGCCGTGATCGCCAACAACAACGCCGCCGCCGCGGCGACCTGCCATGCCGGCCGGCCCGCCTCGGGATGAGCATTGAAAATCGAAAGTCCCAGCGGGATGAAGAGTTGCCCCAAATAGACGACACACGAAATGACCGCGTTGGCAAAACGTTCGGCCAAGGTCAAAGAATCGGGTCGCATGCCGTGGGTGCGCATGGTCAGGCCGGCCGCGACGGCGGCCAGTGCAAAAAGCGGTAGCTTGTCCAGGATTGGCCGCCAAGGAAACGGAGCCGGCCGCGACGTCGGCGCACCCGCGCCCGGCGGTGCCGGGCGAAACCGCGCAAAGGGCCAAAAATCGAGCAATAGCAACAGCGGCGGCAGCGTCACCAATATCGGCTTGGCCATCAGGCCCAAGCTGAGCAGCAAGGCCACGCCCAGATAGCGCCCAAGCGACCGGGGATGACGGACATACTCGTCGTAGGCCCCGAGGGTGAGCATGAAAAACAGCCCGCTGAGGACGTCGCGCCGCTCCGCGATCCAGGCGACCGACTCGACGTGCAACGGATGCAGGGCGAACAATGCCGCCACCAGTCCGCTGGGCCAAAGCCCCCCGGTCATCCGCCACAGGACCAAAAACAGCGCCACCGCCGAAGCGGCGTGCAGCAACACGTTGGTCAGATGGTGCCCGGCCGGATGCAAGCCGTAGAACTGGCAATCGAGCATGTGGGAAAGCATCGTGAGCGGATACAACTCGCCCAGCGGACCGTTGGTAAAAGCCCAGGCAATCCCCGACCACGATAAGCCACCCGAGACGTGCGGCTCGGCGTAGACATAAAGGTTATCGTCGATGCTGAAGAATCCCTGGCTCAATGTCCGGCTGAACACGAGCAGGACCGCAAGGACCAGGAAACCGCAAACCCCAATCGCCCGCCAGACGTCGGCCGGGCGCCGGGAACCGCGTTGGGCCAAGGGCAGCGATAGGACAGGCGTTCCAGACATGATTGCGATGATTGCGCCGCCGACGAGGTCCCCATGGGGCCGATCGATTCATCTTGGCTTCCACCGATGGACAAAGCGGACGCCCGTCACGCGGGTCTTATGAGCACTCGGTCAAAATCCACCAAACCGCTCCGCAACCCGGACAGGGCGCGAACGCGATGCGCCAGGCCTATCATCACCGAGGTCGCGGCGATTGCCGCTTACGACGTCTTGACGTCGACAATCTCCAGCCGCGACTGCTGAATCCGCTGGGCTTCGGCCGAGTCGACATAGTCGCTGTGACATTCCGCCTTGTCGTCGACCGGCGTCACCGCCCCGCGTACCTTGCTGGCCAGCCGATGGATCTCGGCCGGGCTCAATACGCCGCGCTGTTTCAGAATCGCCTGCTGCTCTTCCGACAATGCGGCCGAAACGGTCGCCCGATCCCATTGATATTCGGCCTCTTTGCCCGAGGCAAACTCGACGATTTCTTTCGAGATCCGCACACTGCACCAGTCGTGGCCGCACATTGCGCAAAACTCGGTGTCGACGTCGAGATCTTCGTCGTGATAGGCCCGCGCCGTGTCGGGATCGAACGAAAGCTCGAAATGCTTCTTCCAGTTCAAGGCCGCCCGGGCTTTGGTCAACTCGTCGTCCCGGTCGCGTGTCCCCGGAATGCCCAAGGCCACGTCGGCCGCATGGGCGGCAATCTTGTAGGCCACGCAGCCTTGCTTCACGTCGTCGCGCTTGGGCAGCCCCAAGTGCTCCTTCGGCGTGACGTAGCAGAGCATGCTGGCCCCGTGATAGGCCGCGCTGGTGGCGCCGATGCAACTGGTGATGTGGTCATAGCCCGGAAAAATGTCGGTCACCAAGGGACCAAGCACATAGAACGGCGCCCCGTGGCAAAGCTGCCGCTCCAGCTTCATGTTGTATTCGATCTGATCGAGTGGCACGTGGCCGGGCCCTTCGATCATCACCTGCACGCCCTTGCGCCAGGCACGCTCGGTCAGCTCCCCCAGTGTCGCCAATTCGGCCAGTTGGGCCGCGTCGGTGGCGTCGGCCAATCCACCCGGCCGCAGGCCATCGCCGATCGAAAACGTCACGTCGAACTGCCGCATCACGTCGCAAATCGCTTCCCAATGCTCGTACATCGGGTTTTGCTTGTTGTGAACCAGCATCCACTTGGCCAGCAGCGAACCGCCCCGGCTCACGATGCCGATCAACCGCCGCCGCACCAGCGGCAAATGCTCGCGCAGCACGCCGGCGTGGATCGTGAAGTAATCGACTCCCTGCCGGGCCTGATGATTAAGGGTCGCCATGATCAATTCGAGCGACAGCTCCTCGATCTTCCGGCCGATGATCATCGAATAGATCGGCACGGTTCCGATCGGCACGGTGCTGTTGCGAAGAATCGCGTCGCGGCAAGCGTCGAGATCGCCGCCGGTCGACAGGTCCATCACCGTGTCGGCACCCCAGCGCTCGGCCCAACGCAGTTTTTCGACTTCTTCGTCCGTGCTGCTCGAAACGGGCGAAGCTCCCATGTTGGCGTTGATCTTGGTCTTCGAAGCCCGGCCAATGCACATCGGATCGAGCTGATAACCCAGGTGAACCCGGTTGGCCGGAATCACCATCCGACCGGCCGCCACTTCGTCGCGCACCTGCTCGGGCGACAAATGTCCCTCGCGCTCAGCGACCCGTTGCATTTGCGGCGTCACGACGCCCAATCGGGCGAAGTCGAGCTGCGTCAGCGGCGCAAAATCGGTCGGCGCCTGCCAGGCGGCCGCTTGTTCGTAATCGGCCTCGAAGCCCCCACGCAACTGCCAGTCGGGCGGCATGAAGTCCCAGGCCGTCTTGTCCGACGTCCCCGGCATGTTCGGCGTATCGGGAGATGAAAACGTCAGCGCACCGGCCCGGCCCGCCCGAATCCGCGCTGGTAGGGCGAAACTGCCGGGCGTCGTCCCTTCCTTGTTGCTGGAAGGATTCTGGCCCACGGGCGGAAGTTGATAGGGACGGTCCGTCTGCGTAGTGATCATTGCCTTGCAGTTCTCCGTAAGCATCGAAATTTATGCACATTCCGCCGGGTGGCTGCCCAAATAATGGCCCACGGCCAGCCCGGCGGCGTCCCTCGCGGCCCCCGACTCCGCGTGGCTGGAGGCCAATTCCGCTTTCCCCGCCATCGTACCGCAAATCCCCCGTTTTCACCACCGACCAGGCCGGTTCTCCTGGCTACAATCAAGGTTATGAACGGCAGCTTTTCGAGCCCCGTCGGGCGAAACAACACCGTGCACCGCGGCCGGTCCACGGCATTGCAACTTTTGGCAACCGGTCTCTCACTGATTGCATTCGCCACCCCACCCGCGGTTGCCCAGTCCCCGCCGTCGGCAAACTCGCCGGCGAGCCCGCGTCGCGCCGAGCCGCTGCCCGAGCGCGGCGAGGGAATGCCGATCTTCGACCGCATTATGCGCGAGACGCTCGAAAAGTTCGGCATCCCGGGCGCCTCGCTGGCGGTGGTTAAAAACGGCCGGCTCGTCGTGGCCCGCGGCTACGGCTGGGCCAACGTCGCCCAGCATCAGCCGGTCACGCCGCGAACGCTTTTTTCGCTGGCCAGCGTCAGCAAACCGGTCTCGGCGATCGCCGTTTTGCAATTGGTCGAGCAAGGCCGGCTGTCGCTCGACGATCGGGTTTACGATGTGCTGGGCCGGCCCGAGCCGCTCCCCGACATGCAGATCGTGCCGAGGGCGCGCGAGATCACGGTGCGGCAAATCCTCAACCATTCGGCCGGCTGGCTTCGCAAGAGCGATCCGCTGACGAAATACAAACGCATCGCCGCCGAACTGAATCAGCCGCTGCCGATTCCGGCCGACCTGGTCGTGCGTTGGGCCCTTTGCCACCCACTCGATTTTCAGCCCGGCACCCAGCAAAGCTATTCGAACTTCAGCTACCAGTTGTGCCGCAGTGTTTGCGAAAGCGTGACGGGCGAGCCCTTTGAGCGTTACGTCCGCCAGCAGATTCTGCGTCCGCTCGATATCACCGACATGCAGTTGGAACCGATTCGCCCTGCCTACGCACCGGGCGAGGCCCATCGCTACCGCACGCACGATTTCAAAGATTTTGGCGGCGGCCGCAAGTCGATCGGCCCGCCGGGCGGAAGCTGGTTGGCTTCGTCGGTCGACATGGCCCGCTTCCTGGCGGCCATCGACGGCAGTCGCGGCCGGCCGCTGTTGAACCAGGCGATGATCGAGCAGATGCTGGCTCCGGCCCCGCCCCCACTTCAGCCGCGCAAGAACGGCTCCCACTTCGGGCTCGGCTGGGACTCGGTCCTGCGTACCCCGGCCGGCGTCCGCTATGGCAAGAACGGCGGCGTCGCCGGCATCAGCACCTACGTCGAGCACGATCCGATCGGCGTCGACTGGGTGCTCTTGATGAACGGCGCTACCAAGAAGAAAGGCCCAAAGGCCCTCGGCCACGCCATGACCGAAATCCGCCGCGCCCTCCACCAGGTCGAGCACTGGCCCGACCGCGATTTGTTCGAGCAGTTCTTGCCGGCGAAAAATAATAGAGACCCGCGTCCGCTTGGCGATTGACTGGGCTCGCATCTCCTTCGTATCCGTTGGGCGCAACATGCAAACATCGTTTGAGCATCCAACTTGGCACGTCATTTGGGCCACGTTTTCGTCATGGGCGCCAACTGGCTCACGAGGCGATTGGCAAGACCTCAGCGAGTTGTATTCACGCCTACGGCAATCGTGCCCGGAAATCGAAATGTCCTCGCCATTACCGACGAAATGGCACGCAAAACCGGCTCCTTCCGGGCAGGTTGTGGTTGCGCCCGCTGCGTGCGCCCAGGTTGAGATGGACATCGCCAACTTGGCGTCTGCCAACGGCGACCGCATTGCAGAGCTTCTCAGCCTACGGGCGACCGTATCGGCGACAAACCACGTTCAGTTGGTCGGATCTTGCCCCGAAGCGTCGTTGCATCAGGTTGTCGGGCGTCTCAAGAGCCGCACGGCCACGTTGCTTTCATTTCACCGCGAGGTGGCCGTTGGAGGAGCCGGAACATGGGCGAGAGGATTTTGGTGGGCAAAGTTGCCAACTGAGGAGGCTGTTCGCTCAACGATCGCATATATGGCTGCTGTTCGCGAGAATCGTAGTGGCGGGAGTCGAACTGGCGGTTGATTCGACTCGCGCACCCTTTAGTTCACTCGATGAAAAAGCTGGCGGCCGCCCCACCTCATGAAGTAGAATTCTCTGTAACGAGGCAGGTTCAAGCCGACCCAAGGAGAACAAACCCGTGCGATTCACGGTCGTTTTGGAACAAGAGGCAGACGGCGGATATGTCGCCAGTGTGCCCGCATTGCCCGGTTGCGTCAGCCAAGGCGATTCCCGCGCCGAGTCGCTGAATAATATCCGCGAGGCGATCGAACTCTATGTCGATGACTGCCGTGCCAGCGGCGATCCGATTCCCACCGAGGCGGGCAAAGAATTCATCGATATCGAAGCCGCTTAGGCGGGGATGGGCAAGTGGCTAAGCTTCCTGCCGATCTCTCTGGACGAGAAGTGAGAGGTGCCCTGGAAAGTGCCGGATTCCTCTTTCGCCGCCAACGCGGCAGCCACATGATTCTTCGCCGTGACGATCCTTATGCCAGAGTCGTCGTTCCCGATCACAAGCAAATCCGGCAAGGCACTCTGCGAAGAATCATTTCCGACGCAGGCCTCACCGTCGACCAGTTTCTCGAATTGCTTGGCCGCTGAACGTGCCCACGGGCCTTATTGCGACCCCGTCCGCAGTAAAAAGCCGTCGACTACTTACCCGCCACCGCGTCGCCGTGGATCATCCACCACAAATTCAAAAATGTGCAGCCGTTCAGCAGGGCGTGAACCACCAGCGATGGCAGCAGCCGATGCGTTTGATGGTACAGATAGCCCAGGACCAGCGCCAGGAAAAACAGCGGCACCGGCGCCGGCCACTGACCGGCGTGTACGGCGGCGAACAGAAGCGAACTGATCAGAATCGGCACCATGCCGGTCGGCAGCGCCGGCAGCAGGCGTGACTCGCGCGCGATCGAACGCTCGCGGCGTTCGAGCCAGCCTTGCAAAATGACGCGAAAGAAAAACTCCTCGACCAGCGGCGCCACCAGTACGGCACAAAACCCGATCAGCCATATCTGCGACGGCTGTCGCCTGGCGAGCTCGATCAGCGGATGCAGTTCATCCGACTTAAACAACCTAATAAGGATCGCGTAGAGCAGCATGATGGGGGCAATGATTAACAAAAAGCCGATCAGCCCGGCGGCAAGATCGCGGCCGAAATGCCGGACGCTGAAGCCCAGGTCTGCCCAACTGGCTCCTCGCCGCCATATCAACAGCCCGATCACCAGCACCATCGTGCACAGTTCGCTGATGCTCACGCCGGCGAACATAGTCGCCAGCACCTCGTCCGGGATTTTTCCATCGGCAGCCGGCTTTGCCCCATACAAATGAATGAGCAACGTCTGACTGAGACTCATCGCGAGGGGCAGCGACGCAAAGATGATCGCCACGTCGCGGCCACCCCACGGAACCGGCCGGCGGCCCGCGTAGGCCAGCGGCGGCCGTCCCTGGCGAACCTGCCAGGCGGCCCACGCCCAACTCGCCGCGGCGGCCAACAGCAAAGCCCAGATCGGCCCATCGGGCGTCGTCATCTGGGCAGCGTCGGTCTCAACTTGGGTCAACTGCCCGAGAAGTGTCACGTCTACAGTGCCCCCAAGAGCGAGATCGAATGAGCGCGAGCAACAGAGCGCGAGCAAAAGAATGACGAGGCCTAGCGGCGCATCAGCAGCGCCGCCCGCCGCACATATTCCAGGCCGGAATAAATCGTCAGTCCGACGGCCGACCACACGCTCACGCTCAGCAGCCAGACGAGCCACTCGGGCCGGGGCATCGTCCCATAGGTCAGCGAGAACAGGCTCGTCCCCACGGCCGTGCACTGCAAAACCATTTTGAGCTTGCCCGACATGGTGGCCGAGAAATTCGCCCCTTCCCCCTCCAAAAATGTCCGCAGCGCCGTCACCAACAGCTCGCGACCGATCACGACCACCGCCATCCAGGCGGCAATGCCCGATCCGCCCCCCGGAGTGTTCGGTCCCACGGCCGCCAGATAAATGAACGAGCCGCAGATGATGATCTTGTCGACGAACGGATCCAAGATCCGGCCCAGCGTCGTCACCTGCCCATACTTGCGGGCGTAATAGCCGTCGACCCAATCGGTCGCCGCGGCCACGACAAACACCACCAGCCCGACCAGGTAATATTCCAGCGGCAGCAGCACGAACAGCACGATCGACAGCACCAGCCGCAGGGCGGTGATCTGGTTCGGAACGTTAAACACCTGTTCCGGCGGTAGTTTCTTCGTGGCGACCGACACGTGAGTACTCTCGTTAACGAGGCTTGCCGACAGCGACCCCTACTAAATCATACTCACTCGTGGCCACGATTTCACAAGAAACGATCCGCCCAGGCGCCAGCTTGTGTCCGCTGACATAAACGACCGAGTCGACGTCGGGCGCGTCGGCGTGGCCGCGGCCGATCCAGGCCTGCTTTTCGCCCGGGACTTGTCGGTCGATGAGCACGTCGATCCGCTTCCCCTTTTGGGCGGCATTCCAGGCAAAAGCAATCCGCTGCTGGACTTCCATCAACCGGTCGCAACGTCGCTGCTTCGTCGCCTCGTCCAAATGGTCGGGCAGTCGGGCCGCCGGCGTGTCGGGCTCGAAAGAATACGTGAAAACGCCCAGCCGCTCGAAGCGCTGAGCTTCGGCAAACGCGACCAGTTCCTCGAACTGTTCCTCGGTTTCGCCCGGAAAGCCGGTGATGAACGTCGTCCGCAGCACCAGGCCCGGGATTTGTGCGCGCAGCTTGGCCAACAGCTCTTCGGTGGCCGAGCGCGAAACGCGCCGCTGCATCCGCTTCAGCATCGTGTCGTTGATATGCTGCAGCGGCAGATCGAGATAGGGGACGATCTTCTTGCTTGCCGCGATCTGGGCGATCAAATCATCGCCAAAATACATCGGATAGAGGTACATCAGCCGGATCCACTCGATCCCGCGCACTTGCTCCAACCGTTCGAGCAATTCGACCAACCGCGTTTCGCCGTACAGATCGAGGCCGTAATACGTCGTGTCCTGGGCCACGATCACCAACTCGCGGACGCCGTCGGCGGCCAATTCCTCGGCCTCGGCGATCACTTCTTCGATCGGCTTGGTGGCGTGTTTGCCCCGCATCTTGGGAATGGCGCAAAACGTACAGAGCCGGTCGCAGCCCTCGGAAATCTTGAGGAAGGCGAAATGCCGCGGCGTGATCCGCAGCCGCGCCCGGTCGGACAGCGGTGTCGACGGAGCCGGCTGAAAGACGGTCCGCTGTTCGTCGAGTCCGCCGATCAGGCGGTCGGCGACCTTGGTCACCTGCTCCCGGCCAAAAACGCCGACCAGGTGGTCGATATCGGGATGCGTTTCGAGCAGGGCTTCCTTTTCGCGTTCGGCCAGACAGCCCGAAACGATCACCCCGCGTGTCTTGCCCTGCTGCTTCAGGGCCAGCATTTCGCGGATCGTGGCATACGACTCATCGCGTGCCCGCTCGATGAAGCCGCAGGTATTGACCACCACAAAATCGGAGCCGACCGGGTCGTGCACCAACCGATAGCCGTCCAATTGCAACAGGCCCAGCATCCGCTCGCTGTCGACCAGGTTCTTGGGGCAACCCAAACTGACGAAGGCGTAGGTGCCTTTCGAGGCCGACGCATCGGCCTTCGGTTTCGTGGAAGGTTTTTCAATTATCTGCAGGGACGTCATCAAAATCTCGCTCGATTACTCGCGTTAAGTCAGCCAATCATCCAGCCGAAGTTCAGTTATCACGTTGGCTATTACGCTAAAGTCCCTATCGTGCGTCACCAGGACGAGACCATGCACGAGGGCCGTCGACGCAATCATGAGGTCGACTTGCCCGGCACTTTGACCACGCTCTGCCAACCGAGCGTACAACCTGCCGTATTCTCGGGCGCAAGCGTCATCGAATTCCAAAATGTTCCATTCGTTCAGCAAGCCGTCGATTTGCTCAAGCTTTTTTGCGCTCGCTCGATAGCCGAGCGCGTAAAGTTCTGCACAGCTCAACCGAGAAATTGCGAGTTGCCCACCGTGTTGTATCAATCGGCTATGAATGCCCGCTTCCGGCTGAGCTTTCAAGAACGCGGAGCAGATTACCGTATCGAGCAGCAGCGGCATGCGTCACTTCGCGCCCGGGTTCCGCAGCCGACGGATTTCCTCTACCAGGGCGTCCGGATCATAATCGCCCGTCCACCAAATCCCGGCGGTCCGACGAAGACCTTCACCGGGGATCAAATTTTTTTGTACCTTGTCCGGCACAAGCCTCACGCCGAGCCAGTTGCTCAATTCACCAAGGCTCCCGTTGAGCAGGTCGCCGCTGATTAGTTCGGACCTTTGCGAGTCAACGCCGAAGCCCTGCAATTCGCTTGGCGTCAGCTTCTCAAGGTCATACGCATCAAAAACGCTCAGCCGCAGCTCTTTTTGGTCCGGATGCGCTCGAACGGCCTGGAGCACGGCCTCCAACATCTGTTTTCCAGTTGCCATCGCGTTATCTCCCCTACGCCGCCACTCGTCTCGAATCCGGCAACTCCCCTGCCGGCCGCCCTATCGGACCGACGCTTCAATCGGCTCGATCGTCTCCATGAGCATCATCGAAACGTCATGCCACTGGTCGTTTTGTTCGTCCTCAGTGCCGGTGTAAACCCGGACCGTGCTGCGACTAAAGAGAATCATTTCCGGATGCCGAATCTCGAAAGCCTGGCCGCTCCCCATCTTAATGCGAAATGGTCGAAACGGCTCCGCGGAGACGTAATCGACAATCTTTCGAAGCGTCATCATCGAACCAATCCCTAGGACTTCCAGAAACAGATCCGCGGGCTGAACCGCTGCCGGGCTCCACCAAAAGCCTTTCGGCCAAACGGTTTCGCCTCTCAATCCTACCCGATGGCCTTCGGGCAGGCGAGGGCCGGCAACTTCGCCCGCGCCGCTGCTGTGGCGGGCTCGCACAGCAGTCGCACAAAATAATCCAAAAAAAATTCGCCGGGGCGCTAGACAAGGGGGGGGGGGCGCCGTGCTACAGTCGTGGGGATTTGGTTTCCGGACAATTCCGGGCTCTTCCAATACCGGAAATGTTGGCGTGTGTCGTTCGATTGGCGGGTTAGACGTTCCTCGGGGAGACGCCAGTGTTGAAGCTTGTGAAACTGTCCGCGTGGGTGGGTCTTCCATTGATGATGCTGGCCTCGCCGGCCGTGGCGGGCACGCTCTCGCTAACGGATCTCGGCACGTTGGGCGGAAGCACCAACCAGCACAGGAACCGCCATCAACAACAACGGCTACGCCGTTGGTTCCTCCTTGACCGCCGGCGGTGCCACTCATGCGTTTGAATACAACCCCAACGCCCAAACCATGACCGATCTCGGGGTGATCGCTGGCCAGACGAGCAGTCAGGCGAACGGGATCAACAACAGCAACGTCATCGTCGGGCAGTCGGGAACCAAGGCGTTTGAGGATGTCGGGAGCGGCTTACTGCCTCTTGGGACGGGTGTTGTCTCTGGGATCAACGGTTCAGGCGTGGCGATAGGCTCGACTCCAGACGGCGGGGGCAACTACACGATTGAGTGGAACGACCTCTACACCCCGACTGCTTATTTCAGCCTGTTTAACACGACGGGCGTTTCGATCAACAGTTCGGGAGATTTTGTGGGTCTTGAGAACGGAAATTCAGGCTACTATTCCAACGGTAGTAGCATGCTAACGTTCACCCATAGTCTTAGCAGTTTCCTCCCCGCCCAAATCAACAACAGCAACGTCATCGCAGGACAAGAGTCAAGCGATCACGAAGCCGCCATCTACACCATCTCGTCGCTGACGGAAACGATCCTCGGCAAACTCTCGCCGAGCGACTCATCTTCGACGGCTACGGGAATCAACTCCGCTGGCACCGTGGTCGGGACTTCGGGCAGTGCTGGATTCGAGTGGACAAGCTCGGGCGGAATCGTTTCGCTGACCAGCCTGCTTGGCAGTGAGTACAGTGGTTGGACGGTTGTTTCGGCTTCCGCCATCAACGACAACGGGCAAATCCTCGCCGAAGGCCTGCACGATGGCGTTGACCACGCCGTGATTCTGGCTGTCGCTACGCCTGAACCGTCCAGCTTCGTGCTCTTGGGCATCGCCGCGATCGGCTTGGGGTTGACCGCCTTGAAGCGGCGGCGTGTTGCCTAACGGTTCTCCCGACTAGCGTCGGGCGTTTGCCATCCCGCAATCGGCGGTCGTGCCGGCCGATCCAGGTCGCCGGACGGCTGCCGCATTTCCACACCAACCCGACGCGCGAGCGAGGGGGACAGGCCGTGGGGCCCTCGCTGGCGCGTCGGGTTGGTGTAGGCGCCCACCGGCTCCTTGGACGCCACTTTGAATCGGCGCGAATCCCTCTGCTCGGCCCGCCGCCCGGGCCGCGCAAGTCTCGTGGCTCAAAAATCGCCGATTGATTTTTGGCCAGCGTGATGTAGTGTATATATGCACACTAATGGCACGCTCGCCGCGCTCGGCAAAGCACATCGGGAGGATGTCGCGATGCTTCCAGAAATCGCCCCCGAAGAGTTCGCCGCCACGCTCGATCGCGTCGCGGCCGACGTCCTCCAGTCGGTCGAATGGACAGAGCCGCCGGTCGACGCCCTGGAAGTCGCTCGCCGGCTCGGACTGGAGGTCGCCTACGACAGCCGGCAACCGTCGCGGGCGAGAATCGTTTCGCTGCGCGGCTTTGGCGACGCCGGGGCCCACGATTCGATTCTGCTGCGTCCCGATCCACGCCCCGAGCGCCTCCAATGGGCCGTGGCCCACGAGGTCGGCGAGCACACCGCCGCGCAGGTTTTTGCCGCCCTGGGTGTCGATCCCGTCGAAGCCCCGCAGAGCGCGCGAGAAACCGTCGCCAATCATCTGGCCGGCCGGTTGCTGCTGCCGACCGATTGGTTCGGGCCCGACGCGGTCGCCTGCCAGTGGGATCTGCCTCGGCTCAAACAGCGTTATGCCACGGCCAGCCACGAGCTGGTCGCCCGGCGAATGCTGGACTTCGAGCCCTGGATCGTCGTCACCATTTTCGACAATGGCCGGCTGACGTTTCGCCGCTCGAATCGTTATCGCCGCCGGCCCGCTCTGTCGGCCGACGAGCGGCAGTGTTGGCGGCTAATCAGCGAGACGGGCCAGGCCCATTCGATCGAAGGGCCGGCCTGCCGCATTTGCGGTTGGCCGATTTACGAGCCCGACTGGCGGCGCGAGATTCTGCGCACCTGGTACGACGAAGCGGCGCTGGAAGACGCCACTTACGAAGAAAACTCGTACGACGCAGATCCAGCCGCCGCCGACTGATGGCGTTCGCGCCGAAAACGATGCCTCTCATCCGACTCGCGCGCGCACCACTAACCCGAAGCGCAAGCGAGTGACGCAGGACGAAGAGCCCTCGCTTGCGCTTCGGGTTAGTGTCCGCTTTGTCCTCAAGCCTCAAGCCTCCTCGCGACCAACCTCGACAATTCCCAGTCGAGATCAGCCAGCAGAAACGGTTTTGAAATCACGGCCGCCACGCCCGCCGCTCGCGCGCGCTCGATTTCCTCCGGGCGTGGAAAGCCCAACAGCGCCACGATCGGTGCTCCGCCGCCGGCCCGGCGCAGGCTTTCAACCACGTCGGCCCGTGCGGCCTGATCGGACGGCATATCCCAGAGGATTGCCGCCGCGACGAAATCGCTGCTCGCCGGCAGCTCGCGCCAAACAACCGCCTGATAGCCGAGCGCCGAACATGCGTCGGCCAGTGCGCTGCCGGTTTCGGCGGCCGCGGCAAGCACCGCGATGGTGCCGCGCTCGTTTTGTCCACTCGGATGCGTTGGCCGGTTCGTCCGCGCCGCGATCCGCCGGGCCAAAAGCGCGATCTCGCCCAGCAGTTGCTCTTCGGCCGTGGCCGTCACCGGCAAGTTCCAAACGCTCGGCTGGCCGGCGGCCAAAGCGGACAACTGCCGCGCGCCGCGCTGTGGCCATTGATGCCCGAACACGCGCCACGCCCCAGGCCAGGGCCGGCCGCTACGCGTCTCCCCTTCGCACCAACTGGCAAACAGCCCGCAAATCCGCGCCAGCGGCGCCGCTTGCCGCAACCGCATCAATTCCGGCTGGCCAATCTGGCCGGGCCACGTTTGCCCAATCACCAGCAGCGCCGGTTCGACCCGCTCTCGCTCGATCCAATCGATTGCCGACCCGAGATCCACCCTCCGCACCGTGCAAAGCGCCGCCGGATCGAATGCCGCGGC
>Ga0182024_10008399_pt1 | contig 21787 bp, 16 predicted proteins | sample P32metaG_FD_120480 | JGI IMG/M metagenome (GOLD analysis project Ga0182024, IMG submission 120480) | Permafrost microbial communities from Stordalen Mire, Sweden - P3-2 metaG (Illumina Assembly) | ecosystem: Environmental > Terrestrial > Soil > Wetlands > Permafrost | place: Sweden: Stordalen...
CGTGCTCGAACTCGTTCGCGCGCTGCAGCCCTCCGCCATTGTCCACACGGCCGCGCAGCCCAGCCACGACCGGGCGGCGGCGATTCCATTCGACGATTTCGACACCAACGCGGTCGGCACGCTGAACCTTCTCGAGGCGGCCCGCCAGGCCTGCCCCGAGTCGCCGTTCGCTCATCTCAGCACCAACAAGGTTTACGGCGATGCTCCCAACCGGATTGACCTGACGGAACTGCCGACCCGCTGGGACTACGCCGACCCGACCTATGAACATGGCATTCCGGAGACCTTCACGATCGACCAGTCCAAGCATTCGCTCTTTGGCGCCTCCAAAGTCGCGGGCGACGTCATGGTGCAGGAATATGGACGTTACTTCAACCTGCCCAGCTGCTGCCTGCGAGGGGGCTGCCTGACCGGGCCCAATCACACCGGCGTCGAACTGCATGGCTTCCTCAGCTATCTGGTGAAATGCAACCTGGAGGGGCGCGAATACAAAATCTTCGGCTACAAAGGCAAACAGGTGCGCGACAATATCCATTCCCTCGACGTGGCCCGCTTCATCGCGGCGTTCGTGGCGGCGCCCCGAGCCGGAGAGGTCTACAATCTGGGCGGGGGCAAGGCCAATAGCACCTCGATCATCGAGGCCTTCCAGATCGCCGAAGGGTTTACCGGCCGCAAACAGGTGAGCTCCTACCTCGAACAGAATCGCAGCGGAGACCATATCTGTTACTACTCCGATTTGCGGAAAATGCGGGCCCACTACCCGAATTGGGACATCACTCAGTCCTTGGAAAACACCATCGGGCAGATCGTCGCCGCTTTGCGGGACCGGAAATAGTCGCTACCGCCTAACTCCTAGTCGGTTGCGAATCTTATTTCATTTCGGCACGCCACCGTTAAGCTGCGGAGCGTACCAATTGATGCTATATTGTGTTGTATCCTAGGTGTTACGACCGTCATCAGCTCTGAATCCATGACAATTGCACCCTCCCGCGCCCCGTTTGCGCTCCGGCCCGCCCTCTTGGGCGTGGTGCTGGCCGGCGCCGCGCTGCTGGCCGGGAGCCGGGCCTCGGCCCAGATCGGACTCAGCGCCAGTTCGCCCTTCGTTTCCGGCCCCAGCGCCGCCGCGGCCGGCCTATCGGCCGAACAATTTCAACTGGCCGGAGCCAGCACCACGGACAATACGGCCGCAGTCTGCATTTACGACACCAAGAACAAGCGCAGCCGCTGGATCGCCGTCGGCGCCACCGACGCCGGCATTCAGGTGCTGAGCTACGACGCGGCCAATGATTTGGCGGTGGTGAAAGTGAACGGTACGCAAAAACTGCTGGCGCAGCGCAAGGCCATCGTGGTGGCGAGCGCCATCCCGGTCGCGGCGCAGGCCTCGGCCTCGAGCTTCGCCGCGGGCGAGGCTGCGGCCGCCAACGGCGCCCCCCCGCTCGTCAATCCAGCGGAGGCGGGCAAACCCCCGGAAGTAGTGAAGCAGGAGCGCGAAGCACGGATGCTCGTCAGCGACTTGCTCGAGATCGGAATTCAGCAGCGCAAGGCGTACGAGGAAGCCCAGAAGAAAGCCGGCCACGGCAGTTAAGCGCGCGCAAAAAGAGGCTTTGCGCGGCGGCCGTTTTGCCCCAAGGTGGACCGGATGCGTATCCTGATCTCCGGCGTGTGCGGCTTTGTCGGCAGCACGCTGGCGCGCGGCTTGGCGGAGCAGGGCGCAAAGGTCGAGTTGGCCGGCTGCGATAATTTCATCCGCCCGGGCAGCGAGGCCAATCGGGCGGAGCTTAAGCGCAAGGGCGTCAAGCTCTACCACGCCGATCTGCGGGCCGCGAGCGATCTGGAGGCCCTGCCGCCGTGCGACTGGGTAATCGACGCCGCGGCCAATCCGAGCGTCCTGGCGGGCGTCGACGGTCAGGCCAGTTCCCGGCAATTGGTGGAGCACAATCTGGGCGGCACGGTGAACCTGCTGGAGTACGCCAAACGCCACCGCGCCGGGTTCATTTTGCTGAGCACGAGCCGGGTGTACAGCATCCCCGCCCTGGCCGCGATTCCCGTGGCGGCGGCCGCCGCCGCCTTTCAGGCGCAGGGGCGCGGACCCGGCTGGTCCGCCGCCGGCCTCACCGAGGAATTTTCCACTCAGGCGCCCGTGTCCCTTTATGGCGCCACCAAGCTCGCCAGCGAAGCCCTGGCGCTCGAATATGGCGAAACCTTCTCCCTGCCGGTCTTCGTCAATCGGTGTGGGGTGCTGGCCGGCGCCGGGCAGTTTGGGCGGCCCGACCAGGGCATCTTCTCCTATTGGATTCACAGCTGGCGGCGCCAGCGCCCGCTGCGCTACCTCGGCTTCGGCGGGCTCGGCCACCAGGTGCGCGACTGCCTGGATCCTCGCGACCTCTTGCCCTTGCTGGAAAAGCAGTGCGCCGCTCCGCGGATGTCCGCGGCCGACCGCGTAATCAATGTCGGTGGCGGGGAGGCCTCCGCCCGTTCGCTGCGCCAATTGAGCGACTGGTGTGCGGCTCGGTTTGGCCCCCACCCCGTCGCCGCCGACGGCGCCCCCCGGCCGTTCGATCTGCCCTGGATCGTCCTGGACGCCGACAAGGCCGAACGCCTCTGGCAGTGGCGGCCGCAGCTCCCCACCGACGCCATCCTGGCCGACATCGCCGCCCATGCGGAGAGCCATCCGGATTGGCTCGAATTGAGCGCGCCCCTCTGACCATGGCCGCGCCCAGTCCCCCGGTCCTGCCGCCGCTGTCGCTCTTTTCCGTCGTGATGCCCGCCCGGGACGAGGAGGGGTCCCTCCCCCCGACGCTGCGCGCCCTCGCCGCGGAGTTTCGGCGGCAGTCCATTCCCCATGAATTCGTGGTGGTGGACGATGGCAGCACGGACCGGACCTGGGCGGTTTTGGAGGACCTCCGCGCCGAGATCCCGGAACTGGCCCCGGTGCGCAATCCGGGGCCCCACGGCTTCGGCAACGCCGTCCTTTACGGCTTCGAGCGCATGCGCGGGGACGCCGTGGTGGTCGTGATGGCCGATGCCTCGGACGACCCCGCCGACGCGGCCCGGTACTGGCAACTGCTGCAGAACTTCGAGTGCGTGTTCGGCAGCCGGTTCATCAAGGGCGGCAAAGTTGTCGACTACCCCTGGGTGAAACTGTGGGTCAACCGCGTGGCCAACCTTTTCATCAAGCTGCTCTTCAACATCCCGCTGAACGACACGACGAATGCCTTCAAGGCCTACCGCACGAGCGTGATCGCCGGCTGCCGGCCCTTCCTTTCGGCGCACTTCAACCTCACGATCGAGATTCCCCTCAAAGCCATCGTCCGCGGGTTCACTTGGACGGTGACGCCGATCTCGTGGCGGAATCGCAAGCACGGCGAGGCGAAGCTCAAGATCAAGGAAATGGGCAGCCGGTACTTTTTCATCTGCATGTACGTGTGGCTGGAAAAATACTTCAGCCGGGGCGACTACCGGCGCAAGGCCCCCGCCGGCTGACGGCCGATTCAGGCTTTGATTTGGACTGATTTTCGCATAAGCATTTAACTCTCATGATCTATCTCCTCGGCGGCTCCGGATATGTGGGCCACGCCTACCAGGTCCTGCTCACCCGGAAGGGCATTCCGTTTCGCAACCTGAAGCGGGCGGAGCTCGACTACGGGGCCCCCGGAGTGCTCCGGGCGGCGCTGCAGGCCGACCGGCCGGAGTTCCTGATCAACGCGGCCGGCTACACCGGCAAGCCCAACGTGGACGCCTGCGAGCTCCACAAGGCCGAGTGCCTGGCGGGCAACGCCGTGCTGCCGGGCGTGATCGCCCGGGCCTGCGCCGAAGCGGGCGTCCCGTGGGGCCATGTGTCCTCCGGCTGCATCTACAGCGGCGCGCGGCCGGACGGCAGCGGGTTCACCGAGGACGACACCCCGAACTTTACGTTCCGGACGAACCACTGCTCGTTCTACAGCGGGACCAAGGCCCTGGGGGAGGAGGTCCTGGCCGGCGAGCCCAACCTGTACCTCTGGCGCCTGCGCATTCCCTTCGACGAGGTGGAGAGCCCCCGCAACTACCTCACCAAGCTGATGCGCTACCAGCGCCTGCTCGAGGCCACCAATTCGGTGTCGCAGCTCCATGAATTCGTCGCGGCGACGTTCGCCTGCTGGGAAAAGCGCATCCCCTTTGGCACCTACAATGTGACCAACCCGGGCGAGGTCACCACCCGGGAGGTGGTGGAGGCGATCCAGCGCAGCGGCATCTGCGTCAAGGACTACATTTTTTTCCGCGACGAAACCGAGTTCATGCACGTCGCCGCCAAGACCCCGCGTTCCAACTGCGTGCTGGACTCCAGCAAGCTGGGCCGCTGCGGCATCGCCCTCACCGAGGTCCACGCGGCGATCGAAACGGCGTTGCGCAATTGGCAGCGCGCCTGAACCCTCGCGACGCATGAATCTCCTCGTCACCGGCGGCTGCGGCTTCATCGGCAGCAATTTCATCCGCCAGCGGCTGGGCGAGTCCGGCGGGGCGCTCGGCCGCCTGGTCAATCTCGACAAGCTCACCTACGCGGGCAATCCGGCGAACTTGGCCGACCTGGCAGGGGATCCCCGGTACGTTTTTGTCCACGGCGATATCGGCGATGACACCCTCGTCTCCCGCCTGTTCACCGAGCACGCGATCGATGCGGTGGTCAATTTTGCCGCCGAATCCCATGTCGACCGGTCGATCGATTCGCCGGAGCCGTTCGTCCAGACCAACGTGGTCGGCACCCTGCGGCTGCTCAATGCCGCCAAGCGCCATTGGCTGCAACTGGCGGAGCCCAAGCGGGCGGCCTTCCGCTTTCTGCACGTGTCCACCGACGAGGTTTACGGCACCCTGGGGCCCCAGGATCCCGCCTTCACCGAAGCGACGCCCTTTGCCCCGAACAGCCCCTATGCCGCGTCCAAGGCCGCGAGCGATCACCTGGTGCGGTCCTATCAGCACACCTTTCACCTGCCCACGCTGACGACCAACTGTTCGAACAACTACGGCCCCTACCATTTTCCCGAGAAGCTGATTCCGCTCGTCATCCTCAACGCCTTGGACAGCAAGCCGCTGCCGATCTACGGCGACGGGCAGCAGATCCGGGACTGGCTCTACGTCGAGGACCACGCCCGCGCGATCTGGCTGGTCCTGCAACAGGGCCGCGTCGGGGAGACCTACAATATCGGCGGCCTGAACGAGCGCCCCAATCTCGAGGTCGTCCAGCGGATCTGTCGGCTCCTCGATGAGCGTTCGCCCCGGGCCGACGGCCGGCCGTACGCGGCCCAAATCACGACGGTCGCGGACCGGCCGGGCCACGACCGGCGCTACGCGATCGACTGCACGAAGCTGCAGGGCGAACTGGGCTGGGCGCCGCAGGAATCATTCGAGACGGGCCTGGCCAAGACGGTGGACTGGTATCTGGGCCACCGGCCGTGGTGCGCGGACATCACCAGCAAGAAATACGCGCGGGAACGCCTCGGCACCGGCCGCTAATTTTTCCCCCATGCCCCCTCCGCCCCCGTCCCCTCCCCCCGGTACCCTCCCGCGCAAGGGGATCGTTTTGGCCGGCGGCTCCGGCACCCGGCTCTTTCCGCTGACGATCGCCGTCAGCAAGCAGCTGATGCCGGTGTACGACAAGCCGATGATCTATTATCCGCTGTCGGTCCTGATGATGGCGGGCATCCGGGAAATCCTGATCATCTCCACCCCGCAGGATCTCCCGCTGTTTCGGCGCCTGCTGGGCGACGGCCATGAAATCGGCGTCCGCCTGAGCTACGCCGAGCAGCCCAAACCCGAGGGCCTGGCCCAGGCCTTTCTGATCGGCGCCGATTTCGTCGGCGGAGCCCCCAGCGCCCTCATTCTGGGCGACAATCTTTTTTACGGCAACGATCTGGTCCAGTCGCTGCGCCGGGCCTCGGGCCGGCCGGCCGGAGCGACCATCTTCGGCTACCACGTCGCCGATCCGACCTCGTACGGCGTCGTCGAATTTGCGCCCGACGGCAAGGTGCTCTCGCTCGAGGAAAAGCCCGCGCGCCCCAAGTCGAACTTCGCCATTCCCGGCGTGTATTTTTACGACGCCGACGTGGTCCGCCTGGCGCGCGCGCTCCAGCCGTCGGCCCGCGGCGAATTGGAAATCACGGACCTCAACCGCCTCTACCTCGAGGCGGGCCGCCTCCACGTGGAGCTGCTCGGCCGCGGCACGGCCTGGCTCGACACCGGCACCCATGATTCGCTGCTCGACGCAGCGCAGTTTGTCCACGTGATCGAGTCGCGGCAGGGTCTGAAGATCGCCTGCCTGGAGGAAATCGCCTGGCAGCAGGGCTGGATCGATCGCGCCCAGCTCGAGGCCAACATCGCGCACCTGGGCAAATCGACCTACGGCCAGTATCTGCGGCGGCTGCTGGCGGACGGCAGCGCCCCGGCCGGGCGGCCGTGAACGCGGACGGGACGCCGCCGGAGCCTGCGCCCCGGCTGAGCGTCATTGTCCCCGTGTACAATGGACTCGCCTATACCCAGGCGATGCTGGCCAGCCTGCAGGCGACCCTGCCGCGCGGACTCGCGCATGAGATCATCCTGGTCGACGACGGCAGCACCGACGGCACGCGGGCGTGGCTCGCCGCCCTCGGAGCGCCCTGCCGCGTGCTGCTCAATTCCGGCAACCTCGGCTACGGCGCAGCCAACAACCGGGGCGCGGCCGCCGCCCGCGGCGAACTGCTGGCCCTGCTGAACAACGATCTCTTGCTGCGCCCGCGCTGGCTGGAGCCGATGCTGGCCGCCCATCGCCGGCTCGGGTCCCGGGCCGGCGTCGTCGGCAATGTGCAGGTCGCCGTGCGCACCGGCGCCATCGACCACGCGGGCATTTTTATCAACTGCAAGGGCAAGCCCGAGCATCGCCGGCGCCGGCCCGGAGTGCTGCGCCGGATGTTCCGTCCCGACCAGCCCGTGGCCGCGGTGACCGGCGCCTGCCTCCTCATCAGCCGCGCCCTCTGGCAGGAATTGGGCGGCTTCGATCCGGCCTACCACAATGGCTGCGAGGACGTGGATCTTTGTTTCCGGGCGGCGGCGGCCGGCCGGAGCAACGTCCTGGCCCGGCGCAGCGCCGTGCGCCACCACGTCAGCGCGACGCCCGGGCGCAAGGCGCGCGACGAGACCAACACCTATCGCCTGGTCCAACGCTGGCACGACACGCTGGTGGAGCTCGGCCGGCCGGACTGGTGCCGCCATCACTACGAAACGTTCCTGCCCGAGCCGCGCGACTTCCCCGATCCGGCGCTCGCCCGCCAGGTGGCGCTCTATCTCTGGCGGCTCCGCGGGCGCCCCCCGGCCGGATCGGCCGCGGGCATGCAGGCGGCGATTGCCGTCGAACTGGAACGCTGGCGGCAGCTGTTCGGCGCGTGAACCGGACGCTGCCCCACCGGTCCGGCGCCCGCGGCGTTTGGGGCGCGATCGCCCTCATGGCGGCGACGGTGGGATTTTATGCCTGGTACGCCGGCGTTTCCGCGGCGCGGCCGGCGGTGGTGGCGCCCGCCGACTCCCCGATTGCCGGCGCGGTGCAGGCCGACCTCTACGCGCTCCAGGCCGCCGGGTTCTACCGGCATCACCTCTCCCTGGATCAGGCGGTGCCCCCGGAGCTGATCGCGGCCGCCCAGCCCTACGATCCCACTCAGCGGCCGTCGGTGTACTACCTGCACGACGCGTCGTATTTCCGGGGGCGGTATTATTTGTATTTCGGCCCGGCTCCCGCGCTCGCGCTGTTTCTGCCGTTCCGCGCCCTGACCGGCGCCGACCTCTCGTCCACCGCGGCCACCGCAATCCTCTGCAGCGGCGCCTACCTGGGAATGGTCGCGCTCTTTTTTGCGGTCGCCGGCGCGGCGGGTTTCCGGCCCCGGTTCGATCTGCTGACGGGAGCCGTCCTCGTCACCCTGGGCGGCGCCACGCTCCTCTTGCCGCTGCTGCGCCGGGCCGCGGTCTATGAAGTGGCGATCGCCGGCGGCGCGGCCTTTGCCCTGTGGGCGTTTTTCTGCGTGGTCCGCTTGCCGCGCAGCGGCCGCCCGGCGGTCTGGGCCGGCGCCGCCGGGTTCCTCCTCAGCCTCGCGGTCGCTTCCCGGCCCACCTATTTTTTTGCCTTCCTCCCCTTGGCCGCGGGCATTCTCTTGCTGCGGCGGCAGCGATCGCGGTCCGGCCGGATCCGCGACCTAACGTGGGCCAGCGCTCTCTTCGGCCTCGGGATCGTCGGCCTGCTGCTCTACAATGAGCGCCGTTTCGGGGATCCGTTTGAATTCGGCCAGCGATACCAGCTGTCCTCCGCGCTGGAAGGATCCCTGCGGCATTTCTCGCTCTCCTACTTGCCGTTTCAGATTCGAACTTATCTGTTCTCGGGCCTGGAATACAGCCGTTACTTCCCCTTCGTCCAAGCCGTCCGTCCCGCCGTCCTGCCTGGTTGGCTCGGCGGTTATGACTTTCCGTTCGGCGTGCTGGCGAGCCTGCCGGCGGCGGCTTTTGCGGTCTATGCGCTGGTCGACGCGGCCGTCCGCCCCCGCCAGCCGCAGGCCGATCTGATCTTCGTTTTGGGTGGCGTCCTACTGGCGGGACTCCTCCCGATCCTGATGTTCTTCGGCTCCTGCGTCCGCTATCTCGCTGATTTTACGCCGATGCTCATGGTCATTGCCAGCCTGGGCATGTTCCGGGCTGCGGGGGCCGGAGCGGTTCGCCACCGACCGTCCGCCCGCGCCCGCTGGATCCCGCGGCTGGCCGCCGCCGCAGCGGTCTGGAGTTTCGCCATCGTCTTCCTCGTGAGCGTCGACATGTACGATCATCAACCGGCGACGCCCCCAGCGCCGTTCGAACGCCTCGGCCAAGTGCTGAACCTGCCGGTGCGCGCCTGGCACCAACTGCGGGGATCGGTCTACGGACCGCGCCAGCTTACCGTGCGGTTCCCGGCCCGGAATACTGGATCGGAGCCCCTGATCGCCGCCGCCGATGCGACGGGGCACAGCGACGAAATCCGGGTGGAATATCTCGGCCCAAGGACGATCCGGTTCGCCTTTTCCCGGGACGGCGCCGCGCCGATCGACCGCTCGGCGCCCATCGCACTGGACCGCGGGCAGCCGCACCAGTTGCTCTGCAGCCTGGGCGGGTTGTATCCGCCGCGCGGCGGAGAGCTGGCGCAGTCGCTGACTCAGCGCCAGTTCACCGCGCTGCGCACGTGGTTTCACCTGGAGATTGACGGACGCACCGTCTGGGAAATTCCGGTCGAACCGGCGACCACCCGAACCGAAAAAATCGCGGTCGGCCGCAGCCTCGCCGGCTCAAACGGCGCATCCTTCACCGGACAAATTCTGGCTTCGAGCGTGCTGCCGCCCTCATCGGTCGCGCTGGCCCGGCCCGCGATCCGCGGCGTGGCCGCGGTGCTCACCCTGGATTCGGCGATGGCGGGCCGGTCCTTTCCCTTGGCGGCGACCGGCCAAGCCGGCACCGGCAATTTCCTGCTCCTCGCCGTGGGCCGCGACGGTATGGTGCGCTTCGGCTACGACCATTGGGGCAAGCCCACCCTGTGGTCATCCGCCGTGCCCGCTGACTTCCACGCCGCCCACCGTATCGAATTTTGGATGCCCTCCGTGTTGGCACAACAGCCGCCCTTGCCCCTCATCGTCAAATGGGACGGCCGGCTCGTCTGGCGCGAACCGGTCCCCTACTTCCCGGCCGACCGAAATGAAGTTTTCGTCGGCCGCAATCCGTTCGGGGGCACCACCTGCGAACCAGTGCTGATCAACGCCGTGATCGAATCGACCGATCTGCCGGTGCTGCCGGACGCCTCAATGCCCGAGTGAGGAACCGCCCTGGGCGATTTCCCGCACCACCGATTGCGGGCGCTGGTTCAAGGTCAGAAACATCCGGCCGATGTATTCGCCGATCACCCCGAGCAGCACCAATTGAACGCCCGAGAAGACCAGCAGCGCCGCCATCAGCGAACCCCAGCCGAACGCCGGCCCCTGATCGGTCAGCTTGAGATAGACTACCACGGCAAAGCCGGCCACGCCGCAGAGGGCCAGCAGCAGCCCCAGGACTGTGCCGATCCGCAGCGGGAGGACCGAAAAATTGATCCACGCGCTGAGCCAGAGCCGCATCAGGCGGCGCAGCGTATAGCCGCTGCGGCCCGACTGCCGGTCCGCGTGCCGCACCGGGATCGAACTCACGCGCTGGGTCACCTGAAAAATCAGCCCATCGATATACGGATAGGGACCGCTGTGCCGCGCCACCTCGCGGGCGACGAAGGCCGATACACAGCGGAAACTCGACAAGTACAGCCCGCGCGGCTTGTCGATCGCCCAATCGGTGACCCGGTTGGTGAACCAACTGCCGGCGTTGCGCCAGGCGGAATGATGCTTGCGGTCGTAGCGGGCGTAAACGACGTCCAGGCCGCCCTCCTTCGCCGCGGCCCACAGACGCACCGCCTCGGTGGGCGGATTCTGGCCGTCGTCGTCGAGATTCACGACGTACGCTCCGCTGGCCTGGCGCCAGCCGGTCAAGACCGCGTTGTGTTCGCCGTAATTGCGCGCGTGCACCACGAGCGTCATCGGGACGGTCGCCTGGGCAACCAGGCGCCGGCAGATCTCCGCCGTGCCGTCCCCGCTCGCATCGTCGACCAGGACGATCTCGTGGCCGCCCGGCACTGGGAGGGCCGCGATCTCCGCCACCAAGGCCGCGATCGTTTCAGCGCTATTGTACAGCGGAATGACGAAACTGAGCGCGGGGCCGGGCATTAGGGGAATAGCCGCAAAAAGCCGCCGCAGACACAACCGATAAATCGAACTCCGTTTGGCGACCGGTGCCCGATAAAAAGCCCGCCAACTTTGCCGCGGGCGGGTGAACTGATCCTGAAGGGGCTCCTACTTCGCAAATCGCCGGCGAAAAGCGGAAAGACCAGCCAATGCGCCGCCGAGTAGTGCGATTGTCATACCGCCGTCGGGCACGGAACGGCCGCTGGAGGGCAAGGTCGTGTCGTAAACGGTCCCGCTCCCCGAGGTATAGCCCGCCCCTGGCGTCAGCACGTCGACCAAAGTCGTGGCGAGCGGGTCAATCGAATAGGAGTACGGCGTGTCCTCACCGTAAGCCGCAGACGCCGCACCGAAAAGTTGCAAGCCCCCGGTAAACCAGTAGGTCTGCCCCACGTCAAAGGTGGCGGTCGTCGTCTCCGAAAACTCGCCCGGAGCGATCAAATTGTAAGTATCGCTGACGAAGTCGTCTCCAATATATCCCTCGGTCTGGCCGATCGCGGGGTAGTCGAGTTCCAGACCGGGGTTGCCGTCCAGGTCATAGTTGAATCCTTCGTAGCTGACATAAGCTAGTTCAGTGATGCCGGGGCCGCTGCCCTCCCCTCCGTAGCTCGTCGCGGAAAAGGAGAAGTCATCGCTCTGCAGGATTTCAGTGAACTGCACCTGCACGGCGGTCCCCGCCGCCAACGTTGCTGAAGTGATCGTCAGGGTGTCCGAGAAAGCCGCGCCCGGACCCGAATCGGCGAGAAAATCGGGCGTGGCATAGGAACCGGCCGTTTCGAAATTGCTCCATGACGCCGCTCCGTAACCCGACCCGTTGCCGCTCAAGCTGGCCGAAACCGAGCCGTAGTCGGCTGAGGCAGTTATGGTCGAATTAGCAAAGTTGGTGAATGGGCCAAAACTTCCGGCGATGCTGCTAGCGATCGTCTCCGAAAAAGGAGCCAATTGGGTTTGGTTGACGCTCTGCGTGGTTGCGGAGCCTCCGTCATAGGTCGACACACTTCCTTGGATGGTCAGCCCTGGGGGTGAAGCGGGCGTTTGAGCTCGGGCCGACGAGCCAATAATCAGCCCCAGGCAGGCCGCAAACAACGCCAGACTGGAAGCGGTTTTCATCAGAGCCGCTTGCAGCATTAATCGTACTCGCCGCAATCCATTTTTTATAAGTCGTTTCTATATATCGGCATAATATTTCACGCGCCATTTCCTGGAGCAACAATCTCCCAGATTTATGTAAGCTATTCCGATCGTATTTCGGCGTCCTTTACAGTTTGAAGCCCCCGAGCCGGATTGGATTCAAATCCGCTCCGCGACGACCAGAAACTGCTTGCCGAAGATCCGCCAAACCCAGGGCGAGGCGAGATAAAGGCGAATCAACGCCGAGGGAAATTCCGGCGTGTTCACGGTCGAGTAGGGAAGAAACCGACCGTGGGATTGCGTGAGTCGGAAGCCGTTGTTTTCGAGCGCCTCACCCAATGACTTGTCGGTGAGGCAAAGAAAATGGTCCCAGAAGTCCCAATAGGCGCCCGGCACAAATTTGATGTTCGGGCCCAGCGCGATGATCTTTCCGCCCGGCTTCAAACAGCGGGCCGCCTGAGTGATCGTTTCGCGTAGCGCCGCCTTGTCGGGCAGATGTTCGAAAAAATTGCTGGTGAACACCACGTCCAGTGACCCGTCGGCCAACTCCCACGGCCGCGAACAGTCCTGATTCAACAGCGTAACCTCCGGAGCCACCCGGGTGCGGCTTTCCGGATTGAGGTCCATCCCATACTTGCGCCCGCAGCGGATGTGATTGATGAATTCGCCGTAACCGCAGCCCAAATCGAGCACCGCCGCGTCCGGGGCCACGAACTGCTGAAAATAGGACTGCGTGAGCGTCTGCCAGAGCCGATTGCGGTAGGCCGTGCGCCGATCGAAGCGGCGCCGGTAGATGCTCTGCAATTCCGCGGGATTTTTAATGCTTTGACTCATGGGTGCCCGCAAGGGGCGAAGCTCGTGTGGTCCCGCGCAACGTTCGGGGAGAGTGCAAATAAGACGGATTGCGGGTCAACCTCCGATTCCACCCTTTGGCGGTCAGCGGTCATGAGACCTTTTTCCGAGGGGATGCCTCTCCGGGACGCCTTTCATCCGAGCATACGGTCGCCCTCCGAGGCATCCCCTCGGAAAAAAGGTCTCACGACCGCTGACGGCTCAGGGCTTGACCGCCGGTCGAGGGCAGCCGTACTGGCCCCTCGATGATCGCGGATTTTCTTTTCCCCCTCGCCTTTCTCGGCGGATGCACGCGCTTGGGGCGGCAGGCGACCCGGCGCTGCGGGGAGGAAACCGCGGGCGGTCGCCTGGTGGTGGGATTCACCGTCGCCATCGCGTGTGTGACCGCGGGCGGCTATGTGCTCTCCGCTCTCGGCTGGCTCGCGCAGCCCTGGGCATGGCTGGTTTGGGCGCTGGCCGGCGCCGCCCTGGGCGGCCGCGGGGCCGCCCCGACCCCTCACCCAGAGCGGCGGCGCCGGTGGCGGCGGCTGATCGGCGGACGGCCGCAACTGGCGCTCCTCTTCGGCCTGCTGGCGGTGGTCGCCGCGACCAATCTGGTCCTCCTCCTCACGGCGAGTCCCAGCAGCTTCGATGCGCTGCTCTATCACCTGCCGCGGGTCGGCTACTACCTGCAGAACGGCTCGCTCGCCGCGTACGGGGCCAACAACCCGTTCCAGGAGGAGCAGGTAAAGGGCTCCGCCATTCTGGTGGCCGGCCTGCTCAGCCTCTGCGGCAAGTCGGATGTGCTCGCCGGCCTGCCGCAATTTGCCGCTTGGTGGGCCGGCGGGGCCGCCGTTTTTGCCGCGGCGCGCACCTTTCGCGCCCGGCCCAGCGGCGCCGCCTTTGCCGCGGGCGCTTGGATGCTGCTGAGCGTCGCCTGGCTGGAGGCCACCACCGCCCAGAACGATCTGCTGATCGCGGCCCACGGGGCGGCCGCCTTCTTCTTTCTGCGGCGCTTCTTGGCTTCGGAGCGCTGGCGCTACGCGCTCCTCGCCGGCGTCGCGGCCGGGCTCGCGATCGGCACCAAGGCGAGCGCCCTCCCCTTGATTCCGGTGGTGATTCTGGCGGCTGGCCCGCGCGTTTGGCGCTGGCGGGTCCTGGCCATCGGAGCGGTCGGAGCGCTGCCCTTCATCCTGCCAGCCGGCTATGCAGAGAACCTCGCCCGCGAACATAACCCGCTCGGCCGCGAAGTTTACCGCCAAACCGTCTACCACGGCCTGAGCGGCGGCGAACGCGCCGCAGCCGTCGGCCGCAACGCGCTGCGCTATGCCTTCGATTTTTGCACCATCGATCAGATTCCGGGCGACCCCGGAATCGGCGCCGCGTGGGCGCGCGCCAAAACCGCCGCGGTGCGGACGCTCGCCCGGCACGGGCTGGATCTGGCCCGGAGCGACGACTCGCGGATGGCGTTCTGGATGGAACGCTTTCACCGGCCCGATGAAAACCTCTCCTACTTCGGTCCGTTCGGGCTGTTTCTGCTCGGCGGCCTCGGGTTCGCGTTGCGTCGGCCCGGACTGCGGTTGCTGGCCGGCGCCTTCGTGCTGTTCGGCCTGATCCAATGCGCCGCCGGGCCCTATGATATCATTCGGGGCCGGCTGTTTCTCTACGGCGCGGCCCTGATCACGCCGGCCGCCGCGCTGTGGGCGGCGCGCTGGCGTAGGCCCGGCCGCCGCGGAGCCGCCGTCGCCGTCGTCCTGGCTGCCCTCTTCCTCATTCCGGCCGCGCTATTTCGGGACAACGACTTCCTGCTGCCGGCGACCGGCCGTCCCGCTTACTGGCAAATGGACCGCTTGGGACAAATGGTGAGTCTGTTTCCGACGTACGACGCCCAGCGCGCCTTCGCCGCCCGGGTGTCGCCGAACGCCCGGGTGGGCAGCGCGATCGACGGCATCGAATATCCCTTCTTTGGGCCCCGCCTCAGCCGGCATGTCACTCCCGTGCTCGCGCAATTCGGGGCCGGGCGCCCCCTGCCCGCGGATTTGCAATGGCTGATCTACGCCAGCGCGGCGCCGCAGCACCTCCAGGACATCGATCTGGGCGACGGCTGGTTTTTGCGCCCGTTGCCCGGAGCCGCCGGGCCGGCCAAGCCGTAACGGTTCGCTGGCGCCGGTTCAATTCCGGCCCGCGCCTCCAATTTTATGTCGGGATCGAGAACCTGATCTACCTAGACGGCTCCGCCCGGGCGGCCAGGATCCGATGATTGACTGGATTGAGTTCCAACAAAATGAAATCGATCGGGACAAGGGATCCATCACCAGTTACCACGCAATTAGCGGGGTGGACATCAAACAAGGCGACGTTGTCCCGCAAATAGGAGTGTGACTTGTAATATCCCATCGGCGGAATTGCCAATCGGACAAACCCCTCCGACTCGCGAAGGTGTCGGTCCATTTCCTCCATAGATGGCGCCTCTCCCACGATATCGGACTGCGCAGTTACAATCCGAAGCGCGGAACCCTCCTCTTGGATGCCGAGCAGGATCAGCCGGTCGCCGAAAATAATGTTATGCAAACGAAGTCGACGCAAATACTCCAGTGGAGTGGCGGGCAGAAACAGCGGTTCGCTGGTTTCCAGACTTACCGAATAGCCAGCGCAATTCCATTTCGTGAACTTGACCCATCGGCGGGTCGCCTCGTCAAACCGGACGTCGTGTTCACGTCCGCCAGCACGCTCGGGAGTTATTTCTTGAGAGAGGAGCTGGCTGTTTTCAATGCACCACTGCTTGAGCGCTCTCCATTCAAAACCCGACCGTTCTCCTTCATCGAGGCCGCGCGCATCCGCTCCATTTGCGCGTAGGCTTCGCTCGATGGCCTGGATGGCTGCGTCGAGCGCAGGCGTTGAAATTGCTCCGGAGACGTCATGACTGGTGTCCATAAACTAGCGCTAAGTCGGTTTGATTCAAGTCCTGAATATGGCGGCTGAAGGCGCAATCAAGGCCGAAGGCAGCCAGACAAGCCGAGATCACGACGCGCAAAATGACGCTCCTATCAATGCCTGCGTGTCGTTAACTGTCAGTGGAACTGTCAGTAAAAGTGGTGGCAGTTAAAAGGAGTAGGCGCGAGTTAGCGCGGGTTCTCCTTGAAATTTTGAGAGGGTTGGCCACATCCCCTCTCACTGAATTGCAGAGTTAAGACCAATTCCGGCCCGCGCCTCCAATTTCAACTGCCAGTAGGCAAAATTGCTCGTCTCCAAAGGGGGATTCCCCGGCCAGATCAAGAAGCTCAACGCCGCAGATAACATTTATCGCCTGCGTTCCGGCAATTTTCGCGTTCCATTTGCGACGGAAGGGGCGAACATCCTCATCGGTACCATTCGCGACCGCAAAGACGCATATGAATAGACCAAGTTTGAAGGCTACCCTCGCAAAGATCGCGGATCAGCGGGCTACTTTAGCCAAGGTTCGTGCCGAAGCCGAAGACCTCGACGACTACCGTGCCGCCGTGGAGGCCCGGGCGCGCGATACCGGCGAACGTATTCCGATGGCAACCGTGCACCGGAAGACAACATCTCGCCGCAAGGCTGCTGCCCGTTAGAGAACCGCGCTGACGGCCGTGCGCCTCAGATGGAGAATCGCCCCTTTCCGACAGAACTCGGATGAATGGAGCGCTATAGATAATGGCTCAATTCTCGTCGGTAGTAGCCGAGCGTCCGATCGAGCGCCGTTCGCAGCGAAGTGCGCGGGCGCCAGCCCAATTTCCGGGCGATCAAGCGATCATCCGCGAAGTAATCGCCGATATCGATCGCCCGGCGGTCCCGGGGAAACTCGCGGACCCGAAACTGTCCTCCGTTGTTCAGTTCAATCAGCAGCTCCGCCATACGCTGCAGTGTGATCGGAGGCGGTCCCCCCAAATTAAACACCTGGCCCTCGACCTTCGGCTCGATCGCCGCAAGCAAGAACGCCTCGACCGCATCGTCGACAAAGGTGAAATCCCGCCGCTGGCTGCCGCCCCAGACCTCGAAGGGTTGGCCCTGAAGCAGATCGCGGATCCAAACCCCGAGGAAAGTCTGCCGGGAATCCTTGATCCGCATGCCGGGCCCGATCGTGTTGGTGAGTCGCAGGGCCACCGCCGGCATGCCGTGCACGCGGGCGTAAAGCAGGTGAAACGATTCCCCCGCCAGCTTGTTGATCCCGTTCACGTCCACCGGCCGCAGCGGATGCCGCTCGTCGACCGGCAGGTAGTCGGGCTTGCCGTAGATCTGCCGGGTGCTGGCGAACACGATGCGCAGCCGCGGATTGTGCCGGCGGCAGGCCTCCAGGATCGCGAGCTGCGCCCGGCCGTTGATGTCGAGATCGGCCGCCGGATCGGTCATCGAATCCCAGTGGCTCGTCTGACCGGCCAAGTTGAACAGAAAATCCTGGCCCCGCACGAGCTGGGGCAGGCGGTCGTGGTCGCGAATGTCCGCGATGTGCACGCGGACCCGGCTGGCGAACCCGGCGAGGTTGCGGCGATTGCCGCCGTACTCGGGAATCAGGGCGTCCAGCAACGTCACCTTGGCGCCGAGACCGACCAGGGCCCGCGCCAAATTGGAGCCGATGAAGCCGAGCCCCCCCGTGATCAGAACCTTGCGGCCCGCGTAGGCCCGGCGCAGCGAGCTCATGAGCCGGCCGGCCCCGGCTGGGCCGATAGTTCGATGCCAAAGACGCAGAATCCCAGCGAGCGATTGTCCCCGTAGGCGGTGGCGGGCGGAAGGTCGGAACGCACTTCCACTTCGGTGCGGCCCGGCGGCAGGATAAATTCAGGCAAGTGGCGCACCGCGCGGGTCGGATCGACCGCGGTCTGAGTGGCGAGCTGGTTGCCGATCCAAAGCTGGAGCTGGCGCCCGTCCCGGCAGCTCACATCGAAGGCGCACGCGACGCGCAGCGGCTGGGACTGGGGATTGTCGAATTCGAGCGCCGCCGCGCCCGCCGTCCATTGCCAGCGCGTGGTCGAGCGCGGCAGCCGCTCGGGCGCATACCAGCCGGTGCCGAGCGCGGCGCGGAAATAAGCCGGATCGGCGAGCTTCACCGCGGAGTAATGCGGATTGATCCGCACGCAATCACCGCCCGGCAGGCTGACCGTGATCAGCCCGCCGTTGAGATCCCAATTTCCCCGCAGCGGCGCGTTGAAGCGGCCCTCGTAGGTGTAGGTGAGAAAGTACTGGGGCTTGCGCAGCAGGAATTCATTCGCCCAGAGGCGCGACCACATGTCGTCCGGATACCCCAGCCGCATATTGAGCGAATCGACCTCCGGCATCGCTTCCAGCCGGCCGACCTGGATCAGATCGCGGTCGACGATCAGCGGCGGGGTGCGCATGGCGCGCTGAAAGACGACCACCGAGTGCAGCACGCCCGCAGCCAGGCCAAGGCCGAACACCCCCACGACGATTCGGAGCCAGCCCCGCCGGCGGCCGGCGAGCGTGGCCCAGTAACAGGCCCCGGCGAGGATTCCGGGGTAAAACACGGAAAACAACTTGTACGCGTCGTAGCTCGCGTTGGTCCGCAGGCGCATGCCGCGCCAGCTGAGGTAGGCGTAGCCGACGAGCACCGGCACCATGAGGCAGAGCACCAAAAAAGCCGCCGGACGGCGCCGCCAAAGTCCTTGTCCCAGCGCGGCGGCGAGCAGCAGGGCGACCAGCAGCGCGAGAATGAGGCGCGCCGGCTCCGGCCACGGGCTCAGATTCGAACTGGGGATGAGTCCCAGCCAGCCTTCCGGCGACAGCCGCGGGATCGGCCAGCCGAAATCAAACACGGCAAACTGATGAAACCGTTCGGCCAGCCCGGCTACCCGCTCCCAAAAGATGATGCCGGCGAACCCGAGCGGCAGCAGCATCGCCATGACCCAGCGGCCGAAATCGCGCCAGCGGCCGGTCCAGGCCGCGCACCCGGCGGCGTAGGCGATCGCCGGCACCAGGCAAACGATCACGATGAAATTGTAGCTGCCCAGAATGAGGGCGTAGCCGATCGCGAGCACGCCGAAGAATTGCCGCCACCGGCCGGGGACGGACGAACTCCGCCACAGGGCAACCCCGGCCCAGGTGACCAAGGCGATCGCCGGCGCGGCCAGCAATTGGCCGAGCGCGACCTGATAGACGGCGTAACCGGTGATCGGGCCCAAGCCGTACAGGGCCGCGACCCCGACGCTCACGCCGGTCCGATAGCCGACCACGGCGCGCGCCAGCCAAAACACGACGGGCACCGAGACGGCCAGCAGCACGGCCGCCATCAGCCCGGTGAGCTCATGCGGCGCGCAGTGGAAGATCGTACCATTGAGGGCGATCAGCGCCGAGGGGGTGAAGTGATTGAGGCGCAGCCAAAAATCGAAAAAATTATCCACCGACAGGACGCGCACGACTTCGGTGAGACCCAAAAACCCCGCTCGGTCGTGATGCGCAAATTCCTTCAGGACCCGGGCGCCCGCGGCGTAATCGGCCGCATCGCAGCTGCCGAGGGAAGCCGTCGTGAGCCCCTTGGAGGCGGCCGCCAAGGGCGCCACCAAAATTTCCAGCGTGGCCGCGGCCAGCAGCCAGACTCCCGCCACCCGGCCAAAATCCCGCCCCGCGAGCCCGAATCCCCGCCGCCGCAGGCCGATCACCAGCAGGAGGCAGGGAATCGCCTCACTGACCCAGCCGTAGGTGTCGGTGCCCGCGAAGCCCGCGTAGGCGCCCAGCCAGACCACAAGCGACTGCAGGACCAAGCCGGCCGGCGCGGCCAGAATCGGCCAGAAGGCGCGCCAGGGCCTCGGCATGGTCACGAGCGCCAATCCGGCGCCCCAAAAAAGGATGTGCCCCAACACACCGAAGGCGACGACGTAGAACAGCATGGAGGACCTGCAATCTTCGGTTCGTTCGCGGGAGGTTGGCCAGCGTTAATTTGCCCCGCCCTCCCGGCGGCGCCCGCGGCGAACTAGGCGGGTTTGCGCCCCACGGCGAAAACCGACGAACCCCATGGCAGGCGGAGCCCGGCGCCGAGCCACGCGCGTTCCAAACCCAGCGCCAGGTTGCCCAGGCCTTCCACCGGCGCGGAGTAGACCTGCACGTCGCTGCCGCCGGCGGGCGCGGCCCAGAGCTTGCGCCGTGCGACCACCAGCGGAAAGAGCAGTGTGTTCCAATAGGTCGCACGCAACGGTTCGAGCCCGGCGGCCCGGAGCTTATCCTGAAGTTCCCGCCGGCGGTAGCGCCGGCGCCCGTGCACCGCCTCATCGTGGTATGACCATAGCCAGGGAAAAGCGGGCACGTTCACCACCACCACCCCGCCCGGCCGAAGCACCCGCGCGGCTTCCCGTAGCGCCGCCGCATCGTCGTCCAAATGATAAAGCACGTCGGCGCTCACGACCGCATCGAAGCTCTCCGCCGCAAACGGCAGTGCGCCCACTGACGCCTCCACGATCTGCGCCGCCGTCCGCTCGCGCGCGAGCGCGCAAGCCAGCGGCGAGAGATCAATCCCACTCCAAGTCCAGTCGAGATGCCCCGGGGCGAGTCGCCGAATCAACCCCCCGGCCCCGCAGCCGGCATCGAGCACCGCCAGACCTCGGCCCACTGCCGCCACCGTCAACTCCCGCTCAATCAGCGCGTGCAAGCCCCGGAAATACCACATGCGGTCTTCCACGGCCGCGAGCTTCCGGTATTCGGCATCTTCCATAGGGTCCATCAGCGATGAGCCAAAAACCGGCAAAGCAAAAGCCAGAATCTCAGGCCCAGAAAGACGGAATCGAACCGGACCACCCCCTCAAGCGGCGCTTGGTGGCCTCATCGCCGCCTCCGGGCCGCGACCGTGCGGCCGGCCTGGCGGCGAGATCGGGAATCGGCCACCACTCAGCCGCGGAGGGGGTCGTCCGGTTCGATTCCGTCTTTCTGGGTCTCCGCTCAATCTCGTTGACGCCCCACCCCGGGTCTTTTGACCTGACCTTCCCCACGCCATGGCTCTTTTCCGCACCGCCCCGGCCGGCGGCGCCTTTCACCGGCGCTTCACCGACTACAGCGGCCTCTTTTTCGACGAGTTTACCGCGGATTCCGCCTGGATCCGCGAGGAGGGCCGCGTCCGCCTGCCGCCGCTCGACGGCATCGACGCTCTGGTGGTCACCGGCGACTACCTGCCCCACCCGGACGCCCGCGGCGCCGAAGCGGGATCGCCGGGCCTCATCTGCCTGGTGAATGGACTGCCGGCCGCCCGCCTGCGGCCGCCGGCGGCCGGGCCGTGGGAGCTCCGGGTCCCGTTGGCGCCCGCCGCCCACACCGAACACCCAATCCTCGACCTGCGCCTGACCGGCGCTCAGGGCACCAATTTCCTCGCCTGGCTGGGACGCGTCACCGGATTCGGCCCCCTGCAGCGCTTTCGCGCGCAGCACAAAAACCGCCAGCTGCGCATCCGCCGCATCGCCACCGAGGCGGGCGAGACGGTTTACGACTTTGCGCTCCGGGATGCCCCGTTTTCCCGCGCCTTCGCGCGCCGGCATGCCCGCCTGGGACTCAACATTGTCGGCTTTCTCACCGCCGACTTGGGCATCGGCGAGTCGGCCCGCTGCATGGTGCGGGCCGCCGACGCGGCCAAAATCCCCTCCGCCTTGGTGTCGCTGAAGCTCAATTGCCGCAACCCCCTCGGCGATCTCACGTATGCCGGCCGCCTGCAGGACGCCAATCCCTATGGCGTCAATGTGATCCACCTCGACCCGCCCGCCTCCCGGGATATCGACCATCACCACGGCGACGCCTTTCGCGCGGGCAAATATAACATCGGTTACTTTGCCTGGGAGCTGCCCGAGTTTCCGGACGCGTGGGTGCCGAGCTTCGACTTTTATGACGAGATCTGGTGCCCCAGTGATTTCGTCCGGGAGGCGGTCGCCGCGAAGTCGCCGGTGCCGGTGCTGACGATGCCCCACGCAGTCGGCTTCGCCCGGCCGGCGGCGACCCAGGCGCAGCGACGCGCCCGCTTCCGGCTGCCGGAGGAGGGGTATGTTTTTCTCACCCTCTTCGATCTCAACTCCTACGCCGAGCGCAAGAATCCGCAGGCGGCGCTC
>Ga0182024_10008400_pt1 | contig 21787 bp, 19 predicted proteins | sample P32metaG_FD_120480 | JGI IMG/M metagenome (GOLD analysis project Ga0182024, IMG submission 120480) | Permafrost microbial communities from Stordalen Mire, Sweden - P3-2 metaG (Illumina Assembly) | ecosystem: Environmental > Terrestrial > Soil > Wetlands > Permafrost | place: Sweden: Stordalen...
CAGCTGGGATGAAAATCACATCCTATAATCATCATGCGAAGGCTCCTTCCTTTCCGAGAAGCCTTAGTCCTCAAACCAAGACTACCCCGGTTTCGATTCGAGCCTTCGCTCTTATCCAATCAAAGTCTCGCCCTTTTCGAGACCTGGGATTCCACAAACGTGTCACGCTTGGGATTTCGCCCGAGAGCCACTTCTCAAAAAGCGTGAGAAGTACGCACCCGGCGACGTCCACGACAGTAACGCGAGCCGATTCGAGCCACATCAGCACGTCGCGTCTGTTCCCGGTATTCCGAGCTGTTGGAGAAAATAGTTGCCAGCCATCCCGCGCCCTTCCCGTCCAGGGCAAGGGTGACACAGTCTTGCAGAACTACGACCCACCTTTCCCGGTGCCGCTGGCGTTTTTACTACTGCTCTTGCCGCCAAGCTTGCTCGCCATGGCACTCACAGGTACTTCGATTCCGAACATGGGTTTCCAAACGCGACGCCAGTGCAGGTCAGAATTGAATTCAGCTGATGTCTGGGGATTCCCAACGATGTATTGCGTTTTCATGTACACCGCGCCGGCAAAGAAGTTCACGCTTACAGGAAGACTTAATGCCTTTTGCAGGTGTTTCCAGCCAGTCAGGTTCTCTGCCATCCCGAAGTATGGCCGATAGAAACTCTGGCTGGTCACCGGCACTCCGGCATTGATATGCGGAACCCACGATTGTTTGGGAACCAATGTCCCAAATGGGAAAACATCAGCGAAGGCATAAAGGTCGGTGTGTCTTGTGACGCTAGAATTCACCGTACCATTCGAAAACGTATAACCGGTCTGGCGGACACCTGGGATGGAGACCCCAATGCTGACATCCCAGTATTCATGATCCAGACTCGTGAAAGTCCGGTTTGTAGAGCAGGGAGGAGTATTTCCATTTCCCGAACAGATTGCGGTTCCCGGCTTTGGTGCCTGTGACGGACTTGCTGTGACATTCGAGTCAGCTTTTTTCCCGGCTGCGCTGGTTATAGATAGATTCTGATTTAAGTCCGCTTTTGCGTCAGCGGTAGACCCGTCTTTAGCCGATTCAGCAGTTTTCCCGACTGCGCTGGTTATAGACACGTCGAACGGCAATTTCTTGGTCCCCTGTTGGCAGGCAACCGCAACATATGTAGAGAGAGGTACCTTTCCACCGGATGCAAGAGCTTGCTGTTTTGTCCCGGATACCCCTCCGAGCGCCGAGGCTAGCGCACCGAGGTCTGTTAGGTTCTCCGGAGTGCCCTGCGTGACAGTTACCGAGTAAGTCGTAACAAGCGTTCCTGGTGCGGGCACCCAAGTTGGCTTTCCAACGTTATCCAAGATTTCCTTTCCACCAGCATCCTTGGCCGGTTGAGGGTCGAACAGATCAATGCCAACGATTAGCGCTTCCGATGCGCCGTAAATAAGAGGATCACCTGTCCCAGTCAAATCGGCTTTCACCAAATCGTTCTTCTTGGTCGGGTTTTTCTCCCACCTCGGGTGGCGGGGTCTGCGATATACATACCAGGCACTAGACAAGAGAGTGGAAGATGCGGTGGGAACTCCGCGATTGGTCCATTTCGTTATATGGAAAATGTAGGCCTGATGGACATCTACCTTCCCAGCGCATTCAGTTTGTGCCAGATTGGTGCCAGAAGTTGATACATACTTCGCCACAAGATAGCGGAGGATAGTACCCGGTTCTTTTGGGTCATATTTATCTGCATCCCCCCAAGTCAAGTCCTGGCCGTCCGAGAGTGCCTTGAGATCGCCGGCGAGATTGTCAGCCGTGTGGGTAGCGTCCAAATCTACACCAATACTGCTGAAGTTGTTCCCGATCACGTCGTAAGTCGCATAAGACGGCTTGCCGCCACCACCTTGTTGCTGTCCGTTGGGCTGGGCGAATACTCCTGACGTCATAACTAGGGCAAACAGGTAAAGAGCTGACAAGGTTCGGCGCATAACGCTCCTTTGTTGATTTCTTGCGTGCAAAATACAGCGGTTCCAAACTCGGCTCGATGCTCGAACCTCGAACCGAGCACTAAATGGCAGACCATAGGAGCGTCTATCCGATCTCCACGGAGGGGCAAAATGCTATACCCCGTCAGGGAGCGAGACCATTCATTGCTTCGCTAGAGCACCAGCCTTGATGCTCTTTCGCAGGGCTTCGGGATTGATCTTTAGCTCATGAACCGTAGATGGCGACTCGTACATCACGGTCCCTAGAACACTCGCGGCTATCGCATTTTTCGCGTCGCCTGACGCTTGAAAGAGTTTAGCCAGCGAATAATAGTTGTCTTGTGTTTCTTTGATTTGTTGGCTGCGCTCCAGTGCCACGATAGCCGTGTCTCCAGCGTCACTGAACTCCGGATGTTTCGCAGCCTCGCTATTAGTAGCTAACTCACCAGCCATCGACCCAAACTTCGTATACAAATCCCGCTGTCGCTCTGGAGGTAGTTGTTGCAAGTCTATTTGGCGAAAGGTGGCCTTCAATGCCTGATACTCGACGGCAGTACCGGCATCAACGGTCTTCGTGGCCACGGCCAACTCTATCGCGTTAGCCAACCCGTAAAACCGCTGCTCCGCACAGAAGGGCGGCCGGCACGATCCAACTGCGCCAGGCGCGATGGATGCATTTCTCGCCTTGTCTAGCGATGCGCAGCAGCAATTACATTGTTCTTGGCTTTGCAAGAGATTGCTTTGGGAAACCCATCGCTGCGAGAGTTGGTCCCAGTCGAAAACCGTAAGTGACCGCAACGGCTGAACACTGGTGCAAGCGTCAGCGGCGCTAAGCATGGACGGGATGGGCGCCCGCCCTAAAAAAAAGCGCAAGATGTACTGTGATGGGACGTAGGATGCTCTGGTTGCAAAAGTGCCGTTTTGTACATCCCCCCAACTGGCAACTCCGACTATATTTCCAGATGCATTAACCAGTGGCCCCCCACTATATCCTGGAGTGATGTTATCCCGCACCTGATAATCGCGTGACAAATTTGGAGCATTGTTGAGTACTGTTTGCGTGGTCGCGGGCTGGAAGCATCTCTCGTCGGTCGAAATTGTGCATAAGGGTCCGAATGCGTTAAGCGATTCGCCCTGAGCAGGCGCGCTTGGAGACAAGTCGAGAGGTTGGAGTTGCAGTTTCTGAGAATCTGTCAATTTCACCCTGAGCAGGGCGATATCAATCCATTCGCTTGACGTGACCGCTCCGCCCGTCACATTTCCTTGCTGTGTGAGGTCGACCGAGACTTTCGCTCTGAGGAATGCGCTATAGACTGTTACGCTGGTTGGCACCACCGGGGTCGGCACCGATCCGGACATTGACGTGGTGGGAGGCGAGAGCGCGATATGGTGTACAACATGATCTGCAGTCAAGACCAATCCATCGTGATCAATAAAAGCTCCGGTGCCGATCTCATATGCACCACCCGCAAACTGCGCATAGATTATGACTACCGCGTCCCGTACGTCTGCTCTTGCAACGGTGACAGCCCACAACACCAGAAGCGTCAAACGGAAATATGCGCGGAACATTTTCAGATACCCCCATTGTTTTCCTAGAAACGGCTCAGTAGATCTTGAAACACTTAGAACATCGAGATCAAAACTCATGGCTCGTCGAATGCGCACGGCTGTTGGCTTCGAATACCCACGGAAATATGAACTTCGCTGGCGCGCGACGGATAATATGCGCGGAGATGAATGAGATTCATACTCTGTGAATGCGTTGACCAAGCACCCGAAGATAGGAGGTGAGCTACTGCTCGGGCACCAACGAGAGGTTTTACCGCGAGACGGATGAGGTGGCGCACGTATCCCTCTTTTCGCCCCCTCAGCGAAATTCCAAAACACATTAGCAAACTGATTCGCTGAAAGCAACCTAAATTCTTTCGGTCAGACGAAGGCGGGTGGCCAACATCTCCGCCCCGAACGCGATCTGTCGCTAAATGCCGACAGAAGAAAAAACCGGGGGTGCCCCAGGTCTCGCGCTTTTCGAGACCCGGGATTCCACAAACGTGTCGCGCTTGGGCCCACATCCCATACGCCATCGCGACTTCGACGGGGACCGATTTCCTGCGAATAACACTTGACAACCCATTTTATAATTAAAGTAAAAGCTCAACACAATCGAGATACGCGCGGCTCAACCACTTATGAGCCAGCGCCAGCCGTGACCTATCCGGCAGAGAAGGATGTAATCACCCTAACCGCCCACCAATCAAGACTTTACCTATAACTATCTTTCTTTCAAGACTTTGCCGTCAAGCGCGAAACTAAGTCGATGATTCTAATATACCGGCAGCAAGGGGGGGCGTTACCCCTTAACAAAGATTAGTCAGCCTTACCAGGAGAAACTATGTCGTCCCTATCAGCACCGCGTTGCCGCCACATCAAGGTCAACGGAACCCAATGCGGTTCGCCCGCTCTCCGCACCCAGAATTTCTGTTTTCTACCATCAGCAGAATCGTCCCCTGACCGTCGAGTGTTACTACAACCCAGAGGAGTACGCAACCGGCGAAATCGCCCTGCCCCTTTTTGAAGATGCGCACTCCATCCAGACCGTCATTCGCCAGGTCGTGCAGATGGTCCTGCAAAAAAGACTCGAACGCAAAACCGCCAGCCTCATGCTTTACGCACTCCAGATCGCCTCTTCAAATCTCAAGCGCATCGAACTCGAAAAGCCGCAGCCAGAGCAGGTTGTCATTGATCTCGTAACGGAATCGAAATGGGCAACTCCCATGGCCGCCCCGACTGAAGCCGAAACCGTTCGCGAAAGCCCGGCGAGCGAGCAATCTGAACGGAACGCTCCCCCAGTAAACGCCTCAACCAAGACCGGCGAAGACAAAGATAAAGACAAAAACAAAGACGAAGACAAAAAGAACGAACTCAGCGTTGTAGACCTTCCTCCCGGAACAATTCACGCGTGTCATCGGCCCTATGATCGGACCTATGATCGGCTTCGCCCGCCGCATCGTGAAGAAGAAGACGCCACGATACAATAACAGCCCTCGTGCTTTTCGAGACCCGGAATTCCACGGTCGCGTCAAGCTTGGATTTCGTTAGAAGTGCGGGTAATTCAGCGCATGGGTTACTAGCGGGAATCGAGACGGAAAGCCTTCGAGATATACTGCGCGAGCACGGCCAATAGAGGCCAATAGAGTATGACCCGCAAGCCTCACATCGCAGTCGTCGGCGCAAGCGCGTTCGGCGGATGGACCGCGCTCTATCTTCTTCGCGGCGGAGCGCGAGTCACGCTGCTCGATGCCTGGGGTCCGGGAAATTCGCGATCGTCGTCGGGTGGTGAGACACGGATCATCCGCGGCGCCTACGGGCCCGATCAGCCCTACACGAAGCTGGCCGCGCGAGCACTCGATCTTTGGAAGGAGCACGAAGCCCAGTGGAAGCGGAAGTTATTTTTCCCCATCGGAGTGCTGTGGATGGTCGAAAGAGATGACACATTCGAGCGTGGCTCAATACCGTTCCTGAAAGATGCCGGAATCCAGTTCGAGCAACTCGAGGTAAGCGAACTCGCGCGCCGCTGGCCGCAGATCAATTTCGACGACGTTGAGTGGGCCATCTATGAGCCCCAAAGCGGCTATCTGCTCGCCCGTGCTTCGACGCAGGCAGTGGTCGAGCAGTTCGTGGCCGAAGGCGGCGAGTATCGCCAGGCAACGGTCGCGATGCATCTGGAAAGTGGCCAGTGGAAAGCCTTGTCGCTATCGGAGGGCTCGACCCCCGCTGCGACCGTCTCCATCTCTGCCGACCGCTACGTCTTCGCCTGTGGTCCGTGGCTGGGAAAGCTGTTTCCGCAAACAGTCGCGCCGCATTTTGTTTCGACCAGGCAAGATGTCTTTTTCTTTGGCACTCCCGCGGGCGATTCGCGCTACGACGAAGGCAACGTGCCGGTGTGGGCCGACCATGGCGATCACTTCATCTACGGAGTCCCAGGAAACCAGGGACGCGGTTTCAAATTTGCCGACGATACGCGCGGCCCCGAGTTCGATCCAACCTCAGGCCAGCGACTGGTGAGCGAAGATGGTCTGGCGGCGGCGCGCCGTTATCTCGCCTACCGTTTTCCGGGGATGAAAGATGCGCCGCTCGTCGAGACCCGTGTCTGCCAATACGAAAACACAACCGACCACAATTTCATCGTCGATCGGCATCCGGCCAACGAGAATGTGTGGATTGTCGGCGGCGGCTCGGGCCACGGGTTCAAGCATGGTCCGGCGCTGGGCGAGATGGTGGCGCGCCTGGTCCTGAAAGACGAGACGGCCGATTTGCTGTTTCGGCTGGCCAGATTCAAAGGATAAAGGATAGAAGACCGGGGACTTGCCCGGATCAAATCTTGGTTAGCTCGGGTTAGCTCGGGTAAGTTACACACTAGTGCATTCGTCACTAATTTTCCGTACAGCCGTCACAGACCTCGATACCCACCCTCTGCGAGATTGATTTCATCGCCACGCGTCATCCGGCTTCCACAAGCAGCGACGCAAGTGGGCGGAAAACTCCACGGTGGCAACCTCGCCACTCCGAGACTGGCATGAGCGTAGCCCAATGAAACACCTACTCACAACCTGCATAGTCGTGGTCTGCCTGGATATGGTCTGCCTGGATTTCAGTCTTGCGCAGGGAGTATTGCAAGGCAATGTAACCCTCGGCGGCAACGCCACCATCGCCACGACCGGGCATTCTGTCACCCTGACCTGGAACGCCAGCCAGAATGCGACCAGTTATAACATCTATCGGGGAACGATCCGGGGTGGCCCATATCTAAGAGTGGCCTACGGGATCGTAAGTACAACTTATACCGATGTCCAGGTAACGGATCATCAAACGCTCTACTACGTCACCACGGCGGTTAACGGGGCCAGCGAGAGCGGCTACGGTAACGAAGCTGTCGCAGTGATTCCCTAAAGTTCGGAGATCAAGTGAAATACTATTTATTGAATTATTATTTATTGATCGGGATGTTGGGCCTGCTCGCTGGAATCTCGGGGGCGCAGTGCACCACTGGCAATCCCGGCACGAATTGCAGCGGACCCCTGAGCGTGCAGCCGCAGGCTGCGAACACGCAGCAATCGGCGATTACACTCGTTGATCTCGGATTGCCGGTTCCCGCGCCGGTAGTCGGGCAGTACACGCTGTCGATCGCCAGCGGCATGCTTCTAGAGTCGGACAATGGAAACAGCTATCACTCGCTAGTGGGCGCACCCGGAGCACAAGGATCGCGGGGAGCAACCGGACAAGCCGGCGCACAGGGGGCGAAGGGCGCGTCAGGCGCCACCGGCGCGACTGGACCTACAGGTTCGGCCGGGGCGCAGGGCGCGACAGGCGCCGAAGGATCCCAAGGTCCGCAAGGACCGCCTGGAACACTAGCCGCTCCCTCCGACTATAGCTTCTCTGGTTGGGGTTCGTTCAGCGCGAATGCGGGAACGAGCGAAGTCGGAAATTCGCTCTATCGCAATCAGGTCGACATGTCGAGCGCAGCCGGAGTCCGCCTTGTACTCACGCTTGGAATGTATGCCTTGCCGAGCGGAAGTTACGCTCAGGCAGAATACACACCCGACGGAACGAACTGGTTTCCACTGTCGGGAACCGTACCGGTGACAACGCCCTTCGGGATCTACACGAGCGGCTGGCAGGGGCTGCCCACCGGAGCGAACGGCGATTATGTGGTTCGCATCGTCACGTTGAACACCGCTGGCAGCACCACTCAATGCAGCCTATACCAGTTGCATTTGCAGTTCAAATAGGGAGCGCTTCGGCGGATCCAGCTAATTTGCCACGGTTCCTACTGAATCTGAATCACGCTTTCCGAACTGCTGGCTTTGATCTCTTCCACCCGCGTCACAACGTTACGGGCAAATGCGAACAGCGACTTCGCATGCGGCGAGTCTTCTCCCTGGAGCACGGCCGGCACTCCGCTGTCGGCCGATTTGCGAATCTCCGGATCAAGCTCGACGCCTCCGAGGTAGGCGATGCCGAATTGTTTGGCCGTCTTTTCCGCGCCACCGCGCGAGAAGATGTCGATTTCATGCTGGCAATGCGGGCACACGAAGTAACTCATGTTTTCGACCATGCCGACGATGTCCACCTTCATCTGGCGGAACATTTCGATGGCCTTGCGCGCATCCTGCAGTGAAACGTCGGAGGGCGTAGAGACCACGATGGCCCCGGTCAATGGAACAGTCTGAATCAGCGAGAGCGCAACGTCCCCGGTTCCGGGAGGCAGGTCAATCACAAGATAATCAAGTTGTCCCCACTGCACCGATCCCAGAAACTGCTTGATAATCGAATGCAACATGGGACCGCGCCAAATGAGCGGCTTGTCGCCGGGATTGAGAAAGCCGACTGAGATGACCTTAAGTCCGTGCGAATTGATGGGCGCGATCTGGTTTTCGCCCATCACTTTGGGTTGCTCGTTGGTGCCCAGCATGAGCGGGACGTTGGGCCCGTAGACATCGCCGTCGAGCAATCCGACTTTGTGGCCCATCTTGCTGAGGGCGATCGCCAGATTGACCGAGAGTGTGGTCTTGCCGACTCCTCCCTTGCCGGAACCAACCGCGATGATGGCGTTAACGCCAGGCAAAGGTTGTGGGGTGGACTGCTGCTGGCCGGGATGGGAATGAGCGCTCATTGCTTGATTATACGGGACACTAGCGAGGTCAGAGGTGAGAGGTCAGATTGCAGAAGTAAAACCTCTTCCGGTCGGCGTCTGCTTAAAGGACATACGGAAAACAAAGAGGAGGCTTATTGGGGAGTGAGTTTTCACTCTTTACCTCTGACCTCCGCAATTTTAGTAGTGCTCTTCTTCCAGTTGAACCTTGCCGCGAAACATGCGGTAGACGAACACAAAATATGCCAGCGCCAGCACCGCAGCGAACATCCACCAAATCAGGCCGACGCTCAGTCCATGATTGCCGGCCGCAGTGTTGTAGATGGTAAGGTCGTGTTCGTGGTCGCGGGCGGCCAGTACGACGGGATAGAGCGCAAACGCCGCGCCCACCAGCATGAAAGTGATATAGAGGCTGGAGGCAATGAAGGCCAGTTTTTCTTTGCCCTTGGGATTGGCCCAGAGCATCACCGCCAGGCTGGCGACAACCACGACAGGAATCAGTATTCCGATTTTGTACTCCTCGTAGTTCACCATGATCCCAGGCCGGATGAAATACGTCGCGACGAAGGCACTGAAAGTAAGAAAAAACTGTAGAGGCCAGCAAAGCAATGCTACGCCGCGGGCGCGTCGGCCCAGATCCTGGTCGGTCTTGAGTGCCACGTAGTAGGAACCATGCGCGGTCAGTGTCACCAGCGCCATCCCGCCCATGAGCACCGTGTACCAATCCAGGATGCCCGGGTGTGCGCTGAGCTTGAAGTTGGTCCAGAGCGGCTCAAAGAAATAGCCGGTTGCATCGAGCGGAACTCCACGCACCACGTTGCCGAGGGCCGCCCCAAAAAACACCGCCAGCAGAATGCTGGAGATACTGAAGATCGCGTCGAAGAAATCCTGCCACACCGGGTTTTCGATGTGAGCGCGGAATTCGATACCAATGCCGCGCAGAATGAGCAGCCACAGAACCATCATCAGCGGAAGGTAAAACCCGCTGAAGCTCGAGGCGTAGAGTTGAGGAAAAGCAAAATAGAGCGTGCCACCGGCAGCGATCAGCCAGACTTCGTTCCCGTCCCAGACTGGACCTATGGCGCGCAGCACGCGGCGTCGTTCGTCGTTAGTTTTGGCCGCAAACAGATAAATCGCCCCCGCGCCCAGATCGAATCCATCGAGCACGACATAGGTTGCGATCATCGCTGCGACAATCCAGAACCAAAGGGTCGCCATGTTTTACCTTGCCTCCATCGCAGGATCGAGATTTGACATCGCCGCGACTGCAGGGCCGTGCTCAATTTCCCGCCAGAGCAGGAAAATGCCCACAATGCCGAGCACCATGTAAAGACCCATAAATCCCAATAGAGTAAACATGCCGTTACCAGCCGAGACGAGTTTGGAGTAGCCGTTTTCGGTGCGCATCAAACCATAGACCAGCCAGGGCTGACGGCCCAGTTCGGCGGTCATCCATCCGGCGGTGTTGGCGATATAAGGAAAAGGCGCGGCCAGCATCAGGATCCAGAGCATCCACCGGGCGTGGAAGAGTTTGCCGCGCCATAGCAGGAGCAACGCGACGACCGTGACCGCGATGAACAACGTCCCTAATCCGACCATGATGTGGTAGCTGTAATAGAGCAACGGAATGTTATCCGGCCAGTCTTGTTTGGGGAATGCGTCGAGCCCGCGCACGTTGGCACTCCAACGCCGGTAACTCAGTATGCTCAACATTCCCGGAACTTGGAGCGGGTTATCGATCTTGCCTTGCTGCTCGTTAGGCTGGCCTACGATGACTAACGGTGCTCCGGCCTGGCTGTGGAATAATCCCTCCATCGCCGCCAGAGTAACGGGTTGGAGGTCGGTGACCATTTTGCCTTGCCGGTCGCCGGTCGGAAAGAGCTGCATCACGCTGAACAGGCAACCGGCAATCACGCCAGCCTTGACGAAAATACGGGCGTGCGCGGTCCACTTCCCTGAGAGCAGATAAAACGCGCCCACCGACGTCATGATGAACGCGCCGGTGATGGCCGCGCCACACATATTGTGCGCGTATTGCCATCCGGCCCAGGGATTCAGCACGAAATCCCAGAAACTCGCCAGCTGCAGGCTCCCGTCTGAAGCGGTGTAATAGCCGACGGGATGCTGCATGAAAGCGTCCGTGGCGATGATGAAGTAACCCGATAACCACGAGCCCACGAAAACTCCAAACGCCGACCACCAGTGTGCCTTCGGGCTCAAGCGCTTCTCTCCGAAAAGAAATAATCCAATTAGGGACGATTCCAAGAAGAAGGCGAACATGCCCTCCATTGCTAATGTCTGGCCAATGACGCCGCCCGCAAAGCGCGAGAAATTCGACCAGTTGGTGCCGAACTGGAATTCCAGCGGAATACCAGTCACAACACCCAGTACGAAATTGATGCCGAAAATCTTCCCCCAGAAACGGGCTGCCTCGTGGTACAGCGGATCGTTACGCCGCAAGCCGATCGTCTTGAGCACAACAATCAGCAGCGCGAGCCCCATGGTGAGTTGCGGAAACAGATAGTGAAACGTCGCGGTGAAGGCAAAGTGCAGGCGATGAACGAAGAGTGCGCTGTCCATACGGTCTCAGGTCTTAGTTGACCGGCCTCAGCTTGAAGCTGTCCAGCTTATCAGCAATGCGACACGGGTTCGCGGTTCGTTTGCAAGCAATCGCGTCTAACTCCGATCCGTTTTTCGGCGCGCCGATTCCGCGCGGCGTATCTCGCGGCGGCGCGTTGCACCTTCGTAGCGGCGCTTTTCATCTTCGGTCTCGGGGACGACGGGAGGCACTGCGATCTTATTCCCTGCGGCATCGATAGCGACAAAGGTCAGGTAGGCGGAGCTGACGTGACGGTTCTCCTGCGAGCGATAATTCTCCACCCAGGCCTTCACGCCCACCTCCATCGAGGTGTGGAAGACGCGATTGACCGACGAGCGCAGGATGACGAAATCTCCGACGCGAACGGGCACGAGAAAATCCATGTGATCGACGGAAGCCGTGACCACGTACGTACGCGAGTGACGGTGCGCGGCCATGGCGCCGGCCAGGTCGATCCAGTGCATGAGGCGTCCGCCCAGCAGCGCGTTTAGAGGGTTGGCGTCGTTCGGCAGGACGATCTCCACCATTTCAGAGACCGATTCGCGCACCGGCCGGGGCGATAACTTCGCTTTGTCGTCGTCGTTCATAGGTCGTTCATAGAATGTTAAGTAAGAACAGGGCCCTGCCGGGCGCGATATGCCTGGAGATAGCAGGATGCGAGCGTGAGCACGCGCGGGTCCCGAGGTGGGTTGAGCCAGACCTCGCTCGCCAGATCGAAGGTCAATTCTCCATGTTCCACCGGAGCGTGTCCTAACTCGCAGACAAAACAGATCGTAACCTGTTCGCGGCTAGCGCGCGCAACTGAAAAACGAACCGCATCCCAGTCGCGGTGCCGGGGAAGATGCGGACAGGCAGTGGCGTAACCAAGGTTGCAGAATTCCCTGATGTGGGCGTCGGATGCCGCCAGTTCCTGCCCCGAAGCGCGGCAGTTTCCCGTCCATCCCGCTCCCAGCGGCAGGCGCGAAGGATGCGGCCAGGAGCCGTCGTTCACAATTTCCCGCGGCACAAAGAAAGGGCAAGCCAAATTGTTTTCTCGAAGAACAGCCATTGTAGCCCGGGACGTGATATGAATGCCGTAATGAATCGGCTTTAGCTGTTTGCTTTTGGCTCTTAAGCCTTCTGAGACCTGACACCTAAGACCTGAGACCTGAGACCTCCCTATGGATCGCATTGCCTCATTGAGCGAAGTTCTTGCTGCCAATCCCGAGGATTCATTTGCGCGCTATGGGCTGGCTATGGAGTATTCGAAAGCTGGACAAATCGAGGAGGCGTTGCAGGAATTCAAAACGCTGATCGAGAAAAGTCCCGATTACACTCCCGCATATTTCATGGCGGCGCAGACGCTGGCCAGCGCGAGCCGCGTCGACGAGGCCAAGCGCTGGTTGGTGGATGGCATCTCCTCCGCACGCCGCACTGGCAACGGGCACGCTCAATCCGAGATGACCGCCATGTTGGAAGAACTTGCGTAGGGACAGTTGACCTCGGGCCGTCCAGCGGAGCGAAGCTCCGCATCGACCATTTTCCACTTCGCCCCCGCTTCTGATATATGAGTACGAGCCTTCAATGCCGGCTAACTCCTCAAACCCAAGTTCGTCGGACGCAGGTTCGTCAAACCTAAGTTCGTCGAATCCCGAGCGCGGTCTTCGCCACCAACTCACCGCCGGACAGATGACCATGGTCGCCGTCGGCGGCTCCATCGGCACCGGACTCCTGCTCGGCACCGCCGCTGCGATCGAACTGGCCGGCCCCGCCGTCATTCTCAGCTTCATTCTCGCCGCCTTCATCAGTTGGACCGTCGCCCTGGCCCTTGGCGAATTGGCCAGCACTCATCCCGCCGCCGGTTCCTTCGGTGTCTATGGCGACCTCTACCTAAACCACTGGGCCGGATTTATTTCCCGCGCCGGATACTGGCTCGCCATCGCCGTCTCCATTGGCGCCGAGATGGTTGCCTCCGCCACCTACATGCAGCTCTGGTTTGCGCGTGTACCGGCGATTTTCTGGGTCTTTGCCTTTTCCGCGTTCCTTCTCGGCATGAACTTTCTCAGCGTTCACAGCTACGGACGCTTTGAATTCTGGTTCGCCATGATCAAGGTGGCCGTCATCGCCACCTTTATCATGCTCGGCGCCACCCTACTCCTCAGCGGGCGCGTCGCTCCCCAATACACGAACCACGGCGGATTCTTTCCTCTTGGCCCTGCCGCCCCGCTTCTCGCCATCACCTTTGCCATCTATACTTTCGGCGGGGTGGAGTTTGTAGCCGTGGCGTCCGGCGAGTCCAGTTCCGCCTCGGCTATCGCTCGCGCGGTGCGCATGACCTTTCTCACCCTGACCATCCTTTATCTGGGAGCTATCGTCATCCTGGTGGGCGTCATGCCCTGGAATCGCGCGGGTGTCACCGAAAGCCCCTTTGTCACCGTGTTCCGTTCCGTCAGTTTTCCCGGCGCCGCACACTTCATGAATTTCGTGGTCCTGACGGCCGCTCTCTCCGGAGCCAACGCCGCCCTCTACATCTCTTCCCGCATGCTCTTCTCGCTGGCCCGCACCGGATGGGCTCCGCGCGCCCTGGGCCGGCTCAGCGCTAATGGCACTCCGACTCTCGCGCTGCTGGTCTCTTCGTACGGAATCATCGTCGCCCTCGTCCTGGAACGCTGGGCCCCCGCCCGCGCTTTCGAATATATTCTCCGAGGCGCTTTCTTTGGCATGATGCTCTCCTGGATCATCTCGCTGGCCGCCCACATCAATTTCCGCCGCCGGCTCACGGTTGAACAGGCCGCCGAAATTCCTGCCCGCTCGCCGCTCGGCAAATGGGGCTCCATCATCGGCCTGGTTGTAGTTCTGGCATCCGTAGCCAAAACCTGGTGGGACTCCCGCATCAACCTCGTAGCCGGAGTGACTTTCCTGATCGCCCTCACCGTTCTCTACTTTCTCCTGCGGCCGAAGGCAGGGCAGAACAACCCCTCAGCAAAATGGGAACACCGGTGACGATCTCGCAGGGGGCCCGGAAACGTGTGGCACCGGGGCTTTGCCCCGCTGGGACGGGGCAGAGCCCCTCCCCACAGGAGAGGGCCGCAGCATCGACATCCGATTCTCAACAGTCGTGAGGTCACATCGTGCATTGCGGCTGCGTCGAGACTCATTAGATACTGGGAGCCGTGGAAATAGAAGATCGGGTTCTCTCCGGCAGGTACATTCGTCTCGAACCACTTGACCATCGCCATGTTGACGGTTTGGTTGCTGCCGCGGCGGCCGACCCCTCCCTCTACCAGTGGAGTCCCATCCCGCAGGGGAAGGTCGAAGCCATCCGCTACATTGAAACCGCTCTGGCCTGGCAGAACGAGGGCAGCGCGGTCCCCTTTGCGACGGTTCGCGTGGAGGACGGCGTCGTCATCGGGTCTACGCGATTTTTTAACCGGGAACGATGGTCGTGGCCGCAAAGCCACGCCCGACATGGCCGCGATGCCCCCGATGGCTGCGAGATCGGATACACCTGGCTGAGCGGCCCGGCCATTCGGACGGCTGCCAACACCGAGGCCAAGCTGCTCATGCTGGCATATGCCTTCGAAAACTGGCAGGCGCTCCGAGTCTGCTTTCACACGGACGCGCGCAACCGGCGTTCCCGCGCCGCGCTCGAGCGCATCGGAGGAAAGTTCGAGGGAATTCTCCGCGCTCACCGGATGGCGGCTGACTTCATCGCTCGCGATTCGGCGCGCTACTCGATCGTGGCGGCGGAATGGCCAGAGGTGAAACAACGGTTGAGTCGACTGCTGGATCGAGCATGACTGGCGTTGCGGGAAGTTCTCGGCTCTCAGTTCTAAGTGCGAGCGAGTGCGTTCTGACTGAGAACCGGGAACTGATAACAATCACTGCGGCCGGATAGCGATCAGGTTGGGGAGGCACAGCGGTGCTGAGCCGCCCAGGTTGTTACACATGTTGGGGCTGTTGTTGTCGTTGATGTTGACGTAGGGCACCTGCTGGAAATCCCCTTCTCCGACGGTGTTGACGATGTGGACCGAACCGGCGGCGCAGGGTTGAGTGGGATCGTTGTTAGGGTACGCGTCGCAGACGGCGACATAGACCTGGCTTCCGTCGGTGGAGGCGGAGGCGGAAAGCGGATCGGGGTTGCCGACGAGCGAGACGGAGGTGGTGGTTCCGTTGCTCACGTTGAAGAGGAGTACGGCGGGAAGGTGACGGGCGACAATGAGGACTTCGGTGCCGTCAGCAACGAGCTGAGAGTAGACGGGAGTGAAGTCGCCTTGGCCGAGATTGTAGGACTGGCTCTTGGTGAACTTGCCGGGTGGAATGATGGGAGGATTGCAGATCAGCTGCAGCGGAGTCTGGTACAAAATCGGGTCCTGCGTAAACTGCGCAGTCAAAATCTCAATGTTGGGGGGTTCAAGGGCGATGACGTTCTGCGTCAACAATTGTGGTCCGGCCTGAAGTACAGGTGAAGGAAAGATCTTCAACGGCGTGCTCGACGTTGCAACCGTTCCGATGTCCACACTTCCCACGCCAGGCAGGGAACAGGTCGAATATGCAGATACTGAACTGGCGGGCGCTCCCGCCACATAGGCGAAGCTGCCATCCGCCGAAAATTCGACATCGGTTCCCGGTGCACCGGTCGATACTTTAGTGAGCGCGTCGACGGTTGAGTAGATGTACATGTTGCCGAGGTTGGTGAGGATGAAGAGTTTCAACTGATCGGGAGAGAAAGCGGCGGCAGTGGCGGTTTCGCCGGCGTTAGACAGGATAAGGTCCACCGGGGCAGCGCTGCCGCTGTAGATGTAGACCTGGCTGGGTACGGAAACGGTGTCGGAAACGACCACAAGCTTGCCGTCGTTCGAGATAGTGAGCACCTTGCCGCACAAGGAAACGTTGCAGGGCGTTGGGGAGTTGGAGACCAGGGCAGCGGATGGGCTGGCGGTGCCGACATCCACGTACATCAGTCCCTGATCGCTGCCAAGGTAGACTCGCGCCGCCGACTGATGGTTAAACATCATGGAATTGGGAGTGCGCGGCAAGCCGACGATGGGGCCGATGGGGGTGACTCCAGGGGTTACCGCGAACAGCGCGCTGGAGCAGCCTGGGGCATCCTGGCAGTCGGTGGTCGCCGCCCAGGCAGTGTAGGTCGGCACCTTGGAAGTAGAGGTTACGTTCACGGAGATCGCGCCGTAGCCCTTCGTTATCGGCGGCTGGCATTTTGTGGCAGGCGCGGTCGAGTCGTAGTCGCTGGCGTAGATGGGGAGACTGGGCAGGGCTCCGGATGGCGTGGCTAGCGGCAGCCCGATATTGCAGCTTGGGGGAGTGCAGGAAGCGGTGAGGGTGGCGCCGCCGAGATTGTTGCGAGCGGTCGCACTGTTGCTCCCCGTATTGTTGGTGGTGGTGGTGAAAGCCGCAACTTCAGGATTGGTCGTGCTCCAAGTCAGGGGCGGGCTGGCCAGGGGAGTGTTATTGGCGACGCCGCACAACGTATCGACCGCAATCGCAGTGATGGGCACGCTGCCGCCGTTGTCTACCGTAATCGAGTTTCCGGCCTGGCCCTGGCTTCCGATCTGCAGGTAGATGGCTTGAATCAAGCAGGTTGTGTACGGATAGGGATTGCTTGTGGTCATCCCGGACGGACCAGAGACGCTGGCAAAAAGTTGGGTGATGCCGGGGGCCTTGGCGGTGGTCTGAACCTGGTTGAGCACGTTGGGCTGGTTTGGGGGCACGTAGGGAAGCGGGGTAACCACGCCAGCATTGCTGGACGACCAGCTCATGGGGCCGACAGTGTTGGTGATGTCCACATTATTGCTGTAGGCGATTCCCTGGAACTGCCAGGTCTGTCCCTGGGAAAAACATTCATATTGAGGCGGCTGAGTCTCGGCACTCTTAATCTGAATGCTATCGATGTGCTGGTGGACGTAGACGGTCGTGGGCGGGCTGCTGACGCCGTTGATGATCGCGGTTACGAGGGCGATCCCAGAAGTGCCGGCACTGCAAATCGTGGCGCTGGGGTCCCAGGTACCGGCGCAGGCGGATCCACTGCCCGACCCGTTGTTGCTGAGCGAGAGGGGCGCGGCGGCGTTCGGGCTGCCGCTGGCGACGATAAATTGAATGTTGACGCCGAGGACAGCGGTACCCTGAGCATCCTTGCCCGAGGCACTGAATACTTGCGTGCCACCGACCTCCATAGACAGGCTGCCGCCAGGGTTTAGCGTAACCGTTTGCACGCCTCCGTTGCCGGAATTGCCGCTGCTCTTACCCAGGCAGCCGGTGAAGGCGGCGACGAAAGTGATGGCCAATATAAGAAGAAAACCGGAACCACAACGATACATGAACCCTCCTCGCGCCCGTTTTCCAGGCGCGAGATTAATATTGCCGGACGGAAAACTGTCAGTGTAGAAGGTACGATGCCAGGTTTCAAGGTTTCAGGGCTTCAAAGTTTCAGGTAAGCTCGTGGATCGGGGCTTGAGCCAACTGCTGCGAGCTACGGGCTTCGCGCTTTGTTACCTTGAAACCTTACAGGAACCTGCACTTTCTTCGATGCGTGGAACATCGGTTGACGATGTGCAAGCTAGTTGTTATTATCAAACAGTTCTGCGAGTTTAAGAGCTTTGAAGAAATACGTGCCCGGTTGGACTTGCGGCTGGGGACGCCCTCGCTGAAACGTCCTGCGAAAACCTTTGCGCCCCAGGTTTAAGTGGAAGTTCGGGAAACACGCGAGGCTATGCAGGGAGAGCAGACGAAACGGAACGCCTCCAAACCTGAATCGAGGTGAGGCGTGGCGTCACCGTCGTCGGCGATTAGTCTGAGCGGGAACGGAGCGAATTCTCATCGGCATGCGTTGATTAGTAACGCTGCGCGGGGAGAGCATGGCTGGGCGCCACAGCCTATGCCAGACCGAAGACGGGGCAAGCCCCGTCTCTACGGGAAGTGTGTGGTCGCGCGAATACGCTGCGATTGCGGTGTGTCTGTGTGGTTGCAAGAAGTGTGTGGTAGAGACGCGGCTTGCCGCGTCTGGGAGTGGCGAGAGTGCCTACTTTTAATCAGCTGGTCAAATTCGGCCGGGAGCGGACCAAATATAAGACTGCGAGTCCAGCTCTGCAATCGTGTCCGCAAAAGCGCGGAGTCTGTACGCGCGTGTATACCCAGACGCCGAAGAAGCCGAACTCGGCGCTGCGCAAAGTGGCGCGGGTTCGCCTGACCAACGGAATCGAAGTGACGACCTATATCCCGGGTGTCGGCCACAACCTGCAGGAGCACTCGATTGTGCTGATCCGCGGGGGGCGTGTGAAGGACCTGCCGGGCGTGCGCTATCACGTGGTGCGTGGAACGCTGGACGCGACCGGCGTCGCGGGCCGCAACCAGGGGCGCTCGAAGTACGGCACGAAACGCGCGAAGAAAGCATAAGAAAATATTGTAGAGACGCGGCTTGCCGCGTCTGCGGCTCTAGCCAGAAGCTGGCAGCCGGGAGCTGAGAAGCTGAAATGCCAAGAAAAGGACATATCGCCAAGCGGAAGACAGAGTCCGATCCAGTGTACGGATCGGATCTGGTGACGAAATTCATCAACTCGATGATGTGGCAGGGAAAAAAGTCGACGGCTGAGGGCATTTTTTATAAGTCGCTCGAGAAGTTGCAGGAAAAAGGCGGCGACGAAGCCCTGAAGCTGTTCACCAAAGCGGTTGAGAACGCCAAGCCCTTGCTCGAAGTGAAGACGCGGCGCGTGGGCGGCGCGAACTATCAGGTGCCGATCGAAGTTGCGCCCGACCGCAGGACGTCGCTGGCCATCCGCTGGATCATAAGCTATGCGCGCGGCCGCGGCGAAAAGGGAATGATCGACAAGTTGACCAACGAGCTGCTCGATGCCTCGAACGGCAAAGGCGCCGCCATCAAGAAGAAAGAAGACGTGCATCGCATGGCCGAAGCGAACAAGGCGTTCGCGCATTACCGGTGGTAAACAGCTACGAGCCACGAGCTTCTGGCTACGAGCCTGAAGCTAACGACTAACGAACGACTGACGACAGACTTTAGCGATAGATTTTCGGAGCCCCCAGAAAGAGTTAGAAGCCGTGCCCAGAACAGTCCCATTAGAACGCTGCAGGAACATCGGCATCATGGCCCACATCGATGCCGGGAAGACCACGACGACGGAGCGAATCCTGTTCTATACGGGAAAGACGCACCGCATCGGCGAGGTGCATGAGGGCACGGCCATCATGGACTGGATGGAGCAGGAGCAGGAGCGCGGTATCACCATCACGTCGGCTGCGACCACCTGCACCTGGCGCGACATCCGCATCAATATTATCGATACGCCCGGCCACGTTGATTTTACGGCTGAGGTGGAGCGCTCGCTGCGCGTGCTCGACGGCGCTGTTGCCGTGTTCGACGCAGTGCATGGGGTGCAGCCGCAGTCCGAAAAAGTTTGGCGCCAGGCCGATAAATACGGCGTCCCCCGAATTTGTTTCATTAACAAGATTGATAAGATGGGTGCGGATTTCGAGCATGCCGTCGATACCCTGCGCAAGCGCCTCAATGCCAAACCGGTCGCGATTCAGATTCCCATTGGACAAGAAGACAAGTTCCGCGGAGTGGTTGACCTGGTCGAGATGAAGGCCATTATCTGGAACGACGAGACCATGGGCGCAGAGTACGAAACGGGGCCGATTCCCGCTGAGCTGCAGAAAAAAGCCGAGGCGTTCCACACGCAACTGGTTGAAACCGTTGCCGAGAATGATGACGAAATTCTGCACAAGTTTCTCGAAGGCGAAGCGATTTCGGCGAACGAACTCAAGGCGTCGCTGCGCCAGTCCACGATCGGGCTCAAACTGTTTCCGGTGGTGGTGGGAACGGCATTCAAGAATAAAGGTGTGCAGCCGCTGCTGGATGCGGTGGTGGATTATCTGCCTTCGCCGCTTGATACCAAAGAAACGCATGGCCTCGATCCCGACACCGGGAAGTCGATCACGCGCAAAGCCGACGACAAAGAACCATTTTCGGCGCTGGCCTTCAAGATTATGGCTGACCCGTTTGTCGGCCAGTTGACTTTTATCCGTGTGTATTCGGGACAGCTGAAGTCGGGCGAATCGGTGATGAACTCGCGCACGCAAAAGCACGAGCGCATTGGGCGGCTGCTCAAAATGCACGCCAACAAGCGAGAAGATATTCAGGAAATTCTCGCGGGCGACATCTGCGCCGTCGTAGGTTTGAGAAACGTTGGCACGGGCGACACGATTTGCGAAGAGAAGCATCCGATCACGCTCGAATCGATTGTTTTCGCAGTGCCGGTTATTTCGGTGGCGGTCGAGCCGAAGACCAAGGCCGATCAGGAAAAGATGGGCATGGCGCTGGCACGATTGGCGCAGGAAGATCCCACCTTCAAAGTCCACACCGATCCGGACAGCGGGCAGACCATCATCAGCGGCATGGGCGAGTTGCATCTGGAAATCATCGTCGACCGCATGATGCGCGAGTACAAAGTCGAAGCCAATGTTGGCAAGCCGCAGGTAGCTTATCGCGAGACGATTCGCAAGCACGCCGAAGCGGAAGGCAAGTACATTCGCCAGACCGGCGGCCGCGGCCAGTATGGACACGCGAAGATTTATCTCGATCCGAACGAGCCGGGCAAGGGCTACGAATTCATCAACGATATCGTAGGCGGCACGGTGCCCAAGGAATTCATCAAGCCGATCGACCAGGGCATGCAGGAAGCGATGGAAGGCGGCGTCCTTGCGGGCTATCCGATGGTTGATATCAAAGCAACGCTCTACGACGGCAGCTACCACGACGTCGATTCGAACGAAATGGCGTTCAAGATCGCCGGTTCGATGGCGTTCAAGGAAGCGGCGCGCAAGGCGAGTCCGGTGATTCTGGAGCCGGTGATGGCGGTTGAAGTTGTGACGCCGGAAGATTACGCGGGAACAATTATGGGCGACCTGAGTTCGCGTCGCGGACGGATCGAGGGCATGGAACACCGCGCCGGTTCACAGGTGATCAAGGCCATCGTTCCGCTGGCGGAGATGTTCGGGTACGCGACGCACATGCGTTCGTCAACCCAAGGTCGCGCCGAGTACTCGATGCACTTTGCGCGCTATGAAGAAGCCCCGCGTCACGTGGCGGAAGAGATTATCGCCAAGACGCAGGGTAAGACAGCGCCGAGATAGGAGGAGCTTGTATGGCTACAGCGAAACGCAAGTACTACGGACATGCAAACGCGACGAAATGCAATGTTGGGCCTAAGAGTGTAAATCTCGTTTTGGATTCGAGGACAGCGTGCACTCTGGCGGGCAACTTGTTAAACGCTGTGAACGCAGGCGCAAGGAAGATCGATATCGCAGTTCACTTGGCAAAGGCCATGAACGCGAAGACTCACGTTACCGTGACGAGTAGAGCGGTCGCTTAGCTTTGTGGTCCGATTCTCGGCATAGTTTCGATCATGCCAATCGGATCTGTAAATCGGGGCCTTAGCCCCTGAGGAAGCGCAAATGGCGAAAGAAAAATTTGAACGGACAAAGCCGCACTGCAACGTAGGGACGATTGGTCACATCGACCATGGCAAAACGACGTTGACGGCGGCGATCACGAAGGTATTGCAGAAGC
>Ga0182024_10008401_pt1 | contig 21787 bp, 19 predicted proteins | sample P32metaG_FD_120480 | JGI IMG/M metagenome (GOLD analysis project Ga0182024, IMG submission 120480) | Permafrost microbial communities from Stordalen Mire, Sweden - P3-2 metaG (Illumina Assembly) | ecosystem: Environmental > Terrestrial > Soil > Wetlands > Permafrost | place: Sweden: Stordalen...
AGGGCAGCACGGAGAAGCAGGTTTCCCAACCCCGCGCGGTTCGCGCGGCCAGGCGGATCCACCCCGGCAAAGTTCCGGCCGCGATGCATCCGTGGCGGGCCTGGTTACAAGGAAGCGCGGAAGCCAAACGGTGAGAGGAGAGTTTTTAGATGTCGATCGATTCAACTTCAGAATTGCTGTTCTCCATAGGGGCGGAAACCGATGACGCCGAAGGCAACATCCAACGCTTCCGCGCGCTGTTGGGCAAGGACCTCGACGATCTGTCGGCCGAGTTCGGCGAATGGTCCACCAAAGTTTTCGGCGACCTGACCACCGTGGAAGGCGCGCTCACTGCGACGGCGGCGGCGGGCGCGGCGGCCGTGGTGGCGATCGGCGCCGCGCTGGTGGAGGCCGCCCACAAATATGCGGAGTACGTCGAGCAGGTGGAGCACGCTTCGCGGGTCACTGGAATCGACATAGAGGAAATGTCCAAGCTGTCTTTTGCCGCGCAGAAGATGGGTGTCAGCCACGAGCAGTTGACGCACATGCTGGTGTTTTTCGAGAGCCAGATCGATAAGGCCAACGGCAGCGCGGACGTGTATGCCAAGACGTTCGGGCGCCTCGGTATCTCGCAAGAGGTGGTGCGCAAAGGCGAGACCGACGTGCTGGCGGCGCTGATGCCGACCATGGCTGCGATGCACGACCTCAAGGAGGGCACGGAGGGAGCGGCCATCGCGCGGGGGTTGTTCAGTCGATCTGGTGCCGAGGGTCTGCCGTTCCTGAAATTGGACGCGGAGGCCATGAATACGTTGGCCGACGAGGCCAAGCGGCTGCACAAGTACCTCACCAAAGAGGACGCCGATGCGTACGTCCTGAACAAAGCGGCCATGCAGGAATTCAGCGACACCATGCACGGTTTCGCCATCGTCATCGGCCGCGAAGTCCTCCCCTACCTGACTCACCTCATCGCCATGGTCCTGGCCATGCCGGAAGCCGTGCGCCGCACTAAAGCGGAACTGGAGGATATGAGCGGTGTAGCGTCCAAGAGCGCCGGCATCTTCGAAACCGCGGGAGTGATGCTCGGGTTCTATCTGAAAAAATTAGAGCCCGAGAGCGTGCGCCTTGCCACAGGGGCGATGACGGCGCTGGGTAAGTCGATCAAAGACTCAATACCGCCGGGTGGAATTATCGACAACTGGAAGGCGGCCACCGAAGAAATCGAGAAGCACATCAAGGCGCTGGGCAAGCTGATGGCCGCCGGCGACGATGCCACCAAGCATCTGGGCGACGCGCCAGGCGAGGAGAAGGCCAAGAAAACCATCTACTGGATCGATCTCCAGACGCAGGGTCTGAAGCTGCTGATGGACGCGTGGGAGAAGGCGCGCCAGGCTCAGGCCGCGTGGGGCAAGTCGGCCGACGAAGGCCAGGAGATCGGCTTCAAAATCGATCAGGACGCGGTGAAGAAGCAGGCTACCGAGGCCGCCAGCACAGTCCAGACGATCATGGCGATGGCTTGGACCGGCATCGATTTCAAAGCCGACGAGGCGTTGCGGCGCGAGCTGCTCAGCCTGCAGGAACATCTGGGCAAGGTCCTCGAAGCCAACATGACGGCATCCGAAAAACTGGCGCAGATTTACCAGAACGATGTCGCCAAATACGCCGCGGCCGAGGAAGCCAAAGCGGCGGCGGCCGCGCGCGCCTCAGGGCAGGAAGCGCAAGTGCACCAACAGTTCGCGGCCATCCGCACGGCGCTGCTGGATCGTTACAACACCGACTTACAGAAGCTCGAAAACTCAACCGGCTGGCAGGGCGTGTTTGGCGCGAAGTTCGGCGAGCTGCTACAGGGCGACGAGCAGAAGTTTAAGCAATGGCAGGAATCCAACAACCAGTCGTCGCTGCTGATGCAGGACTCGTTCGAAATGCTGGGCGAGATGGGCCAAAAGGCGTTCGAAGAGCTAGCCCAAGGGGAGGGGCAGGCAATCGCCAACGCGATCGTCTACGGCAAGTCGGTCACCGACGCCATGGAGAAGGCGCTAAAGTCCACGCTGGCATCGGTGTCTGGGCAGGCGATGGTGATGTCGCTGATGGCGCTCGGCTGGGGATTTTACAACTTAGCCATGGGCAACGCCCAGTGGGCCTCGGAAGATTTCAGCGCGGCGGCCTTCTGGGGTGCGGTGGGCGGCGCGGCGGCCGTGGCGGGACGCTTTATGCCGGGTGGCAGCTCGGGCGCCGGCGCGGGCAGCGGACCGGGCGGATCGGCCGCGGCCGGCGCGACCACGTCGGCATCCAATCCCAACGCCAGCGTGCCGTATCAGCAGGGCGGCCCGAACGTGACCGTGAATGTCATGGGTCACATATACGGATCGGGCGGAATTGACGAGTTAGCGCAGGCCATCAACGATGCAGTCCTCAACAGGGACGTCCAGTTATACTCGACAGCCACCACCACCGGCCAGCAATTGGTGAAGGGATGATGGAGCGGTCGGAGCTGCGCGGGATGGTCGGCCCGTTCGCCACATCCGTTGGCGCATGGGCACACATTCTGGGCACGTCAGGAGTCTCGAAGCCGCGTGTTTTGTGGCATCATCGAGAGGAGGGCGCTCCGAAGAAGCCCTAAGCCGACTCAAAACGGTCAAAATGAGCGTGCTGCGCAGGTGGCACGCTCTTCGTGTGTCTGGAGGACGTTTAGCCTCGGCGCTAAATATCGCCGGAAATAATGTGTCCCCGCGGGGGAAATAATGTGTCCCGCACTAGATCTCAAAATCTTCCGTCGGCGTCCTGCCCGTAGGGGAGCGTCGCAAGGCGTTAACGGCCTCCGGAAGTTCAGTACCACTGGAATGCAACGTTGCCGGCCGGCAAGCCTTACAGTAGCAGGCGACCGGCGGGGGATAAGCGGCCGCGGTCGTCCAAGTGGTTGATCCTGTGCAGACAGAAAATTTGGCGCGGTGGTGACGCTAGCGGCGGCGCTTGACTGAGCGCTTCTTGAGCGAGTTGCTCCGGACCGAACTCTTGACGACGCTCCTGCCGGTTCCGCCTGTGGACGCGGCCGCACCCAACTGTACGACGGACGCCTGGATATAGCGGCGAACATAATTCCGCTCCAGCTCCGCGGTGCTCGAGAATTTTATGTGACGCATCGCCTTACCTTCACCTTCGAGCACGCGGTTCGGGTCGGGAAGGGTCGAGCCTCGGGGAAAACCGAGATTGATGTGCCCCGCGTTGGTGGGGATGTAGCAGAACATATCCTTCATCTTTCCGCTGAAGCCGAACCAGATGGCCACGGTGTAAACCTGATAGATCGATTCGGACGCGTCCGGCACTTCTTCGAGGATGATTTCGCGGAGGGCAAAGCGCGAGGTCGGCGATGGGCCGGTCGTAGGCTTCGAGAAAGCTCAGCAGTCGCGGATCCGGCGGACGGGTCATGGTCTGAATATACGCTGAAATCTCTGGACTGCGCGTTCGGGCTACCCTGGGAACGATGGGACGATTCGCGTCGACGACGCCATTCTATAGGCGGTATCGGGAGCCATATCCGGCGGAATTCTTCCGGGCGGCTGCGATGCGCTTGGGCCTCACGGGGCGGGAGCGACTGGTGGATGTGGCTTGCGGGCCGGCGCCGTTGGCAATTGGGTTTGCGCCCTTTGTGGGAACTGTGCTGGGCGTCGATCCGGAAGCGAAGATGATCGCGGATGCGAAGGTCGCGGCGGCTGAGGCCGGTGTGACGATCGAGTTGAAGCAGGCGCGCTTCGAGGAGGCCGGCGATAGCCTGGGGAGCGTGGACGTGGTGACCATCGGACGGGCGTTGCATTGGCTGCCGCGAGAGCGGACGCTCGCGCTGCTGGAGCAGGCGGTCGTTCCAGGAGGGCGGATCTTAGTGGGTGGGTCGATTCGCTCGCAGTCCGCGGTGAATCGATGGTTGAAAACGTTCGACACCATACGGCGGGCGTGGTCGTCGGATCCGGTGGAACGCCGTTACTTGCTCAGTGCGGAGCGATGGTTCGCCGGGTCGCGGTACCGGAAGGTTGGACAGGTCACAGTCACGCTGCGGCGTCGGATCAGGGTTGCGGACTTGATCGGGCGTGCGTTGTCTTTGTCGACGAGTTCTCCGGCGCAGTTGGGGCGGAGGCGTGCGGATTTCGAGCGGGCGCTGCGCGACGGATTGAAACCATTCGCCCCGGACGGCGTGTTGCATGAGGAGATCAAGGCAGGGGCGAAGATCTTTCAGTGAGGGGCGGCAGACGGCAAAAGGGCAACGGTCTACCGCACCGGCGACAAGATCGCCAGCGCTACGTAACGCCGGCGGTCTTCGCCGCCGGTAGGGCGGCCACCACCTCGAAGTCGCCAGTCTAGCGGCGGCCGCCGAACCTGCGTCCACCGCCGAATGAGCGGGGAGCGGACCGCGGCGCGGGTGTGTAGTGGCGCGCCGGCGGGGCGACGTGCGGCTCGCCCGAAGGTTTGTTGCTGCCGAAAGTTCGGCCGCTGTCCGAACGCGAGGCATAGGGAGAGTCGCGAAACGATCCGCTCTTCGAAGCATACGGTGAGTCGCGGAAGCCGCCGTTATGCGAATAGGTGCTGCCGGAATAACGTTCCTGGGTGGCGGTGCCATTGCTGCCGTATTTCGGTACGTTGCCACCGGCTTCGAAATCGCGGCCGTAGTAGGTCTGGCCGCGGCCGTGCCACGTGCGGTACTCTTCGTATTCGTCGCGGGGCAGCGGGCGATAGCTGTGATTGAACAGCAGATCGCGCATCAACGCGTACTGGCCGTAGAAGACCCAGAAGCTTTGGCCGCCGTCGCGATGATCCCAGTAACCATACTGGTTGGAGCCCTGCGACGGCGGTGCCATGTACGCGAATCCGGCGGGCTGGGCCACGTGCTCGGCTTCGGAATCGTACTTGCCCGCGGGCTTGTGCTCGATGGCCATGCCGAGGTCGTTGCGCATGGCGTCGTAGGTGGCTGGGGTGACGTCGACCCACCGTTCTTCGGAAGTGGTCGCGCCGAGATGCGTCCGCACCGTGCGGACCTTCTGATCGTAGGCGCGGTCGCGGCCGATGCCGCGGGTCTCCATGTCGACCAGCACCTTGTCCCAGGAGTCGTAGAGCTGGCCGGTGAGGGACTTTAGCTCGTCCGATTTCTGGGGGAGCGTGGCCGCTGACGCTTTCAACTCATCGGAGGCGGTGAGCAAACCGCCAAGGTCCAACCCGGAGACGTTTCCGGACTCGGCTTGGCGGCGAGCGCCGGCGGTGGATTGCCAGACGCTATCACTTTGCGCGACGATGCCGGTGACGGGAGACAGACGCGATGCCAGGTCCGCTTTCTTTTCGGGCCAGTCGGTCTCGGCCTTTTCGACGGTGGCGGTGAGCGGGGCGAGATCGAAGCTATGGATAGCTTGATAGCTCTGCTCCATCTGCTGCACTTCGGCAGGCAGGTGGTGTTCGCGCTCGATCCAGTGAGCCGCCTCGGTCTGGATGGCAGTGGCTTGGTTCAGCGCGCTGGTGCGCAGGCTGCGCTCGTGCGACAGCAAGGCTTGGGCGCGCTGCTGGTCGCTGCGATGGCCCTGTTTTTCGAGGCGCGTAAGGTCGTCGATATCGCCGCGCGCGGACTGCAGCGCGTTCGATGCCTGCTGGAAGCGGCCGGACCACTGCTGGCTGGCGGGGATGCCGTTAAAGAGCGCGGGTTCCGATTGTACTTCGCGCGCGATGGCATCCTGCGCGGCGTGCACCTGGTTGGGCGTGGCGGCGAGGGCGCTGCGCTCGGAATCGATTTGCGCGCGCACACTACTGGGCAGATGGTCGAACGCGGTGACTCCGACGACGATAATCAGGGTCGTCAGGACGGCGGCAAACAGCCGCAAGACGGGCTTGCTCATGGGGTGCCTCGGTAGACGGTGATGTCGCCTGCGGGAATTTCGGTATAAAGCGTGACGGCAAACGGATCGCCTTCGGGCTTCTCGATAATGAGTTCGCGTTTTCCGTCCTGCTCCTGGAATTCCCAGAAATAGAATTTAAGGGACCCCGTTGGGGATATCTCCTCATGACTGCGACGAAATAGCCATACGTGACCGTCGAATTCGAAGGAATCGGCGGTATTTTGGCGCTCGTCCATTTCCGCGAGATCTTGTTCGGCGAGTCCCAGATCTTCGAGCGTGAGCTTGCGGCGATCGCCAAGCCTGACGGCGTCGTCATATAGGGCCAAGGTAACGCGGCGTTCACGATACACGCCGGTCAGTAGGGTACGGCTGTGCCCTCCTATTTGGAAGAGACTGTAATCTTCGACGGTAAAATCGAGATCACTTAAGTCGTCGCCGGCGCCGGAGATGGAAAGCATGTCGCCCTTGCGGGCGTCGGTGACTTTCAGGTTGGCCAGGTCGGGACCGGGGGCGGCGGACGGAGTGGACTTCTTGAAGAGATTCATAAGCACGATCACTAACAGGGCGATTAGGATGGCTAGGATTACGAGTGTTGTCATGGGCTGGGCAGCGCATGGCGCTGCCCCACTAGGCTAGGCCTTTGCTTTGTCTCCGGCGGATTGCACGACCGACACCGACGTGGCCGGGGCGGCTAGTTCTTTTGGCAAGTAGGGTGGGGGCGGTGACGCGCCTTTTTGGCGCTCGCGCTTGAGGGCTTCCAATTCGGCATCGACGCTGTGGCCGCCTAACTGGGCGAACTGCTTTTCCAGGTCGTCGTCCTTGCCGGTGGAGGCGAGCTCATCGAAGGCCTTGGCGGTGGCTTCTTCTTTCGCCACGGTTTCTTCGAAACGGTTCAAAGCGGAAAACGCGTTGTCGGCGTTGCCGACGCCGGCCATGGCTTCGGAGACCTTGCGCTGCGCGGCGGCGGCGTTCTTGCGCGCTACCAGGGTGGTGGCGGTACGGTCGCCTTCGTCGATCTTGCGCTTTAGCTCGCCGACCTGCTGCTTCAGTTTTTCGCTGGTCTGCTGGGCGCTTTGGACGGCCGACTGCATGGACGCAACCTGCTTGTCGCACTCGGCCTTCTTGCCGAGCGCTTTGCGGGCCAGGTCCTCATTGCCGGCGTCGAGGGCCTGTCCGGCGCGGTCTTTCCACTCTTGCGACTGCCGCACATACTTCTGGTATTCGGCGTCCAGGCGATTGTAATTGCTCATGGCCACGGCCGAGGCTTGAACAACCTTGTTGAGCTCGTTCTTCATGTCGGCAACGGTCTGTTTAACAGTCGCCTCGAAGGTGGCGTCTTCGATGACGTCGACTCCCTTGTTAGCCTGGCCCCGCCCGACGCGGCCCAGGCGGCTGAAGAAATCTGTCAGAAATCCCATATGCTCGTTTCTCCTTTACGATTGCAGGGCGCTCAGCAGGCGCCGCGCGGTCATTACATCCACCAGCAGGAAATGCACGCAGGAGAGGATGTCGTCCTCATCTTCGGGTCCCATGTCCTGCAGCTTACAGAAATTATTCAGAGTCACGGCCACCTTGCCGCTACCTGCATCATAGATCTGAAAGTGGGAGGTGGAGATGCCGTTCGAGGCGTCGAGCATCTGCTGCATGAGGGCAGCGGTGACAGCGGCGCGCGGAACGACCGTGCAGGTGAGCGACAGGAACACAATATCGCCCTGGAGGACGGCCTGGAGCGCGACTCCGCTCTCGACCTCTTTGATGCGCAATGTGTCGGGCGCCGGCTCGGAGACTTCGTAGCCGTTCTCGGCGAGCAGCGCGTGGATTTCACCTAAGCGTGGACTGGTTGTGGGTGCCATAGCGTTTTTTGCGATTCCTTTGACCATACGCAATGTAGCGGGTGGGAGTTCCGTTGGCCAGCGCCGCTATATTGCATATTGCAATCATGCTATTACCAATTGCAATGGTTGTCAAGAGGGTTTGGAACAACTGTCAAGGCAAAGTAGAAATGTCCCCTCTACCTGCGCGATGAAGAGGGGCCGATTTGGGAGCGCGCTAGGGAGCTTGCCGGCGACAAACTCTCGCCGGTCATTGTTGCGGCGCTGAAACGTTTCATTGCCGAAAAAGAAGCCGAGCCGAAAGGCTTTGAACGCATTGAGGTGTCATACAACGATAATGCTGCTCACGGACTCCCGAAAAGAAAAGCGTTCAATGGGAAATGGATATTTCCTCGAGACAAGCCCATTGAACTTCGGAACGATAAGCGTGATACGCGCCTTCGCTATGCGCTAGCATTGACCGCTAAAGGTTAACGTTGTTGTATTTTCTTGGAAAGAAAACGAGATTGGCGAGTGGGATCAGCAGTTTATGGTTTTCCCTTCTCTAGAGCATGTCGCGTCAGAGCAAGACGGACACCTAAACTACGTGGCTTGCAAGGCGACTGAAGCGCTGGGCATACCGGTTGAGGAACTGGATATATTCAAACCTGAAACTGAACGGCTGGTGCAAGAGGAATTGCAGAACGGCCGTTTCCGTTCCGTGGACGAAATGATCGTCGAAGGCGTGCAAGCGAGACGCGAAGCGACACCATTGTCCCGCGGTGATCTGAGGCGCAAGACGCCGGCTGAGGCGGTCGCGCACATTCGCGAACTACGGCGAGGAAACCGCCTGCCCGCCGGAGTCACCATCAGGGACCTCATTAACGAAGGCCGGGCTTGACAGCGTTCGTCCTCGATAACTCTGTCACTATGCGCTGGTGCTTTGAGAACACTTCTACACCGTATGCCGAAAAGGTGCTCGAGCAACTCCGAGCTGGCCAGCAAGCCCATGTTCCGGTGCTGTGGCTATATGAGGTCGTTTCCGTGCTAGCGAAGGCTCAGCGAGTGGCTCGATCACGGCTGACAAGGCACGTGGCTTCCTTGAGGACCTTAGATCGCTCGACATCACGGTAGATGGTGAGATCTTTGACCATATTTTTGGCGATGTTCACAGGTTGGCTATTGAGCACGGCATCAGCGGGTACGATGCCGCCTATCTCGAATTGGCCCTGCGGAACGGGTTGGCTCTGGCGACGTTGGATTAGCAACTACGGAAAGCAGCGAAGACCGCAGGTGTCGAACTAGTCGATCCAGTCTGATTCCGGCAGGCGCTCACAGGCCCGCCGAGTTCATCCCGCCTTTGAGACCGTCATCAGCGCGGCGTGCGCGGGCTGCGTGCGGTCGGCGGGAGGGGCGCAGCAGGGGTGGTGCGGCCATCTCGTCTAAGACAAACCGATGGTCGGGTGGCGCGGGTCTTTACCGCGGAGTTGGGCGGTGCCGGTGACGGGGCAATGGCCGAGGACCTGGGCAAGCTAAAGCACGCCCCCACGTTACCGAGCTGATGAGAGCTCTTCTTCTACGATCCGGCGGAAGTCCTCGTAAGAGATGCCGCCGCTGATGAAACGGCCGTTAATCAGGAAGCTGGGTGTACCCTGGATCTGCAGGCCTTGGCCTTCCGCTGACTGGGTTTTGACTATTTCCGCCTGCTTGCCGGAATCCAGGCATTCGTCGAAAGTCTTGGTGTCGAGCTGCAAGGCGGCGGCGCTCTGCTTGAGTTGGGGCACGTCCAACTCCTTAACCTTATACAGGCGATCGTGGTATTCCCAATACTTGCCCTGAGCGCCGGCGCAAAGCGCAGCTTCGGCCGCCTTTTCGGCGTGGGGGTGCATCGGCAAAGGGAAGTTCTTGTACGCGAACGCCACTTTCCCTTTGTAGTCCGTCTCCAATCGGTCCAATGTAGGCTGCACCTGCTGGCAATACGGGCATTCGTAATCGGCGTACTCTACGATGGTGACCGGCGCAGCCTGGACTCCACGCACCGGCACATCCTTGAGGGAGACCGTGGTTCGCGGTGGGGCAAGGCGGAAGACCACCTGGGCCTGGCTCCGCAAACTCTCTATGTACGCGGCCTTAGCCTTGGCCATGCGGGTGTCGCGAATGTGGTCGAGGATGGCGCCTCGGATCGTCTCATAGGGTTCCTTGCGGTCAATCCCTTCGTAGTACAGCCGCAGAGCATCCTCGGATGGCGGCTCCTTCGGAATCACACTATTCACGTGCCGCTCCAACAACTGAGCTACTGTTACATTCTCCTTTTGCGCCTGCTGTTGTAACAAATACTCGTTGATGTAATCCTCCATAGCCTTGCGCAAGGTTTCGTAATACGTGTTGCGCGCCTGGAATAGAGTTCCCGACCGCTTGGCTTCGAAGTCGGCGAGGGTTAGTTTAGCGCCGTTCACCTCCACCACGACACTGCTGCCGTCAGCCGCTGGGTTAGCGGAGACGGCTTCAGAAGCAAGAATGCGAACTGCCGAAGACAACAAGCTACATACCAACAGGGATTTAATGATCATAAGTGACTAAGCCACCTTCTCTCTGGAAGTTCTCTGCCAACGCGAGTGGCGGCAATGCGCCGCAATTCATTTTTAAAAAGCATGATCCGATCCAGGCATTCTCGCCAGGATCGGATCAACAGAAATCAGAACCGGATGGTTCAGCCCGTGCTATTAGATGCCCGGGGGAAACGCACAAAGCGGATTAGTAAGGGCGCAAACGCCTGGGCCGCTGCCATCTTCCTGGATAAAGCCACAGAGCGTGCGCGCCCGCGTGAGCTCAGTGGCGCCGAGTGTCGCAGACAGGAAGTCTATGTCCACGCCGCCCGCGACCTTAGCCTCAGCCACAAGACCACCCTCCACAGGCAGTGTATAAGAAGGGTTGCACGTGCGCGCGGTACCTACGAGGATCGGCCCAGTCGCCACGATTTTGAGGACAATGTTGGACAGCGGCCGACCCGTCAGGGTGTTGGTGACCAAATCATTCGCAACCGAGAGGCCGTGAAGTGAGTTCGGCGACAGTGGGCAACTGCAGCAGCTCTGCAACTGCTCGTCATAGGAGAATACGTAGATATTGGCGCAGATGTATCCCTGTGTAGGATCTCCTGTGCCGTTGACACCCCAATATGACCCGCTGTTGCTGAGGTGAACAGCGGTATCAGAGGTTGCCGACACGTTGGTGAAGATCTTAATCGCGAAGGCGCCATCGTCGGTTGCAAACGCGACGGTGCTGAAAAGCAGAGTCGCCAGTACTACTAACAAGAAACTGAAACGTTTCATGAGCCCTTTTTCTCCATTCTTGGTTTTTGTAACAAGCCCAGTATTAGAAAGTACTGAGCCTGACCCAGGGAGTGTACTATCTGAATAGGACCTCGTCAATGGAAATTTCCGGTAGGAATATAGGACTTTTACTATTCGGTATGGCAGGGGAGTACGGTATGGCAGTCCTGTTTATGCCCTGATTCATCCATAAGAAACATAGATGTAACCCCTCATTGATAGATGTACCCCCCTTTGAGTGTCAAAGATTCCTGTGAGACTTAGCATCTGCTGGAGACTCATCCTAACAGGCTGGCAACCGCTCCCTCTGGTCAGGGCTCGGTAACGAAGCTGAAAAAGTCACCCCAGCCCCCGCTCCCTAACGGTCGCGGTTCGGTAACGGGTTGAAGCCGCGCGTCAGCAAGCGGGGGCTGGCCTTTTTCAGCAGCCTGCTAGAGCGCCGGATCGAAAAGGCGCTCCTGCGAGGGGATGCCAGTTGCTACTCTATGGGCGGAAGAAACATGTCCAAAATCATTGATGTCACCGAACTCATTTTGCGCGACGCCCACCAGAGCCTCATGGCTACGCGCATGGCTATGGAAGATATGATTCCGGCGTGTGCCGATCTGGACGCGGCCGGCTATTGGTCGGTGGAGTGTTGGGGCGGCGCCACCTTCGATGCCTGCATACGGTTCCTCAACGAAGATCCCTGGGAGCGGCTGCGGACCTTTCGCAAGTTGATGCCGAACTCGCGTCTGCAGATGCTGCTGCGCGGCCAGAACCTGCTGGGCTACCGGCACTACGAGGATTCGGTGGTGGATCGCTTCGTCGATCGGGCGGCGGAAAACGGGATGGATGTCTTCCGCGTGTTTGACGCATTGAACGACATCCGCAACCTCCGCCGGGCCGTGGCGGCGGTGCGACGCACCGGCAAACATGCCCAAGGCACGATCTGTTACACGATCAGCCCGCTGCACACCATTACCAGCTTCGTTGAGATGGCCGAGAAGCTGCTCGACCTTGGGTGCGATTCGATCTGCATCAAGGACATGGCGGCGCTGATGAAGCCGCAGCCAGCCTATGAGATCGTGGCGGGCATCAAGGAAGCCTGCGGCAAAGATACGCGCGTCCACGTGCACGTGCATGCCACCACCGGGGTGACCATGGTCAGCCTTATGAAAGCCATTGAGGCGGGCGCCGACTGCGTGGACACCGCCATTAGCTCGATGAGCCTCGGTCCGGGACACAATCCGACTGAGAGCCTGATGGAGATGCTGGAGGGCACCGGCTTCGAAACGCGGCTGGATAAACAGCGGCTGCTGAACGTGAAGCATCATTTCGACAAGATCCGCCCACGCTACCGTGAATTCCTGTCCAACACGATTGGCGTGGATACGGAAATCTTTGAAAGCCAGATTCCCGGCGGCATGATTTCCAACATGGAAAGCCAGCTCAAACAGCAAGGCGCGGCCGACCGCGTCAAAGAGGTCCTGGCGGAGGTGCCGAATGTACGAAAAGATGCGGGTTACCCGCCGCTGGTGACTCCGTCGAGCCAGATTGTCGGAACCCAGGCCGTGTTCAATGTATTAATGGGCCGTTACAAGGTGCTCACCGGCGAGTTCGCGGATCTGATGCTGGGCTACTATGGGGAGACGGTGGGCCGACGCGACCGCCACGTCATCGACCTGGCTGCCAAGCAGTCGAATAAAGAACCGATCAATTGCCGTCCCGCCGACCTCTTAAAGGAAGAGTGGCCCGAGTTACGGTCCGCGGCTTTGCAATTGGACGGATGCAATGGCTCCGATGAGGACGTTCTCTCGTACGCGATGTTTCCGCAGGTGGCGGCCAAGTTCTTCTCCACGCGCGACCAGGGAGCCAAGAATCTGGGGAAGGATCCTGCGGCTCAGCCGGCGGGTCCGGCGGCCGAACCGAGTAAGGCGGCGGTGCAAACCAATGTCTCGTATGAAGTGAAGCTCAACGGGAAGACGCATCGGGTGACGGTCTCGCCCACTTCTTAAAGGAGTCAGCGCAGCATGAGTAAACTCACGGTAAGCGACGGCACGCAAGCCAAAGACGGCATGCAAGCCAAAATCGGCGAACTGCGGCGGCGGCGCCAGGAAGTGGTTCTGGGCGGAGGCGCCGACAAGCTCGAGAAACAACATCAGGCCGGCAAGCTGACGGCGCGGGAAAGAATCGACTTGCTGGTCGACCCCGGCAGTTTTCAAGAGACGGGCACCTTTGCCGAGCACCGCGCCACGCTCTTCGGCATGGAGGGGAAGGCGATGCCGGCCGATGGCGTGGTCACCGGCGCGGCCTCCATCGCGGGCCGGCTCATCCATCTGGCCAGCCAGGATTTCACGGTGGCCGGCGGCTCCGCGGGAGAAGTCCATTCCATCAAAGTTGCCGAGATCATGACCCAGGCCCTCAAGACCGGGTCGCCCTTCGTGTTCATCAACGACTCGGGGGGAGCGCGGCTTCAGGAGGGCATCGACTCGCTCTCGGGCTATGGCAAAGTTTTCTACACCAACGTCATGCTGTCCGGCGCCGTGCCGCAAATATCGTTGATCTGCGGCCCCTGTGCGGGCGGCGCGGCCTATAGCCCCGCTTTGACCGATTTCATCATCCAGACCCGCCAGGCCCAGATGTTCATTACCGGGCCGCAAGTGATCAAGCAGGTGACGGGCGAGACGGTGACGGCGGAACAACTGGGCGGCCCCGACGCCCACATGGCCCTCTCGGGCGTGATCCACTTTGTGGCGGAAGACGACCGGCACGCCATTCTGATTTGCCAAAGCCTGCTGGGTTTTCTGCCCTCGAACAATCTGGAAGATCCGCCGCGCGTGGAGGGCGACCCGCGTGTGGATCCCAACCCGGCGCTCGATACCCTGGTGCCGGTGGATAACAAGCGCGGCTACGACGTGCGGCAGGTGATCGAAGGGGTGGTGGATGCGGCGGATTTCCTGGAGGTGCAGTCGGGCTATGCACCCAACATCGTGGTGGGGTTTGCGCGGATCAATGGGGGCACTATCGGGATCGTCGCCAACCAGCCGATGGCCAGCGCGGGTGTGCTGGATATCAATGCTTCCAACAAGGCGGCACGATTTATTCGCTTCTGCAACGCGTTCAATATTCCATTGCTGACCTTTGTGGATGTGCCGGGATTCCTGCCCGGCGTGCAGCAGGAGCATGGCGGCATCATCCGCCACGGCGCCAAGATGCTGTTCGCCTACTCGGCCGCGACGGTTCCCAAGATCACGGTAGTTTTGCGCAAGGCGTATGGCGGCGCGTACCTGGCGATGTGCGGAAAAGATCTGGGCGCGGACCGCGTGTTTGCATGGCCCACCGCCGAGATCGCGGTGATGGGAGCGGAGGGGGCGGCCGAGATCGTCTTCCGCAAGGAGATCCACGAGGCGACCGACAAATCGGCCAAGCGCCACGAGTTGATTGAACGCTATCGCGAGGCATTCTCGAATCCGTACGTAGCGGCGGGCCGGCGGCTGGTGGACGAAGTGATTGAGCCCTCGATGACCCGTAAGTACGTAGCGCAGGCGTTGGAATACCTGCACACCAAGCGGGAGTTGCGACCCGGGAAGAAACATGGCCTCATGCCGCTATGAGCGGGGTGACTGATGAACACGACATTGGATAGCGAACTGCGAACGATCCTGGACCAGATGCGGAGCGACCTGGCGAAGCTGGCCGCCCGTTTGGAACGGCTGGAACACGGCGAGGCCGTCGTGGAGGCACAACCGGTGAATGGCCATGCACCGGCGCCTGCTGTGGAGCCGGCGGCGGAAGAGGGCCTTTCCGAGGAGACGCTGCTGGCGATTTCGGCGGCCATCGCGGCGTACCTGGGGGAGCGTGTGCACATCCGGCAGATCCGTCTAATCGGTTCGCCGGCCTGGGCGCAGGTGGGACGCGCGTCGATTCAGGCGTCGCATCATGTGCATTAGGTTTGAAACCGCTGAGCGTCGGCACGAGTGCCGACGCGGCACGCTGAAGCGTGCGCCACAATGTGGCGTGGACACTCGTGTCCGCCGTGCCAAGACTCCTCTTGGCACTTGGCTTCATGGGGTTATGCTGTGAAACTGAAAATCACCGTCGATGGAAAGGGCTACGAGGTCGAAGTCGAGGCCGTAGACCCCGCGGTTCCGGCGCAGACGCCGCGAGGATATACCGTGCAATCGGCACCCGTTCGCGTGCCGGGGGCAGCTGCACCTGAGGCCGCGCCTGCTGGTCCGGTGAATGAAGAGAAGGTTTGCCGCAGTCCGGTTGCCGGCATTGTGGTTCGCGTGGTGGCCCAACCCGGACAGGCGATTCAGGTGGGCGACATCATCATGGTGCTCGAAGCCATGAAGATGGAGACCAACATCACCGCGCCGCTCAAAGGCAAGGTAGCTGCCGTCAAGGCCGGCGCCGGCGACAGTGTACAGATGGGCCAGGTATTGGCGGAGTTTGAATGATGGATTTCCCAAATCAAGTGCGTGGATTCCTGTTTTTCGACCACGTGGCCGTGGCCGTGCGGCCGGGCGAGCTGGAGACGCATGTCAAGGCGTACCAGGCGCTCGGATTTCAGGAAGTTCACCGCGAGGATGTGCTGGGCAAAGACCAGGTGCGGGAAGTGCTGCTGCAGGTGGGCGACGGTCCGAACCTGGTGCAATTGCTGGAGCCGCTGAGCCCTGAATCTCCCGTCGCCAAACAGATCGAAAAGAGCGGCGGCCGCGGTGGACTCGCGCACATCGCGCTGCGCGTCTCCAATATTCAGGAGGCGTTCGATCATATGAAGCAGAACGGATTTCATATCATCGACAGCGCGCCGCGCAAAGGCTCGCGCGGGACCATGGTTTTCTTCGTTCACCCCAAAACCACCGATACCGCGGCGTTCGGGTACCTGATCGAAGTGGTGGAGGAGGGCCGCCATGCCTGATAACGGCCCGGGCACGGAGACTTTGCGGCTGCGCGATGATTTTCCGCCGGTGCCCACGGCGGATTGGGAAGCCGCCATCCGCAAAGATCTTAAAGGCGCCGATTACGAGAAGAAACTGGTTTGGCGCAGCGACGAGGGAGTCGCGGTTCGGCCGTATTACCGCAGCGAGGACGTGGCTGCCCTAAGCGCGCCGTTGGTTCGCGGCAGCGGCAAGCCGTGGGAGATGGCTCAGGAGGAAGCGCCGCACGCAGGCGCCATCCGTGCCGACCGCTTCCACGAAGCCGGCGCCAGCGCAGTCCAGGAGTTGGGATACGCCATGGCCGCGGGTGTCGAGCGGTTGGCGGCCGGGCACGCCGCGCACGAGATCGAATTTGTGTTCGCTATCGGCTCGACTTTCTTTTTCGAAATCGCCAAGCTGCGCGCGGCGCGCGGGTTGTGGGCGCAGGCGGTCGGCGCGTTCGAACCCGCTGCGGCATCGTCCTGCCTGATGCGCCTCCACGTTCGCACGTCGCGCCTCAACAAAAGCGTTTACGACCCTTACACGAACCTGCTGCGGGTGACCACCGAAGCCATGTCTGCGGCGATCGGAGGCTGCGAGTATTTGACCGTGGAGCCTTTCGGCTTCGACCCGCGCCTGGCGCTGGGCGTACAGCGGATCTTGCGCGAAGAAGCCCACCTGGATGCCGTGGCGGATCCGGCAGGCGGCTCCTATTTCGTGGAGGCGCTGACGGACTCGCTGGCGCAGCATGGCTGGAAACTGTTCCAGCAGGTGGAGGCCGAAGGCGGCTACCATCACGCTGTGGAATCGGGCTCTCTGGCGGCGGCGCTGGCTGCGACGCGTGCGGCCCGTCAGAAGGCCGTCTCCTCGCGCCGCCGCACCTTGGTGGGCGTGAACAATTATCCCGACCTGTTGGAGAAAGTTCCGGACGTCGCGTCCCCGCCTGCCGAAAGCGGGAATCCTTTTCCCCAGGTGCGGCTGGCCGAACCGTTCGAACGAATTCGTGCGCGTTCTTCGGCCCACGCCCGGCGTACGGGACGCTATCCACAGGTTCTGCTGCTGAAACGCGGCGATCCGAAAATGAGCATGGCTCGATCCAATTTCTCGCTCAACTTCTTCGGCTGCGCCGGGTTCGACGTGACACAATCCCCGGAGTACGCGGACGTTAGCGCGGACCTGATCGTGCTGTGCAGCTCCGACCCCGAGTACCTGGCGCTGGCGCAAGAAGTCTGCCCTAAGGTATCCGCTCCCGTGATCGTCGCAGGCAATCCCAAGGAACTCATCGAACAGTTGAAAGCAGCCGGCGTTCAGGGTTTCGTGCATGTGATGAGCGACGCAGTGGAGACGCTCACACTGTGGCAGGACCATTTGGGCATGGAGCCGCAACCATGAAACCGGATTTCTCGCGCATCGACTATCGACCGCGGCCGCAAGCTGCCACGCCGGCTGCCGACGGACCGGGCGGGCCCGTGTGGATGACACCGGAACATATCCTGGTGAAACCGTTTTACACCGCGGCCAACCTGGCGGCGATGGAACACCTGGAATACGCGGCCGGGATTCCCCCGTTCCTGCGCGGACCGTACTCCACAATGTACGCGATGCAGCCGTGGACCATCCGCCAGTACGCGGGCTTCTCCACGGCCGAGGACTCCAACGCGTTCTACCGGCGCAACCTGGCCGCGGGACAAAAGGGCCTCTCGGTGGCTTTCGATCTGGCCACGCACCGCGGCTACGACTCCGACAATGAGCGCGTGCTGGGCGATGTGGGCAAGGCTGGGGTGGCCATCGATTCGGTCGAAGACATGAAGATTCTCTTCGACCAGATTCCGCTCGATCAGATGTCCGTCTCCATGACGATGAACGGCGCGGTTCTGCCGGTGATGGCGTTTTATATCGTCGCGGCGGAGGAGCAGGGCGTCGCTCCCGGCCAGCTCTCGGGCACCATGCAGAACGACATCCTGAAAGAGTTCATGGTGCGCAATACCTACATCTATCCGCCGGGCCCTTCCATGCGCATTGTGGGCGATATTTTCCGCTACGCTGCGGCGCACATGCCGAAGTTCAATCCCATTTCGATCAGCGGATATCACATGCAGGAAGCCGGGGCCACCGCCGATATCGAACTCGGCTATACGCTGGCCGACGGCGTGGAATACATCCGCACGGGAATTGCGGCGGGTCTCGATATCGACAACTTCGCTCCGCGCCTCAGCTTCTTCTGGGGCATCGGCATGAACCATTTCATGGAGGTGGCCAAGCTGCGGGCCGCGCGCGTTTTATGGGCCAAGCTGGTGAAGCAGTTTCATCCGAAGAACCCCAAGTCGATGGCCCTGCGCACGCACTGTCAGACTTCCGGCTGGAGCCTGACCGCGCAAGATGTCTTCAATAACGTGCCGCGCACCTGCATCGAGGCGCTGGCCGCGGCTTTGGGCCACACGCAATCGCTGCACACCAATGCGCTCGATGAGGCCATCGCGCTGCCTACCGATTTTTCGGCGCGCATTGCCCGCAACACCCAGATCTACCTGCAGGAGGAAACCGGCATCACGCGCGTGGTTGACCCGTGGGCCGGCAGCTACTACGTCGAGAGCCTGACGCACGAGCTGATGCACAAAGCCTGGCATCATATTCAAGAGGTGGAAACACTGGGCGGCATGGCGAAGGCCATCGAAACCGGGCTCCCGAAAATGCGGATCGAAGAGGCGGCGGCGCGCCGGCAGGCGCAAATCGATTCAGGGCGCGAAGCCATCGTCGGTGTGAACAAGTACCGCGCCGCCGAGGATGAGCAAATCGCATTTCGCGAGGTGGACAATCGCGCGGTGCGGGAATCGCAACTGCACCGGCTGGCTGAGGTGAAGCGCTCTCGCGACCAGCGCACCGTGGATACAGCTCTTGATGCCCTCACCCAGGCGGCTCAGAATGGTTCGGGCAATCTGCTGGAGCTTTCGATCAACGCGGCCCGGCTGCGCGCGACGCTGGGCGAGATCTCCTTCGCTCTGGAAAAAGTCTTTGAGCGCTACCGGGCGGTGAACCGCACCATCTCCGGCGTTTACTCCTCGGAGATTAAGGACGATGCTGAGTTCCGCAAGTCGCGCGAGATGGTGGAGGAGTTTGCGCGCGCCGAAGGCCGGCGGCCCAGGATACTGATCGCCAAAATGGGCCAGGACGGCCACGATCGCGGAGCCAAGGTAATCGCCACGGCCTTTGCCGATTTGGGTTTCGACGTGGATGTGGGGCCGCTCTTCCAGACGCCGCGCGAAGCCGCTCGCATGGCGGTGGAGAACGACAATCACGTGCTGGGCGTCTCCAGTCTGGCGGGCGGCCACAAGACGCTGGTGCCCGAGGTCATCGCCGAATTGCGCAAGCTCGGCCGTGACGACATCCTCGTATTTGTAGGCGGAGTGATTCCCCCGCAGGATTACGATTTCCTGCGGCGCGAGGGCGTAGTAGATGTGTTCGGGCCGGGCAGCGTAATTCCAGTCTGCGCGCAGAAGATCCTGACGGCGTTGCTGGCGAGTGTGCGTGCCTGACGCTTCGCCGGCGCCGCGGCGGCGTTCCGGCCGGCTGACTCTCGATCAATACGTACAAGGCATCCAGGCCGGAGACCGCGTGACCCTGGCACGCGCCATCACCCTGATGGAGAGCGACCTGGCGGCCGATAGCGAGCTCGCCGCCGAACTGTTACAGGCAGTGCTCCCACACGCGGGCAACTCCCGCCGCATCGGTATCACAGGGGTGCCGGGCGCGGGCAAGAGCACCTTCATCGACGCGCTGGGCATGCACCTGATTCACGATCGCGGCGAGCGCGTGGCTGTGCTCACGGTCGATCCATCGAGCCCCGTCACCGGCGGCAGCATCCTCGGCGACAAGACGCGCATGGAACGTCTGTTTCTGGAGGAGCATGCGTTCATCCGCCCTTCCGCCGCGCGCGGGCACCTGGGCGGGGTAGCGCGCAGAACGCGGGAGACCATGCTGCTGTGCGAGGCGGCCGGCTACCAAAACATTCTTGTCGAAACCGTGGGTGTCGGCCAGTCGGAAACGGCCGTCCGCTCCATGACGGATTTCTTCCTGTTGCTACTCATTCCCGGGGCCGGCGACGAATTGCAGGGCATCAAGCGCGGCATTATCGAAGCGGCCGACGCCATCGCGGTCAACAAGGCCGATGGCGATAACCGCCCCAAAGCCGACCGCGCGCGGATCGAATACGCGAGCGCGCTGCACCTTTTTATGACTCCGCCGGACGGTTGGACGGCACGCGTGGTCACCTGTTCCGCCATGACGGGCGAAGGCATCGAGGACATCTGGGAGATGATCCTCGAACACCGGCGGCAACTGGAAGCGAGCGGCGCTTTCGCCGGCCGCCGCGCCCGCCAGGCTCTCGACTGGATGCAGGAGCTGGTGATGCTGGAGCTGACGCACGAGTTCCAGATTCACCCGGCCGTGGCCCGGCGCCTGCCGGAGCTGAAGAAGGCGGTGCGCGAAGGCAAGGTGAGCCCGCTGGCCGCGAGCCGGGATCTGCTGGGGCTGTTCCGTGCGGGAGATAAATAGAGTCTTGTGTTGTGAATCGGAAATTCCTTGACCGATATGGGCCCGGGTATATGGCTCACCCACCGCTTCCTCTGGTCGCGGCTCCGTAAGGAATTGTCTTTGTGCGACGACGCGTGTTACAGAGCCGCGACCAAAGGGAGCGGTGGATTAGTCACGGGACTTCGGAATCGGCACACTAGTAAGCTGTCCCAGCGATTTGAAAGCGCCGCGCGTCGGCACGAGTGCCGACGCGGCACGCTGAAGCGTCGCTGAAGCGTGCGCCACCCTGTGGCGCGGACACTCGTGTCTGCCGTGCCAAGACTCATCTTGGCACGCGGTATTGTAACGAAATCACCGGGACAGCTTACTAGTGGGCCGTCGCGGTAGGGGGGCAGCGTTTCGACGGAGGTAACGCCAAGAGTGGTATCAGCCTTTAGCGCCCTGCGTGCGCCAACCCTACTCGTCCTCGTCCAGCAACTTTAGCGGCACTTCGATGCCGGCTTCTGCGATCCGCAATACGCCGTCTTCAATCGGCACGCGTCCGTGCGGGGTGTGCAACGCGCTCTCGAGTGACTCCGGATCGATCACCCAAACGTAAGGCACTCCGAACGTCAGCCAGGCATCGATGGTATTGTCCACGCGGATCGGCTTATCATCCGGCGACAGGATTTCGATTGCCAGAAATGGAGGTTTCTCCAAAATAGGGCCGCTGGGGCGCGGACCCCGTATCACACACAAATCTGGCAATTTTTACTTGCCTTTGCGGATCTTGCTGCGTTGCTCCGTGTAAATCGTGATGTCCCAAAGCTTCCGCCGGCGGAAGAAGTACGCGGCTAACGCCGCCTGCAGCCAACTGTGCTTCTCGGTTCCTACGTTCCGCTCGATCAGAACACCATCGTCGAACTCGCAGTCCGGCTCGTAGGAAGTATTCAGATACTCTTCCTCGGAGACTAGCGCACCTACTCCCATGGTCATAAGATAGCACTCCGGCTTCGTCGTGCCATCCTGCGGCGATGCGCTAGATGTGTGTTGATCAGAAGGCGGAGTGGGGCGAGCGGTGAACCCGACACAGACCAGGAGGTCTGTGCCACTTTGCATTACCGCGGTAATATGAAGTATGGCACTCGCTCATTCGAAGCTAACAGCGCAGGGGCAAATCTCGGTTCCGGCGGATGTTCGTCGAAAGCTGGGCGTGGGCCCGGGGTCGATCCTGGAATGGGACGAAGACGGCGATCAGATCGTTGTGGGGAATGCCCGCTAGATCGTAGAAAGTAGCGACTCTCCGCTCGAAGCCTTGATAGGCTGAGAGCAAATTTTCTTTCGCGAGAAAAGGAGAGCCGCTATGAAGAAACCATATCAGATTGAAT
>Ga0182024_10008402_pt1 | contig 21785 bp, 22 predicted proteins | sample P32metaG_FD_120480 | JGI IMG/M metagenome (GOLD analysis project Ga0182024, IMG submission 120480) | Permafrost microbial communities from Stordalen Mire, Sweden - P3-2 metaG (Illumina Assembly) | ecosystem: Environmental > Terrestrial > Soil > Wetlands > Permafrost | place: Sweden: Stordalen...
ATGGGGGGCTACGAGGGCGCTCTCGACGACGTCACGGTCGCGCACCAAGACTCGCGCGCGAGCATCGGTCCCTTCGCCGCAAGCGACGCGCCGTTAGCGGGCCCGCTTCGCCAGCGCGAAGTGCAGCTCGACGCGCTCATGGCCCCTGGCGCGACGAGGAGTGAGGCGGCGGGCCATCGGGTCAGAGAAGAAGAGCCGGACGAGTTTCGCACCTGCTTTGAACGTGATCGCGATCGCATCTTGCACTCCAGTGCGTTTCGTCGACTGGCCGGCAAAACTCAGGTCTTCATCTTTCCCGACGACCACATGCGAACGCGTCTGACCCACGCGCTCGAGGTGGCCCAAGTCGCGACCGGTGTCGCTCGACCGCTTGGGCTCAATGTCGCCTTAACCGAAGCGATCGCGCTCGGTCACGACTGCGGGCACGGGCCCGGAGGGCACGCCAGCGAAGAGGCGCTCGACCCTTTTGTCGAAGGCGGTTTCGACCACGCCACCTGGGGAGCCGACGTGTCCTTGCTGCCACTCAATCTCTGTCTCGAGACGTTGGACGGCGTGCGAAATCACTCGTGGGCCCGACCGGCTCCGAGCACCCCCGAGGGCGAAGTGGTCTCGTGGGCCGATCGTGTGGCGTACGTCTGTCACGACTTCGAAGACGCCGTCTCGGCGGGCATCGTCGACACCGAAGAGTTGCCCGCGCTCGTACGCGAACGTTGCGGCGTCCGGCGAGGTCAACAGTTGGGCGCGTTTATCAACGCCATGATCCGCACCGTTAATTCAACGGGCGTCATCGGCATGGACGCGTTTCACGCAGAAGCGTTGGCCGCCTTTCGAGCGTTCAACTACGACGCGATCTACCTGCGAGGGGCGTCGCGCCATCAAGCCTCGGCCGTTACGGGCATGTTGCGCGCGCTCGTGGAGTTCTACAGCCTTCACCCCGAACTCATTCCCGACGTGGCCGCGCGGGAACGTGAGAGTGACACGCCAGCGCTGGCCCTGCACGACGCGGTGGAGTACGTGGCGGGAATGACGGATCGCTACGCGTGTCGCAGCGCGCTCACCCACCTCGACTGGCCCGTTGACCTTCTGCCGACGGGGATCGATCGTTAGGGCTTCGTCGCTCCCATAAGGTCGAACTTCATCGGCGGTCCCCCACGCATCCAATCGAGACGCAGCTCGGTGGTTCGAGTCGCCGAGCGCTCGTGAGGAAGAATCCAAAACTGCTTGGTGCGCACCGCGTTCTCTACGGCCGCGGCGACATCGGCCGCGTCGATGCCCGCGTTCACCGCGGCCGCGGCCATGTCGCGAATCACCGCCGAGGTCGGGTCTTCGTTGTAGCTGACGAGTTCGCGAGGCATGTTGCGATGCGACTCATGAATTCGGGTCTTGACGAATCCCGGACAGAGTACCGACACCCCGACGTTCGAGCCCATGAGCAGCAGCTCTTGAAAGAGCGACTCCGAAAGCCCCACGACGGCGAACTTGGCCGCGCAGTAGGGTCCCATGCCCGGAGCGCCGCCGAGACCGGCCAGCGACGCGGTGTTGACGACGTGTCCCTCGTTCTGCTCCATGAAAACGGGGACGAAGGCGTTGAGCCCGTAGATGACGCCATTGAGGTCGACGTCCAACACCCACTTCCACACCTTGGTCGGCGTGCCAATGGTGGCGCCCGCCGCAACCCCGGCGTTGTTAAAGACCACGTGTGCTGCGCCGAACTCCTTCAAAGCGGCGTCGCGCAGCGCGATGACGTCATCTTCTTTCGTCACGTCGGTCGGAACACCGATGACCTTGGCCCCGTCCGCCTTGAGGTCCTTGACGACGCCCTTTAGGGTGGCCTCTTCGATGTCGCCAAGCACAAGGTTGACGCCGGACTCTGCGAAGCGCTTCGCCGTCGCCAGTCCGATCCCGCTCGCTCCGCCCGTGATCACCGCCGTCTTGCCTTCTAACTCCATGTTCCCCCCTCGAGGTGACTACACCAGCTTGAGTTCTTGACGATAGACCCGCGAAGGTCCTTGCTGCTCGACGCGCTTCGCGAGTTCGTAAAAGGCCTTGGCGGCCTCGCTGCCACGATTGTAGACAACGACCGGTTCGCCGAGATCACCGCCGCTTCTCACCGCCGACTCCAGAGGGATCTGTGCGAGCAACGTGATGCCCAGCTCGCGCGCCAGCTGCGCTCCCCCGCCCGCGCCAAAGATCTCGTAGCGCTGTCCGTCGTCGCAGGTGAACCAACTCATGTTCTCGATGACCCCGCGCACCGAGAGTTTGAGCTTTCGAGCGGCGTAGGCCGAGCGTTGCGCGACGCGCTGGGCCGCCGCCTGAGGGGTCGTCACCACGTACATTTCGATGCGCGGCAAGATCTCGGACAAGGTGAGAGCGACGTCGCCGGTTCCCGGGGGCATGTCGATCAAGAGAAAGTCCGGCTCGTCCCACCACGCTTCGGTCACGAGCTGTTCAATGGCTTTGTGCAACATTGGCCCACGCCAGATAACGGGTTGCGCGTCGTCGACGAAGTAGCCCATCGAGAGACAACGCACGCCGTGCACGAGTGTGGGAATCACGGTGTCGCCGAGCACGATCGGATCATTGGTGGCGCCGAGCATCTTGGGCAGCGAGAAGCCATACACGTCAGCGTCGAGCACGCCCACCGAGTGGCCGGCCTGGGCGAGCGCGATCGCCAGGTTCACCGTGACCGAGGACTTGCCCACTCCGCCTTTGCCGGAGGAGATGCCGAGCACTCGAGTCTTGGAAAGTCGGTCGAGAAAGCGCGGCGTCGCGTCGCCGTGATCGTGATCTCCCGTTTCAGTGTCACTCTTCATCGCGCCACGAAGAAAGTTGCGCAGAGCCAAGCGCTCGGCGTCGTCCATCGTGCGCACCACCACGTTCGCGCCGGGTGCACGCTCGAGTACGGCCGCACGCAGGGCGTCGAGGTGGGGCCAGTTGGTTGCCGGTAGCACCAACTCGACTTGCACCACGCCGCCCACTTCGCTGACGTCGCCGAGAAAACCGAGTTCCAAGAGGGTGCGAACCAGTTGAGGTTCGGCGATCTGGGCGAGGTCGCTACGAAGTTCGGGATTGAGCGGCACGGGAGTCCTTTAGAGGGGCCCTTTGAGATTACCGTCGCTCTTGGACGCTTCACCCGTAAACTTCACTTCGTGAGTGCGCCCAACGAGAACGACCTCGACCCGGCCCTCTTTACTGCGACGGTGACCAGTCTCACGCACTCCTTTGGCGATAGCACCCGGCGAAAGGTCTACTTCTACTTACGCGAAAACCCCGGCGCGACCGCCGGCGAACTGGCTCTTCACTGTGAAGTACACGCCAATGTCGTGCGTCATCACCTAGAGCGCCTGACGGAAGGCGGCTACGTCACCTTTGACCAAGTGCGCAAGACCACCGTCGGTCGCCCGGCCAAGGGTTACCGGGCCCTCGATGAGTCCATTGTGATGGACGGATCGCTTCGCCGAGACGCGTTACTCGTGGCCCTCCTAGAGATGGCCCTCGAGCGCCTCGGGCCCGACGCGTCTGAAGCAATGGCCCACGACGTGGGCATCGAATACGGTCGAACGCTCACCGAGGCGATCGGCGCCAATGATTCGACGCGTTCGGTTAAGACCGCGATGGTCTCCATCGCCGGACTCTTGACCGCGCACGGCTTTAACGCCCGGGCCGAGGACCACGAACTGACCAGCTCGGTGGTGTCGGACAACTGCCCCTTTGGTTCGGCCGCCAAGCACCACCCCGTACTCTGTGCCGTCGACCGCGGACTCATCGCCGGCATGCTCGAAGGTCTCGGCGCGGAGCGCACAAACGTAACGTTGACTTCGCGCGCCTTGGGCGACGACACCTGTCGCGTGACCGCCTAGTTCGTTTCGTCTTTCTCAAATAGGTCAAGCGAAGTACGATTCGCCAATGACTGACGTCATTGACGAACTCGTTAAGCAGTTGTGGCCCGAGCGTCAGGTCATGGTTCAACCCCTGCTCGGCGGCATCACCAACGCCAACTTCTTCGTTGATCTTGGCGACGAACAGGTCGTGGTGCGAATCCCCGGTGACAACACGGCGTTACTAGGGATCGATCGTCACCACGAAGTTACCGCCAACCATCTCGCCTCATCTATTGGCATCGCGCCCGAGGTACTCGCCCGTTCCGAATCCGAAGGTTGGATGGTCACCCGCTTCTTACCGGGACGTCCCATCACCGCGACGGAACTGGCGAACGAGCCGATGTTGGGTGAACTTGGCGCCACGTTGCGGCGACTTCACGACGTCGGGAGAATCGACATTGAATTCGATCCATTTTCAATCGTTCGTCGGTACCACGAGATCGCGTTGTCTCGTGACGTCATCGAGCCCTTCGATTACCAATCGGCGCTGGACATCCTCGTTCGAATCGAGGAGGCGCGCCCTTTTCGACCCACGTCGTTTTGTCATAACGACTTGCTCAACGCTAATTTCATCTACGACGGCACGATACGCATCCTGGACTGGGAGTACGCCGGCATGGGCGACCCGTTCTTCGATCTCGCGAACTTCTCGGTCAACCAGGAGCTTCCCGCGGCGTCAGACGAGCGCCTGCTCGCCCACTACTTCGGTCAATGTGACAAGGGTCTCTTGGCGGTGCTCGCGCTCATGAAGGTGGTGTCGGAACTGCGCGAGACGATGTGGGGCGTGGTGCAAATGGCGGTCTCCTCTCTCGACGTCGACTTCGTCGCGTACGCCCAGGAACGGAGCGGTCGTTATGAATCGCTCGTGCACGACATGGACGTGGCGCAAACGGTGAGTGAAGCCGCCGCGGCCCAACAGCCGAAGTAGACGTCAGCGAGGCGTGACTCCTGCTGGGTTAAGGGTGAGGCCGTGGGCAATTGGTTCGTCGTCGGAACCAACAGCGTCAACGACGACGAAATCTCTACCAGTGCCAGTACCACCCAGACCGGATTTCTTTCGCAGGCCTGGGACTATCTCGATCCGTCCGCCTTGATTCTGTCAACCGCCGACTTTCAAGGACAACCGAATCAGTTCGTGGTCACGAACAACGTCGACTGGACGACCATCACGCCGGCCAGGGGTGGTCGGGAGGGTTTGCCACTGGTCTCAAAGTGGTTCCCGGTAGCGCCGAAGGAACCGCGCTCATCCAGATGACCGGGCCGGAAAACTTGAAAGTGCAGATATTTCCCGGTGAAACGACAAGTCAAGTAGTGGGCTTCACGAGTGCCGCGGTCTTGTACGACCGGGGCCAACACGCTCATATCGGGAAAGCCTAGGAACGCGACCTTTTGGAATCTTTGACCGGAACTAGCGAACCCGCGAGTTGGTCGGATCGAAGAACGCCTCGGTACTGACCTCGGCCCCAACCGCACGGCCAAAGACCACGACGTCGACTCGACGTCCGGCCACGGCGTCGTTGATCGGCAGATAGGCGTACGCCAGCGAGTGGCCCACGCTGTAGCCGTAGCCGCCGCTGGTCACGCGGCCCACACTTCGACCATCGACTCGCACCGGCTCCGAGCCAAGTGCGACGGCGCGAGGATCGTCGAGTCGGAGCCCGACGAGTCGACGGGTCGGTGCCCCGGCCGCTTCAAGCGCGTCGCGACCGATGAAGTCCCCCTTGTCCATGCGAACTGCGAACCCGAGACCGGCCTCAAAGGGCGTGTCGATCGAGGTCACGTCACTGCCCCACACCCGGTACCCCTTCTCCAGGCGCAGCGACTCAATCGCCTTGTAGCCGCCCGGTCGTAGTCCGTGCGCTTGACCCGCGTTCATTAACGTGTCCCAGAGCGTGAGGGCGTACTCCGAGGGGGCGTAGATCTCCCAGCCCAACTCACCGACGAACGTGACGCGCTGGGCCAGGGTCGGCACCGCTCCGACGTTCAGTTCCTGGGCTCTCATAAATCCGAAGGCCCCGTTCGAACAGTCGGTGTCGGTGACGCCTTGGAGGATGTCGCGGGCCCGCGGTCCCCACAGAGCGAAGCACGCAAACTGCGACGTCACGTCGTCGATGAGCACCCGCTCGTGCTCGCCCACCTGGGACTGGATCCACGCCCGGTCGTGATTGCCAAACGCGGTACCCGTGACGAGACGAAAACGATCCTCCCCGAGTCGAGTGACCGTCAGATCGCACTCCACGCCGCCGTGGGTGTTGAGCAGTTGGGTATAGGTGACTGACCCCGGAGACTTCGCCACACGATTGGCGCAGATCCGCTCCAAAAAATCGGCGGCGTCCTCTCCTCGAACGTCGAGTTTGGAGAACGAGGTCTCGTCAAAGAGTGCGGCGCGCTCGCGACAGGCCAAATGTTCTGCACCGATGGCGGGCGACCAGAGGCGCCCGGCCCAGCCATCGGGTCGAAGGGACCCGTCGCCGTCGGCGACGTTCGATTCAAACCAGTTGACCCGTTCCCATCCGCCCTTCTCGCCGAAGGCCGCGTCGAGCGCCTTCAAGCGCTCGTAGGCCGGCGGGATCCTTAGGGGCCGTCCGGCCTGGCGCTCGTGACCGGGGAACTTGACGTCGTAGTACGTGGCGTACACCTCGTAGGTGCGAGCCAGAGCGAAGTCGCGACTGCGGTATTGGGGGCCGAAGCGGCGTGAGTCCATCTCCCAGGTGTCGAGACCCGGCGAGCCGTCGATGATCCACTCGGCCATGAGCTGTCCCATCCCCCCAGAACCGGCGACACCGTGTGCGCAGAATCCCGCCGCGACCCAGAATCCGGCGACGGCAGTGGGCCCGAGAATGAACTCACCGTCGGGCGTGAATGCTTCGGGACCGTTGATGAGCGTGACGATCTCAGCGTTGGCCAGTACCGGTACTCGCAACGTGGCCGCCTCGTAAAGGTCGGCGAAGCGGTCCCAGTCCTCGGCCAGCAACTGATTGTTGAAATCACTAGCGATACCTTCGAGACCCCACGGGACGGGGTTTCGCTCGTAGCCCCCGGCCACCAGCCCACCGCTCTCGCCGCGAAAGTAGACGAGGCGAGACGGGTCGCGCATGGTGGGCATGTCGCGTGGCAGTCCGGCGTCTTTGGTGATGACGTACTGATGGGCCATGGGAATGATCGGCACGTGCACGCCCGCCAGTTGTCCGATCTCGTGGGCGTAGATACCTCCCGCATTGACGACCACTTCACACTCGATGAACCCGCGGTCCGTCTCGACGCCGCTTACGCGACCTCGCTCCACGCGAATCCCGGTTACTCGGGTCTCGGTGAGAATCGTCGCCCCACGTTGGCGGGCCCCTTTGGCCAGGGCCAAGGTGACCTGACTGGGATCCAAGTAGCCGTCGGTCGGTAACAATGCCGCTCCGTAGACGCCGTCGGTTGTCATGATCGGGAAGCGCTCTTGTGCTTCGACTGCGGAGATCAGGTGAAAAGGCAGACCGAAGGTCTCGGCCCAGTCCGCCTGGCGCTGCAGTTCTTCCATGTGCTCGATCGACGACGCCAGTCGCAGCGAACCGACCTCTCGCCACCCGGTCTCGAGGTCCACTTCTTGACCAAGGCTTCGGTACAAATCAACCGAGTTCATCATCATGCGCGTCAAACTGAGCGAGCCGCGCAACTGACCAACGAGACCGGCCGAGTGAAACGTGGAGCCACTCGTGAGCTGGGAACGCTCGACCAATACCGCGTCGCTCAACCCGAGCCGCGCAAGCCAGTACAGAATCGAGCAGCCGCCGATGCCCCCGCCAATCACCACGACGCGAGCCCGTTCAATCATGGACGTGAGCCCCGTTGGTCGGCACCGACACCGTCTCCTCAACTAGTTCAAGAGGGTGGACGCGTCTCCCCTCGCTTCACGAAGAGTACACCGACACTCTTGAGTCCCGGTTCCTCACACGATGAGTGGCGCTCGCGCGCAGTGACGCGCAAAGAGGTCTCAAGAGGGAGTTCCGGGGAGAAGTAATTGACAACCGATAGTGCCCTGGCTAACTTAACGGACGACGGACTCTCAGCCAATGAGTGTCCGTGCAGAGGGACGGATCGCTTAGAACAGTGGGGACCACTGACGTGTTGACGAGAGCCGTTGGTTCGCGTCTTACATCCAGTGCCATTGCAACATCACAGTAGGGGGACAGTGACAATGGAATCAGACGGATCATCACCGATGGCGAGCTCGTCGGCATCATCGGCAAGCGCTTCGAGTGACGCCCAGGACCTGGGGTCCTTTGGCTACAAGCAGGAACTGCACCGAACCCTCGGACTCTTCAGTTCCTTCGCCGCGGCGTTCAGCTATATCTCGCCTTCGACCGGTATCTTCACGCTCTTCGCCTTTGGCCTCGTCACGTTGGGCGGCGTGTTCATCTGGTCCTGGCCCGTCGTGGCGATTGGCCAGATCATCGTCGCGCTCAACTTCGCCGAAGTTTCCAGCCACTATCCAGTCGCTGGTTCGGTCTTTCAGTGGACCAAGTACCTAGCGGGCCGACCCTACGCCTGGTTCACGGGATGGATCTACATCTTCGCGGGCATCTTGACGGTGACGGCGGTCGTGGTGACGCTGCCCTTGACCATCTTGCCGGCCCTGGACAACATGGGCTGGCACCTCAACGCGCTGGCGCTGCACGACCAGATCGCGGTCGCCGCCATCACGTTAGTCGTGATCACGATACTCAACATCTTTAGCGTCAAACTGGTCGCCACGATTAACAACACTGGCGTGTTCTTCGAGATCGTGGGCATGGTGATTTTCGCCATCATCATGCTCATCGTGCACCACCACCAGTCCATCTCGGTGGTGACCAACAGCGGCGGCATCCACGTCACGTTGCCGGCCTTCTTCGCGGCGATGTTCATGAGTCTGTTCGTCATCTACGGCTTCGACACCGCCTCGACGTTGGCGGAAGAGACCCACGACCCCCGCCGTCGAGCACCCCAGGCCGTCTTGATGTCGGTCGGGGGCGCCTTCATCATCGGCGGAATCTTCCTGCTGGCCCTGCTCATGGCCATTCCCAACCTCTCGTACGCCATGAAGAACAATTGGGGACCGGCTCAGATCATCGACTCGAACTTCGACAAGTTCTGGGCCACGGTGTATCTGCTCGTCGTCTCGGCGGCCATCTTTGTCTGTTGCATGGCCATCATGGCCGCCACGGTTCGCCTGTGCTTTGGCATGGCGCGCGATCATCGCTTGCCCGCCTCTCGCCACCTCGCCAAGGTCCACCCGACGTTGCGCACGCCGATCTGGTCGTGCATCGCGGTGGCCGTCGTCGCGGCGATACCCATGATCAAGTACGCCGGCGCCGGGATCGTGGCGATCGCCGCGACCGCCATGATCTATCTCGCCTACTTCTTGGGCAACGGGGCCATCATGTACGCGAGGACCCGCGGCTGGCCCAAAGTGGATTCGCCCTTCAAGTTAGGACGTTGGGGAATACTGGTGAACGTGCTGGCGCTGGTGTGGGGCGGATCGATGTTGATCAACTTCGCCTGGCCGCGCGCCGCGAGTAATCCTGAGCCCTCACAGACTCTGGGCTCGCTCAGCCTCGGTATGCACTGGTTGAATCAGATCCCCATCCTCTACACGGTGCTCGGATTCGTGTTGATCATCGGCATCATCTACTACTACGCCGCCGCGCGGCGACACCCCGAGCCGATCCTGCCACCGGCCGAGACCGGGGCCTTCGTCATTCCCCGCGAGTCACTGCCGCCCGACGAGATCGGTCCTCAGTAGAGAGACGGCCCATTTCGCCGTACCGGTCAACGTGCGTAACTCGACGCTGATCGAGTCACCGCGAAGCGTCACGTCGAGTTGGCCATTTCCGTTCGAAACTCGAGTTTTAGGTCTTTGAGCACGTCGGTTCACTCGCCGTTCCGTTCTTGACGTTGCGGTTCGGCGAACCCCGCGGCGTCTCCAAGCTGGAATGGGTACCTTTGAACGTTGCCACGCAGGTCCACTTCCCGAAGGAAACCACTTCGGTAATGAGGCCCTGATGTCCGTGAGGGCCCTGTAGCTCGTGGTCGCAGTGGAACCATCCCTTGGGGTCACTGTCCTCGGCGTCGGGGTGACGCCACACAAACGCCTCCGCCACTCTGTATTGGGTGGGACTGTAGGGATGGTCGGCCTCGAGTTGAGCTTTCGTATAGTCGGTGGTCTGTTTCATAACACCGTGATTTGTACATCCCGGGTCTACCTCGGCTCCCGATGCCATGCCCTCTGCCGTCATCTCCGGATCGGGGGCGCCCGCCTTATCGACCAGTTCGAGTGTGATCGACCAGGTGATTTTTAGACCCGCTGACGCCGCGGACGAGTCGACAATAACTTCCGTGTAGTACTTGGTCTGGAATAGAACTTGCTGGAATTCTGCCGAAATCGGACTGATGTCAACTGGCGACTTCGAACCGGCTTGCGCGACGGTGCTCGGCACGAAGGCCGCCACGAGGCACATGGCAGCGATCACTGCCGTCATCCAGCTTCTCATTCCCTCAGTAGACCAGTGTTGACGACGAAAGTCAATGAATTGGCATGCGCGACGCCGGTGAACGCAGTGAAGAACCCACTTCGCGATTCGCGAGACTTGACCAGCTCTTCAATACCGGGTCGACGACCGGGCAAAGCGTCGCCGACCCGGCCTGGCATGAATGCCACCTAGCACCGGCGGCTACCCTCCATCTGAATCAGGCGAGAAGACGAAAGGGGGCTCCAACCTCGCTCTCGTCAACAAGCCAAGATTGTCAGAGTGCGAGGTGGAGCCGAAGTGCTTCATCGAGGTCACCCATCAAATCTTGAGGGACCTCTCCAATCGCGGGTCCTAGTCGTTCGACTGAGATTGACCTAACTTGCTCCGCCTGGGCCTTGGAGTCGAGCTCCAGCCCGGTCGAACTGGCAAGAAGCAGGACTTGAAATGGGTAGATGCGCGAGATGTTCGAAGCAACCGGCACGACCGTGATGACTCCCTTGCCAGTTCTCTCGGCGGCAACGTTCGCTCCATCGTTGCTGACTATGACGGCGGGGCGCCGCCTATTCGCCTCTCCACTCTTCGCGGGATCGAGGTTCACGAGGTGGATCTCACCTCGACGCATTAGTTAAACCCGTCCGGGGCAGTCTCATCCCAGAGTCTCTGATCCTCGCTGGACCACTCGGCCCACGCTGCCTCGTAGGCGGACCCGAGGCCCGTTGCCCTAAGCAGTCGGACCGCCTTGTGAAGCGCCGCTGAGCGAGAAGGGAGTCCCTTTTGGACTGCGTACGCGTCGAGGAAGACGACATCTTCATCAGGCAGGCTCATGCTGACTTTCATACTTCAATACTACCATGAGTAGGCGACTAGGGCGTCATTAATCGGCCACCCTCGATCGACTTGTCATTGGGGCCCGAGAAAAGCCGCCTCCGTCCTGGCCGGCTACGAAGTCGGGAGCCCTAGTTGCCTCAAGAACGGTCGCGCGATGGCCAGCTGTCCACGCGAAGGATTGAGTGCAAGGAACACCTTGAACTGACTCTTCGCGAGGGCTCGGTTGTCGCGGGTCGAGTCGGCGACGATCGCGTAGTACAGACGCGGCGCGGGGTTTCGCGGGGCGAAGTCAATGGCCTCTCGAAGATCCTTCACGCCGAGTTTCACCAGCGCCGCGTTCACGTCCGAGCTGCCCGCCGAGAAGTCCAGCCACCCGCTCTGGGTGAGGGCGGGCACGTTCTTGGGACTGAGGATGAGCACCTGTTGGTAGGCGCTGAGAGCCGCGACGACGTTACCGTTGGCGATGTCGGCTTCGGCTTCGCTGAGTAACTGGGTGACGTGCTGGGCCCGCCCCAACGAGACCGAGCCGGTGATCGAATTGCCCGGCTGACGCGGTGAGAGCGAGTTCCAGAGCAGCAACGAGGCCGCGACGAAGAAACAGAGGAGCGCAACGAGCAACATCCAGCGCCGCCGTCTCCGAGTCGTTGGCCGCGAGGGAATCTCCGTCGCCAACTCACCCAGTTCGCGGCGCGCGGCGTCGCGCGCCACAAGTTCACGTGCCTCAATCAAAGCCGCTTCGGAGGAACTCAGTTCGCCCTTGGCCAACTCTCGTCGCACGTCAGTGAGCGAAGCCTCTCGTAGCGCGATCTCGTCGCGAATCTGCTGGGCACTTCGCGTCAACGTCGCCTCGCCAGGCGAAGGGCACTCGCGACGAGTAAGACGAAAACCAGGAGCGGCACGATCCACAACAACACGCCCAGGCCCGAGGTCGGAGGACTCAGCAGGATCGACGTGCCGTAGACGGACTCGAGCGACGTCAGGATCTGGTTATCGGACTGGCCTTCGTGGACCTTGGCCGCAATCTCGTGGCGAACGGCGAGGGCCGAGGTGGCATTACTCTCGCCCACCGAGAGATCGTCGCACGAGGGACAGCGCACGAGGGACTCCAAGTGGGTGATACGCGCACTCGCACTCGAGCCCTGAGGACTGAGCACGATCGCTAGGGCCGCGACCGCGAGCAGCGCCACACACCACAGAGAGAACGATCGAAGCAGTTTCACGACTTCACCTGGGCGACGACTTCTCTTAGCTGCTTGGTGCTGACAGGACCGAGCAGGGTGACCTCGACGACGCCCTTCGCGTTCAGCACGAAAGTCGTCGGCGGTGAGGTCACGCCGAAGCGATTGGCAATCACGCCGCCGACATCGACAATCGAGGGATAGAGCGATCCGTAGTGAGCGGCGAAGGCGTTTGCGGCACCGACCGTGTCGTCAAAGACCACGCCCACCACGTCAACGCCCTGGTTCCTCTCTTGCCAGGCGAAGGTGGACAGGTCGGGCGCTTCCACCTGACAGGGCCCGCACCACGAGGCCCAGAAGCTCACGACGACCACGTGACCGAGATCACTCTTTAAGTTGAGCGTGCCGCCACCGAGTTTCGTACCCGAAAGAGCCGGCGCGACTTTGCCGAGCAACGGACTCGGCGCTTCGGTGGCACTGGTGACCGGGTTACGCGTCGCGAGGAACAACGACAGCGCCACCACGACCACGATGGCCGCCAGTGAGATCGCCATCACCGAGCGTTTCACGACGTCGCCTCGTCGTTATAGCGCCGTCGAAAAAAGGACAGGCCGCTGCCCAGCCCGATGATCAGTCCACCCAGCCAGAGCCACGCGAGCAGTGGCTCGACGGTGACCCCGAGTACCACCGAGCCCGCGGGTAGGTTGTTCTGCACTTGCGCGCCCGAGGTCGAACCGTTCCCGCCCACGGCGTCAAAGGTCACGTAGACGTCGCGAGCCAAGTTCGAGTCAATCGCTGGCGTGCCAACTGTTTGACCATTTCTGCCGTTATAGGTAGTGACCGCCGGGCGAAGTTGATGCCCGTCGACGCTGACACGAAGTTGTGTGGCGCTCTCCAAGGCGTCCTTGACCAAATGGAAGCCCGCAAAGCTCACGAGTTGACCGTCGACGACCGTGCGTTGACCAGTCGACAGGGTCACTTCACTTCTCGTGACGTACGTTGTCGACGTCACGATACCGAGCGCCAAGATCACTACCCCTAGGTGCACGATCATTCCACCGGTCGTGGGCGAACGAAGAACACTTTGCCATGAGCCTCGTCGAATCGCCGCGACCAGCGCTCCGCGAAGGGTCCGCAGGGCGGCGCCCGCGGCGAGCACCGAGAGAAAGACCGCCAACACCTCCGCGGGACGTCGGACGCCGACCACGAGCAACACCGCCGCCGCCGCGACGGCCGACCACGCGCTCACCCGCATTCGACCCCAGAGCACCCTCGCGTCCGCGCTTCGCCAACTGACCAGTGGCGCGACTGCCATGAGTAACAACAGCACCACACTCAGCGGCGCCGCGACACTGGCGAAGTATGGCGAGCCGACGGTGACCTGCGTGCCGTTAATCGCCTGATAGAGAAGGGGAAAGACCGTCCCGAGCAGGACCACGATGGCAAAGCCCACAAAGAGGATGTTGTTCGCGACGAACAGTCCCTCGCGCGAGAGCGGGTGGTCCACCCCGATCGGCGCGCGAAGAGAATCGCCACGCCAGGCGAGCAGTCCCGCGCCGAGCACTACCACCACGAAGAACAGTCCAATCAAGAGCGGCCCGAGCGTGCTCGAAGAAAACGCGTGCACGCTCACCAAGACACCCGATCGAGTGAAGAACGTGCCGAGAATCGTAAGCGCGAACGTGGCGATCGCGAGCGAGAGGTTCCACACGCGAAAGAGACCGCGTCGGTCTTGGACTATGACCGAATGAATGTACGCGGTCGCCGTCAACCACGGCAGCAACGCGGCGTTCTCCACCGGGTCCCAGCCCCAGAACCCGCCCCAGCCGAGCACCTGATAACTCCACCACGCCCCGAGCACGATGCCGAGCGAGAGCGAGCCCCACGCGAGCATGGTCCAGCGGCGTTGCTCTAAGGGCCAGCGCTCTTGCACCCGGCCGGTAATGAGCATCGCAATCGCAAAGGCGAAGGGCACGCTAAAGCCGACAAAGCCCAAGTAGAGCAGCGGGGGGTGTATCGCGACGAGCGGATTATCCTGCAACAACGCATTCGGTCCAGCGCCTTGGTGCACCAGCGCAGCGTTGGCCAAAAAGGGATCGGCCGGGCCGATCATCAGCGCGGTAAAGAACGCGCCGATCGAAAAGAGCACCGTCGTGGCCCACGCGACCACCGCGTCGGCTCGGTCACGGCGGTAGTAGTAGAGAACGCCCAGCGTGAGCGCGATCTGCAACAAGACCCACAGCATCAACGATCCCTCGAGCGCCGACCACAGTCCGGTGATCGAATAGAGGAGCGGTGTAAACGTCGCGTTGTTCTCGGCCACGTAGGCCAACGAGAAGTTGTGAGTGATGAGGGCGAACTCCATCACGCCCACGGCCGCCAGAATGCCGAGGAGGGCCAGCGCGGCCCACCACAGAGCGCGCGACGGGCGCCGCTTTTGCATGGAGCGCAACTGTTCGACCGCGCCCCCGGCCGCGCCGACGAAACAGACGTACAGCGCCGCTCGTCCGAGCCACGTCAGGATCATCGCGTCGTCCCGTTAGGGGCCTTCACGCGTTTAGGGTGCGCCGCGATGTACGACGCCGTGTGCTTGACCAAGATCTGCGTACCGTCGAAACGGTCCGACGTCGAGCTCGTGAAGTGTCCGACCACGACGACCGGGATGCTCGCTTGAAAGAGTTGCGGCGGCGAACCGTGCGCGTTGACGAAGACTTCTTCGTCCTTACCACCGGTCATCCAAAACGACGCGCCGCTTGACGTGCGATTGATCGTATGGGGCTTAACGACACCCTCTAAGCGAATGGTGGAGGTGCCAAGCGTGGTGCGAGCGCTCATGGCTTGATCGATCGTCTCGAAGTAGTTCAAGGAGTGCAAGAGGCCCTGGCTGAGCAGCGCCAGCACCGCGAGTACAAGCACGACCAACACCCCGATAGTGCGCCGACGGCCGCGGCGCTTCGAGGGCGGGGCGGGGACGGGAGTGAGATCGAAGGCGTCAGCGTCGGGCACGTCGAACCCGCCACCAGATTGACAGCGCGTAGAGCGCTAACCCCCCAAAGGCGAAGGCGTAGCCCGCCACGACGTAGTCCATCAGCGAACGCCCTCACGGCGGCGTTGCACGAGCGCCTCGTCAAGGACCACCTGGTAGCGCTCGCCACGCAGTACTTCGAGGCGATAGCGCGCGCGCAAGAGCCAGAAAAAGAGGAGCGTGAAGGCGAAGAAACTGATCAGCAGCGTCCAGGCCATCAGGCCGTGGATCAGGAGCGTCCGATTGGCCGTGAAGACGGTCGCGCCTTGGTGCAAGGTCTTCCACCACTGCACCGAGAAGTGGATGATCGGCACGTTGATCGCCGCGAGGAGCGCAAAGACCGCGCTGCGACGAGCCCGCAGATCTGGATCGTCGTTCGCGCGGCGAAGCGCGAGGTACGCCAGCGCGAAGACCCCGAGAATCGCCGTCGACGTCAGGCGAGCGTCCCACGCCCACCACACGCCCCAGGTCGGTCGTCCCCAGATCGAACCGGTGATGAGCGTCAGAAGAATGAACACCACGCTCACCTCCATCGCGCAGTGCGCCACGCGGTCCATGACTTGGGACCTCGTGCGCCGCCAGAGATAGAGGGCGCTGGCGATGGTGGCCGTGCCGAAAGAGACGTAGAGCGCGACCCAGGCGACTGCCGGATGGACGTAGACCAATCGCGCGAGGTTGCCCTGGATCTTGTCCGGCGGCGTCACCCACAGGCCCAGCCAAAAGGTCAGTCCCATCAGCACGAGCGTGAGCGGTCCAAGCAGGCGTAGGGAGAGCTGTTTCATCAAGAATCCTCCAGAACACCGTAAAGGAGAATGCCGATCGCCAGGTAGGCGGCCAACGCGACCAGCGAGATAACCCACCACTGCCAGAGCGTCGCACCGTGTAACGAGGCGCTAAAGGATCGTTCGCCGGCGATGAGCAGGGGCGCAAAGGCCGGCAGGGCCAAGATCGGCAGTAGCGTGGCGGGGCCCTGACCACCCCCACTCAGCGCGCCGTAGAGCGTGCCCGCGGCCGCGAGGGCCGCCAGTATCAGTACCACGCTCGGCAGCGCCTGCAGCGTCCCCACGAGGGCGGTGTGCAAGACGAGTACGGCGCCCGCCAGCAACACCACGCCGGTGATCCACAGCTCCACCGCCAGTGCGAGGGCCTTACCGAGAAAGACCCCGGCCGGATCGAGTCCGAGGGTCGCGACCGAAGCCCTCGTGCCCGAAGAGCCCTCGATTGCCTGGCTGCGATTGATCATCAACAGCGTGACGAGCAACATGACCAGATAGAACAGTCCCGGTCCGGCGCTCGAGTGTCCGGCGTGCGTAGGTCCGAGCGCGATACCGCTCAAGACGAGTCCCATGACCCCAAAGGGCAGCACTTGCCAGAGCAGGACCCGCGAGTGCCGTTCAATGCGCAGGTCCTTCGCGGCAACTAAGAGCGCAGTACGTATCACGTGCCGTCTCCCACTACGAGTCCGCCCGCCATGGTCAGCGTGCGCGGGTGAAGGCTGCTCGAGCGAAGTGGGTCGTGCGCACTCACTATGACCGTGGCGCCACTCTTGACGACGTCACCGATCAACTGATCGAAGAACGTGCGTCCTTCGTCGTCGAGCGAGGCGTAGGGCTCGTCGAGTAGCCAGAGCTGCGGACGCCGCAAGAGAATCCAGGCCAGTCCCAGTCGACGACGCTGGCCCGCACTGAGATGTTTCGCTAGCGTCGAATCGCGACTGGTGAGACCAACGCGCTCCAGGACTCCGGCGATCTCATCGATCGGTCGCCCGAGCGCCTTCGCGGCGAAGACGAGATTCTCTTGGGCGCTTAAGTCGTCGTAGAACGAGCCCTCGTGGCCGAGCCAACCCACCCGACGACGAAGCTCGCGCAAGTCTCCGCTCGCGAGATCGATGCCGCTGGCGACGCCCGTTCCACTCGAGAGTCCCACGAGTCCCCCGATGAGGCGCAGCAGGCTCGTCTTGCCGGCGCCGTTCGCGCCCGTCACCACGCTCAGTGTTCCTTCGTCGAGATCGAGGTTCACACCGCTCAGTAGTGGAAAACCCCCGACGAGAACCACTGCGTCGCGCAACGTCACGATCGACGTGGGACTGCTCGTCATCGAAGCGAGTTAACGCTGGAGCGCTTTGAGGTCGGCATCGACCATCATCTCGATCAGCGCGTAAAAGTCCGTCTCACACTTCCAGCCGAGAACGTCGCGCGCCTTGGTCGCGTCGCCCACCAACAAGTCGACTTCGGCCGGTCGAATGAAGCGCTGATCGGTTCGTACGAACTCTTCGTAGTCGAGTCCCGCGATGCGAAAGGCCACGTCGCAGAGTTCTCGCACCGAGTGCGTCGCGCCGGTCGCCACGACGAAGTCCTCGGGCGTCTCGCGCTGGAGCATCAGCCACATCGCGCGCACGTAATCCTCGGCGTAGCCCCAGTCGCGCTGGGCCTCGAGGTTGCCCAGGCGGAGTTCGGTGTCCAGCCCGGCCTTGATGCGCGCGACCCCGTGGGTGACTTTTCGAGTGACGAACTCAATGCCCCGCCGAGGTGACTCGTGATTAAAGAGGATCCCGCTTGAGGCGTGTAGTCCGTAGCTCTCTCGGTAGTTCACCGTGATCCAATGTCCGTAAACCTTCGCGACGCCGTAGGGGCTGCGCGGATAGAACGACGTGTTCTCATCTTGGGGCACCGTCTTCACGCGGCCGAACATCTCCGACGAGCTGGCCTGGTAGAAGCGGATCTCGGGGTCCACGATGCGAATCGCGTCGAGGAGTCTCGTGACCCCGAGCGCTGTCGCTTCGCCGGTCAAGACCGGCTGGGCCCACGAGGCCTGCACGAAACTCTGCGCGGCGAGGTTGTAGACCTCGCCGGGGCGAAAGTCGCGCAGCACGTTGATGAGCGACACTTCGTCCATCAGATCGCCCGACACCAACGTCAGACGCTCTTGAATGTGGCTGATCCGTTCGATGTTGACCGTTGAACTGCGCCTCATCAGACCAATGACTTCGTAGCCGTGGCTGAGCAGGAGTTCGGCGAGGTAGGAGCCATCTTGACCGGTGATGCCGGTTATCAGGGCACGTTTGGCCACCGAAGTTCCTCCACTGCAAGGGCACTGACGGGGGGTCACTACCGCGCACAACTCTACTACTGAGCAAATGTCACCACTCGGCCTAACCTGGCTTGGTGGCCGACCTCGTCGTCGTGAGTTTTCGCCTGGGCGCCCACGACGGCGTGAGTATCGAAGCGCAAAAGTGGATCGACGCGTTCAAGAAACTCGGCCACCGCGTGACGACGCTGGCCGGTGAGGGCGACGCGGACGTGGTCATGCCCGAACTAGCCATCGGCGCCACGTCAGCGCCGTCGCTCACATCGCTCACGCGCGTACTGCGCGACGCCGATCTCGTGGTCGTCGAAAACCTCGTCTCGCTCCCGCTCAACGTCGCAGCGCGCGACGTGCTCTATGAGGCCCTGGAGGGACGCGACGCGCTCTTTCGACACCACGACCTCCCATGGCAGCGAACGCAGTGGCGAGACTTCGAAGGGCCGCGCGATCAAGCCCGGTGGCATCACGTGACCATCAACGAGCTCTCCCGACGCGAACTCCACGAGCGCGGCATTCGCGCCGTCACGATCCACAACACCTTCGACTGTGATCCGCCTTTGGGACGGCGCCAACTCACGCGTAACGCGCTCCACCTCGATGGCGGGCGGCTCGTGCTCTTGCCCACCCGCGCGATTCCTCGAAAGAACGTCGAAGGCGCGCTCGAACTCTCCGCCCATCTCAACGCCGCTCTCTGGCTACTCGGTCCGACCGAGGACGGCTACGGCCCGACGCTCGACCAGCTGCTCAAGAACAGTGAAGTACCGGTGCTGCGCGGACTGCCGGAGGGATTCGATGTCCACGACGCCTACGCCGCGTGCGACCTCGTCACCCTTTCGTCAACCTGGGAAGGGTTCGGCAATCCGGTTCTGGAATCCGTCACGCACCGTCGACCGCTCGCGGTCTACCCTTACCCCGTGTTGTCTGAGATTCGAGATTTCGGCTTTCACTTCTTCGACCTCAACGAGGTCGAACACATCGACTCATTTCTCAATAGTCCCGACACTGAGCTCTTCGAACACAACGTTGCGATCGCCCGGCGACACTTCAACGTGGCCGATCTTTCACCGCGTCTAGCCACCCTTTTGGAGGCAATAGGCACCAACTGAGTGCGGATAGGCTCTCTCCGATGGTGATGAACGACGAGCGATCCCCTCAGACCGAACGCGACGGCCACGCGGAGCGGCGCGAGCAACTCCTTTTGGTGGCCCGATCCACCTTCGCCGAGCGCGGATTCCAGGCGACGACAATGGACGACATCGCCAAGGAGGCCGGCTTCACCAAGCCCATTCTCTATCAGTACTTTGAGTCCAAGACCGAGCTCTACCGCGAGATCGTGAACCAAACGGCCGAGAAGCTGCTCACCTCGCTGCGCAACGCCGTCGCCGAAGTTGACTCGCCTCGGGCCAAGATCGAAGTCGCCTTTCGTGTCTATTTCGAAATGGTCGTCAGCGAGACCGACGCCTTTCGCATTCTCTTCATCCACTCACACGAAGGCGAGACCAGGGGTGACCTTCGAATCGTGGAACTCGGACTCGTATCGTTTCTCGAGCCCTTGATCGCTGTTCGCATCAAGCCCGACCACCGACGCCAACTGGCGGCGGGTGTCGTAGGCATCGCCGAAGGCGCCGCGACCGCGTGGCTCATCCAACAAGAGGGCAAGGGCTGGCCCCCTCCTCGTCCCGGTGTGGCCGAGCGTCTGGCCGCTCGAAGCGCCACGCTCGCCTGGGGTGGGTTGCGCAGCGTGGAGCTCGACTAATCGCTCGATTCGTCACTGACGATCGCCGCAAGGACCTGGGACATCTCCCATAGTTGCTGGGCACACGCGTTGTACGTCGACTGTCCGCCGCCGGCAGGGTCCACGACGTCAAACTCCTCCGAAGGCGGCTTCATGGCGACGAATTCGATCTGGTCTTCGAACGTCTCGTCCAAAGGCGCCTCGCGCAAAAACTGGCCCAGCGACACGGTTTTGCGAGTGCCCTGGGGAAAGATGGCTTGAACGAATTTGACCTGGTTGGCCTCACTGGTCAAGATCACGTCGGCCCACGCAACGTCGTCACCCGAGAGTTGATGACTTCGGTGCGAGTTGTATTGGTGTGTTCCGATGTCTCCCAGAGTGAGCAGCGCGTCACGGGTACGTGAACTCATCGCACTGCCTTCAATTACGTGGGTGCCCGCGGTGCGGATCTGCCAGTCGTAAGCGTTCACGTCAGCAACCCTCGCCAACATATAGCCCAGCATCACCGAACGCGCGACGTTGCCCGTGCACAGGGTGACTATCTTCAACTCTTTCGCCGGTTGAGCTCGTTGCGCGGGCACCGTCAAAATCTAATCATCTTCGCCATCGACTTCGTCGCGAACGCCACTCAGCAGGGGGCCCCTAGCGGATCTGCACTCCTGAGATGGCTCGTGCGATGATGAGGCGCTGGATCTCGCTGGTGCCCTCAAAAATCGTGTAAATCTTCGAATCCCGGTGCCAGCGCTCGACCGGGTAGTCGCGAACGTAGCCGTACCCGCCAAGGATCTGAATCGCCTCTTCGGTGACCTTGACCGCGGTCTCGCCCGCGAAGAGCTTGGACATCGACCCCTCGCCGCTGGTGAAGGGTTTGCGCGTCGCGGCCATCCAGCTGGCGCGCCACACGAGCAGTCGTGCCGCGTCGATGCTCATCTTCATGTTGGCCAGTTTGAAGGCGATGGCCTGGTTCTCGATGATGGCCCGGCCGAACTGCTTGCGCTCTTTGGCGTAGTCCAGTGAGTACTCATAGGCCGCTCGTGCGATGCCGAGCGCTTGGGCCCCCACGGCCGGTCGCGTCGCTTCAAAGGTCGCCATGGCGGCTTGTCCCGAAGCCCGCTTACCCTCGCGCACGCGGGCCAACTTCTCATCCAACTTCTCCTTGCCGCCCAAGAGGCAGGCGCCCGGTACGCGGCAGTTCTCCAAGATGACCTCGGCGGTGTGGCTCGCGCGAATGCCCATCTTCTTGAACTTTTGACCCATGTGTATCCCGGGCGTGCCCTCGGGCACGATGAACGACGCCTGGCCCCGACTGCCGAGATTGGGGTCGACCGAGGCGACGATGACGTGCACGTTGGCGATACCGCCATTGGTGATCCAGGTCTTCGTGCCATTCAAGATCCACTCGTCGGTGATCTCGTCATAGATCGCGCGCGTGCGTAGCGAGGAGACGTCGCTGCCGGCGTCGGGCTCAGAGACGCCAAAGGCCGCGAGCTTGATGTCATCGGGCGTGCCAAAGCAGCGCGGCACCCACTCCATCTGTTGCTCAGGCGTGCCATTGGA
>Ga0182024_10008403_pt1 | contig 21784 bp, 11 predicted proteins | sample P32metaG_FD_120480 | JGI IMG/M metagenome (GOLD analysis project Ga0182024, IMG submission 120480) | Permafrost microbial communities from Stordalen Mire, Sweden - P3-2 metaG (Illumina Assembly) | ecosystem: Environmental > Terrestrial > Soil > Wetlands > Permafrost | place: Sweden: Stordalen...
GCAACACGCCGACCTGCAACAACTCCCCCGCCGCGTTCGGCCGCGCCCCCGTCCAGCCGCCCACCTGACCACCGCCGCCCGCCACGTCCGCCGCCAAGCCGCGCGTCAGCACGTACCAGCAAAAATAACAGTGATTCGACGTGGCCGCCGGCAGCGACTCCGGGTCGCGCGCCAAAATCTCGTCGCGGATCGCCGTCAGTCCTTCGCGGAACACCTTGCCCACGTACGGATGCTTCCGCGCCCGACGGATAATCGTCTTCACCGTGTCTTTGTAGATATTGCCGATCGTCAATTGGTCTAAATCCGACGCGAAGCCGCAGCACGGCTTCACCTCGCCGCGCGGCGTCACGATCAACGCCTGGCCGGGGCCTTCGCAGTAGTCCTCCGCGAACCATTCGCCGTCCCACGCCCCCGTCAACCGCTCCGCCCGCTCCACCGGCGCCAGGTGGTTCCAGTTCAGCGTCATCGTCAGTTCCGCCGACACCAGCAGATACCGATGCAGCACGTCCGACCATTCCACCACCGCGTCCAGTTCGCGCGCCAGCTCATGCACCGGCTCCAGCCCCAGGTCGGGCCGGCGGCTGGCGTAGGACAACGACACGATGTTGTCGCGGCCGAACACGCGCCGGGCGACGCGGCAGAACTCCGCCGCCTTGGCCGTGTGGACGCCGTGAAACTTGTCCACGCTCAGGCCCAGTTTGCCGGTGAAGCCGCCGGCCGCCAGTTCCGTCAACACCGCTTCCAGGTGGGCGGCGTCTTCGTGCCAAACGCCGTTGGACATGATCTTGTCGAAGCGGAAGCCCAGATCCGCGGCCCGGCGGCAGACCGCCTGCACGAATTCGGGGTACAGAAACGGTTCGCCGCCCGTCAGGCCGAGAGTGGCGACGCCCGCGGCGTGGGCGTCTTCCAGGAAGCGCACCGCGGCCGCGATCTCCAGCCGATCCGGCCATTCGATCGGTACGCAGCAGTGCGGACAGCTGAGGTTGCATTGGTACGTCCCGGCGAAGGAGAGATAGTTGGGCCGGAAGATGCGGGTGCGGCGGCGCACCGGCCGGCCTTCGCCGCGCGACGGGGGGACGGGTCGGGACATCGGGACGGCTCCGGGAGGACGGGGACCAAAAAGACAGTATAGGCGAGCGGCGCGGCGTCAGCCCGCCGGTGTAGGATCCGTCCCGCGGCGCTATGCTACACCGGCGGGCTGACGCCGCGCCGCTCGCCTCATGGGGCGCTTGCCCCGTGTTAGACCCCCGCCCCCGCGTCGTCTTTCCCTATCGGGGGCCGCCGCCCCCAACGATCGGTCGCGCCGATTCGTCTTATAAAGTTATGTCGGTTTCCGCTTGCCACTACGCCGCAGCGCGTGCGACAATCCCAAGGAAGCGCCTTGCCTAGCGCCCGCCCGATTTTCCTCCTAAAGGAAGAACGCCAATGTCGAATAGCCCTCGCCGGGTAGTTGTGGTGCTGGCGGCCGTCGCGTCCCTCGGGTCGGCGGCCTGCCTGCAAACCGCCTTTGCCCAAAAGGGGGCGCCGGTCAAGGGCGTGGTGACGCTACCCATCATCGTCGGCACGCAGGCCCCCGCCGCCGGCAGCGCCGACGCCGCCTCCTTCGACCTCCCCAAGGACACCGAGGCCCGCCGCCGCATCGAGGCCGCCCGCGATTACATCGAAGCCAAGCGCTGGGAAGAAGTCGTGGTCGCCCTCCAGCGCGTCCTCGACGACCCCCAGGATAAGTTCGCCCCGCTGCCGCGCAAGGGGCCGGACGGCAAGGAAGTCATCGTCCCCACCAGCGTCCGCGCCGAGGCCAACCGCCTCCTCGCCGGCCTGCCGAAAGACGGCCTGGAAGCCTACAAGGTCTACAAGGAAGCCGGGCCGCGGGCCGACGAATACCTCAAGAAGGCCAAGGACGCCCCCACCACCGAGGAGCGGCTGGCCCTGCTCGGCCTGATCGTCCGCAACTACCTGCACACCGACGCCGGCGGCGAGGCGGCCGACCTGCTGGCCACCCACCACATGGACCGCGGCGACTTCCGCACCGCCGCCCGCTTCTACGCCCTGCTGCTGACCCGCGCCGGCGGCGCCGACGCCCTGCCGGCCGACGTGCTCTTCCGCGCCGCTTACGCCTTCGACCAGGCCGACGATAAGGCCAATGAAGACCTCATTTGGCAGAGCGCCAAGGGCCGCGGCATCCGCGAAATCCGCTTCGGCGACGACGCCAAGTCCGTTTCCGATTTGCAGGACTACCTCGCCGGCCTCGGCCACGCCGCCGACGCCTTCAGCCGGCAGTGGGCCTACTTCCTCGGCGACGCCAGCCACACCGGCAAGGGCGACGGCGGCCCGGCCTTCATGCGCTACGACTGGTTTATGGAGACCACCACACCGACCACCGTGGAGGATCACCCTGTCTTCAAGACAAAGGTCGAAGCCCTCTTCAAGCCGGCCTCCGAGCGCCTGGCGCCGACCAACCAGCCGATCCTGCCGCCCCAGTTCCCCGTCACCGCCACGGTCACTTTCAAGGACGGTAAGAAGCATTCCCTGGTCGTCTTCCGGACCCATTCCGGCATCGCCGCCTGCGACATGGCGGGCGGAAAGATAGTGGGCCGCTCCCCCATCAAGGGCAGTCTTGAATGGATGATGTCCGACGGCAGGGAGAACTTCCTGACCCAGTGGACGCAGGCCTACACCGGCGGCGGCGGGCAGCCCGCCCAGCGGCCCGGCATCCTGTTCGAGAACACCACCATCGGCACGCTTAGCACCGACGGCGAGTACGCCTACACCGTCGAGGACCTGGCCGTGCCGCCGCCGCCTATGTACCGAGTCCAAAACATGGGCGTCCCCGCCGGCGGCAACCCCTACGGCTGGCCGCAGAACCTTCTCGACGCCATCAACCACAGCCGGCTCATGGCCTACGACCTCACTCGCGGCTGCGCGACCGCCTGGGCGGCGCCGGATGACAACGACACGACCGGCGAGCTGGCCGACAGCTATTTCCTCGGGCCGCCGCTGTGCATCAACGGCAAGCTCTACGTCCTGGCCGAGAAGCAGCAGGAATTGCGGCTGATTTGCCTGGAGAACGTCAAGGCCAACGGCGGCGTCAAGCCCAAGATCGATTTCGTGCTGCCGCTGGGCACGGCCCGCGACAGCCGGCTGCAGATGGATTCGCTCCGCCGCGTCAACGCCGCCCACCTCTCCTACGGCGAGGGCGTGCTGGTCTGCCCGACCAACCTCGGCTACGTCATCGCCATCGACCTGTTGCAGAACAGCCTTCTGTGGGCCTACCCGTACCGCGACAAGGCCGACGAGGTCGAGGAAGTGAACCCGGCCATGATGGGGCCGGGCGGAGTCATGTGGCGGGGGGGCCGGTTTGGCGGCATGGTCCCGCCCGGCATGGCCGTGCAGGGGCCGCCGCAGCAGGGCTGGAAGGCGTCCGCCCCGATCATCCAGGACGGCAAGGTGGTCTTCACCGCCCCCGACTCCAAGTCCATCCACTGCGTCCGCCTCAAGGACGGCGCGCCCGTCTGGAGCCGGCCGCGCCAGGAAGGCGACCTCTACCTCGGCGCCGTGGTCAACGGCAAGGTGATCGTGGTCGGCACGAAGGTCTGCCGCGCCTACAACCTGGCCAGCGGCGACGAGGCCTGGACCGTCGAGACCGGCTTGCCGTCCGGCTTCGGCGCCGCCAGTGACAACGTCTATTATATACCGCTCAAGGAGGCGGTTGGCACGAAGGAGCCGGAAATCTGCGGCGTGGACGTGGACCGCGGCGTCGCCGTCGTCCACAGCAAGGTACACGCGCCGGAGGTCGAAGACGTCCGCCAGATCGAGGCGCCGGGCAACCTCGTGTTCTTCGACGGCCGCGTCGTGTCACAGACGAACGACGAGGTGTTGGCCTTCCCGCAGCTCAAGGTCAAGATCGCCGAGATGACCGAGAGGCTGAAGGCCAACCCCAACGACGCGGACGGCCTGTTTTCCCGCGGCGAGTTGAGTCTGGAGGAAGGCGACCTCGATGGGCTCGAAAGGGCGGTGGGCGACTTCCGCCGGGTGATCCAGGCCGCCCCGCCGGCCGAGCTGCGGGACCATGCCAAGGCCAAGCTCTACGAGACCCTGACCGAATACTTCCAGCAGTACTTCGACAAGGCCCAGACCTACCAGGACGACTACGCGGCCCTGTGCGGCGTCGACCTGCCGGCCACGGCTACCGACCAGCAACGGGCCGAGGCGCGTCGGCGTCGGATCACCTACCTCTACCTCTTGGCCAAGGGCAAGGAGGGCCAGCGCAAGCTGACCGAGGCGTTCGACCTGTATCTGGAGCTGAACGCCGAGGCGCAGCAACGCGGCGGGGCGCATTCCGAGGCCCAGCCGGACGAACTGCTGTCGCTGGTCGATGAGCGGCTGGTGAAGGCGGCGCCGGACGTGCTGGCGCAGGGCCGCATCGCCGCGATGGTGGCCAACGCCACGGAGGAGGAGCGCAAGCCGCTGGAGGCGCGCATCGACGCCCGGTGGAAGGAGATCCAGGGCAAAACCGACCTGCCCGAGCTGCGCAAGTTCGTGACGCTGTTCGGTTCGCTGTTCACGGTCGGCCAGCAGGCCCGGTTGCGGTTGGCCGAGCTGCTCATGGACGACAAGAACGGCAACGCCCTGATCGACGCCGAGCGCCATCTGATGCTGCTCCGGGCGCGCACGCAGGACCCCGAGTTGTCGGCCCGCGCCGTGGAGTGTCTCGCCCGGCTGAACACGCGCAAGGGTCTGCTGGCGGACGCGGCCTACTACTACCGCCTGCTGCGCGACCGTTACCCGACGGTGAAGGTGCGCGACGGCAAGACCGGGGCCGACCTGTTCGACGAGATCGCCAGCGACAAGCGGCTGTGGGGCGAACTGGACGAACAGCCGCCCTTCGGCGCCGTCGGCAAGATCGAAGTCAAGGAGGAGCGCGACAACTTCCCGCAGCAGAGCCAGGTGTTCAAGTTCGGCCGGGCGGGCGAGGCGCTGCCGTTCTTCCGGCGCTACGACGTGGGCCTGAATCTTTCCAGCAACGAGCTGATGCTGATCGACCGCGCGGCCGGCGACCGCGATCGCGCCGGCAACGACCCGCGTCCGCCGCCCTTGAAACTCGACAACACCATGTTCGGGAGCATCGCGTCGGGCGGCAACACCGCCCAGATGATCAACGCCGGCGTCTTCCCCGGCATGATGGGGGTCAACACCCAGCCGCCGCCGTCGCCCAAGTTCTCCTACATGAACCTGGGCCATCTCGTGGTGCTGCCGGTCGGCCGCATGGTCTACGGCATCGACGCCGTGCATTGGACGGTGCTTTGGAAGAAGGACCTGTCCAACCCGGCCAACGGCGAACCGGTCGCGGGACAGGGGTTGTCGTCGCTGACGGTCGATCCACGCGACGGCAGCGTCCAGGTCGTTTACCAGGACCAGTTCATGCAGCGCCTCGGCCAGACCGGGCCGCTGGAAGGCGCCGCCGTCTGCCTGCAGATGAAGGACGCCCTGACGGCGGTCGATCCGATCGACGGCCACACGCTTTGGACGCGCTCCGACGTCACCTCGCGCGGCCACATTTTCGGCGACGACCAGTACGTTTTCGTGGTGGAAATGTCGTCGGACAACAAGCCGGCCTACACGCGGGTCTTCCGGGCCTACGACGGCTCGTCGGTCAAGGCGCCCGACTTCCGCGAGGCGTATGAAAACCGCATCCGCCTGGTCGGCCGCGACCTGCTGGTGGCCGACCAGGACAAGGACGCGACGACGCTGCGGCTGTACGACCCGCTGACGGGCAAGGACCTGTGGAAGCAGGCGTTCGCCGCCAAGTCGTACGTGTTGCAGGCCGAGGACGGCGACCTGACCGGCGTGGTGGAGCCGGACGGCCAGGTGCGCGTGGTGGACCTGACGACGCGGAAGGAAGTGCTTACGCCCGACAGCAAGATCGACCCCAAGTATCTGGAGAAGGACGCCACGATGACGGTGCTGGCCGACGCCGCCGACGTTTACGTCGTCCCCAACAACCCGGCGGAGGCGACCATGCGGGTGAACACGAACCTGATGCCGGCCACCGGCCTGCGCGGCCTGAACGTCAACGGCTGGCTGCACGCCTTCCGGCGCGACAACGGCAAATTGCATTGGCGCGCCGAGGCGGCGGACCAGCAGCTGGTGCTGGACCAGTTCCAGGAAATGCCGGTGTTTCTGATGACGGCCCACACGATGAAGTTCCAAGGCTTTGGCGGAATGCAGGGTCAGGCGACCGCCCTCCTGGTGATCGATAAGCGGACGGGCAAACTGCTCTGGGAAAATAGCAACGTCCCCCAGGGCCAGTTTTACTCCCTGGACGTGGACGGCCGCGACGGCAAGATCGAGTTCAAAAGCCCGCAGGACAAAGTCGTCATCTCCCCGGCAAATGACAAGCCGGCGGCCGCGCCGCCTCCCGTCCCTTGACCACGCGGCGGAAGACAAGGAGACGGGAGACAAGGAGAACCGAAGGTGTTATTTTCCCGGTGCGGCGTTGGGGGGCCGAGGACGGCTTTGGTCCTTCTTGTCTCCTTGTCTCCTTGTCTCCTTGTCTCTCTGTCTCCTCGTCAAGGCCGCGCCGAGGAGATCCCGGAGAAGTACCGTCCGGTGGTGGCCCGCGGGCTGGAGTGGCTGGCCAAGACGCAGTTCAAGGACGGCCACTGGGAGGGCAACGGCGGCCAGTTCGCCTCGGCCATGACCGGCATCGCCGGCACGACGCTGCTCATGCAGGGCAGCACCATCCGCGAGGGCAAATACAAGGACAACATCCGCCGGGCCGTCGATTGGCTGGTGGACCGGACGCAGCGGAACGGCCTCATCGGCGACCCCCTCGCCCCCAACCAGGGTCTCGGCTACCTCTACGGCCACGGTTTCAGCATCCTTTTCCTGTCTCAGGTGTACGGCGAAGAGGAGGACGTGGACCGGCGGCGGAAGCTGGAGGACGTGCTGACGCGGGCCGTGGAGTTCAGCTGCCGGTCGCAGACCTCGCGCGGCGGCTGGGGCTACGTGTCGGCGCTGGAGGGCCGCGACTTCGACGAAGGCTCCGTGAGCGTCACGCAGGTGCAGGCGCTGCGGGCGGCGCGCAACGCCGGCATCTCCGTGCCCAAGGAGGCCATCGACAAGACGCTGGAATATCTGCGGAAATGCACCACGCCCAACGGCGGCCTGATCTACAGCCTCGCCAACGGCGGCGGCCCCGAACGGCCGACCATCACCTGCGCCGCCATCGCCTCGCTGTTCGCCACCGGCGAATACACGTCGCCGTTGGCTAAACAGTGGCTGAAGTTCGTGCAGCCGCAGATCCCCATCAACAGCGTCGGCGCCGACCAGTTCGGCCACTCCGAATACACGCACTACTATTACGCCCAGGTGGCCTACGTCCTCGGCGAGGACGGCTATTTGAAGATGTTCCCCAATTCCAAGCCGGAGGAGCGGCTGACCTGGAGCAAGTACCGGCGGGAGATGTTCGAGTTTTTGGCGAACAAGCAGAACAAGGACGGCAGCTGGACCGGCACGCCGATCGGGCAGGTGTACACGACATCGTGCTATTTGACGATCCTGCAACTGGATAATGGGGCGCTGCCGATTTACCAGCGGTGAAGCCCGGAGGGGCGTAAGAGAGTAGCCCACGGCCTGAGCCTTAAGGGAGCGGGCCGCGCCCCAAAGTCGGCTTCGCCCTGAGTTCCGAGGACGCCCGTGGAGTGGTAGAGGGAAGCCGGCCCTAGATGCCGTGACGCCGCCGACCGTTGCAGTCGTTAGAACCCCTACAACCTTTCCCATTTTACACAAATCTCCCCAACGCCGCGAATTGACTCCGCCACGGCGAAGGTTTACCATCAGGGATCGAGCCTTTCGGGCCGTCCGGGTGATTCGCACCCTCGCGTCCGGTCCCCGATCCGATTCGCACCTGTGGAGTCTCTTATGAGGCCTGTCTCTTCTCTCCGGTTCGCGTTGCTAACCGCCGCCGTGCTGTCGGCCCTCGCGCTGCAGGCGCGGGCGGCGCCGGAAAAGGAACCGACCCAGGAACCGCCGCCGAAGAAGGCCGACGCGCCGCCGCCGATGGGCGGCGGCGTCACGGTCCCGCTGAAGGAACTGACCCAGGAGAAGTTCCGCAAGGCGGCGGCCGAGGCCGTCAAGGCGAGCCGGGAAAACCCGCCGCACGACAAGTTCTGGAAGGAACTCGACAAGCTGGTGGTCCTCGACCCCGAAAAGATCGTTTATGAGCACGAGAAGGGCGCGCCGTTGAAGGTGACGTGGGAGGCCAAGCCGACCCACGCCCTCAACGCGGACGAGCGCGCCAAGGCGCTGGAGGACCTCCACAAAGTCTTCGATCACATACTTTGGGGCCAAAATCTGGGCGGGGGACTGGCCCCGGCCGAGGGCGGGCTGGTGGACAAGGCGGACGCCAAGATGATCGTCGACGTGGCCCATCTTGAAATCGGGCCGAATCCCGAATCGGGACCGAAGCCGGAGCCGAAGCCGGAACCAAAACCGGGGCCGAAGCCCGAACCGAAGCCCGAGCCGGTCAAACCGCCGGTGATGCCGCCCGCGGAGGGTGGGGACGAGGTCGCCCGGTTGCGCCGCGAACTGGAGGACACGCGGCGGGAACTGGACAAGCTGCGCCAGGACGTGGACGAGAAGCGACGCCTGGAACAAGAGGAGAAGCAACAAAAGGCGTTGGACGAGATGCGGGTGCAGCTGGAGAAGCTGCGGCTGGATCTGGACGATTTGCGTAAGCAGGGCGACAAGCGAGAAAAGGACCTCGACGCCGCGCGGGCCGAGGCGGACAAGCGGCAAAAGGACCTCGACGAGACGCGCTTGCAGCTGGAGAAGTTGCGGCTGGAACTGGACGATCTGCGAAAGCAGGGCGACAAGCGCGACAAGGACCTGGACGATCTGCGGCGCGAAGGGGAACGACGGCAAAAGGAGTTGGACGGCGCGCGGGCCGAGGCGGAGCGGCGGCAAAAGGACCTGGAGGACACGCGGGTACAGGTGGACAAACTGCGTGAGGACCTGGAAGACCTGCACCGCGCGGGCGAAAAACGCGACCGGACGCTGGACGACCTCAAGCGCGAAAATGAAAAACGTCAGCGGGAATTGGACGCGGCGCGAACCGAGGGCGAACGGCGGCAGCGAGAGCTGGAAGACGCCCGGTATCAGACCGACCTGTTGCGCCGCCAGCTGGAGGAGACGCGGCGGCACGTGGACCGCATCCAGAAGCGGCTCGACGCGCCGCAGAAATACGTCATGGTGGTGCAGCCGTCGTCCATGATCTACTACGACTTCGCCACCTGCTCCTGGGTGTCGGGTCCGGCGTCGGTCTACTACTACCCGGTCGATTCGACCGACTCCGACTCGTCGGCCAAGGAGCCGCGGCCCACGTCCCCGCCGCCGACGCCGCCGTCCACCCGTCCCGAAGAGGTCCGGCCGCCGGCGCCGATCATGCCGCCGGCCGACCAGGGCGGCGGCATTCGGCCGCCCGGGCCGCAGTCCAATCTCGGCGGGTCGGAAGGGAATAGGGACCGCAAATCGGGTGAAGCCGACCGCCTGTTTTGGGTGGGCTACCGCAGCTACTGGCAGGGCGATTTCGACAAGGCGTTGGTGAGCTTCGACGGGGCCGTCCGCGTCGACGACGGGGACGCGCGGTTCTGGTACTACAAGGCGCTGACGGAACGCGCCCTCGGCGACTTCGGCCGGGCCGACGCTTCCGTCCGGCGCGGCCGGGAACTCCACGCCGCCGACCGGGCGAGGGCCGGCCTGGTGGGCGCGGCCCTGGAACGGGTGCAGGGGGCGGATCGGCGGTTTCTAAATACGCCGGAGATCGTCGTCGTCTCTGACGCGACGGCGGCGCGCTGAGGCGATTGATTGCCCAACGGTGTCGAGGGCGCCATGCTTTCGCGGCCCCCGTCCGCATCAGAAAATGATCGGGACCACCGCGAAAGCATGTTTCGCCCTCATCCAGACCGGATGAAGCCCAAACATGCTTTCGCGGTGGTTGGGACGGTTTCTTGGTTTCGAGGGAGGGCCGCGAAAGCATGGCGCCCAACGCCGTCCACTACGCCGCCTTGTTCCGCGTCTTGACCCTTTTCGCCGAGCGGATTTCCCGTGCCTTGGCCGACACGATTTTTGGACCCCCCGGGGGCTTGTCTTTACTTCTTGTGCGGCCAGTCCCGCGCCTCTTTCTCGCCTTCCCGCGTGTACTATCCTTCACGGCATCCGCCAGGCGCTCGACCGGGCTTTGCCGACACGGCCCGTCCGGCGGCGCCAGTCGCATGGCCTCCCGCACCCGCCGACGCGCCGCCGCGGGGATGGCCGACCACGTTCCAGGCAGTCCGCCGTTCCGTCGCGGCCAGACCACGCGCTTATCCGAACTCCAGCGCATGGACCGCCAGGCCCGACGCGCCTCGCGTCCCTTCGGCCTGCCCGGCGAGGGCGGGGCGTTCGGCGGCATGACGTTCGTGTCGGGGCAGGAGGCCGGTTTAGGGGCCAAGCCCGGTTTATAGGCAAAATCGCTTGCGGAGGCGGTTTGCAGGCAAGTGGAGGTTAAAGGAAAAGCCAGGTTTACGACGCTATCCCACCAAGAATGCACAAGCCGCCTATGACGCCGCTACGACCGCCGGCCTTTCCATAGCCCCGTAAGATGGAAGCAGAGACGTGCGAACGACACCGCATCCGACGGAGGCGACCCCTCACCCATGCCAACCATCCCGGCCGCCGCGCCCAACGGTCAGGCGCCGGCTACCGTCCCGCCCGCCCCGCCGCGTCCCGCCGTCCTCGACCGCCGGCTCTGGCGCGAGGCGCTGGCCTGCCTCCGGCCCCACCGCTGGGCCGCCTTCCTGACCGCCCTGGCCATCGTCGCCGGCGCCGTGCTCAACCTCGCGCCGCCGCTGCTGGTGCGCGGCCTCATCGACGACGCCATCCCCGCCGGACGCGCCTCCGCCTCCGCCGAACCCCTGCTGCCCTACGTCCTCGGCCTCGTCCTCCTGCCGCTCGCCGCCGGACTCGTCGGCCTCGGTCAGCAGTACCTGGCCGTGCAGGTCGGCCAGGGCGTCCTCGCCGACCTGCGCAACCGCCTCTTCCGTCATTTACAGAGTCAGTCGCTCCGCTTCTTCACCACCACGCGGGCCGGCGAGATCACCTCGCGCGTCTCCGACGACGTGGCCGAGATCCGCTGGGCCATTTCCGACACGCTGCCGGAAATCCTCAGCAACCTCATCGTCGTGGCCGGCACGCTGGCGGTGCTCTTCTGGGTGTCGTGGCCGCTCGCCCTGGCCGCCTGCGCCACCGTGCCGGTCTTCCTGCTGCCGGCCCGCAGCGTCGGCCGCTGGCGGCGCGCGCTTTCCGAGCAGACCCAGGAGCGGCACGCCCAGATGATGGCCCTGCTCCAGGACGTGCTCAACGTCGGCGGCTATGTGCTGATGCGCCTGTTCAACCGCACCGACGAGGAGGCGCGGCGCTTCGCCGAGCACAATGCGGAGCTGCTTAGGATGCGTCTCAAGTTGGCGATGACCGGCCGCGGCATGGCCATCTTCGTCACGCTGTTCGGCGCGGTCGGCCCGGCCGTCGTCTACTGGTACGGCGGCGTCCTGGTCATCCAGGGCCGGCTGAGCATCGGCGCCGTCGTCGCCTTCGTGGCCTACCTGACCGGCCTCTACCGCCCGGTAACGCGGCTGGCCGGCGTCTACACCAGCGTCCAGGAGGCGATGGGCGTCTTCGGCCGCATCGTCGCCTGGCTCGACCTCACGCCGGAGGTGCGCGACGCGCCGGACGCGGCCGACCTCGGCCCGGTGCGCGGCGAAATCCGCTTCGACGACGTGACGTTCGCCTACGCCCCCGGCCGCAAGCCGGCGCTGGACGGCGTGAGTTTCACGGTGCGCCCCGGCCAGCTGGCCGCCCTCGTCGGCCCCAGTGGCGCCGGCAAGACGACCGTCACCTATCTCGTTCCGCGCTTTTACGACCCGCAATCGGGGGCGGTGTGCATCGACGGCGTGGACGTGCGGACGGTCACGCAGCGGTCGGTGGCCGCCCAGGTCGGCATGGTCACGCAGGACACGTACCTGTTCCATGACACGGTGCGGGCCAATCTGCTGTACGCCCGGCCCGAAGCGACGGCCGCGGAACTGGAGGCGGCGTGCCGGGCGGCCCACATTCACGAGTTCATAACACGACTTTCGGAAGGATACGACACCATCGTCGGCGAGCGCGGCGTCAAGCTGTCCGGCGGCGAGCGGCAGCGGCTGGCCATCGCGCGGGCGATCCTGAAAGACCCGCGCGTCCTGATCCTGGACGAGGCGACCAGCGCCCTGGATTCCACGTCGGAACGGCTGATTCAGGAGGCGTTGGCGCCGTTGATGCGCGGACGGACTACGCTGGCCATCGCCCACCGCCTTTCGACGATCCTGGCGGCCGACGTGATCCTGGTGCTGGACGAGGGCCGGCTGGTGGAAAGCGGCACGCACGCGGAACTGCTGCGCCGCGACGGCCTCTACGCCCGGCTGTATTACGAGCAATTCGAGCGGGCCGTTCAACAGACGCTTTGACCACCGCCTCCCGACTATGGCCGCGGCGCCTGTAATTCGTCGGCTTTTCGCACGTCGGCCCCCGCCGCCGCGGCGTCGCCGGCTCGCAGTCGGGAGGCGGCGCGGTTGCGGTACAGCACCGGGTCGTCGGGGGCGTTCTCGATGGCACGGTCGTAGTCGGCGACCGCCTCGGCCGGCCGCGCCAGCCGGGCATAGGCGACGCCGCGACGATCGTACAGGTCCGCCAAGCCCGCGCGATCCGTCGCCGGTGTCCGCGCCAGGCCGCCGGTGTAGTCGGCCACGGCTTTTTCATACTCTTGGGATTGGAAAAAGGCGTCTCCACGGCCGGCGTAGGTCGCGGCGTCGTCCGCGCCGAGGGCCAGCGCCCGGCCGTAGTCCTCCGCCGCGTCGCCAGGACGGCCGTCGGCCGACGCCAGCGCCGCCCGCTCGCCGAAGGAAAGGGCGTCGTCCGGCAACAGACGTACCGCGGCGTCGAGTTGCGGCCTTGCCCTGGCGTAGTCCTTCCGGTTGCGGTAGGCGTGGCCCAGTTCACGGCGGACTTCCCCCGACTCCAGGCCGAGGGCCAGCGCCCGTTCCAGGTCGGCGGCGGCGCGGTCGAAATCGCCGAGTTCGTTGTACAGCCAGCCGCGGTCGAAGTAGCCGGCGGCGAACCGCGGCGTCAGTGCCGCGACGGCCTCGCGGTAATCGGCGACGGCGCGCTCGCGGTCGTTCTTGCCCCGATAGACGCTGCCGCGCTGGCGGAACGCGGCCGGCAGTCGCGGCGCCCGTTCCAGGGCGCGGTCGGCGTCGGCCAACGCCAAATCCGTCTCGCCCGCCAGGTCGTGGAGCATGGAGCGGTCGAGGTAATCGCGGGCCGATTGGGGATTCATGAGCCGCGCGGCCGTGGCGTCGTCGGCCGCGGCCCGATCCTTTTCGCCCAGGCGGCGGCGCGCCAGCGCCCGCACCTCGAAGGCGTCGGCCAAGTTCGGGTCGCGTCGGGCCGCCTCGTCGCAGGCGTGGACGGCTTCGTCGGGGCGGTCCAGGGCAAGGGCGGCCCGCGCGAGGTCGGCGAAGTCGGCGGCGGCCACCGGATTCACGGCCTTCACGGCGTCGGCGTAGGCTTCGAGTTCCTCTTCGCGGCGGCCCTTCTCGTGCCAGACCTGAGCCGACAAGAGGTGTGCGGCGGTGCAATTCGAGTCCAGGCGGAGGGCGGCGGCGCAATCCGCCAGCGCCTCGTCGCGCCGGTCGATCTGTAAACAAACCCATGCACGGTCGGTATAGTCTTTTGATCGGGCGAGCGGCGTCCCGGCGTCAACCGACCGGAAGACCTCCGCGAAGCCGGCGAAAGCCCGTTCGTCCAGGCCTTGGCGGTAGTCGTCGCGGCTTCGCGCAAGGAGCGCGGTCTGCCCTTCGGTCGGCGACGGCGCGGCGGCCCGATGTTGAAGGTATCCCAATTGGGCGAAAGCGTAGGCGACGGCGACGGCCAGGGCCGACCCGGCGGCGGTCCCCGTTACGAATCGCCACGGCCATCGGGAGGGGCGGCGCGGCGCGGATGTTTTCGCCCCTGTGAGGGGGGAAGAATTGGCGTCGTGCGAAATCGGCAGGGACCAACTCTCGTCCGGCCGCCCGTCCCGCGCCGCGCAAAACGGCGCCAGGGCGGCGGCGAAGGTGGCCATGTCGGCGTACCGATCCGCCGGGACCCGCGCGATCGCCTTGAGACAGATCGCGTCGAGGCGCGGGTCCAGTCCCGGCGCGTGGGCGGACGGCGGCGCCGGATCGTCGTCGAACGGAAGCCGGCCGGACAGCAGTTCGTAGAGCACCACGCCGAGGCCGTAGACGTCGCCGGCGCGTTCGTGTCCGGCGGCTTCGCCGCGGAGCCGTTCCGGCGCCATGTAAGCCGGCGTGCCGACTGCGGCCACGCCAAAATCCGTCAGGATCGGTTCGCCGCGGCGGTTGAGCAGAATGTTGAACGGCTTCACGTCGCCGTGGATGACGCCGCTATCGTGGGCGTCGGCCAGGGCGAGGGCGACGACGCGCACCAAGGAGGCGGCCTCGGTGGGCGACGGCCGGCCGACGCGCAGCCGTTCCGCCAGGCTGCAACCGTCGACGTAGGCCATTGCCAGGTAGGGAACGCCGTCGACGACGCCGACTTCATGGAGGGGACAAATGTTGGGATGCTGAAGGGCGGCGGCGGCGCGGGCGCAGTGTAGGAAGCGTGCGGCCGCTTCGGCGCCGCCGGACCCGAGAGGGACTTTCAGCGCGGCCAGTCGATTTAGCTCCGGGTCATGGGCCAGATAGACCACGCCCATGCCGCCCTGACCGAGCTTTTTCAGGATACGATAACGCCCCAATCGTTCCGGCAGGCCCCCCGTCGTGGGGGAATCGGCGGTCGTCATGACCTGTGCCTCGGGCGACATTAGGGCGGCCTACTTGGCCACGTCGAGAATGAGTTGCCGGGCGACCTTGTAGGCGGCGCGGAGGGTCCCGGCGCGGACCTCCATCTGACCCTCATTGAAGTGCCGGCCGAGTTCGCAGTCGGGCAGGCCGGCGATGGCCGCGGTCAGCGGCAGCAGGCGCAGGAACTCGTTGATCTTTTGCTGCTGGCGGTCGATGCCTTCGTTGCTCATGGCGCACACCCGATTGGAGGGACGGGGCCGGGCCGTCCGGCCTTCTCCAGAATACCTCCGCCGCCCGTCGTCCTCAAGACCGCCTCGACGCCGGTTACAGCACGCCCTTGGTCGAGGGCACGCCCGGCGAGCGCGGGTCGAGTTCCACCGCCTCGCGCAGGGCGCGGGCCGTCGCCTTGAAAATGGCCTCGATGATGTGGTGCGTGTTGCGGCCGTGGTGGACGACGACGTGCAGGGCGAACGCCCCGCTGGAGGAGACGGCCCGCCAGAACTCCTCCGCCAGCGTCGAGCTGAACGCGCCCAGCGACTCCAACGGCACGTCCGCCTTCCAGACGCAGAACGGCCGGCCGCACAGGTCCACCGCCGCCGTCGCCAACGTCTCGTCCATGGGCAGCGTGGCGCTGCCGTAACGGCGGATGCCGGCCTTGTCGCCCAACGCCTGCGCCAGCGCCCTGCCGAAACAGATGCCCACGTCTTCAACGGTGTGGTGGGCGTCCACGTGCAAATCGCCGGACGCCTGCACGGTCAGGTCGATCAGGCTGTGCCGGGCCAGAAGCGTCAGCATGTGGTCGAAGAAGCCGACGCCGGTGTTGATGGCGGACTTTCCGGAGCCGTCGAGTTCCAGCTTTACCTCGATCTTCGTTTCGCCGGTCTCGCGGAGGATCGAGGCCGTCCGGAGGGCCGTGGAGCGAATTGCAAGCCCTGCGTCGTCGCCAATCCCATACTTTGCCGGGCGAATTGTGGTATCTTCCTCGCCTTCGGTGCGGTCCAAAATGGAGCCGTCCGCAAGCGTAATTAAGGTCCGCGGACGTTGTGACAAGCTCGCCGGATCGCTTGGGGCCGGGGACGTGGCACGTGCCTTTGCCATCGGAGCACCTCATTTCTTATCGTGCGATTATAGCAACTGCCGGAGTTCGTCCACCAGCCGATCCGCCTCCGCCTCCGTCCCGACCGAAATCCGCAGGCCGTCGCCGCTCCCCTCGTAGTTCATGTATCGGACGAGGATGCCGCGACGTTTTAACTCTTCATAGAGCGGTTTCATCGGCCGGTCGCCGCAACGGCACCAGACGAAGTTCGCCCGACTCGGCGGAATCGTGAAGCCCAGCCGCGTCAACGCCTCCGTCATCCGGCCGCGCGTCGCCAAAACTTTCGTCCGAATCGTCCGGAAATACTCCTGGTCCTCCAGCGCCGCCGCCGCCGCCGTCAGACTGAGCACGTCGCAGTTGTACGAGTCCTTCACCTTGAGCAGCTCGCGCACCACCGCCGGGTCGGCCACGGCGAAGCCGAAGCGGACGCCGGCCAGCGCGTACGACTTGCTGAACGTCCGGCTGACGATCACGCCCCGCGACCGGGGCAAATCCAGGGCGTTGTCATCGGCGAAGTCGGCATAGGCCTCATCGACGACGAGCGGCCCGTTCAGTTCCTCGGCCAGCCGTTCCAGCCGCCGCCGATCGACCGTCGTCCCCGAAGGCGAGTTCGGGTTGGCGAGGAAGGTCAAATGGGCGCCTTCGACCGGCCACGGTTCGGGCAACTCCCAGTCGGCGGTGAACGGCACGGTCTGGAGCCTCGCGCCCTGGAGGTCGGCCAGGGTGCGGTAGAGCAGGTAGCTCGGCGTCGGCGAGACGACGAGGCCGCCTTCGGGGACGAAGGCGCGGGTGACGATGGTGAGGACGTCGTCGGAGCCGTTGCCGATCAGGACGCCGTCCGGATCGACGCCGAGGACGCGGCCGGCCGTCCGGCGGAAGTGGGCGCCGGTCGGGTCGGGGTAGCGGCGGAGGCGGTCGCCGGTCAGCGCCTCGCGCAGCGCCTCGAAGACGCGCGGGGAAGGAGGATAGGGATTCTCGTTGGTGTTGAGTTTGACGAAGGCGCCGTCGCGCGGCTGTTCGCCGGGGACGTAGCCGGACATGGCGCGGACGTTGGCACGCAGGTGTTCGATCATTCGGGGGTACGCCTTTCGAGGAGTTTCTTGGCGCGCCGCCGGTTAGCCGCGACCCGAAGGGGAGCGCTTGGATAGAGCTCCGCTGCGCGTCGCGGCTAACCGATTTCACTCGCCGCCGCCTGAGAGCCGCACGTCCACGCTGGCGGCGTGGGCGGTCAGCCCCTCGTGGTGGGCCAGCCGGCGCACGTCGTCGGCCATGCGCGCCAGGCCGGCGCGCGTGAACGACAATACGCTGGAGCGGCGCTGGAAGTCGTTGGCCGACAGGCCGCTGGCCCAGCGGGCCGTGCCGCCGGTCGGCAGCACGTGCGACGGCCCGGCGGCGTAGTCGCCCACGGCCACCGGCGTGTACGGGCCGAGGAAGATGGCACCGGCGTTGTGGATGGCGTCGCCCAACTCCGCGGCGTTGCCCGCCGCGATTTGCAGATGTTCCGGGGCGATTTGGTTGACGATTTCGACGGCCTCCTCCGCGTCGCGCGCCAGCACCAGGGCGCCGAACTGTTCCAACCCCTCGCGGGTCAGGTCGGCGCGCTCCAGGCCGGCCAGCTGCGCGTCGAGCGCGGCGGCCACGGCGTCCATCAGCGGCGCGTGCCACGTCACCAGGATGCTGGCTCCGGGCGCGTGCTCGGCCTGGGCCAGCAGGTCGGAGGCCACGAAGGCGGGCGACGCGGTTTCGTCGGCCAGCACCACGATCTCGCTGGGGCCGGCGATGCAGTCGATGGCCACCTGACCGTAGACGCGCCGCTTGGCCAGGGCCACGAACAAATTGCCCGGCCCGACGATCATGTCCACGGCCGGCAGCCCCTCGACGCCGTAAGCCAGGGCCGCAACCGCCTGGGCGCCGCCGACGCGGTAGACCTCCGTGACGCCGAGTTCGTGGCAGACGGCCAGCAGGTCGTGGTTGTATGCCCCGGCCGGCGTCGGCGGCATGACGACGGCCAATTCCGGCACGCCGGCCGCCTGGGCCGGACAGACGGTCATCAGCAGCGTCGAAGGGTACGCCGCCGCCCCGCCGGGGACCATCACGCCGACGCGCCGCAGCGGCCGGTAGCGCAGCCGCAGTTCGTGCAGTCCGGATACGGTCATCACGGCGTCGCGGTGCAGCAGGCCGGATTGAAACGACATCACGTTCATGCGCACGCGGCGAACCGTTTTCAGAAAGGCGGTGTCGGCGGCGGCGTGGGCCAGGGACATTTCCGCTCGGGTGACGCGCAATGTTTGGGCGTCGAGGCGGACGCGGTCGAATTGTTCGGTGTAGTGGAAGAGGGCGGCGGCCCCACGCGCGCGAACGTCCTCGCAGACGCGCTCCACGACGCGCACCGGCGGCAGCGCTTCGCCGAAGACCTTTTCGGTCAGCTCCCGGCCGCGCGCCGAGACGACGTTCCCCTGGGCGCCGAGCTGGGCGCGCAAAGCCGCCAACTGGGCGGAGGCGTCGTCGCGGGTACAGTCGATCCGCCGCAGTTTGAGCGGGGCCATCGCAATCCTCGGGTGGCGGCCGTGCATCCCGCCGCGCGGCGACAAAGGGGGCGCCGACGCGGACGTGGGACTGTTGATTTATAGAAATCGCGGCGGGAAACCGCAAGAAGGACGGGCGCGGGGCCAGGAATTACTTCTTTGTCGATCCGCCAACGGGCGAACGCTTCGGGTCACGGCAACAGGCCCAACCGCCGGCCTTCCGCCCGCATCTTCTCGACGGCCGGGGCCGGGCCGCGCATGATCTTGAGCGTGTCCGCCAGGTCGAGCTGGATCGCGTCGATGGAAACGCCGTGTCGCAGCGCCTTGAGGACGCGGTGATTGCCGTCGATGAGCACGCGCCAGGGCCGGCCGTCGGTGATGAGCGTGGCGAACAGCACGGGCTTGCTCAGGTCGGTCTGTTCAATGAAGTCCACGTCGATGTCAATGAAAGGGCCGACCCACTCGGGGCTGGGCCAGCGGCGTTCGGGGCGATACTTCGCGCCGGCGCCGGCCAGTTTAAGAGCTTTATTGACGTGAAATTCAAACGGCCCGCAGGTAAACACCTGGGACGCGCGGCGCGGCCCCGGTCGGGGGGACCGCATTTTTGGCTTCTTCATGACCGCCTCCTCACGGGGGCCGATGCTGTTATGGCGTCCTTACGCCTCTCTTAAATGGAATGGCAACTGCCGTGCCGGAAAGCCGGTCGCGGCCGGATTCGCCGCATTCACGCCGAAGACGGGCACAATAGTTGCAACCGTATTGATATATGAGGAAGAGGTAAAGGCGCGAACCCGGACGGCCGGCCGTGCCGCGGTGCAAGAGTAGGCGAATCATGTGAGCATTCTTGTTGGCCCTCCTTCTGATCGGGCTTGCCTTCCGCTTGTCTCCCGCTTGTCGCGGGCGGGTCTCGGAACGGCCCTGAATGGCGGGGTTTGTCTCGATTCGGGCTTCCCCGGCACCCTTACCGCGAAACGCCGCAAAGGCCGCTTCTCGGGGGCTTCCCGGCCTGCTAGAATGACTTCCGTCGATCGCCGGAGAGGCGCCGGAGTGGCCGATCGGGCCGGTCTCGAAAACCGATGTGGGAGCAATCCTACCGAGGGTTTGAATCCCTCCCTCTCCGCTCCACTATTCCTTGACGGAACCGCGGTGCGCCGGAAGCTCCCTTTTTCTACGGGGCTTCTGGCGCTTTCCGTGCTTGGCGGCGCCGCGTCAGGAAGCGGATCAGCCGCGGTCCAAGCCCAGCGCGGTGAGGAAGGCGTCGGGCAGCTCGACGGCGCCCTTGCGGACGCTGTCGCCCAGGGCGTCCCGGCCGGCGGGCAGGAAGCAGACGGCGTATTCCAGAAGTAACCATTCGTCGATCACAAGAGTTTCTTGAAAATGCGCGCGGCGGGCGGTTTTTGCTTGCAGGGCGGTCGGAAACGGGTAGGATTATATCGCGCGGCGCGGTGGAATCAGTGGTTAGCCATCAAGGACGCGGCCGAGCACGTTGGCACGGGACCGTGGGGAAATATGCCACATGGACTACGATTGGTGCCGGCTCAATGAACTGGTCCGTCATGCCGCGCAGGGAGATGCCAAGGCGCAGGATCTTCTGATCGAAGAAATCCGTAGCTATTTGCGCGATTTGGTAGAACATTATGGCGCGGCTCGCCAAACAACTGCGGACTTTGCCCAGCAGGTACTTTCTCGGGCCCGGCGTGATTTAGGAAGCCTGTGGATTAAGGACCAGGAGTTTGGCAGTTGGATTGATAGGATTCTGCAACGTGAAGTGGCGGAGGCGTGCCGCTCTGCTTGACACGGGCGGGGCTAACCAACGGCTGAAGTTGACCTGGGCCGCCATTCTGGTTTTCCGAGCCTCAACGCCGTTGCAGGCGGCCCCGGCAACTTAGCCTGAGCGTTCGGCGGTGCGGAGAGGCGGATTGGGGTTTTTCGTTGGTCTTGGAACCTGCTTCGCCGAAGATCGGCCAAGGAGTGCGTGCGCGACGTGATCCCTTCCGAATGGCTTCGCGAACGTCTCTCGGACAACGACATCTCGGCTTTGAACGCCGGTGGCCGGGATGCTTACGAACATGGCCTTGATCGTGAGTCGGGTGGATGGAAGTCCGTCAAGGGCCAGTTCGCCCCAGGCGATGAGGTCTGGAAGTACTGTAGTCCGATTGATACCTGGCAAAGCGGTCATGGCGAGATGGGGATTGCCATCGTTCGAGAGGGAGTAGTGATTGCTTCCGTGGTGGCTTATCGCTCATCCAATCGGTGAGTGAACAGTGCCGAACCAGTCGCTTCAGCAGACGGCGACCGCGAATCTGGTTGGCGCGTTCCTCGGTCCCACGCTCCGCGTGGGACCGCACGGGTGCGACGCTCCGCGTCGCGTCCTGTGAGCGGCACGGACGGGACGCGGAGCGTCCCGACGTGGGTTCCCACGCGGAGCGTGGGAACCAGGAGCAATTCCGTCGCCGACGGCTACGAAACCGCCGTGCAATCCACCTCGATCCGGAAAAACTGGCCGTCCCGGATGCCCAGGGCGCGCAGCCGATCCGTGCCGTCGAATTGCACCTCGCCGACTCCCTCATAGGGCCGACTCTCGACGCCGTCCACCACGATCACGTTCTTTCCGTCGCGCCCCGCCGAGTAGGCCACGCGCCGGCCGTCGGGGCTGAAACAGAGCGTGCCGGCCCCGATGCCGTCGTAGGCCGTCCCTTCCGTCTCATCGACCACGACCCGCCAGGCGCCGTCGCGGCTGGCGGCGTAGGCCACCCGCCGGCCGTCGGGGCAGAACAGCGGCGTGCCCTTGCCCGTCGCGTCATACGCCTTGCCTTCGACGCCATCGACCACGATCCGCTTGGCGCCGCCGCCATCCGCCTCGTAGGCCAGGCGCCGGCCGTCGGGGCTGAAGCGCAAAGTGTCCTCGCCGATGCCGTCGTAAAGCTTCTCCTCCCGGCCTTCGACCACGACCAGGCGCTTGCCGTCCCGCGCGGCCTGGTACGCCAGCCGGCCGTCGGCGCCGATCACCAGCCCGAGGACGCCATCGTACTCCTTGCCGGCCGTGCCGTTGACCACCGCCGTCAGCTTGCCGGAGCGCCCGGCCGAATAGGCCAGGCGGCGACCGTCGGGCGACCACACGGCCGGCCCCACCCCGTCATACGGCCCTTCCTCCTTGCCGTCGATCACATACCAGGATTTGCCGTCGCGCATCGCCCCGTAAGCCAGCCGCCGGCCGTCGGGACTGAACAGGAGGTTGCCGATCC
>Ga0182024_10008404_pt1 | contig 21782 bp, 26 predicted proteins | sample P32metaG_FD_120480 | JGI IMG/M metagenome (GOLD analysis project Ga0182024, IMG submission 120480) | Permafrost microbial communities from Stordalen Mire, Sweden - P3-2 metaG (Illumina Assembly) | ecosystem: Environmental > Terrestrial > Soil > Wetlands > Permafrost | place: Sweden: Stordalen...
ACATCCGATCTGGCCTGCGACGGATTCCAGTTGTGCCTACCGATAAAACAGCCCGCTCTGCCGTAAGCAATTCTTTTCGCAGAGTGGGCTGTTGCCGTTTCCTCTGATGAACTGGCCGTTTTCTACATCTCTTTCTCGGCGGACAAAAGCAGGAAAGGTGACTGCTGGCCTTTGACGTGGGTGAGTGGGGATTCCTCGCTGCATCTTTAGAGATTGGAAAAACCCTTTGGGCTTGACATCCTGAATGGCAAGCGTAGGATGCAGGGTGAGGAATGAATTTCCCTTCGCCGCCTGATCCACTTGCCAACCTGTTGGCACAAGCGACCCATTTCGGCGGTGGTCTTGCACAGGTTTCTTAATAGGATGCTGTAGGACGTACTTTCTCGGTACGCCTTGACCAATTCCCGCCTAATTCTAAGTGCGGGGAGAAGTTCGCATGTTGGCGACTCAGGAATCTCATCCATGGAAAGGAAAATCAGATGAATACTGCTGAACTTGCCGAAACTGAAGTGACTGAGGACATCAGGTTTCGCACCCGAAGGTTGATGGAGCGACCACTGCCCTCCTACGAAGTGCCGTTACAGGAATGGTCCATGGATGGTCAAATCCCAGACCCTCATCAGGACGAGTACGGGTCGATGTTTCCAGAGCAGTCCAAGCAACTGCGTGTTCTGTTGGTCGAGGATGCCGACACAGCAGACCACATTGATCTCTTGCTGAGGCTATGGGGGCACAATACCCAGGTCTGTCACAACGGCTCCGAAGCCTTGGAAGCCGCTGCCGCCTATCAACCGCATGTCGTGCTGCTGGATCTTGGATTGCCAGGAATGGATGCCTTTCAAGTGGCACGGCATCTCCGAGAGCAACCAGATTTGAAAAAGACCGTGTTGATTAGCATTACAGGTTTCGGAGATAAAGCACACCGTCGCCATGCCAGAGAGGAGGGATTCGCCGATAATCTCATCAAAGCGGTGGACCCTCTCCAACTGGAAGCACTGCTGATAACGATCGTAGGCGACCAGGTTTTTCCGATGCCGACAAAGCGACAAGAAGCGGGGCTTGTTTGCACGCCCAAGGAACACGCAGCCGTTCTGGCGAACCCCGACCAGTTCGACTCGTTGCACCGCAAGAATGACTTCCTTGCAGAAGGCGTTCACACGGTCTTTGGCGTGAAGGACGGAAAAGCTCAACCTTTGGCCTTCTATTTCCCCGCCGATCACTTCACGGCACCCGCAGCGAGGGAGTGGCTTCAGGAACGAGGATTAGAGCCGCTGGTGTTTACGGAGGCAACGGAGAGTAGGGAAACGCCAAAGGTCGAACGCAGCAAAGTCCATTTTCTGCATCGTGTCAATATCTCTCGGCACCTTCGCCAAGAACCAATACTTGGCAGATTCGTGAAATGAAGGAATCATCAAGACGCCTCAGCAACACTTGAAGGTCAACAACATGACAAAGCGTGATTTGCGGAACAAAATAGAGTTTATGGTTGAGGCGATATTGGATGGTGTCAATGAACGGCATCCACATTGCATGGATGAGTTGTTGCACAAAAACGAATTCGCTTGCAACAACAAGCGATTTACAATAGCCATTACAAAAAGCGTCTCCGAACCATATGAAGTTGCTGGACCCGAAACAACCGCATTTGAATTGTTAAGAGCGTCGTTGGGCTTCATCTTTCGGGAACGATATGGCTGGACTGAAGAGGCCATAGACGGAATGACGTTGCCCGAGGTGTTCATCGCTCTGGAACACGCAATGGAGTGTGATGCTCCATCCCAAAAGAGCGTTTGGAGTCTGTAAAGACCGTGGGGTAAGATGGTTGGGTGGACGTGGCGGAGCCGATCATTATGCGAGCTAAGGAACGAGAAAAGGGAAACCTAGTCGGTCCTTTTCACCGTGCGAATACAAATCCAATAAATCTGGGAGGGTCAAACCATGATTCAGGACATTACTCAACAGACCGAGGTAGAAAGTAAAATGTTCGGGCTTCTCATGGAGGGCGTGCGGTCAACGATGGCCTGGAAGGTGCAGGGTGCTGATTTTTCCCGCAAGCTGTCCACCCTGCGGTTTATGGCTCAGTCCTTCCAACGGCACCTGGAACGCCTTTTTGCCCTGGAAGAGTACGACGGCTACATGGACCTTGTGACCAAGAAATCACCCCGCTTGAGCAGGACCGTGGACGCCTTGAAACTGGAACACAACCAGTTCCGTGCTGACACCAGGCGGATCGCTCACGGCCTGGAGCGGATTTCTTCTCCAATGGATAAGGCCAAGTTTTCCGCCCTTTGTGACGAATGGCTGGACCTCCTGGACAAACTGGACGCACACGGCAGGAAAGAAACCGACCTTTTCCAGGAGGCGTTTGAGCAAGATCGTGGTGGCGGCGAAGGATGAGGTCGGGCGATTGTTCCAAATCTGCCAGAAGGTGCGGGATGCCAAGCTGCGTCTTCTTATTGGCGGGCTTCCGTTTCCTTTTAGCCACAAGTTGGCTCATTCAAGAATGCGTTGACGCCCTCACACGCCTCCAGCATCCTCTTCGGCGATTCGGGGTCAACGAGCCGGTGATCGCTCCCGACCTCGATCAGTGCCGACGCTGGCAGCCTTGAATACTGTACAATAAGAAATAGTTGTAATCCCATTCCCTTTTTTTGGAGAACGAGCGATGGCGACATCGAGCCATAACCCAGCATTTCCGACATCCCCCATTGGCAGCGTTCCGGGACGAGAAGGCATGACCAAGCGGGAGTATTTCGCTGCTGCCGCACTGCAAGGTATTCTTGCGAACAGCTCGCAACTTGCCTCTGCCGATCATACTGCATCACTAGCCATTGAATATGCCGACAAATTGTTAGAAAAACTGAACCAACCTTCCAGCTCCACCCAACCAGCAACGCCATGACGACGGCAGTTCATCGATCATTCTTCCCTGGAAAAGGACATTGCAACGCCGCTCCTCCCAGCGGGCCACATCGAGTTCAACGGCTCGATTTTCAGGCAATGCCCGAACGATCTCGACTTCGGGGACGTTGAACTTCTTGGCCAAAAGCATGGTCATCTGGTTCGGGTTTCCCGAATGAACGCTCGCATTTCTTCCGTTGTGGCCATTTCATCACGCTCCAAATACAGAGTGTCCCAAATTGGGACACTCGTTCACGCCGTCCCCTCACACGCCTCCAGCATTTTCTTCAGCGACTCAGGATCGGCAAGCCGGTGATCGTTGCCAACCTCAATCAGTGCCGACGCTGGCAGGCCACTGTTCCTTACCAGTTCCTCGCTGGAGGAAAACGGCACCACGTCATCGGCCCGTGAATGCAAGATCACCGTGCCAGGTTTCACGGTCCTTGCTTTCCATTTTCTCCAGCCTGGGAAAAGAAGGACCAGCTTGGCTGAGCCGCTGTTCATGTTCATGGCGATTCCTCCGCCTCGGCTCGCTCCAACGACGACATCCGGCTGGTGTTTGTCGAACTCTTCCTGGGCAATGCGGACGGCCTCATCGAAATCGTCGTCAGGAAGTTGAGGATTGATGACCTCGTGGCCGTGCTGGAGCAGATACGTCACCTTGACGCCGCCAGGATAGCCATGCCATGCGTGAAGGAAGAGGATTTTCATCGGGTCATTGTATCGGCAGTCAGAAAATGGTGCCATCGCCGAAAGTGAGCGTTGAGGGGCGGTCAAGAATCCACACGGCCATATCGCCAGAATGCGGATACAATGATGAAGAACACGAACCAGGAGATAACCATGCAAATTCCCGTCATTCGAGGCATCATCGACCGCCGAATTCTGGTCAACTTCAAGGTCGATCCCCAGGTCTTGGCCAAGGTTCTTCCGCCACCTTTCCGGCCAAAGCTCGTAAATGGGAAAGGGATGGCTGGCGTCTGTCTGATCCGGCTCAAGCACATTCGGCCCAGATTTCTGCCTTCGTTCCTGGGCATTTCATCCGAAAACGCCGCTCACCGGATCGCTGTTGATGGGACCAGGACGGCAAAACCCAGGAAGGCGTCTTCATCCCCAGACGAGACACATCATCCAGGCTCAATACGTTGCTGGGCGGACGGCTCTTTCCAGAGGAGCATAACCACGCCGCCTTCGAGGTTCAGGAAAAAGATGACCGCTACCGGATTGTCCTCAACAGTGATGACGGCAAGACCCATTTGCTGGTTGATGGGCATGTGGCCCTGGAGGTTCCTGCTAAATCAATCTTCGGCTCCCTCAACGAAGCGTCCGATTTCTTTGAACGAGGAGCGTTAGGATACTCAGTCACTGCGAAGCCAGGCCAATTCGATGGGCTGGAACTTCACAGTTTCAATTGGCAGGTGCAACCACTGGCGATAGACAAGGTGGAATCCAGCTTTTTCGAGGATGCGGCCAGGTTCCCACCAGGATCGGTTGAATTCGATTGTGCCTTGCTCATGCGTGGCATCGACCATGAGTGGTATGGACGAGGAAAGTTGTGTGCCTGACCTGAACATGATGCCGATTTGATCCAAGACAAGGAAAACAAACATGATTGATACCTGCCCCGAATTCGGCGGAACTGCAATTCTCTGCGAACATGAATTTGAGAGAATTATCAGGGAGCCAACCCAATGACGTACTTTCAGAAACTCCTTGCGACCCAAGGCCCCGCAGCCGTCATCCTAGTCCGGCTGATCGTTGGCTGTGTGTTTCTTTCCGAGGGCATCCAGAAATTCCTGTTCCCTGGCGATCAGGGCGTGGGCCGCTTCACCACGATTGGGATACCGGCCCCTGAAATCCTTGCACCCTTTGTCGGTGTTTGCGAGATTGCTTGCGGCGTATTGATTCTTCTTGGGCTGCTCACTCGCTTCGCCGCTGTCACGATGATTGTCAACATGATCGTGGCGATCTCGACGACGAAGATTCCCATTCTCCTGGACAAGGGCTTCTGGAAAATGGCTCACGAAGCACGCACGGATTGGGCCATGCTGCTGTGTTCGATTTTCCTGCTGATAGTCGGAGCGGGTCCGTGGTCTTTCGATGCGAAGATTGGTCGAAGAGTTGAATCGTAACGGTCATAATTCATTTATGCCGATGCCGTGGTGGAAAAATGAACGAACCCTTGGGCAAACTGGCGTACCTCTACATCGGCACGGCGGATTTTGAACGAGACGTATCGTACTACCGAGACGTGCTGGGAGCAAGCCTAGTGTGGGCCTTCAACGCATTCGATGCCAAGGTTGCCGCTTTTCGTCTCTGCGATGGCCCGCTCTTCCTGCTCGCCGATCATCGACCTGCTCCCAGTTGCATGCCGATCCTGGCCGTCGAGAACCTGGCGGTGACGGTGGAAGCGTTGAAGGGACGAGGCTGGAAAAGCGATGGCGACCGTTTCGATCTTCCGAACGGCCCCTGCTACAAGTTCACCGATCTCAGCGGCAACCCACTGGCGATCATCCAGAATGACCGTCCTGATGCGATGGAACGAGCGTATGCTGACATGGAGAACAAGAACGCCATTCGGTGGTGAAGAGAGGAACTCATGCGGCAAATTCTCCCCCATTCCCTCTGTGATTCAACGCTTCACCGCCGCCAACCCCTCCACCTTTTCCGCCATCTCCATCCCAGGCTTGAACCTGACCCTGCTTCGCTCTGGCACCATAACCGCTTCGCCAGTCTTTGGGTTTCTGGCCTGCCTTGCCTTCCTCTTCTTGACCTCGAAGACGCCGAAGTTGCGAAGCTCTATCCGTCCCTCATCCACGAGAACTTCAATGATCCCATCGAAAACCCGCTGGATGACTTCTGTGACAGTAGCCACACTCAGGCCCATTTCTTCGGCAATGGCTTTGGCCATGTCCTTCTTGGTCATGAATGAGTCCTTTCAGAACGCACAATCTCCCCTGGGGCGGAATGCTGACGTGATTGTGCCGAACCCCTACTCGCTCAACGCATCGACGAGTCCCTTCAACTTCTTCAGCCCGCCGACTTCCGAAGCCCAGCCCTTGATTTTCAGGATCGTCTTGACGGCATCACCATTTGCCGAGACAGGAGCCGAGACAACTGCCGTGGCGACCGAGGCAACGACCTGGCTCGTCTTTTTCTTGCGGCCACGTTTGCCCTTCATTTGTCCCTTGACGAAATAGACCAGTCCATCAGTGACCGAGATGCCTTTTTCGGCCAAGGCGGAAACGACCTCGTTCGCCGTCAAGTGCCGGTTTTCCTTAAGAACGTCATGGATTGCGGAGGACTTGCTGGGAGCTTTCCCAGATGCAAGGCCATTCTTGCTTATGGAGCCGTTGCTGCTGGGTGCTGCCGCTGCTTTTTCAGCCCTTTTCTGCTGCTTCTTCTCTTTCATCTTGGATATGACGATGTAGACGTGGTTCTTCGACACCTCGACGCCGTTCTTGGCTAATGCGGCGACTACTTCTGGAACGGACGAGTTGGGGTTCTTCTTGACGAATTCACGGATGATTTGTGATCGGTTGACTTCGGGTTTCACTTGTGCCATAGGTCGGTCCTCCTTGAGGGCGAAGGGTTAGTTCGTGATTATTGTAGAAAAAGGTAAGGTTTGGGCAATGAGTTCCTACTGAAGACGTTCCGTTACGGCTTGAATCCGTCACGTTTGTGCAGACATGGTAGAATGTTGCTCTCTGCCCTCTTCATTCTGATAGATCGACACAACTACGTCGTTATTCTCCGCATCCCATTCCGACATCACCACGACTGAAAGATCGGGAAACTGTGCGTGGATTGCCACCTGCCAGAAGCAAACAAGTGCCTGCCCAAGGTAACGAACCACTGAATCAGGCAGCCTGTTGTCGCTCTGGATCAAGTCACGGATATGTTGATGGTTCATCATTTTTTCGGTTTCATGGATATCACCGTTGAAATGGGCGATCCATTGATGAAAGACCTTTTCAGAAAAGCCTTCTTCAAAGAACATCCCTCCATTACGCATGATGAATGTTGGCCACAGGATAGCCATCGTAGAAACTAACACATCGGGAGTTAGTTTCAGCCATGCGTATTCTGACAGCCTGAAGCCAGGATTTCGCTCCCGAATCGCCAGGTAGTCCTTCAGTTCGGAAAGGATTGATTCCGTGTTCGGCATGGTCATGTCGTGAACTTACCTTTCTAAGGCTTACGGTGATAACTCACTCACTCAACGCATCCACCAGTGCCTTCAGCTTCTTCAGCCCGCCTACCTCAGAAGCCCAGCCCTTCACCTTCAGGATCGTCTTCACGGCATCGCTGTTTGAGGACGGAGTTACTGCGACAACCTGGGCAACGGTTTTCTGGGCCTTACGGCGACGGCTCTTGCGACCCGAAATCTTGCCTTTCACGAAATAGACGAGGCTGTCCGTCACCTTGATGTTCTTTTCGGCCAACGTGGCCACGACCTCCTTGGCCGAGACTGCTGGGGTGGCTTGCAAGAGCTTACGGATTTCGTCGGACTTGTTCACTCCGGTTGTCTTTCTGGCCATGAGCTTGTTCTCCTTGGGTTGAGGGATTGTTCGGGGATCATTATATGCAGTGAATCGTCGATGAGCGTGGATTTCCATGAAAGTTCGTCAAACGACGGCACTGATGTTGTTGTCGCTTCCAGGGGCGTTCCGAAGCCTGCGTGCGACATCTGCCTCTCCCACTGGAAAAAGCGTTGCTTTGCGATAAAATCAAGGAGACATTGACACTTTTCTCCCTGGAGAATGCCATGAAAGCCTTGATTCCATGCCTTTGCTTGACCCTGAATTTCGCCTCGGCCAATTGCCTGAACGCTCAGGGACCGAGTTATGCCAAGGATGTTCGCCCTTTTCTGGACAAGTATTGCGTCGAATGCCATAAGGGTAACAAGGCCAGTCGGGGCGTAAAGCTTGAGTCGTATGAATCCTTCATATCAGCGAGCCGAAAGGGCCGCAAACTTGTAGCGGCGAACGATGCTGACAAGAGCCTGCTCTTGAATTGCGTCGAAGGAACGGGAGGTCGCAAGATGCCTCCGAAAAAAGCATCCAAGCAACCCACGGCAAAGGAGATCAGCGTCCTTCGAGATTGGATCAATGCCGGGGCGAAGGACGACACGACGACCAAGGAACCTCCCATTCTGGACAAAGATAAGCAGGATACAGAGAAGAAAGCCGGGAATGCGAAAGCCGATCCGGTGGCGACCAAGCTCCTGGCCGACTCCCGTGCAGCCAGGGCACAGTGGGAGAAGTTCCCTGGCTTCACGGCAGACGTTGAGATCAACTTCGACGGCAAGGTGAGCCAGGGCGTGGTGAAGGTTGAAGCGACAGGGAAGGTAAGCTGCGTTCTCATGGTATTGACTGGTCGGGCCGAGAAGCTTGACGGAGATGCCGAAGCCTGGGCCAAACGGCAACTGGGTTCCATCGTCGCCCACCGAATCGACGACAGTGCCAGTCTGAATACGCCTTGTGCCTTCTCTGATGGAGAAGCCAACCATCCCCTCGGTCGGGCCATCACGGTCCTCAGTGACGAATTGCATTCCAGCTACCGGGTGAGGGACCGGCAGATCATCGTGGTCAACCGGCAGATGAAGGACAGCCGTTTCAGCATCACGGTCCTTGAGAACCGCACGAACAAGGAAGGCAAATTCCTGCCAGCCAGCTATGTGGTCCATTACTGGGACACGAAGACCGGCGACCTGGAGAAGACGGAATCGCACCTGCAAACCTGGATACGGGTGGAAGGATTCGACCTGCCGGTGACAGCCCAAGTCATCACGGCCACGAAGAACCTTTCGACCAGGAACTTGACGTTGACCAACCATAAAGTGGGGAAGTAAGGGGAAAAGTGTTGTATGAACCTCGAAAATCGTTCTTGCATCTGACGCCGAAGAATAAAGGGCAGCGTCGAAGACCAATGCCCCTTTGGAGCCAAGACAACTGGAGTATTCGGGAGGTTACGCCCATGAAGCCGGACTGGAGCCGAGTCTCACTTGAACACATTCGGCTGGCTTGCGAGCAGTACGACCTGGGAACCGCTGTGCCGAAGCGGGATGCCAAAAGCACCTTTCTCATTCTGGACGGCAAGACCTATCCCGCCAAGTTCATCCGAGGACGGGCCTACTTCCTGGCGACCGGCATTGAACTTGATCCGAGCCAGGACTACTCAGGTGGGCCAGAGACAATCAGGTTCTTCAAAGGGCTTGGCCTTTCAACCCGTCATGACTTGTCTTCCAAACCAAAAGAACCGACGACGCCTCCTACCCCACTGCCTCCGGTCGAGGAACACCCCAAAGGGTCGAAGGAACATCGAGAACCCCAGAAGCGAGCGTTGGCCAAAATTCTGCGGCGACGTTACGGGACGGTCAAAATCGAGGAGGAGTTTCCTTGGCTGACTGTCCCTGCCCCTGGCGAAATGGATGAGGCCATCGGCTCCATCTTCGACGCCCTGAAACAACTGCGGGGCTTCACCGATTTTATCACACCGGGCAAGTCGCTAAAGTGCGACTTCTTTATCCCAGATGCGAACCTGATCGTTGAATACGATGAGCGGCAGCATTTCACCGAACAACGGGCGAAGGCTCTGGAACTTTACCAGCCTGATTTGAAATTAGCCTTCGACCGAGAGGAGTGGATCACCGCATGTCGAGCGATCAAGGCGACTGACCCTGACCGCAAGTATCCATATCGAGATGAGCAGCGGGCCTTCTATGACAGTCTTCGAGACATCTTGGCAGTAAGGAACGGAGTCCGGCTGATTCGTCTGCGGTCTGGTACGGAAGACTGGACCCGGCCTAACGTTGATGAACAGCTAAACAACCTGCTAACGAAATGTCAGGCCAGTGTCCCTCAACCCGTTGTCTTACCGGCTACACAGGCATCGCCTCTCGCAACTTTGGATCAGATCAGAAAGGTTGCCTTGATTTCTCACAACTACGGGGAATACAACAGTTACAACCTTCAAGATTACTCTGAACACTTCGCCCGAATCAACAGCTTTTGCGACGACCACGGATGCGACACAGTTCTATACGCCCTCTGGACCTGGGACCAGGATTCCCCGGTGCCCCTAACCAATGCGAGTGTTTTTGGGGGTCTGTGCCAGGTCCAGCGAGTCCTCCTCGAACATTGGCACAAGCCTTGGAATTACGACTATGTAGAGATTTGGCAGCGAGGCAGTCAAAAACGAAAGGCCGTTCAACGCTTTGAGCGATCAGGTGACTCCGAACGAAGGAAAGAGACATTTATCAATGAGCTACCCGACAGAATGATATTGCAAGCTCTCCTCGTTCTTTGTGGAGAATCGGGCATCATTAAGGAAAAAGAAAAAGGGGTGTTCATAGATAACTTCGGATTCTTGGATCGGTTAGACAAGTTGAATGTTCGGCTGATTCTAAACCCAATCCATGATTACATGGCACCGAACTACCAAAATGGACGGCCCGGCGGGGTTGACGTGAGAGAAAAGCGGCGGCACTATTCCCGAAACCGCCGGACTGTCGTTTCCGTCTGGAACCAAGGTAGAAGGGATAGGAATGTCGCCGCCCCGTGGACGGTCTTCCATGACGGACAAGAGCGGACGCAAGACGTAGTGGAATTGCCCAGAGCTTTCAACGACCGACTCGACATTCGTATCGGAATTATTGACGTGTCCGTGTTGTAATCTGCCTTCAACGGTCGCTGGTGTTTCGTTCATGACCAACGACCACTCCCACCAGCAATTTCGCCACTTCCGCCATGAACTCGTAATCCAGCGTATCGGGCGTGTCGGTCGGCTGGTGATAGTTCGGATTGCGGAACTCGGAGGTATCCGTCCACATGACTGCCGGAATATTCTTCTCCCAGAAGGGAGAATGGTCGCTCCGCAGTAAATGTGGCGAAATCTGCTGGATTGCGTTCAAAGGCAGTCCTTCAGGAATGGCCAGGCCAACGACCGGCACGCTGATGCTCCCTGCTGCTTCGACAATTTGATCGACCAGGTTGCCCTTATTGGCGACGACGGCGAGGAAATCGCCGGTCGTGGGAGCCTGGATCATGGGGAGCGGATTCTTTTGCGAGTCGGGGCGGCGGTCCCGATAACCAACCATCTCAAGGACATGGACCTGTTCGAGCAGCTTCATTTCGCCAGCCATTTCCTTCACGAATTCACGGGAGCCAGCCAGGTTCATTTCCTCGCCATTGAAGGCGACGTACATCACGTCCCGCCGTAAGCCCAGGGCCTTGGCCACTGCAAGCATGACGGCGACAGCACTGGCGTTATCGTCGGCACCAGGCGTGTTCGGGACAGAGTCGAAGTGTGCCCCGATCAAGATGCGTGTCTCTTCGGGCCAGCCGAAGCAAACATTGCGAGTTTTGCCGATCCGATGGCAGGAACCGAATATCTTCGTGATTTCGTTGGCGACCAATTCCTCGGCCTTGGCGTTTGCTGACGTGCCGTAAACTCTGGGAAATGAGAGTCGTTTCACGATGTCTGCCAGGTAGTCCTGGTCGATTTTCAGGGTTGAAGGCCTGGTTCCTGGCTTGCTGTGCTGGAGATTGAGTTGCATAATTCAGTCCTTCGGTCGCTGACCGTTTACCTTCGAGAACAGGCAGATCGTGCCATCGCTCAAGGCCGTTCAGCGGGAGGTATGGTCCAGTTCCACTGGTCCCTTGTGATAACTATTTGATGCTTGTGCCCACCGAACAGTTCAGCTTTCTTTTCCGTTTGAGCCGATTCAGCAAGCCGATAGAGCTTTTCGTGAAACCTCATGGCATAATCGGCATTCTTGTCAGGTAGCCGATCCCAACTAAACATTGCATCAACCGGCATTGAGCAATAATGGTCAACGAATCGCTTAGCGTCTCCACCGAAAACGAGGTTCCCGTGGACTTTCTTCCCAAAGGCAATGTGACCCGACGCCAATTCTTTTTTCCAGCAGATTTCGATGAGTTCTGGATGTCCTCGTCCGGGGCTGAACCCTGCGACCCAGAATCCGATAATTGTCCTGTTTGGTCCACTTGCCAATGTATTTCGAGCGTGTTGGTCAGCATGCTTTGTCAACGACTCGGCGATGTCGCTAATGGCTACTTCGGAAACGGTGAGATGTTGAACCATGAACGGTGTCAAAAAAGCTTTCACTGGCATACCAGCAATGATGTTCTCGCCGTGATGAACGAAAACGATTGGATAGCCGGGAACCGGGAAGATCTTTTGATAAGTGCTACTCGAAACCATTCGGACGACTCCGTCGAACGTCGTGCAAAGACCATCAGCAGTAATCACCGCATGGGAATTGGAGGGCTTTGCGGATCGAGCCACGGTGCCGATCAATAGCGTCATGGTTTACCTCTGACGATGAGCGGATGTTGCTTTTTTGGCCGGCGACTCCTCCGTCACTCCTTCCTACTGCTCCCCTGCTTGCCCGTCCAGAACGGACAGAACGGGCAGTCCTCGCCCATCGGAAAATCCAGCCCCTCTTCATGAGGACAGCCCATGTTGCCGTCGCTCATGGCCACGGCTTTCACGCCATGCCTCTCGAAAAACTCCTGAATCTGCTTTTGCACCTTCGGGTTCGTGGAAACGTCTGAGGCGACCCACCGCTCGATGATCGCTTCGGCACCTTCATGAAGAATGACTCCCGCCGCTATCTTGGTGATCGTCTTGTCGTCGGGTCCGTAGAAGGCCACTGTGCCGAACGGGTATTCGGGTGGTTTCACTTGCTTGGCTTCGTACTCGGCAATCGCCTCCTCCCACTCGTCCAGATCGGCATCGGAGAGGAGATGCTGGTTGTCTTCCGTGACCAGCCGCCCGGTTTTCTCGTAGGCGTAGATGATGGCAGGGTCAATGCCTGCTTTCTTCATGTCCTCGACCATCATGTGTTCCAGGTGTTCTGGATGCGGCATGTCGAAGAAAATCTTGTCGTCAGGCCCAGGCTCCCGCCCGAACTTGGCAATGAATTTCTGCTTCTGTTCCTGGAGAGCGTCTGCCAGTTCTTCTGAAATGGGCAGCGACTTGAACACGGTTCCCGCATCGTCCTCGACGTAATCGAAGCTCTTGCCCCAGCAGCATTTCTTGTATTTCTTGCCGCTGCCGCAAGGACAGGGGGAGTTGCGGGGGATTTTCTTGTGGGACATGGCTTACTCCTTCAACCTCAGCCAAGCTGGAACCAGTAGTCATCTCTGATCGTATCCAGGCTTTCGTCCAAGCTCAAGCGGGAGAAAAGCTCGACCCACTTGCCGTTGTGCCGCATGAAGGACAGGTTGAACTTCTGGTTTCCGACGAACTCCATCTTGGCGAATTTCGACTCGAAGGTCGGTGAGATGGCGGTGGGACCAGGGCAGGCGTATGTGGCGATGAAGAACAGCTTGCTGCCAAGCCATTTGATGCCCACGTCGATGATGTAGTTGAACCGTGGCTTCTTGGGCTTCGGTTTGACGTACCTGGGCTTCAGGACGGTTTCGACCAGTTCCGACGCCTTCTTCTCTAACTCAGCCTTGAAGGCTGGCGGCAAGGCCGTTGGCGAGCGTCTGGATCGAGCGGGGAGCCAGGTCAGGCCAACCGTGGAGCGTTTCGGGCGACCAGGAAGCCAGGTTTTTCTTGGCATTAGTTTATCCTCCTGAAAAATGCCGCTGCCTACGAACGTTTTCGGTGCAGGAAACCCAGGGCCGTCGCCACGACATTGGCTTGCGGTGGGGTCGTCAGTATCCCATGCCGCTTCAGCACGCTGCGAACTGCTTTTGAAATTGCTACCTCAACTTCCGTGGCAAGTTCGCTCTTGAGTTCCTCGTTCTTGCGAACATTTGACACGATTGCCTTTTCGGCTACGTCAAGCGGCATGGTCGTTCTCCGTTAGGGTCGTCGGATGTTGTCCCGCCCGAAAGTTCGGTGGGGGTCATCCTGTTGGCTCATTGCCGGTCCTTGCATCATCGCCAAGGTCAGATTACGCTGGAATGAAGCGATCACCAAGGGTTTCCCCATGAGCCTCGCCAATGCCCTGAACCTGCTGCGTCCCTCCATGCCCTACTACATGGCCCTGGCGAAGTACGACCTGCTCCACCTGAGCAAGAACAACTTCGAGTATCGCCCGAATCGTGCGGCCCCGCAACTGGCCCTGGAAATGGTCCAGACCGTCATGGCAATGGGAGCCAGTTCCTGCATCGAGTCCTTCGTCATGAGCAGGATGCTCACCGAAGGGCCGAAAGTCTTCTCCTTCGATGCCGTGACCTGCGAGGCTCTGGAGAATTTCGATCTGAACGTATCGACTGCCGATTACATGCAGCCCTTTCCGTCCGTCGTCATCGAGCTTCCCCAGGATTACACGAAGAAGCGGGTCGTTCCCTTCGACGCTGGCAACCATGCACCTGATTTCGTCATCGTTCGGCATGAACCGAAGGCAGAATGCGTCCTGGTGACGATCCACATGACCAGCCATCAAGCGATGACTCGCTTGCTCATGCTGGACCCGACCTGGACGCTGGAGGAGATGTGGACGAAGGGGCAGCGAACCTGGAATGCCAAAGACTCGCTGGCGATGACGGAGGAAGAGAGAGGGCTGGGCAGTGCCTTGAGCAAGCTGGCGTTGAACGTGTGCCTGATTGCCACGGCGTATGGCGTTCGCAACCTGGGGCCAGCCAATCCGTCCCATTACGAGCGGCTGAAGAAATATGCTAAGTTGGCTCGAAAACGTGGACAGGAGCAGCAGGCAAAGGCTGACATGGAGCTTCGTCTGGCTCCGGTGAAGTATGCGTTTGCCCAGGAAGTGACCTTGTTCCATCGTGAGCCTGGTTCGCCGTCTGAAGGCAATGGGGCTGGCGGCTGGACGGTATCCCCACATTGGAGGCGTGGGCATTGGCGGTGGCAAGCCTGCGGCACAGGGCGGCAGGAAAGACGGCGGGTGGCGATTCCTTCGGTTCTGGTCAATTCCCATTTGTTCCTGGGGGCGGTAGGGGACACGACGGCGACGTATAGGGTGGGGCGGGGGTGAAGGGAGATTCTTTCTCACCTACCAGCGAAATGTTGAGTTACTTGTCCTCGCTGGAAAGGGCACCAAGAAACTGTCGAATAATCTCTACAACAACTTGGAAACCCTGAAAATCGGATGAATTCCTCTTTTCCTCGCATATCCAGTTGCAGAACTGCGTTTTCTTGAACTCTGAGATGATCTTCTCTTCGCCATAGTCGCCGGTTATTGTTTTCTTGTCATAAAATCGCTCCTCGAACAATTCAGGCGGGAGAAGGTTTTCGATCCCTTTGCGAATTCTTGCGTTGGCGTCGTTCTTCGGAATAGCACGGACGAACACCCGCCCAAGGTCTTCCGAAGGCTTTTTGGAATCGAAGTCATATAGAAGCATCACCTTCTGCTTCAATAGGTCAGGTTGAGCCTCGATGACGTTTCGAGTGTGGTTCAGACCAGTTACCCCAGAGTTGACGGCTCCCTGCTTTCCTTGCTGACCAACTGCACGAATTTCGACGCTTGCCAGCATCTCGTTTTCGCCCAGCAATTCAAGGGCCTTCTTAATATACTGTGGGTCAAGATCACCCTCGGTGAGAATGAGCGGCTTCGTTGCCTCGGCCAATGCAGATTGCAAGCCATGCTCGAAAGCCCTTGTCTGCCTGTAGTAATCAAACGACTTTTGAAACTCGGAAAACCGCTCTGTGGTGATAGAGTCACCTTTCGGCATTTCGGTAATTTGAAAACCCAAACTACCGTATTCCTTTTCCATTCCGAGCAAAAACAAGGGGGAGTGAGAAGTCAGAACAAACTGAACCTTCGGAAAGAGTTTGAGAAGCTTCGGAAGGAGTTCGTATTGAAGGTCGGTATGGAGATGAGCGTCGATTTCATCAATCAGAATAATTCCTTCAATCTCATTGAGTTTGAAGCTCTTGTTCAGATCGGTGCGGTCGGCGTAGCGAATGATCGTTGCAAAGATATTGAACAGCACTGCCTGGCCCGCTGATAGGTGATCCAAGCTGGGGATGACAACGGAACTCCCTCTTGCAATTGAAAGGCGGTAGGGGACCGTTCGGTAACTCAAAACAAGCCTGGCACCAGGGTCTTGAAGGACTTGTGACAGAATGGCATCCACATTCTGTCGGCTTTGTTTCAACAGCACTTTATCCTGAATATTGCTTGTAATTTGAATAGCAATGCCAGGGTTCGGCAGTGGGCTACCCTCCGTGGAGATGTTGAAGGTTTGATGAGGCACCAGTTCAAAATCGACCATCGAATCAAGTATCACATCCAGCAGCCATTGCCGATTTTCCTGTGCCGCACTCTCAACCATGATTGGCTTTGTCAACCTGCCCACAATCTTCTCATCGACTTGGAAAATGGGTTGATCCGTTATGCCTTCCCGATTTATCCAGTGTGGCCTTTCGTGACGGGATGCGGGAAAGTAGCAGATAGCACTTCGGGCAAAAACATCCTCCAGTTCCGTCTTGTTTTCCGGTTGTGCTGCCTTGTGTGGCTCCTGAGCAGGCCATGACGCCACCTGCGGGAAACGCCCTCGCATCTTTTCTGAGAAACTTGCGGCTTCTAGCGAGCCAGTCTTGTCCACATAACAGTAGGTTGCGGTTCGATGGGAGAATTGAAGGAGGCCAATCCCATAAGCCGTTCCGGTTCGCTGGTTTGAGGCTCCAAGTAACTTGAAGTAGGGAGACTCAAACCGACGCTGCCCTGGCACAATGTCCGTATAGACGGTTTTCGCAAACTCAATAAGTGCGTCGGCGATGTGGGCAAGGAGGATCGTCTTGCCTGACCCATTCTGCCCGACGAAGATCATAGGCTTCGGACTGCCATCCTCATTGAAGGGCATGGACAAATCGAGAGACTTGATGGGACCGACGTTCTCGATCAGGCATTCTCGCAGATACATGACGAGACACCGCCTTATTCTCATCCGACAAGTTGAAACGGCCTCGTAATCGAGTCCGGCAAGGATGCGGAAGCCGTCTCTCCAGCACCCTTTTCTTGATCTGGACCGGGTTCTTCTTCGCCATGATGAGCAACGTCGGCGTCCAGCGGTTCGCCAGCTTCACGATCAACGCCTAGCCTAGCTAGGGCTAAGGAATTTGCGACAGCGTGCCGCTCCCAGTCTGCCCAAGCACATGAAGCTGACACCGATCTTGGCGACCAAGGTTCGCACTGTTGCCTTTTTCGCACTATCTCGCCGAAGGCATTTTTCATTCACCGCCAGGGTTGCAGGTGACGTTCGTTCAGCATAGGATATTCGGATAATGTTGTCAACAAAACGCAGATACGGCAAACATGACCACCACCGTCGTCAATCCCCCAGAACAAGGCCAACTCGTCAGCGTCCGCTCCAGGCAGTGGATCGTCAACGACATCCGGCCTAGCACGCTGCCGCCACCGGCCCTGAAACCCACGTTCAGCGGCCCCCAGAACTTGCTCACGCTCTCTTCCGTTGAGGACGACGGCCTGGGCGAAGAATTGCAGGTCATCTGGGAGATCGAGCCTGGAGCCAAGATCATCGAGAAAGGCTCCCTGCCCGAACCGACTGGCTTCGATCCACCCGACAAGCTAGATGCCTTCCTTGATGCCGTGCGATGGGGTGCAGCATCGTCAGCGGACCTGAAGAATATCCAGGCTCCCTTCCGATCTGGCATCGAAATCGAGGATTACCAGCTTGATCCCGTCGTGCGGGCGATCCAGATGCCGAGGGTCAACCTGCTCATCGCCGACGACGTTGGCCTCGGCAAGACCATCGAGGCGGGCATGGTGAGCCTGGAACTCACGATCCGGCACCGTGCAAGGCGAATCCTGATCGTCTGTCCTTCCGCCCTGCAAATTCAATGGAAGGAACAGATGCGGGACAAGTTCGGCCTGGATTTCCGCATCGTGGATAGCACCTTGATGAAGGAGCTTCGCCGCAGCCGAGGCATTCACGTCAATCCGTGGAGCCATTTCCCTCGGCTCATTACCTCCATCGACTTCCTCAAGAGGGAACGGCCTCTTCGATTGTTTCGGGAGATTCTACCTGGGCCGAACGACTCGATTTATCCCAGGAAATTTGACCTTTTGATTCTTGATGAGGCTCATAACTGTGCCCCATCGGGCAGGGGCAAATACGCCACCGATTCGCTGCGGACCCAGGCCCTTCGGCTGCTGGTGCCGCATTTTGAACACAAGCTGTTCCTGACCGCCACTCCGCACAATGGCTACCCAGAGAGCTTTTACGCCCTGCTCGAACTGCTGGACAATCAGCGATTTGCCAGGACGCCGCCTGACCGCAAGCAGCTTGAAGCGGTCATGGTGAGGCGTCTCAAGTCGGAGCTACCGGCGAAATGGGATGGCTCACCCCGCTTTCCTAAACGTGTGCTGGAGCCTTTAGAAGTCCCTTATTCCAAGGAAGAAAAAGAAATCCACGCTTGCCTTCGTCAGTACGCCGAGCTTCGGCAAGCACGAGCCGAGGACAATGCCGAGAAGTTTGCCACTGAATTTGTGCTGAAGATTCTCAAGAAGCGGCTGTTTTCCAGCCCTGCTGCCTTCGCAACAACCCTGGCCCAGCATGAAAAATCCCTGTTCACGGCCAAGAAAGCCAGGTCCGAACCTCGTCCTTCCTTCAGCATCCTTCAGCGGGAACTGGACCGCATGGAGGAAGAGTACGCCGACGACACCGATTACGACGAAGCGACCACCGACGCCGTTGACACAGCCAGCCGTCTATTCAGCGAACCAAGCGACAAGGAACTGGCACTGCTCAAGAAAATGAAGGATTGGGCGGCGAATGCCTCGGCCCAGCTTGACGCCAAGGTCCGTGAATTACTTCGCTGGATCACCGACAACCTTCGGCCAGGAAAAAAGTGGAACAACGAGCGGGTCATCATTTTCACGGAATACAGGGCCACGCAGAACTGGCTCAAGACCGTACTGGCAACCGAGGGCCTCACAAGCGGCGACCGACTCCTCACGATGTACGGCGGCATGGATGCCAAGGAGCGTGAAGCCGTCAAAGCGGCCTTTCAAACTTCGCCAGAGATCAGTCCTGTTCGCATTCTTCTGGCCACGGACGCTGCATCCGAGGGGTTGGACCTGCAAAATTTCTGCTCCAGGTTGATTCATTACGAGATTCCCTGGAACCCCAATCGCATGGAGCAACGAAATGGCCGTATCGACCGCCACGGCCAGGAAGGAATTCTCAATGAAAAGGGCGAGAAGATCATCTTGGTCTACCATTTTGTGGCCAAGGGGTACAAGGATCGTGAACGCCGCAACTTCTCCGAATCGGCTGCGGACCTTGAAGCCGATCTTGAATTCCTGATGCGGGTCGCCCGCAAGATCGAAACCATCAGAGAAGACTTGGGCAAGGTGGGGCCGGTGATCGCCGAGCAAGTCGAAGAGGCCATGCTGGGCCGACGCTCGAACCTGAACACTGCCCAGGCCGAGAAAGAAGCCGAGCCGGTGCGGAAGATGCTCAAGTTCGAGCGTGACCTGGCCAAGCAGATTAAGGCACTGTTGGACCAGTATCATGAAACTCAGAAGGAATTGCGGCTATCGCCAGAGAACATCAAGAAGGTCGTGGACGTTGCTCTGGAACTGGCGGGGCAACCCTCACTAATTCCTTGCAAAATGGCTGGCAGAGTTGCTTACCAGCTACCAGCCCTCAAAGGAAGCTGGGCAGCGTGTGCGGAAGGCTTGATGCACCCACACACGCAGGAAATCCGACCTGTCGTTTTCGACCACGCCTCGGTCAAGGGAACAGACAAGGTTGTGCTGGTCCATCTGAACCACCGGCTAGCCCAGATGAGCTTGCGGCTCTTGAGGGCCGAAGTCTGGAACATCGGCAATCGCAAGGGATTGAGGCGGATCACGGCCAGGGTCGTGCCGGACAATTTGCTACAATATCCAGCGATCATCGCCTACGCCCGCCTAGTAGTCATCGGCGGCGACAGCCAGCGGCTCCATGAGGAAATCATCACGGCGGGTGGGTTCATCAAGGAAGGCAAGTTCTCACGCATGAAGGTAGGAGAAGTCGAGGACGCCCTGGCCGCAGCAACGGACAAGGAGCCATCCGACAACGTGAAGGACACGCTGTTGGCCCTTTACCCAAAATTGTCGCCGTCACTGATCCAGGCCCTCCATGTCCGCACGGAGGATCGCACGACAGGTTTGCAAAAGAAACTGGCCGAGCGAGCGAATAAGGAAGCGGCGGATATTCGGGCCATTTTGACGGAGTTGAAGAGGGCCATCGAGAAGGAAGTGGACGAGCCAGAGTATGTTCAATTGACTCTGTTCAGCGATCCAGAGCGGGAGCAGTTTGAACGGAACAAGCTCGGCCTTCATGCTCGACTGAAGGAGATTCCCGCCGAGATCGAACGAGAAGTGGCGGCAGTGCAAAGAAGGTACGCCGATCCGCAGCCCAGAATGTTCCCTGTGGCGGTAACGTTTTTGGTGCCGGAGAGCCTGAATCACAATTGAATTGGCGACAGGTTAAAATGCAAGATCACTTGCCTGCATACGTGTTCCAAGCGATACAGCAACATTTGCGAACAGCAAGCCTCGCCGGTGAAAAGGGGTGGCACGCAGGAAAAGATGAAGAAGATACATTGACAGGACATTATCTCAGCAAGCTTCAAACCGATGAATGGCAGGTGGTCAGTATTGAGGGCGTAGAGTGGCGATGGAAATTCAATTATAAGAAGTTTGCAAGTAAAGGCACCGATGCCCCTGAGAAGCACTTGGGAGCAGATGGGATAATTCAGATCGAATTGCAAGACATGCGACAACGAACGTCACGTTACAAGGGATTGCTGTTTCAAGCGAAAAAACTCGGCGGCTACAGCAAATCGACTTTGGTGGAGCAGGTCGAAAAAATGGAAGGAATAGCCCCAGGTATTTCTGCCGTGTTTGAGTATGGTCCTCATCAGTTTCTCGGCATCCCGTCAAGGCATTACATCGGCGACCAGAAATTACTTGCCGAAAACGATGGTCCAAGCCGTCTCGGCGATTTCCTTGCCGATCAGTTTCTACCATGCAGAGTCGGCTTGAGAGGACTATACTACATAGCGAAATCTCTAATCGTGCCTGATAAAACGGAAGGAGTTATTCGAGTGCGAGGGCTACTAGGACACCGGCTAAATATCTTGGTTCGACAACGAAAACGTTGGTAGGCAAAGGTTATTTTCATGTCCATCGCTCGTCATCATGCTGAATGGCTTTCCCTGATCGAAATATCGGGGCCGTTCCTCAGTTTGCCGGTGTTGATGGAAGCATTTCCAACCGGACTGGAACCCCACGACCCTGACCACCACCGACAGCTTCGTTTGGAGTACCAAAAATGGGAGGACAAGCAGAACAATCCGGCTTTCCACAACGATTGGATTGGCTTCGTCCTCCACACGACGTTGGATTACCCTCTGGCAGCCTTGCTCGAAGGACAGCAGATTCCGCAGACCCTCTATGCCGACGTTGCCGAGCAGCACGAAGTCTTGCAGCCGAGCTTTGTGCTGAAAGACCCAAATACTGGCCAGCCACGGCTGCTCATACAGACCTATTCCCGCATCCAGGACTTGACCAAGCCGGTGCCGAATTTGCGGTGGAAGGCATCGCCTGACACACGAATGGCCGAACTGCTGCGGCTGACCGGCGTAGCACTTGGCCTCGTCACCAATGGCGAACGATGGATGCTGGTCAATAAACTGAAGAACCAGGAAACAGGTTACGCCTCGTGGTATGCCTCCCTCTGGTTGGACGAACCAATCACCTTGCGAGCGTTTCGCACCTTCCTTCGCTTCGGGCGGTTCACGGACGAGGAAAAAAACACACCGGAAGGCTTGCTAGCCAGAAGTGCGGCCAATCAGCAGGAAGTCACCGATCAGCTTGGGTATCAGGTCCGCAAGGCCGTGGAAGTTCTCATCCAGTCGCTCGA
>Ga0182024_10008406_pt1 | contig 21781 bp, 15 predicted proteins | sample P32metaG_FD_120480 | JGI IMG/M metagenome (GOLD analysis project Ga0182024, IMG submission 120480) | Permafrost microbial communities from Stordalen Mire, Sweden - P3-2 metaG (Illumina Assembly) | ecosystem: Environmental > Terrestrial > Soil > Wetlands > Permafrost | place: Sweden: Stordalen...
ACGTCCTCATGAGCTGCGGCATTGCATTCTCCTCGTTCCACTACAACACCAGTTTACGGCAATGGTTCGCCTGTAGATAGGGAGAAGCCGGTTGCGCCCCCGGCTGCGGTTGCCTAAACTAGTCTTATTCGATGGAATGAGGTGGCTAGGGCTCCGGTTTCCCGACCGGTCCGAGCGCCACAAAGGACCATGCGGTCCGCACCCAAGGGCAAAAATCCCAGAGGGAAAAGTCGACAACGACTTCGTGTCTCCAGGGAGCGGATCTTGCCATTGACAGCATTTCTTCTTGTCACTTTCGCCGCGCTGGCTCACGCCACATGGAATTTCCTGGCCAAGCGGGCGGCCCATAGCAAACACCTCATCTGGCTTTCCTCGGTGACCGAGGCTCTGGTGTTTTCGCCCTTTGCTATCTGGGTCTTGAAGGACGCCTGGCCGAGACTGGGTCTACGGGCCGCACTGTTTCTATTGGCGACCGGCGTTTTGCATGTTCTCTATACGGAGAGCCTGCTGCGAGGCTACAGGGCCGGGGAGCTCACCGTGGTCTATCCCCTGGCACGTGGGACCGGGCCCCTGCTGTCATTCTGCGGGGCGGTTTTCTTTCTCCATGAGCATCCATCGTTGTTGGCGGGAGCGGGGGCCATCCTGATCACGTTTGGCATCCTGCTCGCCTCCGGCGGCCTCGCCGCTCGGCGGCATAAACATAGCTATGCCGGTGTGTTCTGGGGCGTTGCGACCGGTTGTACGATCGCGTGCTACACCCTGGTGGATGGCTACTCGGTGAAGGCGCTTCTCATTTCGCCGATCATAGTGGAGTACGCCGGTAATCTGTTTCGCGCGGTGATTCTATCGAGAGGGGCATACCTTCGTCGTGCTTCACTTCGCCTGGAATATAGGGAGTACTGGGAAGAAGCATCCGCGATCGCTTTACTGACACCGCTCGGATACATCATGGTGCTGTTCGCCATGCGGCTCGCCCCGGTCAGCCACGTGGCTCCCATGCGCGAGATGTCGATGCTGATTGGCATGTATTTCGGAGCCAGGTTTCTCAACGAGGGGCAATTCCGCCGCCGGCTGATTGGGTCGGCTTGCATTGCCGGCGGCGTGGCAGCGTTGGCGTTCGGCTGACCTGGCGAATTTATTTGGAATTAACACGCACTGGATAGGCTTAAGGTTTGATTGTGAAAGAACCGGATATCGCTGTCGCCGCACTGAAATGCACGCCCAGCGAACTCGAGATCACCTGGCAGAATTCGTCGTATAGCGTCTACAGTTCGGTATGGCTGCGGGACAACGACCCCGTTAACCGTGATCCCCTTACCGGCCAGCGCCTGGTTAGCTTGCCTGACCTCCCGCGTGCCCCACAACTGCAGGCCGCGGAGCCGCAGCCGGCAGGCCACATCACTCTAAGCTGGGGCGACGGCAAAACCAGCGTTTTTCCGCTCACTTGGTTGCGGGCGTTTGACCGCGGCCTGCGGATCAGCCCTCGACCCACTCGTCTGCCGTGGATGGGGCAGCCTGCCGAGGCCTTTGCCTGGTGCGAGTACACGGAATGGATCGCGAACCCTGCCAGTCGCGAAGACTGGCTCTACTACGTCGGCCGCGATGGATTGGCTTTTCTCCGCGATGTACCGATCGAAGAGGGCGCAGGCAAAGCGGCCCTTTTGCGCATTGCCGCTTCCCTCAGCGTTGGGGGCGAGACCAATGACAGCCGCCTCTTCGATATCAGCAGCGCTCCCGAAACGGGCAATAACGGTTACATAAGCCCATCTCCCAAGGTTTACACGGACCAGCCCTATCGTGATCCCGTGCCCGGGTTCCAGTTGCTGCATTGTCTCTCAGCAGCCGGCCAGGGAGGAGAAAGTGTCTTTGTGGATGGAATGGGCGTGGCCGAGCGCTTGCGCGCTCACGATCCCGACGCCTTCACCACGCTGTCGCAGATTCCCATTCTCTATCGTTTTGAAGACGCAGCGGTGGAACTCGTTACCGAGCGAACCATGCTCGAAATCGATACCCAGGGGCAGTTCCGCGCCATCTGCTACGACGATCGTTCGATCGCGCCGATTCCCCTCAAAGGGCCGCACCTTAAAAAGTATTACGCAGCGTATCGTCAGCTTGCCGAGCTGCTCGGCGAACCAGCGCGATCGGTAGGCTGCCGGTTGCAGCCGGGCGACCTTGTGCTCTTTAACAACACCCGCATCCTGCATGGGCACGCGGCCTTTTCCGCCGGGGCCCGCCGCTTGAAGGGCTATCGCCTGGATGCCGACGGGCTCTTTAGCGAGCTCGCGCTGCTTTCCCGTCAAGAGCGCAACTGAAACACCCCTCGGATCTCAACCTCGGATTTTGGCTTCGCAGCATAACTTTTGTTCGCTCATCTCCGCATAAAGCATTCACCTCCTTGAGAAAGGCGGAGGGTATCGGATGCCCACTGGGCACTGCGGATTTTAATCGAGCTCGAACGGGCTCGGCAGACCGATAGCCGGCGGCGCACCAGAGCGGACGGCCGAAGCAGGTGCAGAAGATGAGCAATTGAAATTGCTGCAAGAGGTCAGCCGTCACCGCAATTACCCGAACCCATTTTCAGCGTCTCAAGTTTGGGCTCCGCGCCACGGCGGTGCGGGTGGGGGTTGAGCTATCTCTCCCCGAAATGCCCACAACCAACTGTATTTCAACCCCCCAACAAAACCGTCATCCTGAGCGAAGCGCTTCGCAGATCTATCGTAAACAAAGGGCTTTATAGCGCGAAGTCGAAGGACCCCGGCGATGCGGACTATCAGATGCCTTCGGGAGCTTTCCGGCCGCAAACTACACCGTGACGAAGCTTAGTGGAGGGACCTGCTGTTTTTCCCCAACTCCGATTCATTTGTCAGTAACATTTTCTCTGCGACCCTCTAGCCCGTCCCCACCTCACACCGCTTCATCTCTGCTATGTAGTATGCTATCTTGCATCGACCCCAACTGGGTGGATGGGGGCTTGCCATGCGTGCAGGTTGGTTGTTTCTGGTTTTGGCTTTTGCGGTTTCTGCTGGAACGCAGCGGGTGACAACTTCGCAGTACAACAATGCGCGCACCGGGGCGAACGTTCATGAGAGCAGGCTGACGCCGCGGAACGTGAATGCTCGGCAGTTTGGCAAGTTGTTTGCCCTGCCGGTGGATGGGGATGCTTATGCGCAGCCGTTGTTTTTGGGGGGCGTCGAGATTCCGGGGAAAGGCCGGCACGATGTGCTGTTTGTCGCAACCGAGCATGATAGCGTGTATGCGTTCGATGCTTACGGCAACCCGCGCAGCCCGCTTTGGCAGGTGAGTTTTCTTAAAGGCCGCTCCTCCCCCGTGCCGGCCGGCGATGCACACTGCCCTTTCATCGCGCCGGAGATCGGCATCACTTCGACACCGGTGATCGATCCGGTGAGTGGAACACTCTACGTGCTGGCGCGCACCATGGAGCGGACCGGGTTTACGACCGTCACCTATTGGCAGCGCCTGCATGCGCTCGCGGTGACTACGGGGGTAGAAAAGTTTGGTGGGCCGGTCGTGATTCGGGCCAGCATGCGCGGCACGGGGACCGGGAGCAAAGGCGGGACCGTCAGTTTCAATGCCATAAAGGACAACCCGCGAGCCGCGCTGCTATTGAGCAGGGGCTCGGTATACATGGCATGGGCTTCGTCGTGTGATGAGGGCCCGTACCATGGCTGGGTGATGGCCTATGATGCGCACTCCCTGCGACAAAAATCAGTCTTTAATGCATCGCCCGATGGCGATGACGCCGGCATTTGGGAAGGAGATACCGGGCCGGCGGCGGATGAGGCCGGCCATGTATTTCTGGCTACGGGGAATGGGGCTTTCGATGCCGGAAGAGGTGGGCGGGATTATGGTGACTCCTTGCTGAAACTCGATGGAGAAAGCCTCCGGCTGAGTGACTACTTCACCCCCTACAACGCTGCCCACCTGGACCAGGATGATAGCGACCTCGGATCCGGCGGGCCGGTGCTGTTGCCTGACGAGAGCGGAACCCATCCGCACCTGGTAGTGGTAGAGGGAAAAGGAGGCGTGCTCTACGTGGTGGACCGCGATCACATGGGCCATTGGCGGCCGGAGGACGATGGACACGCGGTGCAGACACTGGCAGTTGGCGGCGGGGTCTTCGGGGCTATGGCTTATTGGAACGGTTATGTTTACGTATCGAGCGATGGGGATAGGCTGCGTCAGTTCTCTTTGACTGGCGGCAGGCTTTCGCCTAAGGCTGAAAGTGCAACCGGTGGCGTTTCGGCCACTCCTGGTTTGTCTGCCAATGGGGTCAACGACGGAATTGTCTGGTTGCTTCGGTCGAAGGTTTGGAATGGAAATGATCAGCCTGCGGAGCTCTATGCTTATGAAGCGGCGAATGTGGCTCATGAACTGTATAACACTGAGCAAAGGCCCGGACGCGACCGGCCTGGGCTGACGCTACGGTTTAATGTTCCGATGGTTGTGAATGGCCATGTGTATGTAGGGGCTAAGCACGAGGTGGATGTTTATGGGTTGTTGGGCGCCGGCGACAGTCGTTGAGTCTTGCTTCGTCTGACTCTCGAATCATCTAGCCGCGCTGCCCCGATTCCATCGCTCGCCAGCGACGCCGACCTGGTCGGATTCGAAACGTCGCGCGCTGAGGTCCAGCGGATGTCCGAATTGGTCGACTATCCGGCAAGGTGAACCTTGAATAGTGCAAGCTGTACGGTTTGCCGGTTACTTGGACCTCTGCCGAGGGCGCGGATCTCAACTAAGTGACTTGGCCTGTTGGGAGATTCGTTGGTGAAACACGGCGGTGGCGGAGTTCGAGCGCCTTCACTCAACCTCGATGGCATCATAGGTGATAACCTCCAACCATTCCTCGAAGTCCTCAGTAGAACCGTCGTTCTTGGCAAGGTTGCAGGCCAGGTGAGTAATTTGCAGGTTATCGGCTCCGTAGGACGGGTTGGTGCTGACGATGCGGTCAGGAGAGACCTGCAAGAGCTTCTTCATCGTATCCAGCCGCATAAGCTTTCCGCAAAGAGCGCAGAGGTATTTCTGCTCCTCCAGCTTGTCATGCAGCAGGAAGGTGAGGTTTGTGCTGGTGGGTAAGCTACGCGCCGGCGTCTGCGTCCAGACGGAGCGCCCCGGCCCGAGTCTCCCGCGGATGAGTGCCTCCAGCCGCGCCAATGCACCACTCAGCGGAATATTTTCGCGAATCTCCCTCACCCGGTCGCGCTTGGCTGCGGTGGTCTGGACGACATCGCGATTGGGCAGTTCCACCCACTCCACGGCGAGTGATTTCAGCGCAGCGCGCTCGGGTCCGAGGATTTCCGCCACACCGCCCCAATTGCTGCGGATTCCCATTGCGCGGTAGGCCACCGGTGTAATGTCGGCCGCACGCGGAAAATCGATCAGTTCCCATGCCGCGCGAACGCCGAATGAATACGGCCATGCCTTATCGTGCTTCTTTAGTGCGTTCTGCCAACTATCCCACGGGACCAGCTTTTCGGTCGCAATGGGTTCGCCCGGCTCGGCAATCAACATCGACAGCAGCCGCTGACGATAGCCTGGGACTTCCGTGCGGCCCGGGTTGCTGGTGCCCGCATACACGATGAAATCGCGCGCCGGATTGTATTCGCGATTCAGGTAGTCGCCGACGGAACGCTTTGAAAAGCTCAGTGCGGGCCAGTTCTTGGAAATCGGCCCCCATTCTGATTTGAGGAAGAACCTGCTATCGGGCGAGACCAACTCAGCAACCGTGCGGGCATTCTGTCGGCGATCCGCCGGTTTCCCCAGACCCTGTGGCTTGCCCGTGGCAGCTGCTGCCGCGCCGATTGGAGAAACCTTGGGCCACGGAAATACCTTTGCGGCGGTGACCTCGGAAAGCCACCAAGCCCAATCGGCATCTGGGTCTTTGCCGTAGTACTTGAAATAGCCGTCGGCAGGCTGGCCCTTCTCGCCGGAGATGATGAAGCCCGTTATCGAGGGATAACCATTTTCATTGGCCCACTCTGCCACTTGCCCCATGCCCTGCCGGTCGAGGCTGTCTCCCCAGGTTCGTCCGACCATTTCCAGCCCTAGAGCAGAGTGAACGGCAGAATAGGTCGGAAATCCGCTGAGCGTTTCCGGGTCAACGCTCGGCGCGATGCGGACAAGGTAATCCAGAAGGCGCAGACCTTCTGCATCGAGATTGAGAGGCATTCAAACACTGAAACACCGCACCCCCCGGTTGGTCAATGAGTGGCGGGATAACTCAGGCGGCGGGGAGCTATGAAAGTGCAATATCGACGAGCGAGCCCAGCACCGCGCTTGCCTTGGCCGCAACGATCAATTTCTCCGCGTTCTGGAGGCACGCCTCGATACTAGGCTTGACGTCTTCCCAATCCTTCATAAATCGATTCTAGATCGTGTCGGCCCCCGTGATTGGAAAGCACAAAGTAATCATGAGGACCAGCGGTTGGGGGCAATGTCGATAAGTGTTTGGCTGGGTATAATTTCACTATGAACTACCTAACAACCGCGTTCGGATTCGAATTGCTGGTGGGCGAAACGGGAACAGGTACTTGGGCTGGCGGCTATCGCGAGGCGGGCTCAAAGGGCGGCTACTCCACGGTAGGCGAGTACCGTGATGCACGCACTGCACAAATTGCAACCTGCAAAGAAGCACAGGCCCTTGCAGGCAAAGCCGGCAATACAGCTATCGACCCGTGCATTGAAGCACTAAGCGCGTGGAAGGTAGAGTAGACATAACGAAGCGTGTTACAAGGACCTCTGAGCTCGCACCAAATCGCCGACCAACTCATTGAGGTCTAGATCAATCCATCGGTCCGAGTAGTCGGATAGGCACCCAATGGGTGCAGCTATACTCAGCCGGGTTCAATTCCGAGCTTGTCATTTACAGCAGCCCTGAACCGTTGCTTACAGCCGATGTAGCGTTCGGTAGTTTGCACGGAGACATGACCGAGAAGAAACTGGATCTGTTCGAGTTCTCCGCCGGAGGCATGGCAAAGCCTCGCACAGGATCGGCGAAGGTCATGGGGTGATAGCTGAGGGATTTTCATTCTCGCTGCGACTTTCTTAACAACGTGCCAAACCGTCTTCTCGGAAATCCCTTGACCCCACAGTTTGTCGGCGCGGCAGACACACCGGAATAATGGCCCACATTTGATTCCGGCGGCAGACAGCCACGCATCCAGCGTGTCCTTCACCCACGCTGGCACAGGGACTGTGCGGATGTACCTCCCCTTTCCCACCAGATCTACGATTGCCCAGCGCTCCTCCCGCTTCTGAATATTCTCCACGGTCAACTCAGCAAGTTCCCGACGCCTCAGGCCACAGCCCAGCAAAATCGCCAATATAGCTCGATTGCGCTTCCCGGTGAGAGTCTCTTTGTCGGGAAGCTGCCAAAGAGCGGAGGCCTCACCCGCCGTCAGCCAGTTGCCCAACCGAGATCCAAGCTTGCGCACTCCTTTTACGCGGTGGATGCCGGCAGCCAACTCGGGGCTCAATAGGCCACAATCGGCAGCCTCATAGGCCAGTCGCCTTACAGCCGCCATGCGTACGTTGATGGTGCCTGGTGCCAGGCCCCGCTCCTGGAGGTTGGTCCTGTACCGCAGTACAACGGTTTTGTTTAAAGGCCAGTCGTGGCTCGGAGCAATACCAAGCGACAAACTCATCGATCGCATGCTGGTACCCTCGCCTCGAGTCGGGTGAGCCGAGACTGCGTAGAACGGCGGCTTTGGACATTTCCAGATCAGGAATCCCAAGCTTGGTCTTTGGCCGGCTCTTCTTCCCCCTGGTATACGCATTCGGTTTCTGCTTCATGGTCGCCACCCTCCTGGTCGTGGGCCACGAGCTTAGTGGTTGCAGTGAATCAATGTCCTCTTCGGTTTTCGGTTTCCTTTCGGTCCCATTACCCCACGAACCCGATAGGAAGCCGGATTTACGGACGAGTACCGACGAGGCAGAAGGAGATGGGTGGATAAGTCACCCATATTCTGTCCATTTTCGCTATCTCCTAACAATCTGCTGTTTGTCCCGGCGCTTTCCGCCCAGCATCTCTCTCCTCCAGGGTTCATTTAGCCGCTTTCACGCCGTTCAGGCGCTGAAAGAGCACGAAGATCTGAAAAGGAGTCACCGCGACGCGTTACCCCGACCGTCTTGGGGTCGATATCATGCTATGCTGATCCGTTTCGGGCAGTATGATTCAGCAATCATGAAGTCATCGCCCTTACTTGTCTCACTTGTGCTGCTCGCTGGTTGCCTTGGCTTCTTCTTCCCGTTGTTGACCGTGCAGGTCCCTCTATTCGGGACTCAGGATTTCAGCGGCTACGATCTGGTCCATCGTCCCGAGGCGTTTGACAGGACCGCTAAAGCCATCGATCAGGGCACGGCGGGCGCACCGCAGGAACGGGGAGGAGAAGCCCCGGCGGCGGCAGACTCAGTAATGCCGTGGTCGGTCGAAAACCTGCAGCTGGTACCTCTTGAGGTCTTCTTCGCGTTCGGCTTGTCCTTGGCCGCTTTCGTTTTGTGTGTATTTGAACGAAGGATCGCCCGGTTCGCTGCGGCGCTCGGCGCAGTACTGGCGGTCGCGGCGGTGCTTCATCTCACGGTAGCGAATTCCGATCTGCACAGCTGGATGAGCCAGAAGCTGGCTTCGGCCCCGAAAGATGACAATCCCTTTGCAGGCCTCATTGCCGGGATGGCGTCCATGGCTCTCGCGGCGTTTCAGATCAAGGCCGGAGTCGGACTCTACGGTTTGGCCGCATCACTCACGCTCGCCTCAATTTTCCTGTTTGGACAGGCAGGAGAGGCTCGAGATCAGAACTACGAACAAGAGATTGATGGCTCCGAATCAATTTTGAGGGACCCGGTTGTTTTGGCCGGCGGCGCGCTCGTCGTGGGAGTAGCGTTGTTCTGGTTCTTTGTGTTCAACAAACCGAAACCGCGAGCGCTTACACCCTTGGCGCAGTCGAGCTTAGCGCCGGCACCGGAAGAAGCGAAGCGCCTCATTGCCCGGATCCGCAACAATCACTATCAGATCCAACTGGGGGCTTCGGACGACGACCAGTTGGTCACCATTCAGTTCTTGAACGGGGAGGCTCGGGCCGATGATTCCGTCTATACAATCGACACTACGAAAGTCGCGTTCGGTGATCTGGATGGCGATGGAAAATTGGATGCCTTGGTCATCGTGACCGAAAGCGGTGGTGGATCCGGTGGTTTCGAAAGCCTGGCGGGCATTCTTGATGTCCGGGGAGTCCAGACCCTTACACGCGGGCAGGAACTTGGCGACCGGGTGGCGATCCGTGCGATGTCGATCAGGCAAGGCGTCGCGCGAATCACTTTTTTGAAGCAAGGCCCCGACGATCCCATGTGCTGCCCGACGCAGAAGACAACGTCTGCCTTTCGTCTCCGCAACAACCGGTTCATCGCAGCGCGATAGTCGTTACCTCATCACACACGAGAAACGCAGAAAAGAACGACCTGACCCTCAGGGGAAACAGGCTAGCAACTGTGCCTTCTGCACAAGAATCAAGAATCGAAGAATTCGCCGGAGAGCCGGTTTATCGGCCAATTTGCTGACATAAAAACTACTGGCCAGACGGGACTGACACTTTGGCACTGAGAGAACAAGGCCGCGACGTCTCCGGGCGAAAGTGCAAGTCCCGTCTGGTCACTAATTTCCAAAACACAAGTGAACGGCTGAGGGTGCGGAGATTTGTGGTCCGACTAGACTAGAACTTGAGATGCGCCACAGCAATGACCCCCTTTTGCGCGATCGTTTCGGTTCATTAGGGGTTGTTTCGTCTGTCCCGCATCCCTGTCCCGCATCCCCACGCATCCCCAGCAAGGACTAGCGTTTGTGCTTGCCGCGTCCTTGCCGTTTGTCACTCTGACGTAGCGGCTCCGACGCCGGGTAGTTCCTTGCCAGCCAGTTCCTTGTAGGAAAAATTTGTGGCCAAAAAATTTGTGGCCAGACGAAAATTTGTGGCCAAAAATTTGTGGCCAGACGGGACTGACACATTAAATTTGTGGCCATAAATTTGTGGCCAGACGGGACTGACACATTGGCACTGAGAGAACGAGGCCGCGACGTCTCCTGGCGAAAGTGCCAGTCCCGTCTGGTCACTAATCTCGCGCTCGAATAATGCGCGGAAGTAACTGGCGATCTTACGCTAAACGTGGCAATTCTTCTGTCACTTCAAACAACTGAGGAACATTGGCAAGCGGATGCTTGAAGTAGTGGTCATCGAGCATCTTGCGAATGCCCGATGCTTTGATCTGGTCGGCATACTTTCTCACCGACGGGCCATCTTTCCATTCAATTTGATACTTCTTTGTATCGGCCTTGGCTTTTTGGAGCATCTGTACCGCATCTGAGTGAAAAGACCCGCACGTCCAGAATTCGAAGCGAAATGAGCTATCGCTGAACCGATCTTCCGCGTGGTGAGCCGAACGTATGACTGGTATTCGGTCCGTAAGCCACTCCTCGATCTCTTCTTTTTGAACGATCGACGAAGGCTGGTAGCCTTTACATTCGTAGATGAGGACTTGACGCTCTTTCACGAGGCGGACATCGATCTCCGCGAAGCGGCCGTCCTTAGGCGATCTAACCAGAACGCCAATGTCAATCGAGCCGCTTTCAATAGAACGCACCATGTGCCCAACGATCAGTTCGAACAAGGCTCCACGCAGATTGCCAGCTGATCCTTCTATGGCTGATAGACGGCGGAAGAGGTCCTCGATTCGATCCGGATTCGCCGCGGCGACAGCGGCTGCATTTGACAGCGTCTGGAGCAAATCGCCGAGAGCGCGGGCGACGTCCTGACCGAAGAGCGTGTCCGGTCTGGTAGTGATGATACCGGCGGAGCGACATTCCCGGAGGGCTTCCGGCGTGAATCCATCAGCAATCAGCATTGGAAGAAATTGCGGGATCTTGCGGAGGTGGCTGAGCAACTCGCATTTGCGTAGAAACGCGGCGACTGAGGCTTTGTCCAACTGGGCACCTGCCACGACATCCGCGACGATGAACCCCGGTATCAATTTCTGGTCAGAAAACCGCCTCACAGGCTTCAGATAGCATGGGCCGCAGAGATCAAATCTGCAGGTGGCGAATTGTGGAGCCGGATTATCGTCACGAATCCGGGTGACCCTCGGACTGGCCATATTCATCTTTCCGGTCCACGACCGGATCGCATCGAGAAGAACATTCTCGGTCAGAAGCCTCGCGCGCAATCTACCCAGCGAGGCTGAATCGATACTTTTGGCCTCAAGCAACACGCATTCTCCAAGGCCATTAATCTCGGCCTTGTGCAAGAGATCGACAGAACACAGTCGTTCAAGGACGATGCTGCCAGAAATCTGGCCTTTTTGTTTAACCGGTGAGCCGGCGACCGTATCGAAATCCTTCAGGCGAATGCAGCCGCCGCGCGACCGTACACCTGCGATAGCAGCCGAATATGTAGGATTTGCTTTGTCGACGGCGGTGATTAGAGCCTTCCAGTAGCGCTCTGTGGGAAACTGCTTTTCGAGGTACATGAACCTCGCACGCTTTGGGAACGGAAGACCGTGTAGGACGCGTACCTCTTCCGGATACCTCGAGACAATTTGGCGGGCGGCTTCCGGTGATTTTCCTTCTTTGCGCAGAATGGCAGCAATATCGCTTGAAAGGCTTGGGCCATACTCCTGTAATAACCTGACAATCTTGTTCATAGGGACACGCGCTTGTCACACAGCGCTATTTATAATTCATACTACACAGCTGGATCAATCAAAAAGGCTCCTGTCGTATCACCCTTTATAATCATAAGCTTGGAGGGTATTTTTCAGCGTATTTATACGCCTGATGTCACGGTCGCCCGTCACGACAGGCAGATTGATCGAAAACCAAGAACCTGAGTTGCTAAGAAAACCACTACGAATTCCTGGTGCATTTTTAATCCCAGGCGGGGGGGGGAGGGGGGAAGGGGACAGCCTGATCCGCGCAAGTTTCCCCACAGCGCACAATAAACCACGCGGATCAGCAGTGTGTCGGAGCGAACGTTTTTTGCGTGCATGAACCGCAACATGCGGGCCACGACCCATCGTTCAGCTACAACATATGGTGCGCGAAATTCTATCTCCGACACGCTGTCAGGCTGTCCCCCTTTCCACATATCAAATAATTGCTACGGCATCCGGAAAAACTGTAGGCTGAGATGATTCAATCTCCCGGCCCAAAAATGTTAATGTTCCGCGTGCGATTCGGAAGGACGTCGCCTCAATGACGGGCAGCCCCCCGATCAGGCTGAGTTTTTTCCCATTGAAGAGCCAGACGTTCTCGGCAACGGTCTGGCGCAAGCCCGTGCCGGAGGATATGCAGATCGGACGGCCGCTGTATCGAACGCAATTTTCGACCGGTAAGGGCGCCGATCCTGAAAACTTTGCAGTCTCATTCTCCGAGGCCAAAGGCTTCGTCCCGTACAAGCTTTCGCCAGGCGAGAACTGGCATGTCACGACGACCCTGCTCTTTCATGCATTGGAACGCCAAACGCGTGACAGGCTGAAGCCGGTAGATTTCTACATCTCTGAAAAAGCCATATCGACCAAAAGAATCAGCTACACGCTATCGAGATCGCAATACGGCGAAGAGGCAGTTTGGCTCGAGCCCTACTATCTTGAGGCCACGGTAGAGTTTGGCTTCCTGTCCGATTTTCAATTTCACAAGGCAGCGGATGCACCGTTCTCACGCGAGGTTCAGCGGCTCAGCCTCAGCCTCGACAAGGCGTACAGAAGCAATCGCGACTTCTACATCGACCGCTTCGAACGGATTCAGAAATTCTTATCTCGCTTTCAAACGGTGCTGTTCCCTTTGTCGCTGCCAGGCGGCGCATCGGTTGAAATTGAGACCTCGTTTCGAGAAATGCCCAGTCGCATGCTGCCGCCTCGGACGTTTTCGTTTGGTGGAAACAAACAGGCAGCATCCCAATGGCAGGGCCTAAAAGACTTCGGACCCGCACGGCCGGCACCGAAACCAGTGGGCTTTATCTACATCTATCGCCAGTCGCAGCGGGGGCTGGCCGAAGACCTTTACCGCGCGCTCTCCGGACGTTCCTTCAAAAGTACCTTCCATGGCATCGAGGAACTGACGCATCTCAAAGTCGCCAGCTACGACAAACTTGAAGTCAGAGACTTCAATCCGGCCGAAAATGCCCGAATTTTATCGTTCCTCCGGACGAAGAAGAAGGAGCTCGCGAATACGGCTCGCTTGTTCCCCATCATCATGTCCGACAGAGACGATAAGGAAACCTATTACACATTAAAAAGTGGCCTTCTCAAGGAGGGCGTAACTCTGCAGGTCGTAACGCCGCAACTCCTCGGTCGCAAGGACACTCTGAAATGGTCCGTTGCGAACATCGCTCTTCAGATTTTCACGAAGGCCGGCGGCACGGCCTGGAGCGTGGTGCCGAAAAGCAAAAAATGCTTGATTGTTGGCATCGGACAGGCGCATCGGTTCGACGATAACGGAAAGATCGAGAAATTCTTTGCCTACTCTGTATGTACTGACTCAAGTGGTCTTTACAAAAGCCTCAATATCCTCGGCTCGTCAGGGGATAAAGCCAAGTATCTCGATCAAATCAGAGACAATATCGTCCAGTTGCTCAACGATGCGGCCAGCGACTATACCGAGTGCGTTGTGCATGTGCCCTACAAAATCAAAAAGCATGAAGCGAAAGCCATCAGCCGCGCGATCGGAGATGCGCTCGAATCCAGCAAACTTCCGCCCATCCGATTTACGGTGCTGAACATAAACGTGCAGAACAAGTTTTTCGGCTATGCCGCGACCAACAGCCTCGTGCCCTACGAAGGCTCCGTCGTTAAGACCGGGGATAACGATTACCTCGCGTGGTTCGACGGGCTGCAACCGGGCCGCGAGGTCGTCAATCGGCGAATCTCTGCGCCTGTGAACATCAAATTCTGGTGGAGCTCCGGGAAACTTAGCGAAGACGACAGGGCTCGCTACATCCAAGACGTTAGCAACCTTGCCGGGACAAACTGGCGCGGATTTAACGCCAAGAACACGCCGATCTCGATCTATTACTGCGAACTGATCGCGAGGTTTGCAAAGGAGCGCCCGGATGCGCTCGACGATATTACTGCAATCGACACGCCGTGGTTCCTATGAGGCTCGATGTTCAGAAGCAATGAGGTGACATTTCTGATCGGTGCCGGCTGCAGCGTCCAGGCGAAGGTTCCGTCTGCGAAGGATATGATTTTAAAACTGGAGGAGCGGTTACTCTCGCCCGCCGGCGCTGACTACGAGCCTCTTTACAGTTATCTAAAGGGCGCACTTATTCAAGCGACGTATATCGAAGAGCCGAAGCGCCTTAACCAATGCCCCTTGAACCCGGACATCGAGCGCCTGGTCGTCGTGCTGTCTGAACTTGAAAAGCACCACAAATCCCTGCTCTACCCCTTCATCGGAAGCTGGGCGCCCCATCTCATCCATGTAACGAAAAACGACTTCGCTCTCATCTGGAGACTCAAGAACGAAATCATCAATCAGCTCAAAGACTGGGTCAAGCCTGACGACAACTACAAGGCGTCGAGCTACTACAAACACTTCTTCCGTTTTCAGAAAGAATACAACTACCCCCTCCGCGTTTTCAGCCTGAACTATGACCTTTGTTTCGAGGAGAACACGCCGGACGAGAGCATTCTCGAGCTCGGATTTAACAACGACGATGACATTTGGGATGGCAGTGTTTTCTCGCCTCGCGATGAAGACGAGACGAACATCTATCTCTACAAGCTGCACGGCTCGATGGACTGGCAACGCGACGAGACGCAGGGAACTCTAAGGCGCGTAACGTTCCCGGCTGCCCATCCCGACCTCATTTTCGGAATCGAATACAAAATGCAGTTCGTGGACCCGTATCTTTTCTACGCCCACGAATTTAGGCGCTACACGCGCGAGGCGAAAGTCGTCATCAGCATCGGATACAGCTTTCGCGACCCGCATATAAACGGCATCATCCACCAAGCTCTTCTGCAACGACCAGATTCTGTGCTCCTGGTCCTCTATCTCGATCAGGAATTCGATGCAGCAAAAGATTTAGGCCGCAGTGGCCAAATCAAGCAGATAAAAGGCAATGCGAAAGATTTTTTAGACAAGCTAACGGTCGCGGGCCTGTACAAAATGGCTGGCTTCGACACTACCGGGAGCAGCCATCCCGTGCCGTTCTGAATTTGGTCTTCAATTTAGTAGTCAGACGGGGTATTTGCGGGACGGGTATTTGCGGGACGGGAAGCTGCGAAGAATTGATTGTTTCGACGATTTGACGCAAATGGGGTTTGGTTCTGTCGTGATGGGCTGATCAGCATGGAGGTGCGTGTAGGGTGGGGATGTCGACGATACGGCGCGATATGAGCGTCTCTGCGCTTGTTCCGGGCTTAGAGCGGCTGAAGGAAGCTCACCTGTATCTTCTTAAGCAGCAGCAAGTGCTGCGCCATTGAGCTTGCGTCGTATGCTGACCCAGCGAATGATGTTGTAACTAAGGCAGGCCCAGGTAGCTTCCATCGAGGTTTTTACTTTTCCGCGGCATCGAAACTGGCGGAGTCCACATCGCTCTTTGATCCAGGCGTGCGGGAACTCGGCGATCTGCGATCGCTGGCGGTAGATTGCTTTTGCCTCTTCGGTCTCCATTTTGGCTTTGAAAGCCCCGGTTGCCGCAGGATCCTCGCCGCGAGTGATGGACCTTCTCCATTCGGGGAGATCCGCGACAGACGAAACAACCCCCAAGTACCACGTCGACGATAGGGAGCCTGGAGACGTGGTAGAACCACGTGGCCGAATAGTCGGTTGTTCGTCCAGTTGCCGAAGCCTCGACCGATGCGCTGGTTCGACGAACTCGTTGGCCTGTATGCAACAGCTCACATCCGGACAGCCCGCAAACTACCATCCGTATCAGATTTTGCTGCGGAATGCGGCTTCGGCAACCGCTCCTGGTGCGCTGGCTTGCGCTGCGCGCGTACCGTCGAGTGGTTGTCTGCGGGAACATCCGTTTGGTCGAGTTGTCGTTGCAGAAACGGACTGGCGCGCTTGGTCCAGAGCGCCTCGCTTGGATCGTCGACTGGGTACTCCAAGAAGGACAGCAACACAGCTACTTTTACCGACAGTGTATGAACACGCGCAATAGACGGCGTGGCCTCCTCAAATTTCCCGTGGGCGTACCGGTTCCTTATCCGAACGATCTCGGCTATCAACGACGGCCGGTCATCAGTTAGGGATCTCTGTGCCTCGTTCGGAAGAAGTTCGAACAAAACCTGAAGCTGGGTTGCAAGGGAGCACCGCTGCTTGCTCACGATTTGTCTGTACCGATATTCAACGTATTGAATATTGCCTGAGAAGATGCTTATCACTCTTTCGGGATCCTTCCCCTCCGAACTTAATGTGTAGCCGAACCATTCCTTGCCGTCACCGTCATATTCGATCATGGGAACCTCTCGTCGCTGTACGAGAGAGCGTGCCAACTCCCTCGGGTCATACATATTCACTTGCACTGAGGTTGAATTCTACGCTTCCCGCTGGCCGGCCAGAGCAACCCGTCAGAAGCCAGATCCAGCATCACTGAAGGCGCTCGCCAACTTGGTGTGCATCGCGTACAAGATCCACTATGGATACACTGACGTCTCAGGAAATTATCGGACGGGTTGGAGACTGTATGCCTAAAGATGAGGTACTTGCCGCTCTCGAAAATCCGAATAACCATGCCATCGAGGTCCTCCTCGGGTCCGTGCTTAGGCCACGTCTCGATCAGGAAGGATGGGAGGACATCATCATCCTCCAACATCTCGACCAAGACGCCCCGAACTTGACCGCGTGGAATGACTTATTTACTCGTGTCCTTGCTGCCCTTGCAGACCCCACAATTCTCATCGAGAAGGCCAAACAGAGCCTTAATGGAGTAGCTGTTTCGCGCTTCAATGATGCGTTAGACGATTTGGTCGCCGAACTACTCGCTGCGATCTATCTCGCCGAATCCGGCCATACGGGCATCTCATTCGTGCCCGAAGGCGGACTAGTCACCGCAGACATCGAATCCGAGTTCGAAGACTCGCCGTGCTTCACGGAAGTCAAGAACCTTCGTGATCCGAGATCCCTGAGCATTGTCGCGTTCAAGAGATGGCATAGAAACCGTGCAACACAACCCGACAAATTCGCTTTTCGAGCAGACCTGCTTGATTTGGATGATCCACTTGTCGACTTGACGCCAGACCAAGAGGCAAGCGTCATCAAGTTGGTAGATGATCTTCCGAACAAGACGATTCCTTCGGAATTTATCCATTACCTTCCGGGTGGTCGGAAGGTAATGGTTCGAGTCGCGAATGGATCTCCCGTGATGTTGCGACACGGCGGGGGGCCATTCCTCGTCGGACCGGTCGCAGAGCGTGCTAGAAGGAGTCTGCTCTTGAAAATCCTGGAGCCGGCTCGCAAAGCTCTGGCTCAGCTATACAGACCTGAAGTTCCCGAGGGGGCAAGACACCTACTTTTTCTCCGTTGGAAAGTCCCGGAGGACATCGGTGCCATCGGAGAGGTCGAATCCGTTCGTGCTCCTGTCCATGAGCAAGTGAAGCAACTCTTCCAGACGTTTTTCCCGAAATTTGCGATCGTCATTGCCCACACGCACCAAGATCCCAAAGATGCTCCAAAGGCGGAGTGGGACTAGCCTGACAAGGACGGAGAAGAAGACCCTCTACGAGAGACCTCGATGACCGGCGATGCCCTCGTGCCTTCAAATCCGGTTTTACGGCCAAGTGGACGGTCGGGAGCACGAGGGCGTATAGCAATTCCACCTGACGATGCATACGGTTCGGAAGCTCGAACTTACATGATCAGGCTTCTGACTTCGAGACAATGAGTGGCAAAGCTAATCCCGCGAAAGCCTCGGGTCTGAGCCTAGTTCCAGTAAGAGCTCAGACGGGGCATTTGCGGGACGACCGGAATAACCCCCATCAAAAATCCGAGGTAGCCGCACAACTACATCCGTCTTCCCTCCGAACACGCAGAGGTTCAACTAAGCTATTCTTCCCCTCATTTCGCATTTAGACCACGAGCGGTCACAGATGGGGTATGACCCTCGACGCGGCCAAGGGATCGTGCGGTCACCAGTGGATCGGTCTGCGGCTCCGGCGGGAAGTGGGTTGTCGCGCTGTTTTCACTCCGGCATCCGCACGGGAATGACCTTATTACCGTGCCTGCGGTAGATTTTGAAATCAGCATCGAGAGTAACTACCTCTGCTGCACGGTGAATCTCGGAAAGCCTAACAAGGCAAGCGTCGGCCAAGGACATAGGCCGGTTTCGGTATCGGCGCATCAGCGCTCGCAGGTCTGCCTGCTCCCGCTCGACGGCGATCGCGATCCGAATCACTCCTCTCTCCAGCAAAGTAAAGAGAGAATCTGTATCGCGCCCCTCGCGGCGCAACAGAAATGCCGCCTCGGTCAGGACCGGCTCACACGTTAGCAGCGGAGGTCGTAGTTCCTTCCATTGACTGACCGTCCATGCATGATACTCGACATCGGCTGCCAGAAAGCTGACCAGCGGTCCGGTATCCAGCAGTCCGACTCGCTCCGTCACTCGCCGAAACCATCCATGTACCTCGGGTTGTGCGCAAGATCACGCGGCAGTCCTTTGATCGAGCCGGCGAGATCCGCTGCCAGGTCGAAACTCGAAGCTGTGCGGCTGCGGGCGCGCGGGCGCAAAGCTGTTTCCAGGCTTTCGCGCACGATTACGGACTTTGCGACCCGCTTCGCTTTGGCCGCACGCTCCAGCTCGGCCAGAAGCTCGTCGGAGATCTTCAGCGAGATCGTCTGCATAGACCTTATGGTAATACCCACCGTTATGGGGCGCAATACCACCAGGCGTGTCCGGGGTACGGATCGGATCTAGCCCACCCTGGAACTGGCTTCCACAAGGACGTAAAGTCGGCTTGTCGTCCCACTTGACGGAGCAACCCAGAAGAAGAACCCCTTAATCGCCAATCCAAAGCCACCAACGCCTGGGAGAATCCCCGGAACCTGCTTACCGCCCCGTCCCCCCTCTCAATCTTTTTCACCACGTTCAACACTTTCCCCGGAAATCGGTATCTATATCAGTGCGTCCCCTCACGCTCGAAGAAAATCCTCAAGCGTAGAGCGCTGTCGTGCAACCGGACCGATCGGCCCCGTGCGCCAAGAGATCGACCTCTCACAAGTCAATCTCTCCTGGAGCGCACCGCCGGCGCGAGCCCGCGATGCATGCATGCAAAGCACCCTTGGCGGCTCTGTTCCGCCTCGGAACCGCTCGTTCTCGATGGATACTTCCGTGCGGGATAAGCAACCGTAAGTGTGGTGAATCATGATAGAAACCCTGGAGACCGGCATAACCTCGCCCAGACTCCCTACTCTTGCAGACATAGAACAGCGAACGGAAGAGCTGCTCGCCCAGGCAGCCCACCTTTCTCGGCAAGCAACGAGCGTCGCTGACCCCGCCTCGCCGCCAACGGCTGCCCAGCCCACCCCGGAACCACACCGCCCGCCAAAGGAACCCCAGCACACTCTACAGTCCGTATTCGACGAATACGCGCTCTATGGACTCGCCGGAGAAGCCGTGCGCACCCTGGCTCCGCACACCGAGGCCCAACCCGAGGCCACTCTGCTGCAGCTGCTCGCCGCCTTTGGCAACGTGATCGGCCCCAGCCCTCACTGCATGGTCGGCCCCACCCGCCACGCTCTGAACCTCTTCGTCGTGCTCGTCGGAGAATCCAGCAAAGCCCGCAAGGGAACCAGTTGGAACCAGATAGCCCGCCTCTTCGCCGAAGTGGATCCCGCCTGGACAGAAAACCGTGTGACCAGCGCCCGTCTCACCGCCCACGGTCTCACTGGCGTCATGGGCCACCACGCAGGCGACCCGCGTCTGCTCATACTCGCCGAGGAACTCGCCGCCGTGCTCCACACCATGGGCCGCAGCCGCTCCCCGCTATCCCCCCTGCTGCGCAGCGCCTGGGATGGCGCAACCCTGCCCCTGCTCGACCGTGACCGCCCTCCTGCCGGCGGAGGCCATCTTAGCCTCATCGGTCACATCACCCAGCGCGAGCTTGCCGAGTCCCTGCGCCACACCGAAACCCACAACGGCTTCGCCAACCGCTGCCTGTGGGCCTGCGTGCAGCGCAGCCAGTGCCTCCCCGATGGCGGCAACGTCAACGCCGAACAACTATCCGCCGTCGCGCGCCGTCTCCGGCTAGCCGTCGAGTGGGTACAAGGCCAGGGCGAACTCCGCTTTCGCCGCGACCGGCCCGCCGCCGAACTCTGGAATGACCACTACTCGATCTTGAGTCAGGCCCGTTCCGGGCTCCGCACCGCCGCCACCGGTCGTGCCGAAGCTCAAGTACTGCGCCTGAGCGCCCTCTACGCCGCTCTCGACCACAGCCCCATCATCCAGCTGTCCCACCTTCAGGCAGCCCTCGCCCTCTGGGACTACTGTTCCTATTCGGCCAACTCGCTCTTCGGTTCCTGTGCTGGAGATTCCGTCGCCGATCGCATCCTCGAGGCTCTTCAGGCAGCGGACAACGGCCTCACCCGCAAACAAATCCGCGATCTCTTCCACGGCCACCTCGGCAGCAGCTCCATCGACGAGGCGCTCGAAAAACTCTTCTCGCTCGGGGTAGCCACCTATCGATACGTTCCCGGCCGCGGTCCCTTCACCACACTCTGGTCTGCCACCGAGTACGAAGACCCACACCCGGCCGAAGAAGAGGCCGCCGAACCCGAAGAATTTCTCGAGGAGGAAACCTAGTGCGCATAGCGCGCACATTTGAGCCATTTCTCGAACCGGAAAGTCTCGGGGAGGAAACCTAGTGCGCATAGTGCGCACATTTAAGCCATTTCTCGAACAAACAATTTAGGGAATGAATCGACGCGATTTCGCTTCTAAAGGAATGGGCGCCGGGCGCGAGCTCGGATCTCAACCTAGTATAGTGCGTCACACAGATGGGTCTTTATCTCATCTGAAGATCCTGAGTCGACTCTTAGCCGGTAAGCCGTGCTTTTCAAGCTACATCGCGCCAAGTCCCGTTAGGGACGACCGATAGTAGCCCAGGATGGAGTGCGCAGCACGGAATCCTGGGTACCAATAGCAAAATGATCAAGCCCCGTAGGGGCGGCACACATTCTTGAGGGACGTCAGTCCCGATCGCAGCGGATACAGCAGCTGACGCACTACACTAGGATTCTCGGTGCGCAGCATATACTTCTGTCGAGATGCAGAACCAGGATTCACTAGAGGCTGACGTGCCGTCGACCGCACCAGGTGCACCGAATAACGGCCCGTCGCTTCTCATCCGAGGCCTGCGCAAATCGTTTGCGGATGTAGTGGCCGTGGATGGTCTCGACCTGGAAGTTACGCGGGGAGAATGTTTCGGGTTGTTGGGACCCAATGGGGCGGGGAAGACAACCACCATCGAAATCTGCGAGGGGTTAACCACTCCCGATCAAGGCACCGTCGAGCTGTTGGGACGGAATTGGGCCACGGGCGAAGACTATCTTCGCCAGCGGATCGGCATTCAGCTGCAGGAGACGCAATTTCCCGACAAGCTCACCGTAGACGAAACATTGCGCCTGTTCCGTAGCTTCTTTCGCCGCGGCATTCCCGTAGAGGAGTCGGTCCGGACCGCGCAACTGGAGGAGAAGCGCCACGCACGCGTGGGAACACTCTCCGGCGGCCAGAAGCAACGGCTGGCCATGGCCTGCGCACTGGTAGGCGATCCTGAGCTGCTG
>Ga0182024_10008407_pt1 | contig 21781 bp, 18 predicted proteins | sample P32metaG_FD_120480 | JGI IMG/M metagenome (GOLD analysis project Ga0182024, IMG submission 120480) | Permafrost microbial communities from Stordalen Mire, Sweden - P3-2 metaG (Illumina Assembly) | ecosystem: Environmental > Terrestrial > Soil > Wetlands > Permafrost | place: Sweden: Stordalen...
AGAACCCGGACAACCTCAAACACCGGTTCCACCGGTGGGCGAAAAAAATGGGTAGCGCGTAGATTTCCCTGGAGGTTTTCGTCGCCTGGCCTTATAATAATCGGCGATGACGCACGTGACGCCGCGCGAACAGTGGAACCGCCTGCAGGAGCAGATCCAGAAGGGCATCCTGGAGGGCTACCCCAACCCGGACCGGAACGGATGCCCACACGGCAATGTACTTGTGGAGCTCGCGCTGCGGGCTGCAAGGTTCGACGACAGCATCGAGGAAGATCCCCAGTGGCAGCACGTGACCCATTGCTCGCCGTGCTACGGCCGGTACCTTGAGGAGTTCCAGCTTGTGCAGATGAGAAGGCCAGTCGCAGCGTCGGAATAAATCGCCTCAAGTTTTTTCGCCCTCGCGTCCCAAATTGCCTTTGGCAGTCCCTTAGTACTTAGAGGGCTTGTTCGTCGTGGCCGAATCGAACAGAACGATAGCCGCCGTTTTGCGCCAGACCGACGCGATGGGCTCGGAGGTGTTCGAGGTCGGACTTTTTAAGCCTGATGCGTCAGCAGGCGAGGCGATCATGTTGCCCCGCATCTGGGATCGTGATGCTCTCCTGCGATCGGTTCCCTGGCTACGGTACCAAAACCGCGATGGTCGAAACATATATGTCCGCCCCAGCGGAGAGCACAACCTGAGCCTCGTGGATGATTTGACGCGCGGCGGTATCGCAGACATGAAGCGTTCGGGCTTCAGCCCATCATTGGTCGTCGAAACGTCACCCGGCAACTTTCAGGCGTGGGTGAAGCATCCACGCAAACTCGATTGCGAACTCGGAACTGTCGTCGCCCGCGCGCTTGCAGAGAGGTTTGGAGGCGACACCGGCGCCGCCGACTGGCGACATTATGGCCGGCTGGCCGGCTTTGCGAACCGGAAAGCTAAGTATCGAAATTCCGCGACGGGTCTGCATCCGTTCGTGAAGGTTGGCGAGGCCAACGGCTCGGTCTATCCCGCTGCGGAAGAGTTTCTTGGCCGTATTTGCCAGGGGCTCGAAGAACGACGGCAGAAGGATCAAGAGCGTCGAATGGCGCCTGTCTCCGCTTGCGCACAAGTCCCGCCATGGGGCCTGAAATCGATTGAAAGCTTCCGCAGCGACCCCAAGTACGGCGGCGACGGCAAACGCGCCGACCTGGCATATGCCGTCTACGCTCTCTCGCGGGCTGAGGCGGAGATTGACGTTGAAGCCGCGATACGCTCGCGCGACCTCAGCCACAAAGGGAACGAGCGAAGACAACAGGACTACGTCGAACGAACCATCAAGAAAGCGCTGGCGACTAAGGAACGATGTCCCGGCCGTTAAATAAGGAGCACTATATGGCAAAAAGCACAACCGCTGTGGAGAACGCCGTTCTGGCGCCGGTCGCGGCCGCGCCCGGACACGGCATCGTCGAGCATCCAGGTAATTCCATTCACTTGACGTTGCAAGGTAAGGGAGGCGTCGGCAAATCGTTGATCGCCAGCATTCTCGCGCAGTACTTCGCCGACCGCCGCCGGGAGATTATTTGCGTCGATACGGACCCGGTAAACAGGACACTCTTTCAATACAAAGCGCTGAATGTTAGCCGTCTCGAACTGCTCCGCGATGGCCGCCTCGATCCCCGAGTTTTTGACGATCTGATGGACCGGCTCATCACCGAGGATGCCACGTTTGTCGTGGATAACGGAGCTTCGACATTCATACCTCTGTGGAACTATATTTTGCGGAACAAGGCGCTCGACAGTCTTGCGAGGAAGGGCAGGAAGGTCTATGTGCATACGGTAGTCACCGGAGGCCAATCCCTTCTCGACACGCTACACGGGTTCAAGAGTCTCGCCGAAACCACGTCGGAACGAAACATCATCGTCTGGTTGAACGAGTACTTCGGAATCATCGAACGGGACGGAAAGCGCTTCGGGGAGATGAATGCTTTCCTGGAGAATGAGGCCAAAGTGCTCGGCTCAGTTTGTCTGATCAGGCAGGACCCGGACACATTCGGACGCGATCTGGAAGACGTGATCTCGTGCAAGCTCACCTTGGAAGAGGCCATCAAAGACGGGCCGTTCTCCATCATGATGAAACAACGCCTGCAGATGATACAGCGCGAATGGTTCGAGCAGCTCGACCGTCTGGAATTAGTCTGAGGCGACAGGAACCTCCATGCTCGAAATCAGTCGATTGATCGCCGAAGTGAGGGAGCGAAACGGCATTCGCATCTTGCCGGGTGACGCGGGATTTGTTTTGGTGACGCTCAACCAATTGGTACTCGAAGACCTGGCGCGGCAGCTCGCCGAAGGCGTGCGTTCGGGAATAGTGGATTTCAACGAGGTAGTTCAGAAAACGGAAACGCGGGCGGGCAACACCTTGGCACAATATGTGAAAAGCGCAGCAGCCGAGATTCGGGGAGAATTGCAGCGCGACATCGATAACGCACGCATGAAGGCCACGGAGATTGTCTCTGAGGTTCATCACGCGCACCGGAACATCGTACTCGTCCGCTGGGGCGCGGCGGGAATAATCGCTGGTTTAGTCCTCTTTACATTCGGACTATGGATCGGAGCGCATTATCTTCGTTGAGCGCAAACCGGGCCTACGCCTCCGCAACGCGTTTGTGCTGGTTGCCGTTGCTGCGAACAGACTCCACCGAACTACCGAATTTCACAGATTTGACCGGGGAGGCGCGTGTTAAGGGGAACAGAACTTGAGTACAGGACTGCCACTTCAACAACTAGCGCGTTTTGCGGCCAAGTGCAGCAAACTCCAGGAAGCCCGTTTCCTGGGCGCTAGACGCGCGCGGCACAAGTTCGGGATGCCGACAAACGACAAACGAGCCACTGAATCCGTGAGCCCGAAGGATAGGGCGTGAAACATGGCCCACTTCTGCGACAGGTTTTGCGTTAAGGCCAAGACTCGCCCAAGTGCAAGGATTCGTCCGTTTAGCCGGTATCGAGAACCTGAAAAAAAGTACAGAGTGAAAACGCGCGGCCGCCGAGCGAAGTATCCCGAGCCGGAATGGGCCGAGGGCGCTTTCATCGGACCGCCTCTGCTACGCAATCCCCCGCCTCGGGTGGGTTTCCGTACACAACTGGAATCTGGTGTACAATAGCACGGAAGTTGGCACCAATCGCGCTAAGAAAGAGAGAGCTGGTATGAAGAAGGATACACGAGCATGGGTTTTTGTCGCGTTGGCTACCCTCTTAGCGCTTACGGGCTGCGGTAAGGCGCTGACCCCGAATCGGGCTCGTGGACTGGTTGACGACTACCTCGTGAAGCAGCAGGTGATGATTCCGGTCGGCGATCTGACTTCTCGAATCGGCCCGCAATACCCGGAGAAGGTGTCTGTCCCCGGGATAAGGCGGTTGATTGAGACAGGGTACGTTGAAGAAAAAGCTATCAAGGTTTCATATCCAGATTTGTCGGGTTCTTACCAAGGAGTCTGGCCAGACGCCTACATGGGGAACCAGCCAGACCAAATCAGCGCGCAAATCAGTGTAAACGCGCAGAGCAGGCCGCCTTTCGTCATTTTGCAATACTCTATTCATAACTTCTCGTTCAACTCAAATAAAACCGGGTCGTGCAGAGGTATCGAGGGCGACGATTTCTGGATGGATTGTACCGGGGACTGGGGAACCCGCCCGGTGAGGATTCATGTCCTGCTCAATCGGGACAATCCGGACGTGCTAACGGGTGAATACACCATTGAATCGGCTTTCGTTAAACAGGGGCCCATGAATCTCCATGGTTCTTCTGCGCACAGAAACATTGAGCAGGAAAAATATTCATATACGTGGACCGGGAAAGTCCCCTCCGGCGCGATCATGAATGGTGCGATCAAGTTGGACCACGTTTCAATGGACAGTTGTGAAAACCTCTTGCTAAATGGGGAAACTGCCGCGTCTTGCAGATTGAAGTGGCACTCCGGCCTCGATACTTTCCGCAAAGGGGTGTTTGGCCGAGACCAACTCGCGGGTGAGATTTCGGCCAGTTTTGGGAAACAGCCAGACGGAAACTGGATCGTAACGACGGCGCAACTTCCATCGGCACCGTATTCTGTTATGAATTAGCTCGGCTACGAGTTGCTGGCAAACGACAGACGCGATCTTCGTCCGTCCCGTTTCCTCCAGCCGCGCAACAGAAGTTGGTCCAGCGACGTCCTACCCCCAACAAACTTGGCTCCGCCCTGTGTGAATTTTGGCGTTCTGGATGCATAGGGACCGATTGACCGGCTACTGGAACTGGTCCATGTCCGGGCGTTAATGAAATCGCGAACCGCTATCCAGAGTCCCAAGGAACGCGAAATCCCCATATGGAAGTCACATGCCTGGTTTGTTGGCAAACCGTGGATTGAGAGTGGACGGCCTGACCTCGAGGTCACAGGTGAGCATCGGGCGTTTCTCGCTCATGTGGCCATCACGGAGGCAAACTCGGGCCGACTAATCGGGTGTTGTTACATGCCTCCGGAAGACTCTGCGCTGTCTGCCAAGACATAGATCTCTGCAGCCAGCTTTTTGTTGAGCCTCACCGAGGCCTCGCCCGAACCGATGCGCAAGAACAAGGATGCATTACGAACGCCCGGATTGATGATGATTTTCACGCCCGGTCTCAGGCCGAGCCGCGCTAACTCGCGCAATAACGCCGGATCGCGATCTGAGACGCTGCTCACGACTGCGGGGATTCCGCATGCCCATTTGGATAGCGACGTCTCCCGACGCTTCTTAATGGCACCGCCTTTCTCTGGTATCGGATGTCCGTGAGGATCGGTTTCTGGATTGCCCAGTTTGGCCGCGATACGATCCTCCAGCTTTTCCGAAATGAAATGCTCCAGGCGCTCGGCCTCTTCGTGAACCTCTTCCCACGAGTAATCAAGCACATCGTGAAGGAACCTCTCGATCAGGCGATGGTGCCGCACGATCTCCAGTGCCCGCTTCCTGCCGGAAGGCGAAAGGCGAACTCCATGGTGCCGCTTATAAAGCACGAATGAGGGTCGCGCGACGGACAACTTTTGCAGCATGCCGCTGACGGACGCCGCGCGAACTCCAAGCCTCTGGGCCAAGGCGTTGCTCGACACCGGATTGTCTTCGGCGCCGCTGAGTTCCAGGATGGCTTTCAGATAGTCGTCTGTGGACTCGCTGTTGTTGAGACCGGTTCGTCCCGGCCGGGCCATTTTGCTCTCCACGCTAAGAGTAGCTTAACGGTTCCCAAAGCGGTGCGCTATATTTAGGCATGCCTAAATTTGCCTTTGCGGCTCTTGTGGCGGCTTTTATAATTCCCCGAATGCTTCCTGCACAGGGAGAAACCACCAGCGCCATATCGGGGCTCGTGACCGACGAGACCGGGTCCGGGATACCCGGCGCGGATATTACCGCTGTAAGCGAGGAAAACGGCCAGAAGCGGAGCCTGAAGGCTGACCAGGCAGGGCGATTCGCCTTCCCGCAGTTGAAGCCGGGAAGCTATTCGGTGGAGGCGTCCGCACCGCAGTTCCGGCCGCAGCGAAAAGGCGCTGTTGCAGCCGGTCTGGGCCAAACCCAGACCGTGAACTTCACCCTCAGCGTCGCGTCGATACGCGGCGACATCACGGTGAACGCCGAAGCGCCGCTCCTGAACACGCAGAATCCGAATACCTCGACGACGCTGAACGCGAGAGCGATGGAAGACCTTCCCAACCCTGGCGGCGACCTGACTTATCCCCTGCAGTTCGCCGCCGGCGCGCTGATTAATACGGCCGGCAGCAGCAACGATTTCGTCGGCGGATCGAACGGTTACGGCAATGTCGAGTTCAACGGGCTGCCGGCACTCGCGAACGGATACATTGTCGACGGACTCGAAACCAACGATCCTCTTACCAACCTGAACAGCGGCCTTTCCACCAATCTGGTCCTGGGCCTGAACTCCATTGCGGAGGTGACGGTCAACACGCTCTCATACGCGGTAGATCAGGGACGCTACGGCGCTTCTCAGGTTAACTACGTCACGAAATCGGGAACCAACCAGTTCCACGGAAATCTCTATGAGCTGTGGAATGGGGGGCGTTTCAATGCTGCCGACTTCTTTACCAACTCGACGCCCGGGAATCAAAAGCCGCGCTCGACCGTAAATCATTTTGGAGGCAGCGTCGGGGGGCCGATCCGGCGTAACAAGCTGTTTTTCTTTTTCGACTCGGAGTGGGTGCGGATCGCATTACCCATCGTGTCTGCCGTTACGGTCCCGACGCCGCAGTTGGAAAGCTACATATTGCAGCAACTCCCGGTTGGGGGCAAGGACGTTGTTACCGGCGCCACCTACCCGGCGCAACCTCAGCTGATACCGTTCTACCGCCAGTTGTTCTCGCTATACAGTTCGGCAGGCGGAGCTCCCGTTCCCGTGCTGGGATGCCCTTTCACCAGCAGCGGCTCATCGGCGGGGGGCAGTCCCCCAAACGGGGACGGTTGTGCCGTGAGGCGTTCGGTGTCGCAGTCGAGCGCCGACCACGAGCAGGTGCAGACGGTGCGAGTAGATTACAACGCCGGAACCAACGACATCCTGTGGGTTCGCATGCAGGCGGATACCGGGCTTCAAGCTGCTTACACCGATCCGATTAATCCTTTGTTTGACGCCGTCTCGTCGCAGCCGCTCTATTCCTTCGCCTTGGGCTACACACACGTCTTTTCGTCGCATCTAGTGAATTACTTCAATCCGGCGTTCTCGTGGTACGAAAGCTTGTTCGGCCCAACGAACCTGCGGCAGACGCTGGCGGCGTTCCCGATCGTGCTGGAGGGTTCCGGCGGGAGCGCACCGTTCACGACGCTCGGCGGACAGGACAACGCATGGATTCAAGGCAGACGCGCCTCGCGCTTTTTCATCAACGACAATCTCGCATGGACTACGGGCGCGCATGACCTTCGGTTCGGCACCAATACCCGCATTCTCCGGCTCAACGACTATGACTTCGCCGAGGGGACAACGCCGATGGTTACCTATACCGATCTGCCGCAGTTCATCTACGGAGTCGCGTCGACCGCGACGACTACGTTTCCCGCTGCGTATTCTCAGCCGTTCAACTTCCTCAACGTCGATTTGTATGCGCAGGATACCTGGAAGCTCACGGGCAAACTGACCTGGACTTTCGGCGTGCGTGCCACCCACAATTCCAACCCGCTGAATCCTCATATGGCACTGGCGCAGCTGCCGGGCTCGTTCGACAGCTTTTCGCACAATCCCGATCAGCCGCTCGATACACTGATTCAAACGCATGCGGGCAATCTTTTCCATGCCACGCCCGAAGCGCTCTGGCAGCCGCGCACCGCCATCGCGTGGGAGGTTAGCCGCGGGACTGTGCTGCGTGCCGGATTCGGTCTCTTCTCCGATCTGCTGCCCGGCAGCATTGCCGATCTGATTGCCGTCAACCCGCCCTACGTGAATACATTTCGCGGCGGCCTCTTGGGAACGGTGGGCGGTATCGGGATAGCTCCCGGAGTGGCGGGTAGCGCGGTGGACGCGACCGTTGCAGCGCACCAGAGTTTCCTGAACGGATTCGCCGCCGGGGAGGTATCCTGCGGGAGTTTGTCTTCGCAGGCTGCCAATACGGGCGCTTGCCTGCCGCCTGTTTCGATCACCGCCGTACCCAGCGGGAAACTCCATGCGCCGTACTTTATGCAGTGGAGCCTGGCGATCGAGCATCAGTTTGGCGCCAGCGCCGATTTCAAAGCGCAGTATGTTGGGACGCGCGCGGTGGATCAGCCCTATACGACACAGGTCGACGGATACCAGACGGTGTGTTCAGGATGCTTTGCGCCGTTTGCCTACGGCTCGCCGCCGGATTCGCGTTTCGGCGCTGTCACGCAGCTCAGTACGGGCGCCAACAGCAATTACAACGGTCTTCAGTTAACCGTCGAGAAGCGCCTTGGTCACGGGCTGCAGTTCCAGATCAACTACACGTGGAGCCATTGCATGGACACGGTTTCGAATGGAGGCTTTCTGCAGTTTTCCTCGGCCGGCATTCTGTCGCCGATTCCCGGCGATCTTGAGCGCGACCGAGGGCCATGCGATTACGATATTCGCCACAATCTCACCGGCAACTATGTCTATCAGCTCCCGTGGAAAGTGAAAAACAGGGTTCTGGCGCGTGCGATCAATGGCTGGCAGGCTTCCGGAACCGCCTTCTTTCACAGCGGAGTGCCCTTTTCCGTTCTGAGCGCGCCCTACACGGCGAACGGCAATGGGATTGTGAACGGGAGCGGCCCGCAATTCGCCAGTGTGGTTCCTGGAGTGCCGCTTTACGCGCATAGTTCCATTCCCGGTGTGACGCAGCCCGGAACCATTCAGTGGCTCAATCCTGACGCTTTCATATCTTCGATCAACCCCAGTACTGGCGCGTGCGTGGGAGGCGACAGCCCGCAAACCTGCCAGTTCGGCAATCTGGGGCGGAACGCTCTCCGGGGTCCGGACTTCTGGTGGAGCGATCTCTATCTGACTAAGTGGTTCCCAATCAGAGAGCACGTGAAGCTCCGCGTCGATGCGCAGTTCTTTAACGTCTTCAACCACCCGAACTTCAGCCTGCCTTCAATGGTAGTTGCGGGGATACCAGGGAATCGGTCTACCCAGACCGGCTTTGGCGCGCTGACCAGTTCAACATCGCCGCCCACGGGATTGCTCGGAGTGGGCCTGGGGGGTGATAATTCGCCGAGGATGATTGCGTTTCAAGCGCGTTTAGAGTTTTGACCGTCCTTCAGCGATAAACGAGATTTCGCGCGCCAGACGACCCTAGCGTTTTGCGACACAGGCTATGTTGGAAGGTCTCTCTAGCGCCTTCGCGGGATCGAGATCAGGAGGCCACCGCTTAACCCGATCGAGCGCTCATGCCCTCGCGAAAAGCTGTAATCGTAGCCCGGTTCGAGGAACCAACCAAAGCGATGCCTCGAGGAGGGCCAGAACATAAAGTCCAGCACCACTTCGCCGCCGAACGAGTTGGTTGTCACGCCATAAGCCCTCGTATGTATCCACTCCGGGCCAACGCCGAACATAAACTCCACTCTTTCTGAGAGGGTCCAGGGCTTCTTGAAGAGAAGGTCCGTATCCCATTCTGTCGAGTGACGGCGGAAGAGCGGCGTAGTGCCTGCTTCAATCTCTAGCCACTTCTCTATCGGCGTAAACTCAACGGCGAAGTCTCCGCCGAAGCTTGACCCACCACCTTTGAGATCCCGCCCGGCCGCTCCGCCAAGCTCAACGATGGCCGCAGGCTCAGGCTCTTTATCGACCGACTGCGCGGAGACGTTTCTCGGGCAAAAAAACAGCGATGTTAGTAGCAGAGATTTTATTGCGTTCATTCCCGTTCCTCCAGCATAAGGTCTATAGTCGCTATAGGGTCAAGCGATGAATGGGAAAAACCAGATTGGCATTGGAGATTTGGCGAAGGGGACCGGAACCAAGGTTGTGACGGTCCGGTATTACGAGCAAATCGGGCTGTTGCCGGTGCCATCCCGAACGGCAGGGAACTACCGGACCTATAGCAACGAGCATTTGCGCCGCTTGCGGTTCATTCGACGCTGTCGAGATTTGGGTTTTACGCTCGATCAGATTCGCGATCTTCTGCGCCTGTCTTCTCGGAAAGAGGAGGACTGCGCAGAAGTAGACCACATCACGGCCCAACATCTAGTGGAGATCGAGCAGAAAATTTCCGACCTAAAACGTCTCGCCAAGGAACTGCGCCGATTAAACAACTGTTGTCAGGGCAAAGGAATTATCGCGGATTGCCGGATTATCGAGGCGTTGTCGCCGAACGCTGAAACGTCGCACAAAGGGTAGGGATAAACGTGTTTAGGTTCTGACGCCCTAAAGCCAACCTCCGCCAACCCAGCAGATCTGAACATCCCCGTCCGACTCGCCATTGTCGCTCACCGGAAATCAGTCTGCTAAAGTAGCGTGACAGAGGCGAACAAAAGGCGAATATGGGAAATCCGGCACTGCTAACACAAATCCAGAATTCTGTCGGCCTGCGCTTCGGAACCGATTTCAAGATCCGCGATAAGGATGCGCCGGAAGCTCTGTCAACAGGCATTGTCGATATCAATATTCCGCGCGGAACACTGACCGAAATCTGCGGCCCACCCTCCTCCGGGCGCACGAGCATCCTCTATGCCGCCCTCGCACGCGCGACCCGTAGCCCCGAATTCTGCGCCCTCATCGATGCCAGCAATAACTTCGATCCCCTCTCGGCCCGGAATGCAGGTGTCCAACTGCCTCATCTGCTTTGGGTCCGCAGTGGCGGCAACGCGGAAAAGGCGCTAAAGGCCACCGATCTCATCATCCAGGCGGGCGGATTCGGCGTGGTCGCACTCGATCTCGCTGGCGTCGCACCCCGCGATGCACGGCGCATATCACTTGCCTCCTGGTTTCGCCTGCGTCATGCTGTCGAAAAAACGCCGACAGCGCTCATCCTCATAGGCGAGGAACGGTATGCCGCTTCCTGTTCCACGCTTCAGATTGAAAGCCGCTCCACGGGTTTTCAGATGGTGGACGATTTACTTGGTGGTCTGGCCATTCATGCCGTCATCGGCCCGCGTAATCGCGCGAAATCCCATTTCGCACTCAAGCCTCTCTATCGGAAATGATCGATGTACGCCTGCCTTCATGCCGCCGGCAACCCGGCGCTCCTCGTTGAGTGCGCGCGTCATTTCTCGCCGCGCATTGAGGAAACCTCCTCCGATACGGTGCTGTTCGATGTTCGCGGCCTTGGGGCATTGATTGGCAACGCGCATGAAATCGCGCACGCCATTGAGAACCGTGCGGGATTTCCGGTCGATATCGCCGTGGCTGCCGACCCCGACGCGGCGATCCTTGCAGCGCGAGGCATCCGTGGTATTACCGTCATCGCGCCGGGCTGCGAGGCCGCCACCCTTGCGGGGCTTCCGTTAAACCTGCTTCCCGGCTCATCCGAAACCGCAGATTTACTCGATGCGTGGGGCATCCGCACTCTCGGCGAACTGGCCGCACTTCCGCCGCTCGGGGTCGCCGCCCGGCTCGGACCCGAAGGCACCTACCTGCAACATCTGGCGCATGGGCGCGCCGGACGCCAGCTCCGCCCCATCGAAGCCCCCTTGGTATTTGAGGAGGAGCTTGAACTTGATGATCCGGTTGAATTGCTGGAGCCGCTATCGTTTCTGCTGGCACGGTTGCTTAACGATCTTTGCGCGCGGTTGACTTCGCGGACACTCGCGACCGACGAAATCCGGCTCATCCTCACGCTCGAAAACGCGCCCGCGCATCGCTGCGTACTGCGCCTGCCGGTGCCAATCTCCGACCCAAAGACACTGCTCAAGCTTCTGCAACTGGAGTTAAGCGCGCGATCTCCGGGCGCACCAGTACTGAAGCTCCGCATTGAGCTAAATCCGGTCAAGCCGCGGATTCAGCAACACGGGCTTTTCATCGCCCGCTCACCCGAACCGGCCAAGCTCGAAATTACTCTGTCGCGACTTTGCAATTTGCTCGGAGCCGAAAATGTGGGCACGCCGGAACTGCTCGATACGCATCGTCCCGATAGTTTTCGCATGGCGCGTTTCTCCGCCGCGACCTACAAGAACGATGTTTCCCCCTGCCCGTTCGAGGTACTAACGCTCCGGCGATACCGTCCCCCGCAAATCGCCCAGGTGCGGATTTTGGACGAAGCGCCTGCGCATATCACGACCGCTATTCTCAAAAGCAAAGTCGTCGTCTGTGCGGGACCGTGGCGGTCCTCCGGCGATTGGTGGAAGCACGATCCGTGGGATCACTCCGAATGGGACATCGCTGTCACGGGCGGCGCACTTTACCGCATCAGTGAAGACTTGCGCCGGGGTTGCTGGTTCTTAGAGGGGAACTACGATTGACCCGCTACGTCGAACTCCACGCGCGCTCCGCCTTCAGCTTCCTGCAGGGCGGATCATTGCCCGAAGAATATGCCGAGACGGCAGCGAAACTCGGTATCGGGGCGATGGCTCTCCTCGATCGCGACGGCGTATACGGCTCGCCGCGTTTCTTCGCGAGCATGAAAAAGCATGGGCTCAAGGGTCACACGGGTGCCGAGGTCCGCTGCACCGATGGCGGCTATTACCCGCTGCTCGTGAAGAATCGCAAGGGTTATCAAAACCTTTGCCGCCTCATAACGAAGACCAAGCTACGTACTGCCAAACACCCGAAGCCAGGGCAGGAGGCGGCAGCGACGCCAGACGAGATCGCGGAGTTTGCCGAAGGACTAATGTGTTTTACGGGCGACGGCGACGGCCCCCTTGCCGTTGCGATCCGCAAGCAGGAAGGCCGCCAGTGTCTGGAAAGATTGCAGACCAGCTTTGGCAAGGGCAATGTTTATGCGGAGATTCAGCGCCATCGCGACCGTGATGAAGACGCGCGAAATCAGGCTGTCATCGCGCTCGCCCGAAGTATGCAGCTTCCCCTTGTGGCGACGAACGGCGTTTCCCACTTGCGACCAGCCGCGCGCGAAATTCTCGATGTATTCACGTGTCTGCATAACAAAGTCACGCTTGCCACCGCTGGACACTTGCTTACGAAAAACGCCGAGCGTCACCTGAAAGCAGGTGCCGAGATAGCGCGCCTGTTTACGCGCTACCCGGATGCCGTGGCCAATACTCTGGAAGTCTCAGCGCAGCTTAATTTCGAGCTGACCGATCTCGGATACGAATTTCCCCGCTATCCCGTGCCGCACGGACAATCGGAAATCGATTTCCTGCGTGATCGCACGCGGGAATCGGCGCGCATCCGCTACCAGAGTGGATATAAACGCGCTCGTCCGCAAATTGAAAAGGAACTGGATGTCATCGGCAAGCTTAAGCTTGCGGGCTATTTCCTCATTGTCTGGGACATCGTGAATTTTTGCAGGGATGAAGGAATTCTCGTTCAAGGGAGGGGAAGCGCCGCCAACAGCGCCGTTTGCTATTCGCTCGGCATCACGGCTGTTGACCCCATCGGCATGGAACTTCTCTTCGAGCGTTTCCTCTCCGAAGAACGCGGCGAATGGCCCGATATCGATCTTGATTTGCCGTCCGGCGAAAAACGCGAGCGGGTGATCCAACATGTCTACACGCGCTATGGAGAGCGCGGAGCGGCGATGACCGCCAACGTCATCACTTACCGCGGGCGTTCCGCAGCGCGGGAAGTTGGGAAGGTATTGGGCTTTCAAAGTTCCACGCTTGACAGCCTCGCAATGCTGGCAAATGCTGGAGAATGGCGCGATCCGAGCCACACCACCAGCCACAAGTTCAGCGAAGCTGGGCTTGCGCTCGACAATCCGCGCGTCCGCAAATATCTAGAGTTGGTCGAAGGAATTCAAGACATGCCGCGTCATCTGGGACAGCATAGTGGGGGCATGATCGTTTGTCAGGGAGCGCTCGATTCCGTCGTGCCGCTCGAACCCGCCTCCATGCCGGGCCGCGTCGTCGTTCAGTGGGACAAGGAAGATTGCGCCGACTTAGGCCTTATCAAGGTTGATCTGCTGGGCCTTGGCATGATGGCAGTCCTCGAAGATACGCTGGTGCACATTAGGAGCCACTACAAGCGTGAAGTGGACTTGGGCCAGTTACCGCCCGACGACCCTGAAACCTACCGCGCCTTGCAGCGCGCTGACACGATAGGCATGTTTCAAGTGGAATCACGGGCGCAGCAGGCAACCCTCCCTCGAATGATGCCGGTGCGGTTCTATGACCTCGTCGTGCAGGTGGCAATCATCAGGCCAGGCCCCATCGTCGGAAAAATGATGCACCCGTATCTGATGCGCAGGCAGGGGAAGATGCCGCCCGATTGCATTCACCCCTGTTTGGAGCCGGTCCTGAAAAGGACGCTCGGCGTGCCTTTATTTCAGGAGCAGCTATTGCGTATCGCGATGGTGGCGGCTAATTTCACGGGCGGCGAAGCCGAGGAACTGCGCCGCGCCATGGGCTTCAAACGCAGCAAAGACCGGATGAAGGCCATCGAAGGGCGCCTGCGCGACGGCATGGCGAAGAATGGCATTATCGGCGAGACGCAGAACACCATCGTCGATTCGATAACCGCCTTTGCTCTGTACGGATTTCCCGAATCGCACGCGGCTTCATTTGCCCTGCTTGCTTACGCAAGCGCCTATCTCAAAGTTCACTTTCTCGCCGCCTTCACCTGCGCGATGCTGAACAATCAGCCAATGGGTTTCTACGCGCCGGCCGTTCTTATCAAAGACGCCCAGCGCCACGGCTTGCGCGTGATGCCTATCGATATCACGCAGTCGGAGTGGGACTGCACGCTTGAAAACATGACCCTCCGGCTTGGCCTGCGTTATGTGAAAGGATTACGCGCTGAAAGCGGAGCATCCATCCTGCGCGAAAGACAGATCGTGGCCTTTGCCGATATCGATGATCTTGCCCGCCGCGTGCCCGACCTGCGCAAGGATGAGATGGCAAAGCTCGCCGCAACGGGCGCGCTCAATCCACTCCAGGCCGCGCACCGCAGGGATGCGCTATGGAAGTCGAGCCGTGCCGCGCGCGGTGCCGGGCCCTTGCTGGCGGAGGTGCCGGAAAATGACCCGCAAGCGCCGCTTCATCCGATGACAATTGATGAACGCTTGAACGCCGACTATGACGGCACGGGTGTCAATATCGGATGCCATCCGATGTTTCACCACCGCGCGGAGATGAATGCGCTCGGTGTGATCCCGGCGGCAAACCTTCCGGGCGTCCGCGCCGGGAAACAGGTGCGGATCGCGGGTAACGTAATCGTACGCCAGCGACCGGGAACCGCGAAAGGCATTGTGTTCCTCAGCATCGAAGATGAAACCGGCATCGCGAACGCCGTGGTGATGCCCGATATATTCGACGCGAACCGCATGGTCATCCTAAGTAGCCGGTGGCTAATGGTTGAAGGGCCAATTCAGAATGTTGATAATGTGATCCATGTGAGAGCGAAGCGGATCGTGCCACTCGAGTTTTCGGCAGCTTCCGTGCCATCGCATGATTTTCACTAGCAAAGACGCCAATCCTCTTGCAAAGTATGCCAAACGGGATGGGTTGCCTCAGGAGCCCTTATAGGTGGGGTCGGGCCGTCCTTTCGTCGGGCCAGACTGGGCGCTGCCACTTAGGCGCGCCTCGACAAGACCGTTGACTTGCGGGCGGACGCCTGAGGTCTCATAGGCCGACGTTCGGCCAGGCAGCTGATCGGTCAGCGTCACTAGGCGTTCTTCTACGACGACGTACCTCACGCTCGGTGGGATGGCCCGCGGGCTTGTGGCAGGCACCGAAACTCAACGCCACGACGAGCACCATCAGACGAAGGAGCGCCATCTTTAAGTCCGCCAGTCTGCTCGACGTTATGGTTTTGATCATTGCCATTCTTAAATTCGACTCTAAGGGTTTGTACTTTGAGCGGATGCGACCGCCCAGAGCTCCGGCTCCAGTTCCTCCTTGCGATTCGGGAAGAAGAGCGCGCAGGCCAGCGTCGTGACGGAGAAGATAGCCAGCACTAAGGTGACGGTGGCCATGGTGCCGGTTCGCTCGTAGAGAGTGGACACCACCGGGGCGGCGGCGGCGGAGCCCAGGAAGCCCACGAAGAAGCGCACCGAGTAAATCCGGGCGCGCAGCGCCGGGGAGATGTAACGCGCGGTCATCGTATCGTTGACGGTGACCTGGCCGAAGACCGAGGCGGCGACAGCAGCCGCCAGCGGCAGCACCAGCCAGCCTTGCGCGAAAGATAGCCCCAGCATGGCCGGTGCCAGCAGGATGCTGACCGGGACGAAAACCCGCTTCAGCGTGTTCCGGTCGATCATCCGGCCGATGTTGAATTGGGTCAGCGCGCCACACAGGGTCACAAGGAACGCGGTGAGGCCGACCAGAGGCAGCAGCGTGGCGTTTCCGGCCAACCTTTCCTGCAAAAGCTTTGGCAGCAGCAGCGTAAAGGCGTTGAACACCAGCCCTGAAGTCATCGCGATCAGCATCAGCACCACTACAGCCCGGCGTACCAGATGGCTGGGAATCGGCGGGAACGGGCGGCGGTTGGAATGATGCACATGGGCCGGGACGAGCGGAGTGCGCATCCACAGCAACCCGACAACGGCGCAGAACAGACCGGGAGCAATGAAGGCGGCGCGCCAGCTGACGGCATTGGCCAGGAAGGCAGTCACGACAGGGGCCAATGCAACCCCTAGGTTGCCGAACACGCCGTTCACGCCGATTGAACGGCCGGGTTTGTCGCCCGCGGCCTCCACCAGCATGGTCGTTCCGATAGGGTGGTAGATCGAGGCGAAACCTCCGGCACATGCCAGGGCGATGGCCAGCATCGTAGGGGAATCAGCGAAACCGGCGCCGATCAGACAGGCAGCAACGCCCAGGAAGAACGCGGTCATTAGAATCTTGTGACCGAAGCGATGCGCCAGCCAGCCTTGCGGCAGCGAGAGAAGGCCGTAGCAGACGAACATGCCGGTGGCGAGGGCCAGGATCGGGCCATAGGACGAGCCGAACGGGCCGCCGGGAACAGCCATCGCCAGCGCGGCGGTGGGCAATATCACCAAGCTGTAATGCGTGATCGTGTGCGCAGTGTTGATGAAAACGATCTGTCGAAGAACTGGGGTCATGTCGGGTATTCCTTGTGCTTCTGGAAATATTTGTCGGGACGCCGTTTCTGCATTGCGGAGAATGCTGACGGAGCGGCGAGGCTAGCTGTCCAGCCGTTCGTAAGTGTCAGCGCGGCCCGCGACCCAATATCCCGTTGCCCGCAGCCATTGCACCGGATGGCGACTGATGTTGATGATGTGGTCTCGCGCGGCGCGCGCGACCCTGGCCTCCGCCGCGATCCAGACGAAACCTTCGCCTGGTGGCGGTTTGATCGTCTTCAGCGCATCCACCAACGGTTGCGGACTGGTTGCCTCGCCAGGAGGGCGATGGACCCAGACCGCCTGGTGATCTGCTCGCGTATCGAACACCTGTTCCTCGGCCGGACCGGCGACCGCCACGAGCGTGATGGCGCGAACGCCCTCTGCCATTCCTTCGACACGACGGCCGATGGACGGCAGAGCGGTTTCGTCACCGATGAGAAGCCACCAATTGAAATCGTCCGCAATCATGAACGAACCTCGGGGGCCGCTGATCTCTACGACATCTCCGACCTGAGCCTGCTCTGCCCAGTGGATCGCCGGACCGGTAGAATGCATCGCAATGTCAATGGTCAGCTCCTTAGCTTCGGCATCGTAATATCTCGGGGTGAAATCACGAGCTTCAAGATCGCCCCCCTTACCAGGAACATACAGCTTGATATGGTCATCTGCGGATGGGGTAGAGAAATCCTCGAAGTCTTCGCCACCCAGGATCATTCGTAGCATCCTCGGCGTGACATGCCGCTTTTTCAGTACTTCGAGAGTCCTACGACGTGAATCATGCCTGACTCGGTGAGTTCGCTGTTCCATATTTCTTTCTCCGGTTGGGTCGATCTGCGACCATGGCGGCGGGGCTCATGACTGGACTTGAATAGCATTGAAACGAATGCCGTTCTCCCAGTCCGTCGGTCCTATCCAAACGATATAGCTTTACTCTTCGCGGGAGTTAGCGCTACAAAGACATTTAGTGTCGCTATCCCGCCAAAATGTGCTGATAGCCAAACCGCGAGCGGGCTTAAGACGAATGCGCTTTCTACCCCGTCCCTCGGTCCTAACCAAAACATAGGTCTTTGTATCGTTGGGGGAGGTAGCGATATGATGACAATTAATGTCGCCATCCCGCCAAAACGTGCTGATTCCGGACAAGGCGCAGGCGCCCGTCGTCGGCGCCAGCAGTCATTGGCCGTCCCGAACCGAGAAGGCGGAACACACACACTTCCGGCACCAGCTCATGTATTCGCAAAAGGGTGTCATACACGTCTCCACCCCTACGGGAGCCTGGATACTTCCCCCGACAAAATCGATCTGGATCAGCGGCGGCACACCGCACGCCCTGCTCGTCAAGCTGCCTGTCGAACTCATCATTTTGTGGATAGCTCGGGACGCCCCCGGAGCGCCCGATTGGACCGGCTGCAAGGTTGTAAGCGTCTCCCCACTCATCCGTGAACTGCTTAAGGTCTGTTCCGAGCAGCCATGGGACTACCCGCCCGCCTCCCGGTCTTCGCGTCTTGCGCAGGTTCTTCTCGAACAACTCGAAGTTCACGAGCAAGCGCCGTTGGAGTTGCCCGAGTTGACCGATCCCAGAGCTAAACGGGTCGCCGCCATGCTCAGAGCCGATCCGGCGGATCGTAGGTCACTCGCCGAGCTAGCGTCGGCGGCAGGTGCCAGTCACAGGACGGTCGAACGGCTTTTCGCTTCCGAAACTCGCATGTCTTTCGGCAGATGGCGTATACGGCAACGGATGATTACCGCGCTAGAAAAGTTGGCGAACGGGGATACTGTCGGCAATGTTGCTTACGCGGTAGGTTATGAGTCGCCGTCAAGCTTTGTAGCGGCCTTCAGGGACACGTTCGGAACGACGCCGACTTCTTACTTCGAGAATGTACGGAATCAGCGCACCAGCAAACCGGTGCAGCGGGGCGGGAGTTCGAATGGCAGCAAAAGCGACCGGGATAAAAAGGCAAACTAGAACCAGACAGGCCAGCGACCCGCTCTCACAGAATTCAGATCGGCCTAGGCGCGTCGACCTCAGAATTATTGGGACATCTAAATCAGCATTGAGTAGCCTCGCCGGTCCACGCGCTGGTTTACCGAGGTCGGATTCGGTCAGATCAACTTCTTGGGATCAGCCAATTCCGGTCGATAGTCGAACACTTGGTGCTCAGATTCACTCTCTCGTATATTGGCGAGCGGGTCGTGCGGCTTTTGCAAGTCCTTCCCCTTTTGCGAGACCTCGACGGCGCGTTCGGGGTGCGTTCCGATCGTCTGCCGCGGGATCTCCAGTGCTTTCGATAGCGTGACGTCCCGTCGCATCCGTGAAATGTACGCGGCGAGGCTCCGTTCGTTTAAGATCACACCGCTTGCCTCCAAGCATTCGCAAATAGCATTCAGCGAATGTCGCCTTGCAAGTGCCGTCTGAATCTCGGGCCACAGTTCGCGTAGCTGGGCCGCCGTGGTGGGCGGCTTTTTCTCGCCGAGGGCGGCGAGGCGGGCGCGAGCTTCGTCAAGTGACGGGCGTGATTGATTCGAGGGCATGACTTCGAGACCAGTCTACAACAGAAAACAACTGGATGAAGCAATTGACAACAGATACAACATGGTGCAGCAGTATTCAGCAATAGCCAGCAGAAGCGGGTCAGTAATCACGGTCCGGAAGCAGCAAACAGCTGGTAGTGGAACATAAAGGAAGCAGCGATACGCGCGCGGCGTTTCTTTGGGGTTTTGTGTTTGTTTTTAGTCGGTTAGATGCGGCTACATTTTCGCGCCGACGTATTCCGCGTGTGATACAGGCCAATTTGGGAGACAGCGAGCGTCCCGAAACGGCTCTGGCAGGCCCTTAGTACTTAGAGGCTAAATATGCACCCACGCGCGATCAGATTCTCCGAGAAGACGACGAAAGAAATTGACAGCGTTGCAAGGAAGCGCGGCTTCTCTTCATCGAGCGCATTCATTCGGCATGCCGTAGATCAGGAATTGTCCGTCCGCCAGGCGGCGCTGGTCGGCGCGGAAGAACGGCTAGCTGGCGACGTTGAGCAAGTGCGGCGTGAGGTATTTCGGCTGGGCCGCGCCCAGCAGGCGTTATTCGCCTACATCGACACACTCACAAAAACGCTTCTGACTTGCGTCCCGGAGCCGCCGGCCGAAGCGAAAGCCCAGGCCGTTGCGCGGGCAAGGGAGCGACATGAACGTCTCCTGAAGACAGTGGGGCGCGGCATGTTGGGAGAGTCAGGCGCCGCAATGCAGGACTTGGTAAATCATGCCCAGGGATGACGAAAAGGATTTTCGGCTCCGTCCGCGGAAGCCGCCCAGCCCGCAAGGGCGAAATGACGCAGGGGCTTGGTCGGTGGCTTTCAAGACCGTGATGCATTACATGCGCGCGAGCCGCGCCGGGAAACGCGCGACCGGTACCAGCCGTGGCAGTGCAGGGCAGGCGCCGATACCGAAAAGCCAGCGGTGCGCGGTCCGCGTCACGTATGCCGGGAACGCTGTCCGCGGCCAGTGGCGCGCCCATGGCCGTTATCTCGCGCGCGAGAGTGCGACCGGAGAACCCGGAGCGGCAGGTTTCGATCGCGCTGCAGAAGGTACTGACATCGGCGCACGGATCGAAGCCTGGCAGGCAGCGCGGGATCAGCGGCTTTGGAAAATCATCGTCTCACCGGAGTTCGGTGACCGAGTTGATCTAACCCGGCTGACGCGTGATCTTATGGAGCGGGTCGAGCGGGACCTTGGCAAACCCCTCGAATGGGCCGCCGTCGCCCACTACAACACCGAACATCCTCACGCGCACGTCGCGTTAAGAGGCGTGGGTTCTGATCGCCAGGCAATCCGTCTCGACCGCGAGTATGTAAAGCATGGAATTCGATCCATTGCAGAAGACCTGTGTACCCGGCAGCTCGGTCACCGGACCGAACTTGATGCCATCGAAGCTGAACGGCGCGAAATCCGGGAGAAGCGCTTCACCTCTCTGGATCGGGCGATTGCCCGCAGTGCCCAGCCGGTAGCGGACCCAGCTTCGTCCCTCGTGGTGACCGTGGCTCCGCCCGGAGCGATCGCGAGCGACGTGGCGTGTGCGCGCCGGCAGCATATCGGTGCGCGACTTTCCGTTCTCGAAGAGATGGGACTGGCGCATAGATCAGAGTCCTCGACATGGACTCTGCGTTCCGATTTCGAGACGGTACTGCGAGCGATGCAACGCGCAGGCGACCGACAGAAGATGCTCACGGCCCATGGCGTTCTCATGTCGGACGAACGGCTGCGCATCGAGATCATCGACTTCCGAAAGACGACCTCGGTCGAAGGGAGGGTGTTGGTCCACGGCGAAGACGAGCAGTCCGGCAGGAGTTACCTGATGCTGGAAGGAACTGACGGCCGCATCCATTTCATTCACTACACCCCTGAGATGGAGGCCGCGCGCGCGCGGGGCGAATTACGGGCGAACTCGTTTGCCCGGCTTCGCCGTGTATTAGTTGATAAGGAACCAACCATTCATGTCCAGGATCTCGGAGATTCGGAAGCGATCCTTGATAATCGCCGTCACCTCAAACAGAATGCTGAATCGATGGTGAAACAAGGAATCCTGCCGTTGGAGGATGGCTGGGGCGGCTGGCTCGGACGTTACCAGAAAGCTTTGCGCCAGGCGGCTATGCAATTGGAATATCCCGACCAGACGCAAGAGAGCAGGCGAAGGGGAAGGCATCGCCCATTCAGCCGGTAGGGGTCTGGCGAACGGCCCGAGCATTCACCGGGACTTCTTTGTCAGGGGTGGCCGTCCGCGTCTCGTCGGTGCGGTTTTCCTGGCCGCCACAATCCACGCGGGTGGCCGACCGCGCCGCTTGCCGTTTCCAAGCGCCAAGCGCTCAAGGCTCAGAATTGCTTCCTCGATCTGATCTCGCTGCTGTTGAAGTTCGACCAGCACTTTGAGGATGTCCATCGCACAATATTAGCCTGCCTGGCTAGTCGTTTCGTCCACATAACCGGCCCGGCGCGCCTTGCCCACTGTCGGAAGTGATCCGACCCCGAGAGGAAAATTCTCGTCTCCGCGTCCCGAAGTGCCTTTGGCAGGCCCTTAGTACTTAGAGGGCCTGATACAGGGTTGATTGCCCGAATCCAGTCCCAAGAGAGGCAACATGCGCAAAGCAAATGCTTTCGACGAGCAAACGCAACTATTACTCGACCATATCGGCGG
>Ga0182024_10008408_pt1 | contig 21777 bp, 27 predicted proteins | sample P32metaG_FD_120480 | JGI IMG/M metagenome (GOLD analysis project Ga0182024, IMG submission 120480) | Permafrost microbial communities from Stordalen Mire, Sweden - P3-2 metaG (Illumina Assembly) | ecosystem: Environmental > Terrestrial > Soil > Wetlands > Permafrost | place: Sweden: Stordalen...
ATGCTGACCCAATCGCCGGCAGTCGTCATTGCGAGCAATCCGAAACGAGCCGATGGTTGCAATTGGTTGCAATTGGAAGCCATTTTTTGTGGTCAAGAACGGACTTAAGCCGCTTGTTTCCAAAAAGATAACTTTGAGTGTCGCCAGCCCTGAAAAGGCTGCATCACCAACACGCGCTGCTCGTTTCAGCCGAGGAGGGCGCTTCCAAAATGCCAATATCGAAGGGCGGCGAGTTCGCTAATCGCTCGTTACGTCTCGCCTAGTTCCGAGAGCACTTCAGCGTAGAGCTCGGGTCCGAGCCAAAACCGGGCATCCTGGATCAATTCATCGAGGAGCGGCTTGGCGAGGTCGATCAGCCCCGCCTGCTCCGCGGCGGCCCCCTAAGAGACCAGTAACCCTTAGATCCGCGGCGGCGGCTGTTTTGCGTGCACGCCGTTCGTCCACGAGCAGCAAATCGGCGTGGCGCTCAAGCGCAAGCGCTTCGGCCTCGCCAGGATCTAGGTTTTCCCGAAGTTCTTGCACTCGCGTCTGGTCCTTCGCAGTCGCCACAACGAGCCACCGTTCCGAATCAAATTCTATCGAGGGAGGTAGATCGCGCTTAGAGTGTGTCAGCTCGTCGTAGACGGCAGATGGAATGAGTACCACGTGATAAAGCGACGGTAAAAGCGCGACGCGACCGATTCGTGCGAGGTTTAGGATCGGAGACGTACCGGAAAACTACGATCAATGCCGTTCCGTCGAGTAGAGCGTTCGAAGGTCCTCGCGGAATTCGTTTACGCCGTAATGGATCGGAATGTGGCGGTCCGCCAGCAGGGACTGAAAGCCGAGTTGGGTCAATTCTGCGAGACGGCTCGCCTGTGCGAGCGTTAGCGTTCCTGACGAAATAAAGCGACCGCGAGTTCCTGCTTCAACTCTTGCTCACTGATATGGGCCGCCGCCAGTACGTCGTCTGTAATCGTGACCGCTATATCTCTGTTAGCATTACACCGTTCCGCCCAAGACATCCGGCTCGCGCGAAATTGGGGAGGGTTCACGCCGCCTGGGTCCGTGTGGGCCGCCGAAGCTTCCACGTGTAATAGACGTGTAATTGTTCGGCGACACAGGGGTTTTTGGCGCTTTTCGCGTATTGCAGAATCAGCAACTTCCGTGTTCTCAACCCCCCGTTTGGCTTCGATCCCGACCCGCGCCTCCAGAATATCCAGCTTAGAATCAATAAGTTCGCATCCTGTGTAACGTGCTGTACACGGAATCGTGCAATGATGCGGACATGGCACTTTCCATCTACCGCCGCCACCGCAAGAAGTGCCCGCACGCCGCAGACCGCATCAGTAAAAAATGCCGGTGCCTCTGGTGGGCCACCGGAACGCTCGAAGGGCGTCCGTACCGCAAGAGCTTGAAGACCGCGAACTACGACCGCGCGGAACAGTTGAAGAACCATATCGAGGCGGGGAAGGCGCCCCAGCCAAAATCGAAATCACTTACCTTCGATGAGGCATCGAGCCGGTTCATTCGAAAACTGCAAGCCGAACTCCGTGCGGCCGATACCGTCCGAAAATATCGGCTTCTCTTTTCAGAGCTCTCAAGATTCGGTGCACTCATCACCGACTTCACGATCGACACGCTTTCCGACTTCCGCGACACCTGGCAGGAATCGCCAGCCACGCGAAATAAAAAACTGGACCGGATGAAAGCGTTCTTCCGCTATGCCCACGATGCCGGATGGATCACCGGCCAGAATCCGGCGAGGCTCCTGAAGTACGCCACCGTGCGAGAGCCAATGGTGAAGCCGTTTTCCCCGCAGGAGCAGGCGCTGCTGCTTTCAAAACCGCAGACCCGTTCGCTTCGCTGCTTTGTTCAGGTCCTCTACTATTCGGGCCTTCGCATATCCGACGCGTGCATGTTGAAGCCGGAGCACTTCGACGGCAACCGGATCAGGCGGGTAAACCAGAAGAACAACGAAGTCGTCTTCATTCCCATCCCCCCATCCCTCAAACAGGAATTTCGACCAGCTCCCCCTGAATGGCGGCTATTATTTCCTGCAAGGCCAATCAGAAAAACACTACACGCAAAGCGACGCATGGCGCACGATCCTCAATGATGCGTTCAAGGAGCCGATCCCCGATTTTCACGCACACCGCTTTCGGCATACGGCGGCGGTCAATTGGCTCGCATCAGGCCTCACGATGGAGGAAGTCGCCGCACTCTTGGGGAGCAGCATAAAAGTCGTCGAGAAGCATTACGCGAGTTTCTGCCCGTCGCGGCAGGAAGCTTTGGAGAAGAAACTTGAAAGCAGCTGGAAGACGAAGTTGGTAAGGGTGAAGTAAGCTCCCCCTCATTGCCTGGTCGGACACGTTGGGAAATGAGTGTACCACCTGAAGAAATTGGATGAAAAGAAAAAAGCCACCGGTGAGGGTGGCTTTGGCCGAACTGAAGGTGTCCCGCTGTCAGGAAACGGAAACCGTTCCCGATACCGCTCGGCGGCAGTATGTGCAATGGCAAATATACTCCGAGCTCTACAGGGCGGCCGGCTGCGAGCGCTTCGCGAAACGCGTTGGAATGTTCCTGTGCCTCGGCCAGGGACATTCCGTAAAGTTCGGAGGTGATCTTTGGCCATTCGGCTTCGTCGGCGCCGACGATGAGGTCGTAACCTTCGGGGCGATGGATTACTACACGTTTGCTTTCAGTGCTTTCCATTGAGGTTTCTCCTTGCGAGCTGTGGGTAGATTGGAAACGTCAGAAAGCAAAAACTTTCTGGCGCTTCGGGCTACCCGCGCGGTAAGAAAAAACTGTGGTGGAAAATGTCTTATTTTGGAGGTTCTGGCTACACATTACCAGATAACTAATTTGTTGTCAATAGCTTGCAGATAGCCGATTTTCCTTGCACAATCCCCTAATCCATACTTCAATCTGGCCGGCTGCCTGCTGCTGCCTGCCTCCGGAGACGCCAAGTCTTCCGTGCGGCGCCGAAGGGCAAAACGACACGCTCGTCATCCTTTCGTTTTACCCAACGGCCAAGAGGCATGATGATGCAACCTGGCGCTATACCGATCGCAAAGACAATCAAGTCCCGCTCCGACATTCGCCAATCTTCTCCTTCAAAAAAAGAAAGGCGGCCTAAGCCGCCTTCCCTTCTTCGATGAACCGGATGATGTCTCTTCCGAGAATCATCCTCTTTACGTTTTTTCCGCGTCCACCTGCCTTCGGATATTTCACCGCAGGCAAATGGCCGTTCACAATCAGCCTAAGCACCATATCCCGACTGACGTTCAGGATCGCGGCAGTCTCGTAAACCGTGTAGAACCGCTCTGGCTCTATCCACTTCATCTTTCGCTTCTCGCTTTCTACCACTTCCCTTTCGGGAAGTCCGAGAAGCCGGACGCCATACCTACCGTCAGACGGAGTTTAGAACGCCCGTCCCCCTTGCCCTTAAGGCAAGAGGTGGCTTATTATACCGATTTCAATTATTTGTTTTCAAGTACCGAAGCTTTACCATGGGAGGTACGTCAAAACGAATCGCATGGACGGTCATCCGGTGCCATATATGTCGCAATTCCAACGCCTTAGCAGTTCAGCGCCGATCCTTTCTCTACCGACGGGCATTGCATGGTTTCCTCGTCATCCTTACCATCTTCCTCACAAACAATTATCGGGCGCGCGCCGCCGCGCCGTCGAATCGGCGGTCGGTTCGATCGCCATAAGGGGTTACTAATGTAAGGATGGCTGTCATGCCGGACGGCGTACCACGGATCAGGGGAGAGAATCCTCCACCATGGGCTGTTGAGAAACACCTATACTACCGCTCCGTCTTATCGTCCCTGGATGGCTTTTATCACCTATCGATCGTCGTTTTCTTTATAGCACTCCTTTTCATATTCATCTTCCATTCCAGCCTCGTCCCCGTCATCATCGCCGCCGCCGCAGGCCTTGGCTATCTGCTCACCGGAACTCAATACAACCATACGCTTGAAACCATGGGTGACCTGCCTGCGGTCCCGACGACACTTCACGCCTATCCGACAGCATTCACCCTGCTCCTCGCGGACAATTCCACGACCGATACGGTTGTCCATTTTGAAATCCCGGCCGACCGCCAGGGCGTCATCGAACAACTGAACCGCGTCACCGAAAAAGAACTCCTTATCTTCGCCGCAGACAAGCGTACGCCTCCCGAGGCGGCAGCGATTGAAGACTATCTCCATCGCGCCCTCGTCCGGTTCCAGAACGAAAACCAGTTATCCGTCCTCCGCGTGCAGGTTACCGTGCATCTCCACATCAAGAAGCCCGAAGGTCCCGGCGCGCTCTATGTATAGGTCGCCCTACCATTTCCGTGAGGCACCCGCTCGCCACCGGGATTTGCCCACCACCGAATCGGTGATCGCAAGTTATTTCGGCGGCAACCAGGAAGACGCCGTCACCATTCCTTATCAGGTGAGAGAACAACACCTTTATGTCCCTGGAAAAACGCGTCACGGCAAGTCAACGCTTTTTCACGCGATGGCATACCAGGACTTCAAGAACGGCGCCGGCGTGTGCATTATCGACCCCAAAGGCGACTTGGTAAGCTCGCTCCTCAATTGGATTCCCGAAGAGCGCAAGGACGACTGTGTCTTCATCTCGCCCAAATCACCCGTCCCCATCAATTTTCTTGACTATAAGGATGACGATGAAAAGGAGACGTTGGTCGGTGAACTCAAATATGTCATCACGAAAGGCGGCGACGCGAGGGAAGCCCCCCTCATGGACGCCATCCTGACCGACCTGATTTATACGCTTCTCAACGCGAACGAGAATCCGAAGATGCCAGAGGGCGAACGCGCAACGTTCCTCGATATCTACCGCTTCCTTGAAGAACCCGATCGGCAGAACTTCATAAAGTCATTCGTCACCGATCGGCAACTCCTCAACCGTTGGGTCAATAATTTTCCTCATCCTAAGGAACGGGCACCGACCCTCACCCGCATGACGCCCTTTGTGCGCAACCCGTCCCTCAGGAAACTGTTCGATTGCCCTAATCCCGAGTTGAACATCGCGAATCTCATGGACAACCGGAAGATCCTCCTCATTGACCTTGGCGGCATTTCCGATTCGACGAGAATCCTTGGCACCCTCATCATCGCCAAAATCCGCCAGGCCGCATTCCGTCGCGCCACACTCCCCGTCAGGAAACGAATCCCCTTCTTCCTCTATGTCGATGAATTCGAGTTTTTCCAGACGTCGGATTTCGACCAGATACTTTCGTTTGCGGCGGGCTACGGTTTGCGCCTTACGCTCGCCAATCAATTTATTGCCCAACTCGACAACACCATTCGGCAATCCATCTTTGGCAATGTCGGTTCATTCATCATCTTCTGTGTATCAGCGGAGGACGCGCGGCTCTACAAACACCTCGTTCCTGACGAAGTGCATGTCTCAAACCTGCCAAGACATTTCGCCCTTTACCGCATTGCAGGGCAGCAGGCAATCGTAAAGCCCACCCTTCCGCCTCCACCTGAGCCGAAGCCTGAACAAATCATTCGTGCAGATTACATCAGGAAACGCACGTTGGAGACCTACGCCTGCAAGTCCGCTCCGATGGCGGATACTTCAGCTAATGCCAAGCCCGACCCCGAAGCGACCCCTGTGCCGCCGCCGAACGATGCGGGCGGCGCTGCAAGCACTCGCTACCCACTTCGTACTCAAGAGCCGCGAGGTCGCACGCATCGTACGCAAGAGGGAGCCGACCGAAAACGACGTCCGGACGATAAACCGGAGCCTTAAATTGCTTTATGACGCCGGCCTCGTTCACCGCATCAAGCTGCCCAATCTCGATGACGACGGCGCGCCCTACGTCTACGGGCTCTCCGATGCTGGCGTGCGCCACTGCGGCGAAGGCAAGACCTTCGACGACCACTCCGCGCGGACCCTCGACCACGAGCTCGACATCAGCCATTTCCACATCGCTCTCCAGGAGCTGTGTGAAGCAGAGGGCATCACGCTGCACTGGCGGCAAGCCGATCTGAAGCACGGCGTGAATCCCGACGCGTATTTCTCAATCACCCGCAACGGTAAGGTGAACCATTTTTTCCTTGAAGTCGAGCGGGCCAAGATCGGGAATTACCGGGACGGCGAACCCTCAATCATCCGCAAGTTCAAACATTATTATGAGTACTACAACACGCCAGAATGCGAGAAGGCGTGGGGGTTCAGGACCTTTCGCGTCGTCACTCTGCTTTCCACCGCGGAGAAACGCGACAACGTACTCCGCGCCATACGCGACGAATTGTTCCACCGGATGTTTTGGATCGGGGCGCAGCAAAACCCAACTGCGGATTTCCGCACCCCGAAGGGCGATTCGTTTTCTTTCCTCGACGTCTAGTTTTTCACCGCGCAATCCGCGCATGCTAACTGCGTATCCTGCGGAACTGGCGTGGCACGGAAATCCGCACTTCTGTGCCACCCTGGTAGTGCGACTGTGGGGGTAGGACAAAACTACCAACTACAAAACATGAATACAATCACCGATGAGCAGAGGAAAGCATTTTCCGAACTCATCAAGCAGCAGCAAAAACGTTTGGCCGATCGGTATGACGGCTACATGAAGTCTTTACGGACTGAATGGGAACCCAAGTTGCAGGGAAGGTCGAAGGTACAGCGTGTCATGGAGGAAATCCGGCATCTGCGAGGCAAGCTCTCGGAGCACGCAGACAACCTGCGTCACCTGGGATATCGAGTCATAGATGACGGGTTTATCTCTGTTGATTACGATGTGGCTGGCGATACTACTCGACAGCTTGAGGAATCCATTAAGGCCGCTGAAGTCGAGCGTGACCAGCAGGAATCACAGTTCCGCCGGGCATTTTTCGATGTTTGGTCAGCAGAGAATGTTGACGAAGCACGGGAAATTGTCGCTCGTGTGCTTAGCTAAGTAACACAAACCCTACCCACCACAGCGCAACGGATCATATGCGAGCCTCAGACCCAGTAGATGAATGGCGTGCACGAATCTAAACTAAGGCACGAGGTTCGGTCTGAGGCCGCACCAATCTTTTATATGACGACACTAGAAAAGGTAGAGCAATTGCGTCAGGAAGCCATCGCGCTCCTGCTTCAGGAGCGGCAAACAATAGACGAGAAGCTGAAGCAGTTGGGCCACAACGGCGAGCCCATCCTAAACAAGGGCCATAAGAAGAAAGCCTGCCGCCGCTGCGGGCAGGCCGGACACACGGTCCGGACTTGCCCCGCTCCTTCAGACAAGCCGGAATGACGGGGTAGTTATTTTTCCCAGACCAACTTCTGGCAGGTGGCGTTGCGCCGCGCGTTTGACGAAATCCGGGGACCGACCTACACTAGAATCGAAATCTCATCTCGATTGTATTAATCACCATGGATATCCAGGAGACCCACCACATGGAAGACTTTTCCTTTGATGTTCACATCTTCAAGGAAGGTGAAGCCTATGTTGCCTATGTGCCGGCGCTCGACGTTTCGAGTTGCGGCGCGACCGACGAAGAAGCGCGGCGGAACATCCGTGACGCCGTTCGCGGGTTTCTTGCTGCGAGCGCCGACATGGGAACCCTCGATGAGATCCTTCAGGAAGCTGGGTACGAACGGGACGGGGAGGCGTGGCGCGCACCGGAATTCGTGTCGATGGACCGGCTCACGATGAGCATCAAATAGCGGCATGGCTGCCATCCGGCCGGTTCACTTTCAGCGCCTCATCCGAGTGTTCGAACAGGACGGATTCCGTTTTGACCGGCAAGAGGGCGACCATCAAATTTACGTCAAAGCGGGCGTGCGCCGCCCCATCGTCATCCCCATGTACCGGGCCATCCCCGTATTCATCATCAAGAATCTCCTCCGCACTTCCGGCATGAGCCGTGAGCGGTACTTCGAACTGCTCAAAGAATCGTAAGATCCATGAAACCCGAATCCCTCTATTCCCACGCAGACTGGAAATATCATAAAAACCGGCTCGGCTACGACGACCTTATTGATGCCAAGGGTCGGCTGGTCGCGACTGTGAGCGTGATGGATATCGCCGGCTCCGAGATGCTACAGGAATCGTACCTTGAGGGAGGAGGGCCAAAGCAAATCTTTATCCACGAATCTGATGGTTGCTGGTCCATTTATCTCGCCGTGCCCTGGCTTACGCCGGCGAATGTGCGACTGGCCATTCAGAGCCTCGGAAAGCTTCTCGGGAGGACGTTTCTCTTCGATCCCTATAGGCTTCCCGCGAAACTTGAAGCCCGCTATCGCCAGCAAGACCGCGCAATGCGTCAGGCATCAAAGCGGGCGACTCCCCTTGACGCCATCCTTCCCGTTTCTGCGAGAACCGCAGCTAAAGGGAAGCAGCGGAGGGCTCCAACCGACAAACGACTCGCCGCGCTCCTGTCGCACAAACTTAAGGCTTAGCGAATCGAGTTATGAAGACATACAATTTCAAAGTCGTCGCGGAGCCCGATGAGGATTTCGATGGGAATGCGTCTGGTTGGCACGCCTTCTGCCCGGCTCTCGAACCGCAAGGAGCGTCAACCTGGGGTGCCACGGAGGCAGAAGCGCTGAAAAACATCGATGAGCTCGTCCGCACGGTAGTGGAGAGTATGGTTGAGCACCGCGAACACATCCGAGAGGAACCCCCCGATCAGGTAGAGGTCACCGTCGAACCTTGGGTCGCGGTCACCATTTAGTGGTCCGCCCAGCAATCCCCTCCCCATGCCCGCCAAAAACGGATTTCAACTGAACGACGGCGACCTTGAACTCCTGAATTTTGTTTTCCAGTTGCGCATTGCGCACATCGGGCACCTCGCTACCCTCTCCGGGCGTTCCGAAATAGCGCTCTGGCGGCGTCTCCGTAAACTTCGCGAGCGGCGCTATCTCGCCTCTGTCGGCCGCTTCATGCAGAAGCACGCCTATGGCATCGGATCGGAAGCGAAGGCGGTATTAATAGAGCACGGGTATGCCGAGCAGGACCTTAGGGAGAAGCGGCTCCGCCACAACGAGCTCACCGAGATCGGCATCCGGCATTCGTTGTTTGTGGCGGATATCCATACTCGTCTCCTCATGCTGACCCGCACGGGACCCCTCCGGATCGCAGTATGGCGGGAAGGGCAGGCGCTGTACGATTCCGTTCCCGTCCGCAAAGGCGAGACGGGAGTCCCTGTTAGGCCCGACGCATATTTTGTCCTGCAACACACGGCGCAACCGGAAGGGAAAGATAGATTCCATTTTTTCTTGGAAGCTGACCGATCGACGATGAACCACGCCCGGATGGCGGCAAAGATCTCCGCGTACCTTGCCTACTACGAACAGGGGCGCCACGCGCGGAAATACCCCGGCATGCCGACGTTCCTCGTTGCAACCGTGACGCAGACGCGATCGCGCGCGGATGAGCTCCGCAAGGATCTCCATCCCCTGATCCCCCACGCCGCATGGCGCGACGCCTACCTTTTTATTTCGTTCGACGACATCACTCTCGCGTCGCTCCTGCCGAAATCCGCCGCTGCATTAACAGCGTAGCCCAGTCCCCTATTCTTTAGGAAACCAGCCATGCTCAAGCAGAAACCGGCCAGCCTTGTTTCCCTCGGGGTTCGAACGGCGGATTCTCCTCGTCCGCCGACACAAAGTGATGCTAGATCGGCATCTTGCTGCGCTCAACCAGGTGATGGGATAGGAGCTAGAGGGCTCGGAAACTGCCCCTTTATAAACAGAATTCATGGAAAATAGCGGTTTTCGATTAACGAAACTTATAGCAAGCTGCGGTGGGAGAAAGCAGCAATCCTCGACGTTCCATTAAGTAAAATAGAAGCAAGTGTCAGCGGAGCGGAAGACGCAAAGGTAGATAGGTGGTTAAATGCGAATATCCTTGAGACGCTGTGGGCTACTTGGAACATCTCTGCTTGTTCCATCATTGCACGCCACTCTCGTAATGTTTCAGTGGACGCCGACTCGGATCTTGTTCGCCGCGGATAGTTTGGAAGCCAAACTTTTGAATGGGCATATTTCCTTTGTATCCATGTGTAAGCTTCAGCAGCAGGGGGACGCTTTCGTTGCCTTTGTCGGGCTCACTGGACATGAAGCAGAGAAAATCGATCTCTATTCCATAGCAGCGCAGGCGGCCAGAACTGGAATCAGCCTCGAACAAAAGCTGGATGTGTTTACGCGGCTCGCTCACGAGCCTGTCCGAAAAATGTGGAAAACGGCAATGACCAGCGAACCGCTGATCGCTAGTATCACTTTTGGAACCACGATGGTCATGGTCTCCACCAGAGACCACGCAATTGCCGTTCAAGACTATTTTGCCAGTGCTGATGGCAGTATCACTGAAAAGCCGAGCGTCATTCGTGGAATTGGCCAGAAACGCATGCAAATGACTGACTACATGGCAGTCGGAAACCATCAGGAAACTAGTGCCTTTGCAAAGAGCAATGCCAAGCTTATGGCTCTCAACGGGATTGATTTCATTAAGGCATTCATGGACACTCAGATCGCCTTTGAGCAAGGACGTCTCAAACAGCACGCGTTGCCACGGGTTGGGTACCCTATATCGATACTTCAAATCGATCTACTCGGTGGTCCAGCATGGGTACCGGGATATCAAGGTGCATGTCCCGCCATTCAACCTATAAAGCTGAAGTAGCCATATAGACCCGGAACGATTCGAGCTTGTTTGACCTGCCCTCGACAGTCTCCGCGTGACAGGTCGAGGCTACTTTATATAGCTCTGTGTTTTGCAGGCATCATTGGGGTTTGCGGCGTTTTGGGGAAGCGAGATTGGAATGCAAAAAGCGGATATATACGAGGGCTTGGGTTCCCCGAGCGCATCGGTGTATTCGATATGCCCAAAGACAATTGCCGGAACAGTCCCGGTTGTTACTTGTCTGAACTCCTGTGGGGTGACAGTGCGTTCCGAAAACGCAGTGATACCACTCTTGTCTCCGGGCGGTGCGATCCGCTGGTAGTGGTCGGTAGCGGCGTGAGGACGCATGCGTCTAATCTCAACTTCTCCTATTACAATGCGGGCATCATAAGCCAGAATAATAGCAGGGGATTTCCCAAAATTCTGGAGAATAAAGTCAAAGGACATATGGCCCGTGTGTGGCCCAGATGCAACCACCTGCAAGAGTTGCTGGAGTTGACTCTGGCTCTCCGTTATCCACATATAGGGCCTTTGATCATCACGGAATTGCGATTTAGTGGTATTGAGAGTATCTTGGGCCGTCGTCGCCGCTTTCTGTGCGGAGACAGCGGAATCGTGCGCATATCCAGTTTGCTTAACTATTTCTTTATACGTAGCGCTCATCGTGCACCATTGCAAACCGGCGAAAACGGTATAACTAATAACGACGGCAAGGCCGATGAGTTCAGCCGCGAACTTCACGTAATCCAGCCAGTCTCTCTTCGGTTTGCACGGCGGACGTGTAGGCTGTGCGATCCCAAATTTCTCTGGGGCTGAGTGTGGCATGACCTGCGAGTTGCCCGACGGCAGTCCCCCTTCTGGAGGTGGCGTCGGTGGCGGGGCGCTACTTCCCATGCTCTCAGTGCATCGAAAGCGTGTGAATCAATTAAAGTGTTGCGTGACGTAAGGTCTGATTCATTTTGCTGGCTCAAAATCCGGCGTCGGCAACCGATGTACCGAACTCTTGGACACGCCCACCCCTGCGGCAATCTCCGCGAGACTCTTGCCCGCCTTGCGCAGTTTCCTCGTCCGTGCTATCTATACGCCAACCGCCCATCCTGCAGCCTCCCGAGCGGCGAAGAGCCGCGCGGCAAACCAACAGGCACGAACGCTGGATCTTGCAAGGAACCCTAGTGCTCGTGCCCCGTAGCTAGCCGCATGCATGGTGTGTATCGGCCGGCGTGGAAAGAAACGCGCCAACAAGGTCGCTGTAGTGCAACCTTGGCCGTGGCGAGCACGTGATTTTCTTTGTCGCGCGCCCGTCGGATGGACGGTCCCCTCTCCCCGGCGGTGCTCTTTGCGCCGCTGGGGATTCAGGGGCTGACGTTTTTTCCACCTGCACCTTATAATTTCATAATCCCCTTCCCATGAATCTCCGCCCCGTCCTTATCGGCAGCAGTGAAGACCCTTACCAGTACGGTAGGCCGGTGCACATCGTGCCGGCCGCCAGGCGCCGCCACCTTGCGCTCTTTGGTGCGAGCGGCGCGGGCAAGAGTTCACTCATGCGGAACATGATTGCGGAAGATATCCTCGCCGGCCACGGCCTTACCGTGGTCGATCCGCACGGCCAGCTCGTGGAGGAGATTTTAGAGAACCATGTGCCGCGGGAACGCACGAACGACATCATCTATTTCAACCCCAAAAACCGGGACCGCGCGTTCGCCCTGAACCTCCTCGATTGCCGCCGCAAGGAACAGCGCGGCCTTGTCGTCTCTAACACCATCAGCGTCTTCAAGAAGCTGTGGGCGGATTCGTTCGGCCCGCGCATGGAGGACATTCTCCGGAACGGGCTTCATGCGCTTATCGAACAACAACGCCCGGTCTCCATTCTCGCGCTACCAAAACTTCTTACGGATAGCGAGTACCGCGCAAAGGCGCTCGCCGAAGTCGCGAACCCTGCAGTACTCGACTTTTTCCATAACACATACGAAAAATGGGATAACCGGTTTCGAGAAGAAGCCATATCGCCGGTTCTGAACAAGTGCCGGGCATTCCTCACCGATCCCCTGGTCCGCGCCGTTATCGGCCAGGCGCGGTCGAGCTTTGACTTCCGGGAGGCAATCGACAACCGGAAAATCATTTTGTGCGACCTCTCGAAAGGAGAGATCGGCGGCGATAACGCGATGCTCCTCGGTTCGCTCATCATCATGCAGGAGAAGCTTGCGGCGCTCTCGCGGAGCGACATCAGGGAATCGGAGCGCATAGACCACTTTCTCTTTGCGGAGGAGGCTCACAACTTCATCGGCGACTTCGAATCAATCCTCGCAGAAAACAGGAAATTCAAACTGTATGTCGCGATCTGCCTGCAGCAGCTTGAGGCCATCTCCCGTGAGACGGCCGCCTCTATTTTTACGAATGCCGCGAACCTCATTGCATTCCGGGTATCAAGCACGGACGCCGAGCGGCTCCGGGATGAATTCGCCGTGGCTTTCCCTGGCGCCGTCATCCAGGACCTGGCCGATTACCGGGCCTACGTCCGCACACTCAGATGCGATGAGAACGGCTGCCGGCCGATGGAGCCGGAGAAAGTAGCCACCTATCCCCCATTCAGGAAAACGCACAACGCCGAATGGCGGAGCCGCATCGAGCGCGCGAGCAACGAACGTTATACGAGTCCTCGCGCCGAGGTGGAGGCGATGATCGCGCGGTTTCTCACCCAGCCAGCGAAAGCAGATTCAGTCCGCGAAAAACTTCCGCGCTAGGAAGCCCCAGATGGCTCTCACTCTGAGGTGGCCTGCGTCCCTAGCGGCCAAAGCGCGGCCAAAAATATAGCGGAATAAGAACCTTCACGCAATTCGTGGCATGGCCATATCCTTCAACTAGGACACCGTTTATAAAACCATCCATTTGCTCCTGAATGGTATCGCCCGGAAGATGCTTTAGAAGTGCGGCTACGGCAATGTCAGACGCGAAATGTAGTCTGGCATCGCGCGGAATGTTTTGGGAATCATACCTAATTTCGATTTTGCCAATTGCTGCGGGGCTTAAATTCCGCACTGCATAAATGGCGGCTTTGCTACCAAAGTGTCCCCCGATATCGTGCCTGACGTTCTGAATGAGCCTTCCTTTAACCCGGAAGAATTCTGCAGCGGTATCCCATTGTCTTGCTGTCTCAGTATCAAAGCGTCCTCTCACCTCGTCAAACTCGGGGCACTCCGTGAGCAGACGTAGACCCTCAGAGAACTCATACAGTGTACCGATGGATCGTCTTAGAAAGTAATATCTGCGGTATCTACCGATAGTCGGTTTCTCCAGGCTCTCGTTTTCCGGGTCAAGAACATCAAGGCAAGGAATGCTACCCTCGTGGACAGCGAGGAGCTCGATACGCATATCTTCGTAAAGACGCATAGGCGCGCCAAATAAGCGTCGATGAGACGCTTCTCATCAGACCTAAAAATACGTCGTAACTCAGCTACGCGTGTTATTGAACGGATTCGCCGAGGCATACCTGAACATCGTTTGTATCACGCTTTTGCGCGCACCTCCTCGCATTATTTCATGAACCTACTGTAGGGGGTTCGTTCCTGAGTAAAGAAAACGCCCCGTCAGATGACAGGGCGAAGGATGTTTTCGATTTCTGGAGTGGAGAGTTGATCTGGCTGCACGCCGTCGGGGAGATCGACGGCAGCCACCTGGTAGACGACGTGTTGCAGCCGCTCGTGAATTTCTTCCTTAGCTTTCTGTCCGGTCCCATCACCGTCGAGCATGAGCATGACCTGGCCAAAATGTTCTGCAAGAAGATTCTGTTGCGCGTTGCTCATCGTGGAACCCATGAGCGCGACACAAGGAAAGCCAGCTTGCGTCACCTTCATGCAGTCGAAGAAACCTTCGACGAGAACGACAGCGTACTCCCCTATCACCCTACTCAGGTTAAAAAGCTCCTGCGACTTGTGGAATCCCGCCGGGAATTTGTAGCGTGGTTCCGATCCGTCGATCGATCTCCCGGCATAGGCCACGAGTTCGCCGTTTTGGTTGTGGATCGGTATCACACACCTGCCTTGCATGGTTCCTTTTCCGGAAAATATTCCCACGCCGAATTTCCGTGCGGTCTCTTCCGTTATTCCCCTCTCGATCAGATACGCGTGCGCGTGATCGATTTTCTGCAACGTGAAGGTGAGCGGTTTGTTCGCCTCACTCTCCCCTACCGAACCATTTTTTCCTGAAACGAGTTCAGCCCGGTTACCAGGTTCCTTGCCCGCGGAAATTTCCGCGTGAGGTTCCTTGCCGTCCGGATCGCGGGGCTGTCCCGCGGCCGGCACGAGAAACCAAGTCTGCAATTTGATCGCGGCGTCGCGGATGGAACAGCTCTCGATCGCGGCGACGAGATCGAGGACGTTTCCACCGATCCGGCCCCTCGACTTGACACACGACTGCGACTGGCAAGCCCAGGCGCCGCCCACACCTTTGTTGAGCGTGGCAGTGAAACTCTCTTTGCTTTTTTCAGATCCGTGGGATGGCAGCGGGCATTTTCCGCGGAGCGTGTTCGGTCCCACCGGACGCAGCTCTATGCCGTAGTGGTTGATCACCATCCGCAGGGTGACGCGGTGTTTAATTTCGTCGAACGAGACCCAATCCATTGATTCTATTCTCCTTAGTTGATGTTGGGGTACTCGCTGAACCTTATGCCGACTCCCCTGTTCTGTCAACAATCAGCTGACCGGAGGTGGTGCACTCGCAATGAAATCCAACAGTGCACCACGAATGAAACTAGTGCACTCCGAATGAAGAAACAGTGCACGGGGAATGAAGTTTTGGTGCACTCCGAATGAAGAAGCAGTGCACCCTGAATGAAATTTCAGTGCACTGAGAATGAAGACGAGTCTCTAAAAATCCAGGTTTACCATGGCGCGCACGCCCACATTTTTCCGCTAGATGTTTTCAGATATCTTCAGATATTCTCTAACAATCAACACCCACACCGTGTTGATGTAAAAGGACTTATGTGGAAGAATTAAAGACAAATGACGGAGGAAAAAGGGACAACGGGACAAGACTATGAAGGGGGGAGTGCAATCCCTCTCGGAGTCCAGGTAGAGACGTTGCCTTCAACAGAGTTCGTTAAGGTTGAGAAGAACTTGGCTTCACTCGGCTTTTTTACACCATCAAGTAAGCGCCTCAGGAATGCGCAGGAAAAGTCCTTCACGGTCACCACTGTTGTCGATGGGAAGCGGTTGGAGATGAAGGGAACGATCATCCCCTCGGCGAAATACGGTTTGCCGATCACCGCCGACCAGGACAAGTGGATCGCGCTCTGCAACATTCTGACAGATCTTCTCCGGAGAGAGGGGAAGGTGACAAACCCAATCTCATTCACCTCGGCCGACATTCTGCGTATCTTGCACAAACACCGGCACAGCGGGAAAAACTATCGGGAAGTCGAAGAGTGGCTCGACGTGCTCTTCTCAACCACAATTTTTTCCGAGGGCGTTATCTACCTGGCGAATGAGAAGCGGCGCGCGAAAGATCGCTTTCGAGTGCTCGAACGCGCCGTTACTTTCGGCAAGGAATTACCCGACGGCAAAGTGGCCGACAAGAACTATGTTTGGTTTTCCGACTGGCAGCTACAAAACATCAACAGTAACCACTTACTCCCCGTTGACATCGAAGCGTATCGGCAACTGAAGAATCACATCGCGAAGGCGCTCGTGTTGCAACTCCAGGTATGGCTGTACGCCACACGTGAAGAAGGCATCTTCGAAAAGCGCTATGACGAGATCTGCCAGATTCTAAACATAAAACAGTACCAATACCTTTCCCTCATCAAACAGACGCTGGCGCCCTCGCTCGATGAGCTGGAACAGTTTGGCTATCTCGCCGATTGGAAGATTGAAGAAACCAGCGACGGGCAAAACTACAAAGTCACCTTTTACCACGGGGAGAAATTCCATCGAGACCGGCGAGCCCGCCTCGCTCGAAGACCGGGATGGGAGCAACCTGCGCATGACAGCTCACGTGGTGCTGTCGAGAAATCACATCGTGGTCATCAACGTCGCCACAAAGATGAAACAGTGCCGGCGCCACCGACTCTCGATCCGCAGCTCGTCGCCGAATTCACTCGTCGCGGCATCACCGAAAGCAAAACGCGCCAGATCCTTGCGAACCTGAAACCAGGACAGGATGTTATGGCGCAACTGGAATTCATAGACCAAATGGTTCAGAAGTCCCGCATCCCGATTGAGAACCCGCCCGGATTCTATATCCGCCTGGTCGAAAGCAACACTGCCATCCCCGAGAATTTCGAAACAACCGCCAAGCGGAAAGCGCGCGAGGAGAGGGAACGGCAAGAACGAGAACAGCGCGCCGCAGAGGATGCCCGGCAGCTCCTAGAATGGGACTATGAGGACTACTGCGTAAAGGAGACCGAACACCATATTCTGGAGAACCCGGCCGCCTTCGAATCCGTCCAACAAACCAAACGGGAAGAAAACCATAAACAGCACCCGAGCTTTTCACCGGAGATGATTACGAGCATCGCGGCGAACGAAGCGAAGCGCGCGATCCGCAAGCAGCTCCCACTCCCCACCTTCGGGGAATTCGTGCAAGCCAAGCAACAGGGGACTGATTTTTCTTTGAAACCAGTTGCGCCCTCTCTGGCCATCGCAACCGCGCCGGAAGCCCCACCGCCTGAACAAGCCGCGATCTCCGGGGAGGCGGCTGCGGTGATCGTACCTCCGGTCGATACTCCGGAACTCGTCGCCCACACGGAACCGGCAATAGAGTTGACACCCGGACCCACAGATATTCCGTCCGAGGACATGCCAACAGATTCGCCAATGGTGATTGAACTGGTATCGGACAGTCCCCCCGACGAACCCGCCGGCGGAGCTCCCGAGGCGCAGGCCGCTTGACGATAAGCGGGATGGAACGAACACGACTTGCCCTAAGTGCATAAGAGATAGCTTTTCGGATTCTGCGATGATAAAACGGAAGTGTAGATAGTTGTTTCGGAGGCCCTCACATGGCCACAAATCTGAACGAGTTCTCGATAACGGCACCGCGCGATGCCGAGCCGTTGGCCCTCATGCATTCATTGGAGCGAACCAAGAAAGGGGAGCGTGGCTGAAGTCTTCCGCGTCTATTACGAACCCCGCTTCCACTTGTGCTTCAGCAGGCCGGAGATCTATTCGCTCATCGCCGTGGCGGCCGCCCATAAGGACCCATGCTGCCGTTCCGCGGCGCAAGACGGAGGATTCCTTTGTGAGCTGCGCAGCATGCTGGAGGGACCCCAGGATTTGCCGAAGAACGTGGAGCCTGTCGGGGAACGCTACGAAGAGCGGGCCTTTTGCCTCGATGAAGTCCAGTTTCTCGCGAAGATCCTGGAGCGGCTCTCGCAGGTGCCGGTCGAGATACGAGCCGACCTGGTGAATGTCCCCCCTGTGATAAGGGAATGCCTGTTGCGGAGGCCGCTAGAGGAAACGGTGTGACGCGGGCACGGCAAAGGATAGGCGAGACGAGCTCTCTACCGCCCGCTCTAATCTCCCGGATGCGGCAACAATTTCTCCGTGACCGGCAAACATTCCGGCAACGGTAGCGGCAATTTCCGAGATTCCGATTGAACTTGGTTTCCGAAACCGCCGGAAGAGTTCAGCGGCAGCGCTATCGAGCCCGCCTCTCGCTTAACCTGAGACAGGGGAGAGGACGGAAAACCACCCACCTACCGGCGCTTTCGGGTGTATGGCCGGGTGTATAGCAGGGTGTCCAGTCGTCTATACACCCTCCGAAAACTAATGGACGGCTAGGAAGGCCCGTCCTGGTTGCGCGAATTGCGCACAACTGGTTCGCGCATGGTGGCCTGCTTACCGCAGGCTGCCCCCCTGTTTTCGCCTATCAGCGACTCCTATCGTCGGCTCGCCATCCTTATCAGGCCTGGACGAGCAAACAGGGGGCAGCCTGCGCTATCGCACCGCGGCAACGCCGCGGCTCCGGCTGACCGCCTCCGGGCCACCATGCGCGAAAACAGGGGCCGGAACTAATTCCTTCAACCGGCACATTTGCCGGTTTCTCTGGTTCCTTGCCCGGCGGCGATCGCCGACGGAAGGGGCGAACTAGTTTCAAAAGAAGTGGGGGGATCAGGGCGGAGAGAGGCGTGTCATAAACAAGTTATGGCTACGTTAGGCACGGGTTCGACTGGCTTACTGCCGCAGCGGCGCAACCAAGGTTCCAAGCTTTGTGGATAGCCAGATCTTGCCCTCCTCCGAACTAAAAGGTTTAATTAACCTATGCGCAGACCCAAAGGTAGGGGGTTCAGTTTGGTTCTCGGAACTATACTCGCAACTATAACGTTGGTTTTTGCTCCGAAAGCCCACGCCGCCTATTCGTACTATCGGAGTATCACGGTAACGAGTACCGCTTCCGTCGCCTCTGGCACTCTCTCGAATTTCCCCATGCTTGTGTCTTCCACCCTCTCCTCATGGAAATCATCGGGCAACGGCGGCCATATCCAAAACCTCGTGACCGCCCCGAACGGGGGAACTGAGCCAGCAGACCTCGTCTTCGCCACTTCTTCTGCAAACTGCACCGCAGGGGCGTATCTCAATTTTGAAACGGAAAATTATGTATCTTCCACAGGTGCGCTCGTCGATTGGGTCAACGTCCCAAGCATGAGCATGGGCACGGTCATCTATGCCTGCTACGACAACAGCTCGATAACGACCGACCAGTCGCATCCCAGTTCGACATGGAACTCGAATTATCTCGCCGTCTATCACCTTGTATTGGGCAATCCTGCGATTTCGACTAGCACTTTTACGACTGCATCCCTTATGGATTCGACGGCGAATAGCAACAACCTTGCAAACAATGGCACTTCGGTAAGCCAGGATTACTCCTATCGCGGCATAATACCAGGCGGAGGCGCGGCATTAAATACATTGAGTTCCGATTCGTTCGTATCTTACCTCGAAAATACCAGTACTCTGAAAATTCCTGCCGCCACGAACATCACTATAGAGGCATGGGCGAGTATCTTCGGAGGTTACGATGGAGGGTTCGACTTTGAAAACACGACGCCAAGCCAAGCTTTCTATGATTTATGGCCATTCGGCAACACGATGTATTGGTCATACGGATCACAGAGAACCAGTGCGGTCGTTACTAACTACAATACAGCATGGAATGATTATGTAATGACCGCATTAGGCAACGGCACAAATGAATCTATTTGGGAGAATGGGACGAATATCGTCTCAACGAGCGTCGCAAGTGCCCCGACAGCGACTTCGAGCGACCTGCGTATCGGAGTCGATAATGGCGGAAACGTATGGGGCGCTTACACCGAAGAGTTTCGTATCTCAAAAGTCGTCCTCTCCCCTTCCTGGATTCTCACGGAATACAACAATGAAAAATCCCCCGACGATTCTCAGGGGACGAACGGGTTTTATCATGTGGGGAGCGAGACGGCGATGGGGGGAGGTGCAAGCCTCTACGGCGGTGGTCTCGTGGCTCAGTTCGTCGGCAGGATATTCCAGTTCGCCGGCGGCGTGTTTCAATTTAGATAAACCGAAAAGCTTTCCCACAAGAGGCCGAGCGAGCGACAATACTCAGAATGATATAATTTGGTTAATTACGACATGAGACAGAGTTTTAGGTCTCGCGGGGGTCTTGTAACTGTTATTGGGATTGGCTTCTTTGCTGCACTTACCTTTTTCTTCCTGGTACACAATAAAGTCCTGGGTCAAAGCATCCCAACGGTAACTTATAGTGGCACGAACGGCTTTGCGGTCACCATGCCCGACGTGACCCAGACATTGAGCGGGGAGATCCCCATCACCGCGGCGATCAACCAGGCATCACTTTCAAGTGACAATCGCTATATCTTTATTGTCGACGGGGTTTCAAAGACGATAGGCGACGGTGGCAGCACGAGCCCTATTACCGACACCTTCGATACCACAACCATCCCCAACGGCCAACATACGATCTATGTGTGGGGCTGGGCGAATACGGCAAACGGCATCGTCACCTACGGCTCCTGGGGTCCGATCACCTTCACGACCAATAACGCCCATGCGCTCCTCGGCCTCCAGGCTAATTATCGGGAACTCTATCTGACCCTCGGCCAGAGCGCCCAACTTTCGGCATTCTTTGCCTATGACGACGATACCAAAATTCCGACCACGGCCTCCTATGCCATCACCTCCAGTGAGCCGGTAAGCAATGTGGCTTCCGTATCTTCGAACGGCATGGTGACGGCAAATGCCGTCGGGGATGCGACAGTCACCCTTTCCGCGAATGGCCTAACACGAGACGTCCGCGTCTCCGTAAATACCCAAAACGTCACCCCGCACTTCGGCAAGAACGACAGCTTCCTCACGGCCTACGACCCGAGCGAGTCCCTCTATATACGGAGCATGTTCTTCCTGAGTAATGCCGTCATCAACAGCGACCCGGCGTATCCGCCTGCCCTCGCCGCGGCAGCGGTAAACACATTCGAGGATGGGATCTATTTCGCGCCGAACTCAGGCACTCCCGATGTCAATTCTTGGGAAAGTTATGTTAACCAGAATGTGTTCGCCCCGATCCAGGCGACTGCCCAAGCCAACAATATGTATGTGCTCTATACGGGAGAAGGGATGACGCGCGGCAGCGACCCTTTGTACAACGCAAGCCGCGGGCCGAGCGCTTCCTGGAGTCCGAACCCGATCGTGTATAGCTTTACCCAAGCCCTCTCGATTGGCCGCGGCCTCGGTGTGGAGATGGGGGATGAGATCAATTCAAGCTGGGGAAACACGCCTTCTCCAAATGGTGCTATCGGTCAAGAGCTGCAACAGATTGCTTGCGTCAATAATGTGTGCACGGGGACGTGGAACAACTCAGGTAGCAAGGCAGGTGGCAATGGCGCCGGCTTGTTTATCATTACCGGATCCAATGACCCCAACCTAAATAGGACCGTCAGTAATCCATATGCCGTTCAGAGCTATACCCCCTCTAGTTTCACGTTTACCGCAACGATTGTCGGCACCAAGACCTATACGGCGGCAACCGATCCTGGTCTAGCAGGATGCGGAAGAACCCCGAAAAACCGTCGGAGACATGTGACGAGAGAAATGTTTGGAACGTCTAATTGGCATGCGCGGAATCGACCATCAACAAGCCGACATGTACAGCTACGTTTCGCCGGAAGC
>Ga0182024_10008409_pt1 | contig 21776 bp, 23 predicted proteins | sample P32metaG_FD_120480 | JGI IMG/M metagenome (GOLD analysis project Ga0182024, IMG submission 120480) | Permafrost microbial communities from Stordalen Mire, Sweden - P3-2 metaG (Illumina Assembly) | ecosystem: Environmental > Terrestrial > Soil > Wetlands > Permafrost | place: Sweden: Stordalen...
CTAACTGCTTCCTCAGTCGAGCGCTCAAGGGAGGAGCTCGATGTCGACACGGCGATCGGTGCCCCACTTGTCTTCTCCCGGTTCCGCGCCCGCCTTGCCCAGTGATGCCGTCACCAGCCGTCCCGTGGCGATACCTTGACCGACCAGGAACGCCTTGACGCGCTCGGCACGCTCGAGCCCGAGCGCCTCGTTGTAGGGAACACTGCCGCGTGGGTCGGCTCGACCGGTCAGCTGGACGCGATTGTCTTTGAGCGCTCCCGTCTTCATGCAAATTGCGAGTGAATAGAGCCCGGGCTGATCGTGGGCCGAGATCCGATCCGAGTCGAAGTGAAAGAACGGGTCCGGGCCCGTGCAGAACTGGCGGACGTTCGAAGTGACGTAAAGGTGCACGGTGATTTCACGCTCGGGATAGTCGTCGAGAACGGGAAACTTGGGAGGGTTGGTGGGCTTCGTGAGACCGACCACCGGGCTCGTAGGCTCGGGCTCGTGACAGCTCACGAACGCAAGACACGGCGCGAGGACAAGGGCAAAAGCAATGCGAACCGTCATGCGCTTCTCGGAAAGCAACATTCGCGCTCGGCAGGATCCCTCCTCAAGCCGTGTAACGGGCGCGAGTTCCCCACTTCCGAGTTCCGGGCATTCTGCGACTCGTAGGCGAATTGCCAGCGACGCGCGAGAGCGAGAAGGCACGCGAGTTGCTCCCGGGGGAGAGATGGTCCCGTCCATAGCTTCGCCACCTTCCATCGGACTCACGAGTGACGAGGCTCGAACCCGACTGCAGAGATCCGGTCCGAACGCGGTCCCCGACGTCACCCTTCGGCCGTGGCGCCGTGCGGTGACGAAGCTCTGGGCGCCGGTTCCATGGATGCTCGAGGGGGCGATCCTGCTCGAGGTGATCCTAGGCAAAGACGCGGAAGCTGCCGTCATTGGCGGACTCCTGGCGTTCAACGCGGGTCTCGGCTTCGTGCAGGAGGGACGCGCCCAGGCGACGCTCGCGGCTCTGAAATCGCAGCTCGCGCTCACGGCCACGGCGATGCGCGACAAAGCTTGGGTGACAGTACCCGCGCACGACTTGGTCGTGGGCGACATGCTGAAGCTTTCGGTCGGGGCGGTCGTCGCGGCGGACGTTTCCGTGTCCCAAGGGACCGTGTTGGTCGATCAATCGATGCTCACGGGCGAGTCGGTTTCCGTCGAAGCCGGGATAGGTCGATCGACGTACGCAGGGGCTCTGGTGCGGCGCGGGGAAGCGATCGCGGAGGTTACCGCGACCGGTGCCCGCACGAAGTTTGGACGTGTCGCGGAGTTGGTTCGCACGGCTCACGGCGCGAGCTCCCAAGAAAGCGCAGTCCTCCGCGTCGTGCGCAATCTCGCCCTCTTCAACGGCGTCGTCACCGTGCTGCTGGTGGGTTACGCGTGGAAGCTGGGGTTGTCTCGCGGCGAGATCGTGCTCCTCGTGCTTACGGCGGTCCTGGCTTCGATTCCAGTGGCGCTGCCCGCCACCTTCACGCTCGCGGCCGCACTAGGTGCGCGAGCGTTGGCGCGGGTTGGCGTTCTACCTACACGACTCTCGGCCGTCGACGAAGCTGCAAGCATCGACATTCTGTGCGTCGACAAGACTGGCACGTTGACCCAAAACCAGCTGAAGGTAACGGCTGTCAGCCCTTTGCCCGGCTTCGACGGCCCACATGTTCTCGGAATGGCTGCCCTGGCGAGCTCGGACGGTGGCCAAGATCCCGTAGACACCGCCATTCGCGTCGCAGCCTCTGCCGTCGTCGCCTCCGATCTACCGAAGGTGACCGGATTCATACCCTTCGACTCCAAGAAGAGGATGTCAGAAGCAACGGCCGTCGGTCCGAACGGCGCCGCGGTGCGCATCGTGAAGGGAGCGTTTCAGGCCATTCTCGACCTCACGGAACCGTCGCCGGAAGCATCGACCAAGGCGAGCCGACTCGAGGCCGAAGGCTACCGGGTGCTGGCCGTCGCAGTGGGAACGGGGGAGGCCGTGAAAATCGCCGGACTCATCGCCCTCAGCGACCCGCCGAGAGCGGACTCGGCCGCGTTCATCGCGGAGCTAAAGACTCTGGGCGTCCGAACCGTCATGGTGACAGGGGACGCCCCTACGACCGCAGCGACCGTGGCGCGCGCCGTGGGAATCGATGGCGCAATCTGTCCACCCGGCCCGATCCCGGAAGGCGCGCACGCAGAAGACTTTTCGGTCTTTGCGGGCGTCCTTCCGGAGCAGAAGTACGACCTCGTCAAGAGGTTCCAGAAAAACAAACATACCGTGGGAATGTGTGGCGACGGCGCGAACGACGCCCCGGCGCTCCGGCAGGCGCAGATGGGGATCGCCGTATCCACCGCCACCGACGTCGCCAAGTCTGCCGCCGGCATCGTGCTGACGCGGCCCGGCCTCGATGGAATCGTCGCTTCGGTCAGAGAGGGGCGCGTGACGTTCCAGCGAATCCTGACCTACGCGCTGAACTCGGTGACGAAGAAGGTGGTCCAAGTCCTCCTCCTTGCAGTGGGCTTATTCATGACGGGACACGCGATCCTGACACCGATGCTGATGGTCATCATCATGCTCACCGGCGATCTCCTCGGCATGTCGCTGACGACGGACAACGTGCGCCCGTCCATTTCTCCCAATGCCTGGCGAGTCGGGAGGCTGACCCTCGCGGGAGTTCTCATGGGAGCCTCCGAGCTCGTCTTCTGTACGGCCGTCCTAGCCTTGGCGAAGTTCCGGATGGGGCTCGGTATCGAGTCGCTGCGAACGATGGCGTTCGTCGTCCTCGTCTTCGGCAATCAGGCGACGACCTACACCAATCGTGAACGCCGGCGCCTCGGATCGTCTCGTCCGAGCGGCTGGCTCATCGCCTCGACGGTCGTAGACCTTCTGATCGCTTCGACGCTTGCGATATTCGGAATCGCCATGACGCCGCTTCCCGTCCTTCTCGTCGGCGGAACGCTCACCGCGGCCGTGGCTTTCGCGTTCATCGCGGATCTGGCGAAAGTGCCGGCGTTTCGACGGCTTGGAATCGCTTAGGCGGGCGGAACGGCGAGAGCGCCCAGAGGCCGCGCGCGCCCGCAACGCGCGTCTCGTTTCGCAAAAGGAGAGTTCGAGAGTGAACTGCCATCTCGTTGGGCAGCGGCGCTCGCGATCGCAGCCGTCGGACCACCCGTTGAGCGCGCGGGGAGGAGAAGCGACGCGTCCGGCTTTGGCCAGACGGCCGCGGCTCTGAACTTGCAACCTTGGCGCTCTGTATCCTGCGGCGATCGGACGAATCCGCGTCGAGCGCCGCTCCAAAACGCATCCCCTACAGAACGAGAGACACCAATGGGCGAAATCGTCGACAAGACCAAGGGCAGGATCAAGCAAGCCGCAGGCGTGCTCGCTGGCGACAAGAAGCTGGAGCGCGAGGGCAAGATGGACAGCGCCAAAGGCAAGGCGAAAGGAGCGGTAGAGGACGTCAAACACGCCGTCAAGGACGCGCTGAAGAAGTAAATCTCGACCGGGCTGGGCGCACTTGCCCAGGCGATCGACATCGTGCACACGCGCCCTTGGGGGGGTGCGTGCGGCTACGGGATGGACCCTCACACCATGACACGACCCACTCTCATCGCATTGACAGAGCCGGAGGGGCTGAACGTTCTCGTTGCAGACGACAATCCCGCAAGCCTTCGCGGGCTCGAGTTGGCCGTTCGCTCACTTGGCCACTCCTGCGCAGTCGCATGTGACGGTCTGGAAGCGTGGGACATGCATCAAGCCAATCGGGCCGACGTCATTCTTGCGGACTGGAATATGCCCGGATTGAGCGGGATCGAACTTTGTCGGCGCGTTCGCCTCGAGGCGCACGGCGCGTATACGCATTTCATCTTCGTCACAGGGAAGACCGAAAAGGTTCATTTCATCGAGGGAATGCACGCGGGCGCGGACGACTACATCACCAAGCCGGTCGACCTCGACGAGCTCGAGGCGCGGCTCGAAGTCTCGCGCCGGGCGGTGCTGATCCGGCGTCTGGGGGATGCGAACAGCTCTGCGCTCCGTCGCAAGAGCGATCACAACTCACGCATCGCGCGCATCGATCCGCTCACCGGCGTCTCCAACCGCCTGGAGTTGAAGGAAGATTTGGAAGCGCTCGCATCGCGCGTGCGCCTGCGCCCTTACTCCGCGGCCATCTGCGACATCGACAGTTTCAAAGCCTATAACGATTGCTTCGGGCACTTGGCCGGGGACGATATTCTTCGCCGGGTCGCGCAGACGATTCGCGCGGGACTCCGTCAGAGCGACGGTTTCTACAGGTACGGAGGCGAGGAGTTTCTCGCGATCTTGCCCGAGCAATCGCTTGCGGAGGCCGCGGCGGGTATCGATCGCGTGCGACACGAGGTGGAAGAACTTCGCGTCATTCACGCACCCGCAGCCTCGATGCCGTTCGTGACGATCAGCGCGGGGATTGCGGAGCTAAGGTCCGACTCGACCGGGACCATCGAAGACTGGCTTTCTAGGGCAGATACCTCCCTTTACAGGGCAAAGACGCTGGGAAGGAATCGTATCGTCATGGACGGCGGCGTGGAGGAGCGGGCGGCTCGGAGAGCTCGGTCGCAAAGCCGCGTGGGGTAGGCGGGCTCAGGCTTCCGGTGCCCTTGGAAGCTCGATGGAGAAGACGCACCCCTTCCCAGGTAAGTCACGCACGCCAAGCCTGCCGCCGTTGGCTTCAACCCCTCTTCGGCTAATCGCCAAGCCGAGACCGAGGCCCGTTCGGTCGAACGCTCGGCGTTCGAAAGGACGGAAGAGGTTCTGCGGGTTGCCCGCGGGAAGGCCGCCGCACTCGTCCTCCACGTCGATGAAAGTACGATTCCCCGTGGCGTACGCCCGGAGGGAGATGTTGCTTCCCGGCCGCGTGTACTTGAACGCGTTTTGGACCAGGTTCGCCAACGCCGCATGCACGATCTGCCGGTCGACCTCGACGAACACGCCTTCGTCTACGGCATCCACCATCAATGTCACTCCGACCATGTTCATGCCCATCGCGGCGTCAGACTCCACTTCTCTGACGAGCTCGGACAGCGACGTTCGCTCGCGCTTCTGCGCACCGAGTTCGAGGCGTACCTCGACGAACGAGCGGTCGACGATATCGCGTAGCCCAATGAGGGATCGACCGAGCAAGGACCCCGTCGCGCCGCAGACCCCGACATTTCCCTTCTTCAGAATGTCGAATGCAAGGAGAGCCCCCGATAGAGTGTTGCGAAGCTCGTGGGCGAGGCTCCCGAGGCGCTCTGTACCCGCGTCGTTCAGGGTCGCCTCGTGCTGGCGCATGTACTCGGTGACGGCCCGCGCAATGGCCTCGTCGAGGCATCGATTGAAGGTATGAAATTCCTCGATCGTAATGGGTGCCTTTTTCTCCTCGGCCAGCTCTGTGATCGCTTGGCACACGTCCCCGTACCCATGAACGACCTGGCCGACCGTAAAACCCTGCTTCAGCTGGTCGCCACCCTGCTTGCTCGCGCTCTCTCCTATCGCGGGGCTATCGGCCCCCGAAAGTCGCAAGGTCTCGATGATCTGACTGAGGAAAATCGGGACGCCGTGGTTCAGCTCTTCGAGGGTCGCGCGCGGGCCGGGCCTCGAGGTAACTTTTCCCCTGGTTCGCGTGACAATCTCCTCGCGATTCGTGGCGATGAACTCAGAGAGCATGCGCCATGCTCGTGCAGTGTCCGTGCCGTGACTCTTTGCCTAAGACGAACCGTGTAACGAAGGCGTGGTTATGTTCGTGTCGTCGACGTGCGTGCTGCCGATGAAAGTCGATTCGCGCTCGATCGCTGCAGCGGAGTGAGCATCGGATACGGGAGGTTCGTAGATATGGACGGCACGGACAATTGGAGCGACACGGTGCTCGCGCGGGATATCGCCATTTGGCGGGCGAGTGAGCTCCTGCGTGTGCAAAATACTGAGTTATGGAGCCAACGGCAGTTCGAGGAACGTGCCATGCAGACGTGGTTGGATGATGGTGGCTCTTCGTTTCGAGAGTAGGATCTCCCGGATATTCGTCCCTGCTCATGGACGAAAGTCGACCCGCGAACGCCAGGCACCGCATACGGTAGGCGGCACGATAGGAGCTCGACGATCGATGAAGGACGAGGCAAAGAGCCAGTTGGAGAAGATCTTCGGCGACTACGACGCGAAGCTCGCCGCGACCGAGCGTGCGGACGCGGCGAAACGCGCGGCGTATGCGGAGTTTCCGCAACGCTTCTTGGCCTTCAAGACGGAGACCATTCTCCCCGCGCTGCAGGAAATTGCCGGCATGCTGAACGAGCGCGGTCACGAAGCTTCGGTGCGCGAGCAAGAGGAGTCGTCGAGCACGGTGGGGGGCGTCAGGTCCGCGGCGGTCTCGCTGCGCATCGTCCCGAAACCGTTCGCTCGCCAGTCGACCGAGACCAGCCCGATCACCATCGAGATCGCGTTTTCGGCCAATCGCGTGGAGCGAAAGGTCATCGTGTCGTCGACCAACACCATGACGAGCCGCGGCGGTAGCATCGGGAAACGCGGCGAGCACGACATCGACGCGGTGACGGCCGATGTCATCACGAGCCACGTCATCCAGACGCTGAACGACGCATTCGGGGGGCCCCAGTAAGCGGCGCTCCGCGCGTTGGCGCTGGGTGCAGCTCCCCTCGCCACGCCTCTTCATGGCGAATTGCCAGCTTGGTTCGCAAACCGCCAATGAGCGGTTACCCCAAGTGTAAATTCCCCGTGAACCAAAGAACCACGAGCACCATTATGATCAATCCCGCCGGCGACCAGCCGACGTATCCGTAACGCGAGTGACCCCAGCCGCCGCCGGCAAGCGCCAAAAACAGCAGAATGAGAACAATGATCAGCATGGATCCTCCGAAATGGGTGCGCCGGAGTCCGCGAGGCAGAGAAGCCTCATCGCCAGCGCCGCATTCGTCTTGTCGCTTGCGTATCCGTGAACCTCTCGCGTGTGCACTTCTCGGGTGTGTATCAGCAATCGGCGTGCCACATCGCACCTCGACCACGACGCGGATCTCGGCCAAGGTGGCCCTCTCGTATGCTTCATCGGCTCTACCTTTCGCCAGGGATGTTCGGATTCGGACGGCTCGCGTCCTATGATTATTTCGTTCATCTTCGGCGGGAGCTTGTCGGGCGTCTGCATGCCAAGGCATCGAGGCCGAGACTCACGTGGCTCACGTCGGACCGACGGCATCGATTCGTCGCCGCGCGCTCGAGCTGACCGAGCTGGTCGCCCGTACGTGCGGCGAGGACGGAGGGCCCATCCACTTGATTGGGCACTCGACCGGAGGCCTCGATGCCCGGCTCGTCGCATCGCCGAGCGTGGCACTCGCCGTGGCTCCCGAGAAACTCGCGTGGAGGGGTCGCCTCATGAGCGTGACGACAATCAATGCTCCTCACTATGGGACGCCGCTCGCGAGCTTCTTCACCACCGTGTCCGGAGAGCGGATGCTGCGTGCTCTTAGCGCGCTGACGGTCATCGCGCTTACCGTCGGTTCGACACCGCTTTCAGTCGTGGGCGCTTTCATCGCCGTATTCGGGCGTCTCGATCGGCGTGTCGGCCTGGATCTCAAATGGATCGACGGCACGACGGAAGCCCTCCTTCGAACGATCGACGACGTACGCGGTCACGAGATTCGCGACTACATCGACACCATCAAAGAGGACAACGGGGCGATGGTTCAGCTGATGCCCGAAGCGATGGACCTGTTCATCGCGGGCATCGAGGACCGACCGGGGGTGCTCTACCAGTCGACTGCCTCTATGGCGCCTCCGCCCTCGCTGCGAACTTTCGTCCGGTCGCTCGGGGGCCGATGGAGCGCTGTAAGCGGCGCCCTCTTCGACCTTCTCTATGAAATCACGTCGCGCGACGATCGACGTTATCCGTGTAGCGCGCCCGATTGCAGCGCCGAGAACGAGCGAACGCTCACCGCCGCTTTCGGCCAAATGCCCGGCGTTCGCTCCAACGATGGGGTCGTCCCCATCCGATCGCAAATATGGGGCTCGCTCATTTGGGCGGGATACGCGGACCACCTCGACGTGCTTGGACATTTCGCCGGCGACAAGCCTCCGACGGCACGCCGTTCCGTCACCGGACCTCCTCCACACGTCGACTGGCTTTGCAGCGGCAGCCGCTTCGATGTGACGCGATTCGGGGCGATGGTGGATGCGATTGCAGCGGGGATACAATCGAGCGCTAGGGCCTCCTGACGGAGACTCTCCGGGCGACGCGACTGCCGACTGCGAGGTGCGACCGCAACTCGTATTCGTTCAGCGACGACCTCCGGATCTGCCCCCAGAGTGCCCCGCCGAGCGACCCGGGGACTCGTACATGCGTCGCACCGGCGCACCCTGCATGCGACGCTGATAAAGCCCGGACGGCTCCGTGCCATAGTGGCCCCAGCGACCCCCATCGCGGTAGTACCAGCGACCGCCATACCAGTACGAGGCACGCCCGCCGAAGTATACCGGCTCGGTCGTGGCGATGTACCCGTCCGGCGGATAGTCGCCATAATAACCTGCCGGATAATCTGCCCCCACTTCCACCCCGCATCCCATGCAAGCCACGATTGCCGCGCCCAGAGCAATGGCGCACCCGATCTTTCGAAGCATGCTCGTTCGCCTCGCTCGGCTCATGGGTTTCTCTCTCCCTGCGACTGCGCGCTCGGGTCGTGGGTCGCGTGTTCGCGGAGCCTCTCTGCGAAGTTGGCGCGCTGGTCCGCGGTGAGCACCGGACTCAGGATCTCGACAAAGTATGCTAGGCGGGCGGCGCCCCAGCCGACCATACTCGCGTCCGCTCCGCTCGCGGTGGTGAGCGCCTTGGCATCGAACTTCTCGCCCCGGAACGCATCGCCGAAGCTCTGGAGGTCCGCTGCGATCTTCTGCGGATCGAGCCGCGGCACCGACGTAGGTCCCGCGCCAAGGCCCGCGCGAATCTTGTTCACCTGGTCCACCGTGAGGCCGAGATCCGTCGTGAGCGCCGCGAGCCGACCGCCCGCGGCCTTTGCCGCTCCGGTCTCCTCGGCATTCGCGTCCTGCCAGACCGCCCAGTGCGACTCGACCTTATCGACGAGCGCCGCCCGCTGAGGCGGCGTAAGCACGTTATGGAGCTCGTTCAGGGAGTCGACGGAGGCATCGTGCACCCCCGCGGCTGCCGCCGTCACCAGCGCGACGCCCGCGTCCACCTTCGCGGTGTCCATGCTTCCCGCGGCGAGTCCGTCGGCCAGGATCGCCACGAGGCTCTGCTCTCTCTCTCGCGCCGGCCCCATCCGTGCCTGCAGATCCGCCCGGATCTTCTCGACGGCCGCCCGCTGCTCGGGCGACACGCCCAGCGTATCGAGGCTCATCGCGATGAAGAGCGTTACTCCGCCATGGTGGTGGTATCGATGGTGCTCCATCAGACCCATCGTTGCGTCGTCTTGAACGACGCCCGTGGCCGCTGCCGGCGGCGGCGTACCCAGAGAGCTTCCGCCGCATCCGGTCGTCGGTCCTGCGCTCAAAAGCGTGGTTGCGACAATCACCACTCTGCACACCATCGAAGCCATTTAACCTCCGCCGTTCTCTCTCTCGATCCACAACCAATGCCTCTGGCCCTCCTCCTTCAAGCGTCGGAGGCCGTCATCAGCACCTTCAAGGCGCGCTCCTTGGCCGCATTTCCGAACGTGTCGTAGGCCTTGGCGATGTCGTCGAGCGCGAAGCGGTGGGTGATGAGCTGCTCGGGGCGAAGGGCTTTGGATGCGACGGTCTTGAGAAGCATGGGCGTCGTCGCAGTGTCGACCAACCGAGTCGTGATCGTAACGTTCTGCGACCAGAGGCGCTCAAGATGAAGCTCGACGCTTTTGCCATGAACGCCAATGTTCGCGAGATGTCCGCCCGGGGCGACGATCGCCTGACAGATGTCGAAGCTCGCGCGGACGCCCACGGCTTCGATCGCCACGTCGACGCCGCGGTTCTCCGTCATCTGCATGATCCTCTCGGCCGCCTTTCCGTCGGAGCTGTTGATCAGCTTCGTCGCACCGAACTTGCGCGAGATCTCCAGGCGATTGTCATCGAGATCGACGAGGATGAGCTCGGACGGTGAATAGAACTTTGCCGTCATGAGCGCCGCAAGACCGATGGGGCCGGCGCCGACGATGGCGACCGAGTCGCCGGGCTTCACTTGCCCGTTGAGGACGCCGCACTCGAAGCCCGTCGGAAGAATGTCGCTCAACATCACCAGCGCTTCTTCATCGCCACCTTGCGGAACCGGGTACAAGCTATTGTCCGCGTGCGGGATGCGAACGTATTCGGCTTGAGTGCCGTCGATTCGATAGCCCAGAATCCAGCCGCCATCGGCACAGTGCGAGTACATGCGCTTTTTGCAATTCGCGCACTTCCCGCACGAAGTGACACAAGAGATGATGACGCGATCGCCTTTGCGGAAGTTCGTAATGGCCTTTCCCACCTCTTGGACGACACCGACCCCCTCGTGTCCGAGGATGCGCCCGTCGGTCACTTCAGGAAGGTCACCCTTCAAGATATGAAGGTCCGTTCCGCAAATCGTAGTGCGGAGTATCCGGACGATCGCATCGGTCGGCTCCTTCAGTGCCGGCTTAGGCGTCTCCTCCCACGCACGTTTTCCGGGGCCGTGATACACGAGTGCTCTCATGCGGTTCTCCTGACTCGACGAGTCGACGTGTGAACGAGGGCCTGCCCATCGAGCCTCCGCCTTGGGGAATGCGCGGGCAGGTTTCTGGTCCCTCGACGGAGCACTAAGCGTGCCGGCGCGGGGCGCACCGCGTTCGCGAGTCGAGGCGAGCTCGCTGCACCGAGTCTCGAGCGCTGCAACTTCACTTCGGCGCCGTGTCCTCGCTGCGTAACGCAAAGCGATGGCCGGACTCGACAGCGTCCTCCAGCACCGTGAGGACGGCATGGGGGTCGACAGATTCTTCCATGGCGTCTGCGATGGGGTCGACGCGGTCACGTACGCTCGGCAGATCGCGTCGCAACTCTTCCAACAGTGAGATCAGCTTGGCGATCTTTTGCTCTGCGACCAAATTCACCTGAAGCTCGAGGTTTCCGCGCTGAGAAGCCCTCTTTGCGTACCGATTCTGCGTCGTCAGCACCATGGTGGTCACGAGCAGAGCCGACAGGCTCAGGAGCCCTTGCAGCCATGGAAACGGAGGCGGATCCACTCGGGACAGGCCCACCCTCGGACCAAACGTATTGATCACGACCCACAGCGCTACGAATCCCAAGATCCCATTGAGAGCCCAGGGCTGTCCGATGGACGCGGTAAGCTTTTCGATCGTTCGCTGATTGCGCCCTACTTTCCCTTCTGCCTCCGTGTGCAGATGGGCAATGGTTTCGATATTCTGGGCGACTCGTTCGGAGAGGTCCGCCCCAGTCGCCGGGCTGTCCGGGAGCTCGACTTCACTGTCCTTCATCGAAAGTCATGGCTGCCCGACGTCGCAAGGATGATGCCGACGCGAAGAACGAGCCGTCGGAGCCGTATGGGTGGGAACCTTTGCTGGAGCGAATGCGCATTCTGCCTAGAAAACGACATCTCCATGGAGTCCGAGCGCGATCCAATCGGGGACGAACGGCGTAGCTTCGACGGCCACGTACTCGATGTGAAACCCAAAGCCGAAGTGGCGAATCACGTGGAAGTCGAGCGCGAAACCGGCGTCGGCCGTTAGACCGCTCGCCGTCGGAATGGGATCGAGCACGCCGCCGGACGTCCCGCGCCACCCATAACCGAGGTGGCCGTACACCAACGGTACGACAACCTCTCCGAACCCGATACGAACGCCCGCGAACGCGCGCTCCATATTCCATCCGACGCTTTCGCCGGCCTCGTCCGTGACGAAGAGATGCGTATAGGAGAACCCGCCCTCGGGAATGATACGCAAGAATCTTCGATGAAACTGAGCGCCGAAGCGGAGCTTGAAACCGCTTCCCCCTTCGACCGAGTTCGAATTCACGTTCGGCGGCGTAAAGTCTGCGGCTCCCTCGACGTCGAATCCCAAGTTGAACGCCGTCGAGTACCCTCGAGATCCGCGCTCTTCGACGTAATAGGTGTCGGCGCGCGCCACTTCCTCGAGGGCCAAGACACCGAGGAGGGACGCCACTCCCGTGGCGACGCCGCACAGTAGGTTTCCGCGGGACGCGGCCGACGTCCGTTTCATTGGCCGATCAACACGCGCGCTGGACGGAGAGACTGGGTGCGGCATGCGCTTGCGCGCCCTTCGGGACCACTTCATCGGGTTCGCCTCCTTTTCGGAGGCAATGCATGCTTCGGGCCGAAAGCGCGCGGCGCAGAGTCAACGGAAGGGGGGGCCTCCGGTGTGGACTTGTCAGGCCCGGTAGGCGGCGACGGCTTCGAACTGAAGCACACGAGAACATGCGCTCGGCCCCACCGAGCCCATGCACGAGTCCGTACCGCGAAACGACGTCTGGTTGGAGCGGAGCGCTCTCATGACCGTCAGCGTGAGGTCGTGCTCGCCGTCGGCGCAGCGGGGATCTCCGCACGGCAAGAGAAACAGAGCTGGCGCGTGGTCGACGACGACGCGCCGAATGTGGTCGCTTCCGTCGGCGACGCTGGAGCGATCCGCGATGTCGAGCCGAAGGCTAATCAAGTTCGGCACCTGTTCGTGGAGCCTCGGCGCGTCGTCCTCACGCTTGCGCCTCTCTGCGAATCGCAAGGCCTGCGGGCTGTTTCGGCGGTTCATCATCTTGCGAACGTAACCACGGGGCACGCACGGCGCCCAGGAGGATGCCGTCGCGGCGCTGCTCGAGGGTCCGACGCTTGCATCGATGCTTCCGCTAAGAAGTCGAGGCGACGCGATGACCGGTGGCATGTTGGCTTTGGGCGGAGCGGTGCTGGCTTTCGCGGCGGTCGAGGTCATTTTCCAAACGCACTCGTGCGCATCTCAAGCGGCGGTCGAGCCGGAGGTCGAGCGGAAAGAAGACACCAGAGTGATCGCGTGGTGCGCGGAAGGGCTCGTTCCGATCAACGGAGGCGGCTGTTTCGCAGCGCCGGCTTCCGGAGCGAAGGACGCGCCGCTCATCGTGTATCTGCATGGCATCTACGACAAGGGCGCGGACGCCGACGAGCTCGACCGCCAGCGTCGAGTCGCCGCATTGGCCAGGCAGCGGGGCTTCGCGGTGCTCGCACTTCGTGGGCTCGAAGGCGGATGTTCGACCGAAGCAGAGCTCGCGACGAAGTTTTGCTGGCCGAGCAACGAGCGCACGGCAGCTCGGGGTCCCGAGACGGTCGAGGCGTGGAAGCCGTCGCTGCGAGCCGCGGCGGGCCGCGGGGCCGGCGGGCCACGCTACGTGCTCGGCTTCTCGAACGGCGGCTTCTTCGCAGGCCTGCTCGCGGTACGCGGATGGTTCGACGCGAAAGCGTTTGCCATCGGAAATGCGGGGCCGGTAGAACCGGTCCACGCGCTCGGCGCAAAAGCGCCCCTGCTCCTGATGTCCGCAGACGAGGATCCCTCCCAAGAGGGGATGATGCGCTTCGACGACGAGCTGACCCGAGAGGGCTGGCTCCACGAGAACTACTCGCGCGCAGGGACTCACGCGCTGACCGACGACGAGATCGAAGCCGCGCTCACCTTCTTCGTTCGTCTTCGCGAGGAGCGACTCCCGCTCGCCCCGCCGCTTTCCTCGCATCGACCTCGCGGGCGCTGAAGCGAACTGCGCTGGACCGTGCAGTTGGCAAAACGCATTGGCAATTCGTCTCGCATTAGAGTCCAGGAGCGACAGAGCCCACGAGCGACCGGAAAGGCATGGGCACCGTGGCGTGGGCACAGTGGCACGTACCGTGCGTGCACACTTGGCGGACCCTTGTTTTCGCTCGCTGGGCTTCCGCCGCCGAATCCCACGCTTTCACGTTGAGGACCTCCGATGTCCGCTTTCACGCAAGAGCCTGCCTTCGCCCCGTCGCGCCCCAAGGCGCCGCTCGGGATAGGCAAGGCGCTCACAGGCATCTCGGGCCTCGACGAGCTGACCTCCGGCGGGCTGCCACGGGGAAGGCCCACGCTGATCTGTGGCGGCGCCGGCTGCGGCAAGACCGTCCTCGGGCTCGAGTTCCTGGTGCGTGGCGCAACCGATCACGGCGAGCCGGGGGCCATCTTCAGCTTCGAGGAGAGTGGCAACGAGCTCGCGGCTAACGTCGCGTCGTTCGGATTCGATTTGCCGGGGCTCGTCGCGCAAAAGAAGCTGGTCGTCGACCACGTACGGATCGATCGGAACCAGATCGAGGAGGCTGGAGACTACGACCTAGAGGGCCTCTTCATTCGGCTCGCGCATGCCATCGACTCCATCGGCGCCAAGCGCGTCCTTCTCGACACGCCCGAGGTGCTCTTCGCCGGGCTCGCCAACAAGGAGATCCTGCGCTCCGAGCTGCACAGACTCCTTCGCTGGTTGAAGGAGAAGGGGGTCACCGCAGTCATTACCGGCGAGCGGGGCGAGAGCACGCTCACGCGCCACGGCCTCGAAGAGTACGTGTCAGACTGCGTGATCCTTCTTGATCTGCGGGTGCACGACCAGATCTCCACGCGCCGCCTCCGGGTGGTTAAATACCGCGGCGCGCGGCACGGCACCGACGAGTACCCGTTCCTGATTGGCGACCACGGGATCTCGGTTCTTCCCCTCTCGTCTCTGCAGCTCGTCCACGAAGCTTCGACGGAGCGGATCTCCAGTGGAAACTCCGAACTCGATCGGATGCTGGGCGGCGGCTACTACCGCGGCTCGAGCATCTTGGTCTCGGGGGGGTCGGGCAGTGGCAAGACGAGCGTAGCGGCGTGCCTCGCGTCCACGCGCGGCCGCGACGAGCGCGCCCTATACTTCTCGTTCGAAGAGTCGCCGGCCCAACTGATCCGCAACATGAGCTCCATTGGGTTGAACCTGGCCAACCTGGTGAAAAAGAAGCGACTGCGGATCATCTCCACACGACCGTCGGGCTTCGGCCTCGAAACGCACCTCTTCGCGATTTATCAGGCGATCGAGGAGTTCAAGCCCTCGGTCGTCGTCCTCGACCCGATCACCGATTTTGCCGCGATCGGGAACATGAACGAGATTCGCGCGATGATGACCCGCCTCGTCGATCATCTGAAGACCAAGGGCATCACCGCGCTTCTCACGAGCGCACAGGTGCCCGGCGTGATCGACGATGGGTCTAACGTGGAGGCTAACGCCGGGGTCTCTTCCCTGATCGATACCTGGATCGTGCTCCAGAGCTTCGAGGTGGCGGGTGAGCGAAACCGGGCGATCAGCGTGCGTAAATCTCGAGGCACCTCGCACTCGAACCAGGTCCGAGAATTCGTGATCAGCGATGGCGGCCTCAGCCTGATCAACACGTATCGCGACGCCGCGGGGTTCGTCACCGGTTCCGCCCGCGAGGCACAACAGCGCCATGACGCGGCCAACGGAGGCGGCACTGACAACGGCAGCACGAAGTCCGCAGGAGGCGCAAGCCCCCCATGACAATGACGATTACTACCAAGGCGCCCCGGGCCAAAAAGCCGAAGGTCGACTGCGAGTACGTGCTGCGACTCTTCGTCTCGGGGCTCACGCCACGCTCGCAGCGGGCAATCGACAATTTGCAGCACATCTGCGAGCGCTACCTCGCAGGTCGGCATCGCATCGAGGTGATCGACCTCTACCAATCGCCGGAGCGCGCGCACGACGAACAGATCATCGCCGTTCCGACGCTGCTGAAAGTCAGGCCCTTCCCCCCCAAGCGCGTCATCGGGGACCTTTCCCATGTCGACAAGGTGCTGCAGGGTCTCGACATCAAGTGAAGAACCCAAGGCCGCTCATGGCGACGCCCGCGAGCCCGCCAAGCGGAGAGAAGACGACGCGGGCGGGCCGCTCCCTGCGCGCGAGGCTGGAGGATGCCGAGCAGACGCTGATGGCGATCCGAACGGGCGAGGTAGATGCGCTCGTCGTCGGAGGCCCGGCGGGCGAGCGCATCTTCACGCTGGAGGGGGCCCTGCACGGCTACCGGGTCCTCATGGAGGCGATGAGCGAGGGCGTCGCCACGTTGACGGAAGAGGGGCTCATCACCTATTGCAACGCGCGTTTCGCGGCCATCCTCGGCGAACCGCTCGATCGGACGATGGGGAGCCACATCTCCCCGCTCGTCCCCGCCGCAGACCGAGAGCGCTTTCAGGCCCTCATCGCTGCCGGAGCGCTCGGCCGGAGCGAGGGCGAGTTCTGGCTACAGGCGCCCGGTGCAAGTGCGCCGGTTCTCGTGAGGCTCGCCGTCGTGAAGCTAACGATGGAAGGGGCACAAACCCACTGCGTAGTCGTCACCGACTTGACCGAGCAGCGCCGAGAAAGCGCGGCGATCGCGGCGGAGCGGGCACAGATGCAGACCCGCCTGCTCCTCGCCGACCGCATGTCGTCGCTAGGCACGCTGGCGGCAGGCGTCGCGCACGAGATCAACAATCCACTCGCCTACTTGATCACGAGCCTGGAGCTGATCCGCAAGCGGTTGCCGGAGCTCGCCGGCCCGGCGCGAACGCTGGACAACGAGACGGCCGAGTGGCTCCGTCACCAGTTGGACCGCGCACACGAGGGCGCAGAGCGGGTGCGCCTCATCGTGCGCGGCCTCAAGGGGTTCTCGCGTGCAGACGACGAGACCATGGGCATTGTCGACCCGCGCCGAGTCCTCGATACGTCGATCACGCTGGTCTCGAACGAGATTCGTCATCGGGCGCGGCTCGTCAAAGACTACGACACGTTACCCGCAGTCTGGGCGAACGAGGCGCGTCTCGGGCAAGTGTTTCTCAACCTGCTCATCAATGCCACTCAGGCGATCCCGGCCGGCGCCACCGCTGACAACGAGATCCGAGTCTCCGGGCACACAGACTCCGAGGGGCGCGCGGTCATCGAGGTTCACGACACCGGCACCGGGATCGAACCGGCCCATCTGGCTCTCGTCTTCGATCCCTTCTTCACCACCAAGCCGCTGAACGAGGGGACGGGGCTAGGGCTGGCACTCTGCCACGCCATCGTCGGATCCCTCGACGGACAGATCACTGTGAAGACGGAGCCCGGCGGGGGGAGCATCTTCCGGGTGGTGCTCCCGGGCGCAGGCAGCGCCGCCCCGACGTCCGTGCCGGCGGCGGCTCTTGCACCCGCAACCGATCCTAGGGGGCGCTTGCTCTTCATCGACGACGAAGCGGACCTCTGTGAAGCGATCAAGGAAGCGCTCGAGCCTTCCCACGACGTAATCGCCATCACGGACGTTCGTGCGGCGCTGGAGCTGCTCGCGAGCGGTCAGCACTTCGATTTGATTCTTTGCGACATGCGGATGCCGGAGATGACAGGCCTCGACTTTCACACCCGACTCGAAGCTGACGACGCCGGTCAGGCGAGCCGCGTGGTTCTGATGACCGGAGGCTTTACCCGCCGTCCGGGGGACCCCCCGATCGTGCTGCCACGGCCACTCCTCGAGAAGCCGTTCACGATTGTGCAGGTCTTGTCGCTGATGGGGGAGGCGATGAAGCGCGAGCCCGTCCTCCGGTATGAGTAGGGATCACCCGGGGAAACGAACTCCAGTGGAAATACACGCCAGTGAGACAGATTCGAGCTAAGAACAGGTGTCCAAGTGCTTCATGAGTTCCTATCCGCGAACCGAGCCGCCATCATCGCCCGGACACGTACAAAGGTCGCGGCGAGACCCGCACCGCGCGCGACGGAGGAGGAGCTCGAGAACGGCATTCCTCTGTTTTTGGACCAGATCATCGGCATGTTGCGCCTCCCGGAGACTCCCTCCGACGCGCTCGGAGAGAGCGCGACCGCGCACGGTGGGAATCTCCTCAAGCGGGGCTTCACGATTGCACAGGTTGTCCATGCCTATGGCGGGGTCTGTCAGGCGGTTACGGAGCTGGCGGACGAGAAGAAGGCGTCAATCACCGCAGCCGAGTTTCAAACGTTCAATCGCGGTCTAGACGATGCCATCGCCCAGGCGGTTACCGAGTACGCGGAGAAACGAGAGCAATCGATTGCCGAGGAGGGAAGGGCGCGTTCGGGGGAGCTTGCGCATGAGCTCAGGAACGCGCTCGGCGCCGCAATGCTCGCGTTCGAGACGATCAGTACGGGAAGCGTCGGGCCCCGCGGGAGCACCGCGACCCTGCTGGGCCGCAGCCTGAGGCGCCTGGCAGAGCTTATCGACTCATCCGTGGCCCAGGTACGCCTCGAAGCGGGCATCCGATCGCCCGAGCGACTCTCTATGCAGGAATTCATCGAAGAAGTCGAAGTGGGAGCCTCTATGGAGGCAAGCGCTCGAGGGTTCACGCTGTCTGTGACACCTGCCCCGGCGGGGGTAGACGTGAAAGCCGACAGGCAGCTCCTCGCGGCGGCCGTGGCGAACCTGTTGCAGAACGCGTTCAAGTTCACGCGGCCCCATGGGCACGTGTCGCTAGGGACCCTCTTGGTTGGGGATCGCGTCTTGATTGAAATCGAGGATGAATGCGGCGGTCTTCCACAGGGGAAGGCCGACGAGCTGTTTCGCCGATTTGAACAGCGAAGCCACGACCGCTCGGGTCTGGGACTCGGCCTGTCGATCAGTCGGAGGAGCGTCGAGGCCGAAGGTGGCGAGATCCACGTGCGGGACATGCCTGGAGTCGGCTGTGTATTCACGATCGATCTGCCGCGGATCCCCCTTTTGCTCTGACGGCACCCCCTTCGGACGCCACAATTTCGCATTCTTACCAAGCGAAACGCGAAACGAGTGGTTAAAGTCGCCTCCATGCCTATGCAGTCGCGGGTTCTCATCGTGGACGACGATGCCGAGATGCGCGAGGCGCTCGAGGTAGTGTTCGCCGCTGCCGGCCACGGCTGCGAGATCGCACCCGACGCGATTGCCGCCCTCGAGATCGTCGATCGGCAGACCTTCGACGTGGTCGTGTGCGACGTCGTGATGGATGGCATGAGCGGACTCGAGCTCCTCGACCGCGTCAAACGGACTCACCCGGCGTTGCCGGTCATCGTCATCAGCGGAGCGGGTGGCGTTTCGCAGGCGGTCGATGCCGTCAAGCGTGGCGCCTTCGAGTATTTGGTCAAGCCGTGCGGCGCGGAGGAGTTGCGGAGGATCGTCGCGAGTGCGCTCGACGGGCGAAAGCACCCCAGCGAAAGCGCGCGCCTCTCTCACCCGTCGGCCCCTTTGGGGAAACACGAGATCGTGGGCACGGGACCTGCGATGCGAAACCTTCAGACGGCCATCGACTTCGTCGCTCGATCGAGCGCCCCGGTCCTCGTCACCGGCGAAACCGGCGCAGGCAAGGAGCTCGTGGCGCGTGCGATCCACGCGCGGAGCGCTCGTCGCGATCGCCCCTTCGTCGCAGTGAACATGTCGGCGATCCCAGAGGACCTTCTCGAGGCGGAGCTCTTCGGACACGTTCGAGGTGCCTTCACGGGAGCTGCGCAACCGCGCAAAGGTCTTTTTACCGAGGCGGATGGCGGCACGCTGCTGCTCGACGAAATTGGCGACATGTCGTTGGGCTTGCAGGTGAAGCTGCTCCGGGTTCTTCAGTCCGGCGACGTTCGTCCTGTCGGGAGTGATCGATCGCACCACGTGGACGTTCGCGTGATCGCGGCGACCCATCGGAACCTGCCGGCTCTCGTGAAAGAGGGGCGATTCCGCGAAGACTTGTACTTCAGGCTCGACGTCTTGCCGGTATTCGTCCCTTCTCTGCGAGAGCATCGAGAAGACATCCCGGCGCTCGCAGAGTACTTCCTCGCGGAGGCTTGCCGGCGCGCTCCGATGTCACCTGTGCGGTCGATCGGGCCGGACGCACTTCGCCTGCTCTCGGAGGCGCCATGGCCGGGCAACGTGCGCGAGCTCGCGAGCTCCATCGAGCGCGCCGTGGTGTTCGGCGTGGACGAGATGATCGACGCGAATCAGCTTTCAGTGGTCCGTGGCCCCGCGCCGACTCAAGCGTGGCCGTTCCCGAGTCACGCGCCGTGGACGCTCCGGCGCCTGAGCCGCGCGTACTCCGACTGGGTGCTCGTCGAGACGGGCGGAAACAAGGAACGCGCCGCCGAGATCTTGGGCATTGATCTGTCGACTTTATACCGCTGGCAGCGCACGCGAGCGGATTGACTACGGCCCCGCGGGAGCGGGCCGGGCGATCTGCGAAGCGCGACTGGCGAAGTGCAACGCACGAACGACGGTTAGAGCCGAGGGGGCTGGAATTGCACAGCGGCACCCTCCTTGCACTTGCGGACCTCCGAAAAGAATGGAGAGCATTCGCATGCATATGTCAATTATTCCCGCCGCCCTCGCCGCATCCTGGCTCGCTCTTGGTTGCGCCGCGAGCTTTCCTGTCCCCACACAAGACCAAGCTCAGGCACAAGCCGCCGAGCGGAGCGCTGTCGAGCTGGGCGCGGCGAGTCAGCCGAAAGCACAGCTTCATCTGGAGCTCGCCCGCGAGCAGATGAATCAAGCGAGCGTCGCCATCAAGGACGGCGACAATGCGCGCGCGGACGCTTTGCTCCTCCGAGCGAGATCCGATGCAGAGCTCGCGATCGCCCTGACGCGTGACCAAAGCGCCAAGACGGGTGCAGCGAACGCCACCGAACAATCGAACGCGCAGCGAATCACCAACGCCAATCAAGGAGCAACGCAATGAAGACGATCCGAACTGCAAGCATTTTCATGGTCGTCGCCAGTGCGGCTGCCTGCGCGGCGTCGATGCCGCCCGCGGATCTCGTGACGGCGCGAGCCACGTACAGTCGTGCGGCCCAGGGACCCGCGGCGACGCTCGACCCGGCGGATCTTCATACGGCGGATGAGTCCCTCAAGCTCGCCGAGCAATCGTTCGCGCGAGACGGCGACACCCAGGGCACTAGGGATCTCGCGTATGTCGCGGACCGGCGCGCTCAAATCGCCGAGGCGCGTGGGGGCACGATTCAGTCAAGCGACCAGCAGCAGCAAACGCTAGGCAGGATGCACGCGGCCGAGACGTCGCAGCTCGCACTCACGTCGGGGCAGCTCGGCGTGGCAAAGACGCAGCTCGTGGTGCAAGGCCAAGCCCTCGCAGCGGAACAGCAGCGCCGCGAAGACGCGGACAAGCGCGCCGCAAAGGCCGCCGCCGACCTCGCCGCGTTTGCGTCGGTAAAGCAAGAGACGCGCGGGATGGTGATTACCCTCTCCGGCAGCGTCCTCTTCGCGTCGGGAAAGTCGGATCTTCTCTCAGGCGCACAGGCCAAGCTCAGCGAAGTCGCCGAAGCCCTGACGAAAGAGGACGTCGAGTCGAAGATCGTGGTCGAAGGTCACACCGACTCTCAAGGTGGCGCCTCCTACAACCAGGACCTCTCGCAGCGGCGCGCCCAGTCGGTTCGCGACTACCTCGTCACGCGCGGCATGGCTTCAGACCGCGTCACGTCGGAAGGATTCGGGCTGACCCGACCCATCGCCGACAATGCGTCGCCCGAGGGGCGAGCCAACAATCGGCGCGTCGAGATCGTCGTCCAGCCGAAAAAGTAACGCTGCCTGGATACAACCACGAGGGCCGTGCGCGTCCTCGTGGCCTCCTGCTTTCACCACACGCCTTCACCCAGGGCGAGCGCATCATCCCACCTGCGTGTCATCCTGATCCCACGTGCGTGTCATCCTGATCCCACGTGCGTATCATCCTGATCCCACGTGCGTGTCATCCTGATCCCACGTGCGTGTCATCCTGATCCCACGTGCGTGTCATCCTGATCCCACGTGCGTGTCATCCTGATCCCACGTGCGTGTCATCCTGATCCC
>Ga0182024_10008410_pt1 | contig 21775 bp, 21 predicted proteins | sample P32metaG_FD_120480 | JGI IMG/M metagenome (GOLD analysis project Ga0182024, IMG submission 120480) | Permafrost microbial communities from Stordalen Mire, Sweden - P3-2 metaG (Illumina Assembly) | ecosystem: Environmental > Terrestrial > Soil > Wetlands > Permafrost | place: Sweden: Stordalen...
AAGCGCGCCAGCCTGGCGGTGTGTTCGACGCGCAGTGTTTGGAGCGAGACCTTGCGCCCGGTCTGCAGGACGAGCAGCGTGGAACCCGGCATGCTGCTGAGCTGCGAGGGCGTCAGGCGTTCGATTCGCATCGGCGTTGCTGCCGAAGGGGCGGCGGCGGTGGCCGCAAGCGGCATCAGTGCCAGCGCGACGACGGCAATGGAACGCACGATCTGCTTTTCGTACATGTCGGTCCTCCGCTCGAGTCAATACCGGAGGGATGCTCTCGCGACGAGGGCGACCCTCGGATGCCCGCGGGTCTTCCGGGTTGCAACGACGAGGACCCGCCGGAATCGTGCACGGACGGCCGCTGCTGCAGTCCTTCGTTCACTCGACTCGCGGTTTGACACGTTCCGCGACCGAAACGTCGTCCCCGTGATTCCCGGCGACGTCGCGTTTCGCGGCTGCAATCAACTTTTCCAATTTGGCTTGCCGCACGAAGTCATCCGGATAGCGGTTGAGATACTTGTGGAGAAGATTCCGCTTTTCGGCTCGATAGACGAGGTACTCGATGTCGATCCACGTCGGCACTCCTAGGCGCTCGCGTATCACGGCTGCAACCGGTTGCAAGCCCCTCCAGACGCGCGGCATCAAATCGAAGTAATGCGCGAACAATTCTTCGTCGAGCACTCCGCGATTCATGAGTCGCGCCACGCTCTGGTAATGGACCCCGATCGTGGAGAGCCTGCGATCGAGCTCCGGCGTTGTCGCTGCCGCAAGCGTCTCGGGATCCGTGAAATCGTGCGTCTGAAGAAACAGGCGGGCCTCGATGAACTCCGGCTCCTGCATCGCTTGGGTGAACTGCAAGTACGACTGCAGCTGGTTCGCCAGACGCAAATGCCGTATCTGAAGCACGGCAGCGAGTGCTGCGACCACGACGATGATGACGTTCACCAAAGCCGCAAGCGCGGTGAGGGCTTCCCAGGACATACGGCAACAGCCTCACTTCAGACGAGCAACGTGCTATAGCTCCTACCCTTGCCTTCTGCCCAGCGCACTTGAGGCCTTGGCGGGCACAGGGTGTGATGCACGTTGACGGCGCGATGTGGCGTCAGCCCGGCGGCTCCGCGGCGTGCGCCGGCGAGCGGCGACGCACGATCCAAAAGCCAAGCAAGAGCCACGCCGCGACAAGAACCGAATAGAGCGGCGGTGCCCCGCCCAGCGACGGTACGATGTTGGCGACGAACGTTGCGGCGAGCGACACGAGCGCGATCGCCGGAACGAATCGCTGCGCGAGGTTCCAGCGAACGGCAAAAAGACGCAGCGCAGCCACTTGCACGCTGCCGTAGATGAGCACGAGTGCGAGAACACCGATCGTGCCGCAGGCCGCGAACGTATCCGTGCCGCTCGTACGCGCGAACGCAAAGCCCGACACGATCGCGATGCTGATTCCGATTACCGTGAGGTACGCGACCGCGGGCGTTCCGCTCGCCGCGTGGACGCGGCCGAGCGGCCCGGGCAGAACCGCATCGTTCGCGAAGCTGAAAGCGAGCCGGCTCGCACCCGTCGCGGCCGCTAGGGTCGCCGCGAACGCCGATATGGCCGCGCCACCCATGACGAGCGCTGCCACGGGTGCGTTCGCGTAGCGCGCCGCCAGATCGCCGAGCGGCGACGTCGAGGCGGCGAAGGCCGCGCTGCCCGCCGCGTCGATGCCGAATCCGATCGTTTGCGCGTACGCCACGAAAACATAGAGAACGCCGGCCAGCGCGACGCTGCCGATGAGTGCGCGCGGAATCGTGCGCGTCGGCTCGATCGACTCGGCACCGAGAACGGCGGCGCCTTCGAAGCCGGCGAACGAAAGCAGCGCGAACACCGTTGCCAGCCCAAGTCCGCCGGGCGACACACCGCTCGGAATGAACGGCGCGATCGTATTGCCGTGGGCCCCGCCGCGCACGACGATCGCGACGCTGAGCGCGACGACGGCGGCGACGGAGATTCCCTCGACCAGCAGCATCGCGCGCGACGACGTGCGGGCCGGCCGCGTTCCCACGTACGCCGCGACGGCCAGACATGCGAGCGCAAGCGGCACCCTCCAGTTCGTCGCGCCGCCGTAGGCGAACGCGGCAGCGGCGAACGCGCCGAACTCGGCGGCCGAGCCCGCGGTGAACAGAACGTACACCAGCAGCAGCGCCCAGCCCGACAGGCGTCCGGCAAACGGCCCGAGACCGCGCGCGTTGAATTCACCGACCGAGGCCGGGCTCGCGTAGACCCGCGCGAACGTCACGAAGGCGAACGCGACGCAGCCGATCGTCGCGAACGCCAGCACGAAGGCGAACGGCACCGCCGCGTGCGCATACGATGCCGCGAGCGCACCGTTGAGCGCCATGGCGGCCGTCGGCGCCATCATAGCCACCGAGACGCCGGCGGTTTCGAACAGGCCGAGTGCGCGCCGCAGGCGCGTATCACCGCTCACGCAAGCCGCTTTCGGTCGTTCGCCACGGCGGCTCCCGTCGGATACGCGCGAGCATCCGGCGCCGGCTAACGGCTCGCCGGTGACCCAAGCCGAGCGAACAGGCTTGCGCTCGAGAATAGCTTTGTGCTACAAAGAAATCACTCTGTGTCGCAGAGCTACGGTGATCTCCAAGGCTCGGAAGGACTTCACGATGCTCCGAAGGGTTATCGCTGCAGCGGGCATCTTCGTCACGGCGGTTATTGGCGTCGTGCTCGCCGGCTGGTGGGAACATCGCGTCCCGCTGTCGCTTCCGCCACTTTCCGGTCCGTTTCCGGTCGGGCGCGCCGCTTTCGATTGGGTCGACGAATCGAGAGTCGACAAACTCGCGGCCGCAAAGGGTGCGACGCGCGAACTGACGGTGTGGATCTGGTACCCGGCGTCGATCGACACGTCGTCGACCCGGTCGGAGTATCTTCCGGCGCCGTGGCGAGCGGCGCTCGCGCGACGTCAGTCACCGGTCTTGTCGCTTCTTCTGCACGATGCGTCCGCGGTGAACCCGCGGAGCTTCGACGACGCAAAGGTCGCGCCGGCGCAACGCGCGTTCCCGGTGATCCTCATGAAACCCGGCATCGGCGCGCTGGCCCTCGACTACACGACACTCGCCGAAGATCTGGCAAGCGACGGATACGTCGTCGTCGCGTCGGACTCTCCGTACAGCACGTTCGTGGTTGTGTTTCAAGACGGGCGCGTGGCGGAAAGGCGCCGCGCCGGAAACGCCGGAGAGAGCGCGCCGGTCGCCGAGCAGACCAAGGTCGCAAACAGCATTCTCGGCACGTGGGTGGGCGACGACCGGTTCGTGCTCGATCGCCTGGCCCAACTCAACGCGTCGGGAACGTTCCGCGAACGTCTCGATCTGCGCGAGGTCGGCGCGATCGGACACTCCTTCGGCGGAGCCACCGCGGCGGAATTCTGTCGCGAGGATTCGCGCTGCAAGGCGGGGATCGACATCGACGGCATCCCGTTCGGCGCGGTGGTCCATGAGCGCTTGGAACGTCCGTTCATGTTCTTCCTGAGCGACCACTCGAACGAGAAGCGAGATCCGGAGACGCCGGCGATCATGGGGAAGTTTCACGACATCTATCGGCGTTTACCGGCCGGCCGCGAGATGGTGACCTTGCGGGGTTCGAGTCACTTCAGCTTCAGCGACATGCCGTTTCTGTTCAATCATACGCTCGCGCGCGTGTCCGGCTTGCTGGGCAGCATCGAGCCGACGCGCGCCTTGGACGCGTCCGACGCCTGCATTCGGACCTTCTTCGATGTCCATCTCAAGGGCGCGCCCACATCGAGACTTCAGGAACTGCGAACACGATATCCGGAGCTGGTGTTCAGCGACGCCGGCGCGCCGTTCCTCGGCCAATAGGATCAGCGTTCCCGTATACCTCCGAGGCCTCGGTCACGGGTTCACGCGAGCAGCGAGGCGTCGATGTGCAGCGAGACGACCCAGTTCGGAACGTCGACCACTTCGCTGATCTTCAAGTCGGCTGCGACGCTCGCCAGCAGGTACGCGTCGATTTCGGACAGCGTCGTTCGGTGGACGATTTCGGCGATCATGGCATTCGTCGCATCGCGTGCCGCCTCGAGCAGATCGGGCCCGATCCCGGTTGTCGCGACTGCGCGTCCGGCGCGCTGTGAGCGCGCATCGGTCACGAGCACCGGCGCGCTCAGCGAGCGATCGCGTTCGACGCTGATCCGCAATGTCGCGACCGCCCTGGTTTCGATCGCCGTACCGCACACCTCACCATCGCCCTGTGCGGCGTGACCGTCGCCGAGCGAGAGCAGCGCCCCCTCGACGGCGACCGGGAAGAGCAACGTCGCGCCCGCACCGGCATGGCGGATATCCATGTTCCCGCCGTTGCGCGTCGGCGGAATCACCGAGAACGCGCCGGCTTCGGCCGGTGCGACGCCGATCGTGCCGATCATCGGGACACTCGGCAACTGCATCCCCGTGAACAGCTCGATGCGACCACCGGTAATGCGCGACATGCGCAGCGCCGGCTCCGCAAAGCGATCGGCAAGCAGTCCGAACCCGGGAATGTTCGCGGTCCAGCCCCACCCATCGACGTCGAGCTCGAGAATATCGACGACGAGCGCGTCGCCCGGCCGAGCGCCTTCAACGAAGATCGGGCCCGTCACCGGGTTGATGCGGGTAAAGTCGAGCGTCGCGAGCGCGCTCGCGTCGGAATCGGCGTGCAACTGGCCGCCGGATGCGTTTTCGAGCTCGACGACGAGCGTGTCGCCGGGCGCGATCCGGGCAATGGGCGCTATGGAGCGGTCCCAGACGTTATGCGTCTGCGTGCGCTTGATGTGCATGCGCCGCCCTTATTTCATGTTGTGCGCGAGCATGCTTTTCACGCTGCCGCCCGTCGTCCCGACGAAGTCGTCGATCCGCCACCCCGCCGCGGTCTTGACCACGATGACGGTGACGTGACCGCCGGAGGACGCTCTCGGGTAGCGCACCGTCACGGGAACCGCGGCCCTGCCGTTCGTGACTGCCGCGTTGCCCACGGTCACACTGGATGACTCGATCTGCGCGTCGATGAACGGATCCGCTTCCAGCACTTCGCCGTGGAGACGCTCGTACGGCATCACGCGACTGAGGAGCGCGTAGAATGACGGCGTGAAGAACTCCCGCGCAGTGCCGAGGTGATCGAACGTATGCCCCTTGGCGCTCGGCGAAAAATACCACTGATAGAAGGACCGCACGACGGCCGTGGGCGTCGGCGCCGCTGCGGCGGCGGAAACGGTCGCGGCCAAAAACGCAAACCCACAGAACAAGGCAATCCTTCTCATGCTCATCCCGCCGGTTTCCGCTCGGCTCGCGCCGTCCCATCCCGGCGCCGTCGATGCCCGCTGCTCGGCCGCCCTCATTCCTCTTTGCCCGTTCCACCGTGGCCGGGATCGCCCGGCGACGTCGTCGTAATCGCATCTTGACGATGCAGTCCGGAACACGCCAGTCGCGGAGTCGCGCCGGCGCGGCGAACGACCGGCTCAAGACGAAGCTCTCGGCGTTGCTCGGGCTGCGCGACGCCGACGGAGCAACGCGCGTTCCCGGATTGCGGCTGGCGCTTCGCGACGGCAACAACTACCTCGTCGCCAAGGCTGCCGAACTTGCCGCAGACTGCGGTCACGACGAGCTCATCCCGGAGCTGCTTGCAGTGTACGACGAGCTGTTTGGCGATGACGCCGTCGAACGCGATCAACTCGTTCGGGGCAAAGAGGCCATCGCACGCGCGCTGCGAGCGCTGGGCTATCGCAATCCGGCACCCTTCCTGCGCGGACTGCATCACGTGCGTTGCCCTTCCTTCAGCACGACGACGACGCGATCAAGGTCGAAGCCGCTGCAACGCTCGCGCTCGCCCGCGATCCGGCGGCGCTCAGCCACCTGCAGGCGTTCCTGCGCGAACAGCTATCGAGCGAGGTTCGCACGGCGACGATCGTCGCATGCGCGGCGTCGCCCCAGCGCGCGGTCACCGATCTGCTCCTCGACATCATCGCGGGTCCCGATCGCTCGTTGGCGCAGAGCGCGATGCAGTCGCTAAGCGAAAGCCGTTTCCGCAACGAGGCGTGCGAGCGCGCGCGCATGGCAGCTCAGCGAAGCGGCGATCGACACCTCATCGCCGCCTTCTCATCAGCGTTCGAACGCGAGTAGCGGTCGCGTACGTTAGTGGTCGACGAACTTGGACGCTTCGCTCATCGTCGGATCGAGCCGAAGATCTTCGTGAGCATATTTGCGGTCTTCATGTCCGCCCGGCACCTTTACGCGCACCAGAATTTCGTGCGGGTGGACTTCCTTGACCGTTCCTTCTTCCTTCGTTCCGTCGATATAGACCCGATCGCCGAGTTTCAGCATTCCTCGTCACCTCATTGGCGCCGCGCATAGCCGTCTAGACTGGCCTACATGGGCGGCGCGGGCGCTGACGACCTGCCAAACCACGCCAGGCATCGGCAACAGGCGATCGAATGCGAGCAGTCCAGCAACCTGAGGAGATTTGCCCGTGATTCGTACCTCTGCGCTGGCTCTTGCGGCCACGCTCGCCCTCACCGGGATTGCGGTCGCGGCCTCACCGCCGCCGAACGTCGTCGTGAAGCTCGAACCGCAGGCGCCCTCGAAGATCGCCGGGACCGCGACGATCTCGCATGTCACCATGGATCCGCCGGTCGTCAGCGTGACGATCGTCCTCGACGGCATGTTCATACCCGAAAACGAGTACCCCGCCGGGGTCTATCATTCGACGTGTTCGGCTCTTGGGCCGAGGCCCGAATATCGACTCAATCCCGTGATGAGCGGCCGCTCGGAAACGCGCGTGAAACCGACCACGATGAAACCGGGGCCGTACGTCATTGCCGTCTTCAACACCGCTGGTACGCACGCAATGTCATGTGGCGCGCTGCCGATGATGCACCACGACCACTAGCGTCACGTTCGGTTTTCTTAGTCGAGCTGAATCTCTTCGTAATACCTGCGATCGCCGAGCGATCGTAATTTTGCCACAAACTCGGGGCCCGATGCCTTACCGATCTCTTCGAGCTGCAACGCTTGACGGAAGTACGTCCAGTGATCGGGGCACAGTCGCGCCGCCTCATCGAACCACGGCTTTGCGAGTTCCGGCTCGCCGCGCTCGCGTAGATACTGTCCGAGTTTGAAGTTCGCCGCCGCGAGGGCCTCCGTCGTGGTCGAGCCGGCGACACGATCGCGTGCGTCGTTTTCCGGTAGTGCGAATCGGCTGGCTGGACCATGTTCGATCCAATCGCGCAACGCCGCGGTGTAGCGCGCCCGCGACGCTCGGCCCGCCGCAGCGACGTCACTCGGAAGCGTCCGCGTCTCGCGATTCATCGAACGAAAACCGTCCGTCGCGCCGGCGGGCTCGGCGGGCCGCACGATGCGTCCAGCCTCGTCGATCCACACGGCCATCGGCACGTTCTTCATCTGGTAGAGCTCGGCAACGAGGTGCTTTTCGTCGATCAAGCACGGATAGGTCGGAGCCGCCGCTCCGGCATACTGCTCCGGGCTCCAGCCCATGATCGCTTGCATGGCGTCAGGCACGACGATCGGCTCAGGCGGACGGATGAACGGGCGCACGGCGTCCGGACCACCCGTGTCGAGTGCAACGGCGACGATGATGAAATTCCGTTCCGCAAACTCGCGGTACAATGCCTGCCAGACCGGCAGGTCGAATCTACAGCCTCACCAAGAGGCCCACGAAAGCAAGAGCACTTTCTTTCCGCGGTAATCGGAAAGTGCGTGCCGATTGCCGTCGAGATCGGGCAGCCGAAAATCCGGCGCTTCGAGCGAACGCAGCGCCGCAGTACGCGTGGCCGCCGATTCCCCGAAGAGCCAGACCGCGGCCGCGTCGTCGTGAACGACAGGCTGCTCGAGGAAACGTGCGAACGCAGCCAGATTGAAGCGGCCGTCGGCGGCGATGAACTCGCCCTTCCGAGACGCTGGAAGCGGCACGCACCGGTCGTCTAAACACAGCCCTTCCGGTTTGTGTTCCCAACCCGTTGCGGCGGTCAGATCTTCGAGCGAAAGCCAAAGATCGTCGCCATTCGACACAGCACTCGGTGCGTGTGAGGCGCGGTCGTCATAGATCAGCGTTACGGCCATGGCGGCATCTTCGCTATCGACGGTCCGTCCGCCTCGGCCTACGTGGCGGAGGAGGCCGCAGTACCGGAGCACTTCACGAACTCGCAGGCGTGATCGCCCAGAGCATGCGTGAGAAGCGCCGCCGGCCGTCCGCGTCGCGCCGCAACGTGAACGTATAGGTCCCGCGATACGGCTGGACGTGGCCGGTCTTGCGTACCCGCAAGTTCTCGCGAAACGTTCCGGTTTCGAAGTCGAGACGACCGGCGTTCACGTGCCGCTGCGCTGTGAGCGCGATGTCGCTATCGAACGTGGCCGCAACCTTCTCGCAGAGTGCACGGATGCTGCGCGTGCCGGTGACGTGATGGCCGGGATCGATGAACACGGCGTCAGGCGTGAAGAGCGCCACCTCGTCTGGGACGTTCTTTGACCGCAGGTCGCGGACGAAACGCTCGGTTTCCGGCCAGACCGCCACCTGCGCAGCCCGCATCGTGGCGGAATGGAAGCCCACGAGTCGAGGGGCCGGTGTGACTGCGGTCAGGACGAGGCACGTCCCGAGCGATGAGAGACGCACGAGGGTGACCGCCATGCGCAACCTCCGGAAAGGACGGAGAACGTTCGTCCGCCGTTGCGGTGTGCGGCGCCTGCTCGCCGGTTGTCGTGACCTTCATATCAGAGCACGCACAACATGGGGCCGCTTTTCCTAGTCGTTCGGAGTCGAGCTCGCCGCGACGAGCGGTCGCTGGTCACTAGGCGAGCGTGCGCTCGAGCTAGATGAGAGGATGATTGGTCCCAACGTTTTCACATTGACACGTGGGACCATGAGTCCAAGCTCTGCGGAAAGGCGGAGCGCCTCATGCTAAACATTCATCGTACGTTCACTCCGCGGCTGCTCGGCGCGGCCATTGCAGCCGCCGCACTCATCACCCCCGCGATCGCATCGGCGCAGGACGTACCGTCGTACGCCGGCGGTGCGGGGGATCAACAGATCCAGGGAACGATCTCGTCGATCAACGGCACGTGGAATATCACCGTCGCCGACGCGAGCGGTTATAGCGACAGCGTCGCGTTGCATCAAGGGACGATCATCAATCCGACGGGGCTTACCCTCGAACCGGGAATGAACGTCACCATCGACGGTTACCCCGACGGTTCGAACTTCGACGCGATGGAGATCGACACGCCGTATCAATATCAAGGTCCGCCGCCGGTGGCCGTTTACTACGGGCCGGGCGACTGGTATCCGGGATACGCCTATGGTTGGGGACCGTCGTTCAGCCTCTTCTTCGACTTCGGCGGCGACCGCTTCGAACAGCGCCCGTTCTTCTTCGGCGGCGCGGCTCGCCACGCGATTGCGCCTCCGTCCGGTTGGGAGAGTCGTCCGCACGGCTTCATCGGAAATACCGGCAACGCGTCAGGTTCGCAGCGTCGCTTTGTCCAAACGCGCAGCTTCTCGGCACCGCCGCAGCAGCAAACGCGCAGCTTCTCGGCACCGCCGCAGCAGCAAACGCGTAGCTTCTCGGCACCGCCGCAGCAGCAGGCGCGTACATTCTCGGCACCGCCGCAACAGCAGGCGCGTACATTCTCGGCACCGCCACAGCAAACGCGCAGCTTCTCGGCTCCGCCGCAGCAACAAACGCGCAGCTTCTCGGCTCCGCCGCAGCAACAGACGCGTAGCTTCTCGGCTCCGCCGCAGCAACAGACGCGTAGCTTCTCGGCGCCACCGCAGCAAGCTCGCAGCTACTCCGCACCGGCCCGCCAAGCCGCGCCGCCGCCGGCGCAACGAGGCGGCCAAGACAACAGCGGCAGCCGCCGCCACTAACCCCTCGATCGGCGATCGAAGCACGCGCGTCCGCGAACCTTTCGCGGGCGCGCGACTGCTTTTGAGATCAGAGCTTCGCGGCAGCGCTCTTGAGAATGGTGAGTTCCATCGCCGGGTTCGGTGCGGAGTTCCCACCGGCAATGACCGAAATCGCGACGACCTTGCCGCCGTTCATCCCCCATGCGATCCCGTCGGCCGAGACGAAACAATTCGGCATCACCGAGCAGCCAACCGAACCATGCGGTTGCGCAAGGTACAGTTCTTGCGGTGAACGGTCTTTCAAGGCTTTCTGACACGCGTCCAAGGTCGTGCGGCAGCCGACCCGTGCGATCGTCGAGCCGACTTTCGGATCGCTCATCGTTGCGGCGTCGAACAGCGTGACGGCGACCGCGCGCGAATGCGGTTGAAACGCCTCCGTCGTCACGTGCATGTCGGTCGGGATCTTTTGGAATGCGCAGAGACTCTTCGGCGACCGCGCCGTCGTGATTACCGTAACCGTCTCGCCCACGGCAACCGAGACTGCGGCCGCCGTCACGAGATCGCATGCACCAGCCGGTGACTGCGCGCCTACTTCTTGCTTTGCCGCGACAACAGAGGTGGCACAAACAGCCACCGCTACGAACGTCGAGACGCGTCGCCAGCTCATGAGCCAGGCCTGCCTTCCGACAGCCGATCCGCCGCTGCAATTCGCAGCGAAGACGGGATCGCCGCCCAGCGTCATCATGGGCCTCTCAGCCGGACGGCGTCAAGTCGCCGATCTGCCTGCACTCGGCGCTCGCGGGTTCGAGGCTAGCTGCAAGCGCGCACAATGAACGTGATCGACATGAGCGCGACGATGATCTGTAACGTGACAGCGGCCGCCCGGCGCGCCTTGCCGGCGGCCGGTGCATCCAACGGCCGTTCGGTCCACGACGACGACGCCTCGCCGTAGAGACCACTCGCTTTCGTCATCACCGTACCGTCGTCGGTTACGGCAACGCCGGCCGCAGCGGCGATCGCGCCGGCGATCTCGGGAAGCGGCAGACGGATGAGCGCGGTGCCGGCGGTACTGAACAGACCGACGCGTTCTCCGCTAGCGGTAACGACGGACAGCGCGTCGCGCACGCTGCTCAGACCGAAGCTGCGGGTGACTTCTTGCCGGCGCTCGACGGATCGAATCTCGGCGACCGGCAGACGAATCGTGCGCAGTCGCGGTACCAGTAGCCAGCTATGACCGTTCGGCACGGTCGCGTCGAGGAGCGTGCCGCCGATGGCGTCCTCCAAGGCGATCCGGGTTCGCGCGATCGCGATCAGCCCGAACGTCAGGAACAGCCCGAATCCCACCATGATGGCGCCGGTGACGTAAATGAACCCATCGCCGCTGCGATCGGTCTCGCCGGCGAGCGCGGGTACGCTGAAAAGTAGGGCCGCAACGCCGAACATGAACGCCGCGAGAAAGCCGAGCACGATCCGGCCTCCCACGCCGTATCCCCACGTTCGACTGTCCATCTGCATCGGTCTACATCCGGCGAGCGCTGAACGACCCTACGTAGCCCGGATCGGCCGTGTCGGTGAACGTCCCGCGAATCGCCGATCCGTTCGAGACGCCTCTGAACGTCACGACGCTGTTGCGTTGCAAGCGGCTCGTCGCGATGCGCGTCCACTGGAATACGATCGCCGAGCCGTTGGTGCTGCCCTGCGCCGAACCGATCCCGGCGGGTCCTTTGCACGACCCGGCGATGACGCTTCCGCTCTGGCGGAAGACGCAAACCGGTGCGATCGTCTCGACGACCGGCCTCCCCATCACGCCCGAGAACGACCAGGATCCGGCGAGGTTCGCCGCGCCGGCGAGGTACGGGGTCGAAACGACAAGTGCAAGACCGAAGGATGCGCTGGCATAGCGAAGTGTTCTCGAAAGGTTCATCACGTCTCCAAGGTAGGGTATTGCACCCATCGTAGCCCCGGAGCCGCTCGCGCGGCATGGGGGGCTACCCTACTCGGCGCCCCGAATGGTCGGCACGACTTCGCTCACCAAACGGTGCAGACCGAAGGCGGCGGGGCGCAGTTGAACGCGCTGTACCAGCCCGGAACGTTGCGCAAGGTCAGATTCACGCGGTCGCGCGGAATGGGGTGCGGATCGCTGAGCGCGTTGCGCTTGGCGCTCTCGTCGCGCACGCTCTCAGTCCACGACTGCGCGAACGCGATGAAGTAGCGCTGTTCGGGCGTGAAGCCGTCGATCTTCGTGCGCGGACCGTTGCCGAGCGACGTCTCGAGCGCGCGATAGCCGATCACCACGCCGCCGAGATCGGCGATTGCCTCACCGGCCACGAGCTTGCCCTGATAGTGCGTGTCCCCGACGGCGATCGCGGTGTCGAACTGCTTGATCACGCAGTTCGCGCGCTCGTCGAAGCGCGCCGTATCCTCCGGCGTCCACCAGTTGGTGAGGTTGCCGTGCAGGTCGTACTTGTGCCCTTGATCGTCGAACCCGTGGGTCATCTCGTGGCCGACCGTCCCCGCGCCGGTCGCGGCCAGGTTCGACGCGTCGTCGGCATGCTCGTCGAAGAACGGGCGCTGCAACTGCGCAGCCGGCAGCACGATCTCGTTCATGCTCGATGAGTTGTACGCATTGACGGTTTGGGGCGTCATGCCCCACTCGGCGCGGTCGACCGGCTTGTCGATCTGCGAAAGCTGGTACGCACGTTCGAACGTAACACCGCGCAGCAGGTTGCCGGCATAGCTCGCCCGCTCGACGTTGTAGCCGGCATAGCTCTTCCAGACGTCGGGATAGCCGACTTTGAAGCCCATCGCGTTGAGCTTCGCAATCGCCGTGGTGCGCGTCGCCTGCGACATCCATGGCAGCGCGGCCATTTCCGCACGATAGGCATCGCGCATGCGCAGCGTCATGTCGACGGCTTGCTTTTTCGCCGACGGCGGGAACGCTCTGGCGACGTAGACCTGACCGACGTCCATGCCGAGCGCGGCGTCGGTTGAGCGCACGCAGCGTTTCCAGCGCGGCTGCTGTTCCTTCACGCCGCCCAGGATCGTACCATTGAAGGCGAACTGCTCGTCGTCGAACCGCTTCGGCAGCGCGGTGGCGGCCGTCTCGACCAGTTGCCAGCGCAGGTACGAGCGCCAGGCCGGCAACGGCTCTTTGATGAGCTCGGTATCGAAGGCCGTCAAGAACTTGGGCACGGCGACGTTCATCGTGCCGCCGGACGGCACGTGCTGGTCGCGCAGGTAGGTCGCGAAGGGAAAGTGCGGCATCAGCGCCGCGACCGCGTCGGCCTTCATCGGATGGTCGGTGTTCTTCGGATCGCGGCGCTCGGCGGCGGCCAGCGATGCGTCGGCGAGTGCGGTCTCGATTACCATGACGTCGTGCGCACTCTTGGCCGAATCCGGATCGCCGAGCAGTGCCAGCATCGCGCCGATGTGCGTCACGTACTGTTCGCGCAGCTTCTGCGACGCGGCATCGTCGCGGAAGTAGTAGCCGCGCTCGGGCAAGCGCACTCCGCCCTGGCCGACGTTGGCGATGACGTGCGTCGAGTCGTGCGGGTTCTGTCCGGACCGCAGGCTGAAACCGGCGGGAACGCCGATCGTGTGCAGATGCGAGATCTCATCGTCGAGTGTGGCGACCGAGTTCACCGCGTCGATGCGGGCCAGCTCGGGCTTGATCGGGTTGATCCCGTCTCGCTCGATCGCGGCCGTGTCCATGCACGAGGCGTAGAAATCGCCGATCTTCTGCGTGGCCGAGCCCGCCGCGCCCGGATGCTGCGCGGCCGATTCGACGACCTCGCGCACGAGGTTTTGCGTTTGATCTTCGAGCGCTTCGATGTACCCGTATTCGCCGTACGCGGCCGGAATCGGATGCGCCGCGCGCCAGCCGCCGGTCGCGTAATCGAAGAAGTTCGTGCACGCGTTCGCGGTGCGGTCGATGCTCGCGGCATCGAACGGCCCCGGCAGATCGTCGGCCGCGGCGTGCACCGGCAGCGCCGGCGCGAACCATGCGATGGCGCCGGCGACGCCGACCGCACTGGCGAGACGAACGAACGACGGATGAACGCGCATCAGCGGTTGCTCATCACCAGCAACGTGAAGGTTCCGGGGACGAGCGTTCGCAATGGGCGCGTTTGGCCGGGCGCCGGCGTGCCGAGCGTGAACTGCGCCGTGACGAGATAGACGTCGTGCGTGTTAGCGTCGACCGCGAGCGTCCGCGCGCCGGCCTTCGTCGTCGCGTTTTGCACGACGGTCAGCGCGGCCGGTGAATCCTCGTGCACCACGGTGAGTGTCCCGTCACCGTTCGAGCTGAACGCGAGCTGCGATCCCACATCGAAAGCGGTCGCATCCGTACCTTGCCCGATCGGCAGCGTCGCCACGATCGCACCGGTGTCGCTGTTCAGGACGATCATCACCTTGTTGCCACAACCCGAGAACAACCGGTGGTGCGCCGCGTCGATCGACAATCCCGACGGTCCGTCGCAGGTGCCTAACGGCCAGGTGTTGACGACCGCGTTCTTGCGCGTGTCGATCGCAACGATCTCGTTCTTGTCCTCGATGTTGAAATAGACCATGCCGTTGCCGGCGGCGCCGAACTCCGGCCGGCCGGGAAGCGCGACGTTGCCGACCACGGCATTGCTCGCCGCGTCGATCGCGGTCACGTTTCCGCTGCCGCCGTTACCGGTGAACACGCGCCGGGAAACCGAATCGTAGACGATGGCGTCCGGATTGCGCGCGTCGATCGTGACCTTGCCGGTCGTCTTGAGCGTCCGCAGATCGAACACTGACACGCTGTTGTCGCGGCCGTTGCTGGTGAAGCCCTTGCCTAGGTCTTGAGCCAGCGCGATGCCGTGGACACCGGGCGTGTCGGGGATCTCTCCGATGACGGTGCCCGCGACCGGATCGACGACCATCACGCGCGTCCCGCGCGAAACGAAGAGCCGCTTGCCGGCGGAATCATAGGAGAGGTAATCCCAACCGCCGTCGCCGGGCAACGGAAACGTGCGCACCAACTGGTAGTTCACCGTCGAGGCCGCGACGCTGCGCAGCGGGATCGCCACGGCGCCGAGCGCGACGAAAAGGGCAACGAGCGCCAGCGCGCCCGCTAATGATTCAAACGGTCTCCGCATGATTGCGGACTACGGGGCCGGTGTGAAAAGCGCCTCCACGTTGCGCTCGCCACGATGCTCGAACGAACCGTTATGGTTCATCCACTCCGGCCGCGGCGCGCCGAGCAAGAAGTAATCGAAGAACTCGTCGAGGTGCACGGTCCAGTAGTTCTTCGTCTCGGTCTTCGCCAGACCGTGGTTCTCGCCGATGAAGGTGAACATGTACGCCTCTTTCCGGGCCCGCCGCAGCGCGGTGAAGAACTCGACGCCCTGGCCGTACGGCACGAAGCCGTCCTGGTCGTCCTGAATGCGCAGATACGGCGCCGTCACACGGTTGACGAAGAACAGCGGCGAGTTTTCGACGTACAAATCCGGTCGTGCCCAGGGCGTCGCGCCGATCCGTCCTTGTCCGGTCTCGTAGTACGACTGCTGCACGTCGCCCGACTCCCAGAAACCGCCGTAGAGGCTCGGCAAATCCGAGTCCGACGCGCCCGACTCGACCGCCCGGAAGATCGTCGTGTGCGTGACCAGCGCGTTGACCTCGTAGCCGCCGTAGCTGTGGCCGGCCATACCGATCCGCTTCGGATCGACGAATCCCATCGCCACGACCCGTCTTACCGCCGACGTCACGCAATCGACCGCACTCGCCGTCGTGTGACCGATATGATACCGAATATCGGGTTGTAGCACGACGTAGCCGTGGTTGGCGTAGCGCGCCAGGTTGACCACCGTCCCCGACGCCGGCAGCACGTAGGTGTGCAGTCCGTCCGACATCTTCTCGTACACGTACACCAGCATCGGGTACCGGCGATGGGGATTGAAGCCGTCGGGCGTGGTGAGGATCGCGCGCAGCCGCTGTCCGCGCGCGTTGGTGTAGTCGATCAGCCGCGAATGTCCCCAAGCATACTGGGCCTGCTGCGGGTTGACGTTGGTCACACGCGCCGCGCCGGTGGGCAGCGCACCGGTTGTCCACAAGTTGGGAAACTCGTCGAAGCGTGACTCGGCGAACACCAGCCGCGTTCCGTCGTTCGAGCGGTACGGTATCGCGACGCGCTTGGCGATCAGCATGCGGATCTGCGGGGTCTGCGGCGCGAGCGAGGTCACCGTCGCGAAACCGCTGGACTTGGTGCGGTCGTCGACGACGCTGAGCACGTACGGCGCGTGATCGAAGACCGGCCGATCGGTGATGAACGCGCTCTCGGTCCGGTCGACGAGCGGCTTGCTCACGCGGTATTCGCGCGCGGTCTTGCGGCCGACGCCGTTGCTGAGCATCACGGTATGCCCGCCGTCCGGCGAGGCCGACCAGACGTCGTAGCGATCGTAGAACAGCACCGCCGCGTCATGCGGCGTGAAGCCCGCGTAGCCGTAGGCGGGCGGGTCGTCGGGATGATCGTCGTCCTCGACGGCCGCCCGCTGCCGGCGCGGATCGCTGATCCACGCCTGCCGTCCGTCGGCCAAGCGCAGGGTGAACCACGCGCGCTGCACCGGCGCGTATCCGATTGCATAACGGCCGTCCGGTGAAAGGCGAACGTTGCCGCCCTTGAGCCTGCGCAAGAGCAGCGTGCGGTGACCAGACCGCAGGTCGATGCGGTAGACGTCGGCATACGTGCCGTCCCACGTGTGGAGGTTCTCGTACGGCACGGCGCTCACGCCCAGCGCGAACGGCGCGGCCGGCGCCAGTTCGACGCGCGGCACCGCCGGCGTGCCGAGCTGCACGAACCGCCGCGCTGCCACGTCGTAGATCGCACGATAGGTATTTGAGCTCGGTTCACCGGCATCGTGCCGCAACTCGGTCGGAAGCTTACCGTCGCGCCAATACCAGAAGTTGAGGTCGACCCGCGGCGGCGCCGACGGCGGCCGCGGCTCGGCCACCGGCGTCGTCGCGAACGTGATGCGCTCGCCGTCGGCCGAGAACTCGAGCGGTTCTGCATCGCTGGCGAACGTGCGCGGTGTTGCGCCGGCGGTCGACGGACCGAGGGCTTCGACCGGCGCTTCACCGGCCGTCGCAACCATCAAGCGGTACGACGGTCGAGGCCGTGGTTCGTCGGACTTCGCGGTGTCGTCGACCGAACGTTGCGGGTCGCTCAAATAGGCGAGCCGTGCACCGTCGCGCGACAGCACGGGCGCGACGAGATGCGCCGTGCCGTGCGTGACGACGATGTCGCTTCCGCCCGGCAACTCGCGCAGGTGCAAGCTTTCGTCGCCGCGCGTTTGCACGACGTAGGCAACGCGCGCACCGTTGGCGCTGACCGCGTACGCGGTGACGTGTTCGACGATCGACGGCTCGCCTTCACCCAAGCGGCGGATCGCGAGCGAGGTGTCCTTGTCTTTCGCCAATGCTTTCGGCGTTGGCGAAGCGGAAGCGGACGATAGTGGGGCCCGGGCGCTCGACGGGGCCGCTGCCGCGTGCGCGTCGGGTGACGGTGAGGGTGATGCCGGACGTGACGACGGCGATGCGGAGGGCGTCGCGGCAGCGATCGGCTCGCGACGATAGACCACTGTCGTCCCATCGCGAGCGAGGGCGAACGACTGCACGCGTTCGACCGTCGTCGCGCTGCCGGTGCGCAGATCGAGGATCCCCAGACCGTCCTTCGGCTTCTTCTCGTCGGGGAGATCCGGGTTTTTGGCCGCCGCTTTCACCTCCGCTAGCGGCGCCGCGATGCGATACACGGCGAAGCGCCCGTCGGCCGAGAATACCGGCGCCCGACCGCGCGGCTCCCGGTACTCGGTCGCGCCGGTCAACTGCCGCACGACGAGCTCGCCGTCGGCTTGATTCGGCACCGCGGCGTACGCGAGCCACGCGCCGTCGCGCGTCAAGCGCACCTCGCGAATCGTCCGCCACGCCGCATATGCATGATAATCGAGCAGCTTCTTGGCCGCAGGCGCCGCGGCGGCAACGCCGCCCAGATCGCCCGTGGACGCCGCAACACCGAGCGCACAAAGGAACGCAAGCCCCCGCATGCGGCGATAATCCCGCTAAAGTTTGGTAAAGCCTCCGTTCGTACGCGCGTTCACGCGCGAGTGCGCGGGCGGGAGTCCGATCACCGGTGCTAGCGGCCGATCGGCTTCGATCGTCGCTTCCCTCGCGTCCGGGAGGGCGACGGGCTCGAACTTCGGTCCACCACGGAGCACCTATGTCGCAAGCCGAACCGGCGGGTCTGCGCGAGCTGCGCAAGCGCGCATCGTCTGTCTTCACCGTCGTGCTGTGGGTTCACGTTCCGCTGCTGACCGCGATTGCAGCCTGGAACCACAACGATCCGCTCTCCGTCGCCGGCGCGGCGGTGGCGCTGAGCGCGATCGGCACGCTCGCCGCCTGGTATTCCCCCGACGGTCCGGTCGGCCGGCTCGGCATCGCCTGCGCGCTCATCGGGATGCCGATGCTGCTCGTCCACGCCGGCGCGGGAATGTGGCAGATCGACTACCACCTGTATTTCTTCGTCATCTTCGCGATGCTCAGCGCGTATGTCGACTGGCGTCCGATCGCGCTCGCCGCCACGCTGACCGTGCTCCACGATCTGCTGCTCGACTTCATCATCCTGCGCGTCATCCTGCAGTCGCTCATCGTCGTCGCCGAATGCGGCGTCCTGTTCTGGATGACGAACCGCGTGCGCGCGCTCTTCGTCGCGGCGGACGCGGAGAACCGGCGCGCCACCGAAGCGCTGGCCGAATCGCAGCGCCTCCGCGACCGGCTCTCCGAGGAAGCGACGGCCAAGACGGGCGCGCTCGCTGAAGCGCAGCGGGCGCTCGACGATGCGCGCGAGGCCGCGAACAACGCGGCGCGGCAGGAAGCGCGGCGCATCGAATCCGAACGCACGACGGCGCTGCAGCGCGAGGCGATCGTGCGCGACGTTGTCGGCCGGCTCGACAGCTCGGTGCGCGACGTCGTTGAGGATGTTCTCGCCGCATCGCAGCAGATGCTCACCGCCGCGCGGTCAGCCGAGCGGCTCGCCTCCGAAACGCGCGACGAGATCGATCGCGTCTCCGGCATCGCCGCCGAGTCGGGCGCGCAAATCGGCGAGGTGGCGATCGCCGCCGGTCAGCTCTCGAGCACCAGCGCCGACATCCTCGACCGGATGCAGCGCGCGCTCCACGTCGGGCAGCGAGCGGTCCGCGAGTCGGCGCACGGCGCCACACTCGCGAGCACGCTCACCGAGGCCGCCGAACGAATCGATGCCGTGACGACGCTGATCGAAAGCGTCGCCGATCAGACGCGCTTGCTGTCGCTCAACGCCGCGATCGAAGCGGCACGCGCCGGCGAGACCGGCCGCGGCTTCGCGGTCGTCGCCGAAGAAGTACGCAAGCTGGCCGAAGCGACTTCGAGCGCAACCAGCGAGATCGGACACGTCGTCGCGACGATGCGCCGCGCGTCCAAGGACGTCGCGGCCGCGCTCGGCGAGATCGACGCTTCGGTCGGCGAGCTCACGTCGGCGGCAACCGACGTCGCGTCGGCGGTCGAAGAGCAGTCGAGTGCGACCAAAACGATCGCGGACAACGTCGGCACGGTCGCGCGCGGGACTCGGGAAATCCAAGACGCGATCGCGCGCGTCGCCGACGCCAGCCTGCGCGTCGGCACGAGCGCCGGCGAAGTGCTGCTCGGCGCCGACTCGGTGGTCGGGCGCAACGAACGGTTGCGCGACAGCGTCGGTCAGGTCACGCAGGAGCTACTGTCGACCGGGGCTGATCAGCCCGTTCCGCCGCCATCGGCGATCGCCCGCAGGGAAGCGGGATTGACCCACGCCTGATCCCGGAAGCGCTCGCAGCGTTACGCCGCTCTTGTGACGCTCTTCTTCGCGGAATACTCGTGGCGGCCGGCGAGATAGGCTTGGTGGACTTCGAGCGCCTGCAGATCCACTTGCCCGATCTCGGGCCTGCCCAGCAAGAAGCCCTGCACACCGCGAATGCCGGGCGATGCCCGGTTGCCCGGGTCATGCGCGTTGCAGGCAAAATCGAGCAGCGTGCGGTTCTCGACGCCTTCGGCGATGAGATAGCTGCCGGTCTCGCGCGCGATCGCGATGATTCCGGCCAGCACGCCGCGCGCACCTTTGTCGCCGATCGCCTTCACCAGCAGCGAGCGATCGATCTTCACGAAATCGACCCGCAAGTTGCTGAGGATCTCGAGGCCCGCGTGACCGCTGCCGGTGTCGTCGAGCGCCATCCGCACACCGAGGGCTTGGAGTCTTTGCGCGCGCGCAATGATCGCCGCCTGATCTTCGATACGCCGCTCGGTGAGCTCGATCACGACGTTGCGCGGATCGATTCCGGCGGTGTGAAGCTGATCGACGAACACATCGGGATCGAACAGCGCGTGCGAGAGCGAGGCCGGGGCAACGTTGAGGAACAGCGTCGATCCGACCGGTAAGTTCGGCACCGCGGCGAGTGCCTTCCGAATGCAGAGCATGTCGAGTTCGTAGACGCAACGGATACGTTCCGCAATGTCGAAGGCTTCTTGCGGTCCGGCGAAGTCGAGCTCGGGCGCCGGGCGTGCGAGGGCCTCGAACGCGAGCGGACGCGTGCTGTCGATGTCCCAGATCGGCTGGAAGGCGACGGTCATCAGCTCCTCGGCGATCATCCGGCGAACGAGCTCGGCTTTGCGCGGAGAGAAGACATTGACGTCGTTGATGATATCGTCGAAGCAGACGATCGCGTTCCGGCCGGCGCGCTTGGCCTCGTACAGCGCCGTATCGGCGAGCTCATAGGGTTCTTGATCGAGCTGCGCTTCGCTCAGGTTGACGTAGCCGATGCTCAGCGTCGCTCCGAGGAGCTTCTTCTGCGACTCGTGGCGCAGTCGCGTCAACGCAATCTTCGCTTGGGTCGGGTCGGTCTCGACCAGCAGTAAGGCGAACTCGTCTCCTCCGACACGGTACGTGCGATCTTCCTGGCGCAGGTTGCGCAGCATCTCGCCGACGGCGGTCAGGACCTCGTCGCCGTGAGCGTGGCCGCGGGTATCGTTGACCGCCTTGAAATCGTCGACGTCGATCAACGCCAACGCCAACGCGTGGTGGTTGCGTCTGGCGCGCGCGATCTCGCGTGCGAAGTCATCGGAGAAGGCTCGATGATTACCGAGCTGCGTGAGGCTGTCGGTGAGCGCGGCCTGTTCGAGCGCGGCAACCTTCTCCTCGGATGCTTCGACGGCGGAGCGCCGGTAGCGCGCCAGCAGAATCGCCAGCCAGCCCATCAACATCAGCGCGAACACGGTCACGCTGCCGATCAACTGTTCGAGCCGCGTCGTGTCATCGCGATTGCGCTCTTCTTCGAGCAAGCTCGCGTCGAACGACTTCGACGAGATGAAATCCAAACGGCTGAGCACGGCCGCGAAGAGCGGGCGTACACGGGCGGATTCGATCAACCGACTCCGTTCGGCGTCGCCCCTCGCGGCTGCCTCGAGCACGCCACGGCCCGCCTGAAAGAATCGCTCCTGGTTCGACCAGAGATCGCGCACATCCGCAATCTTCGTGTCGGGTATGCGCTGGTAATCGGCGAAGGCGCCGTCGAAGTCCGAATCGGCGGCGATGAACTGCCGCGTTCGCTCGGGCACGCTTTGATTGAAGCGGCCGAGCACCTCGTCGTAGCCGCGTGCAAGGGCGAGCGCCATCAAACGCGCCTCGTCCGCGCGCGCATAGTCGTTCGACACGCGGCCTCCGCTGATCTGGCTGGCGACCATCGCATAGATGGCGAAGCTGCCGATCGCAGTGATGACGACGAACATCAGTCCGACGAAAAAGCGGGTGAAGGCCTCGTCGCGCCGCGTCCGGACCCTAAACATCGCGCCAATCGGCCGGGTACTTCACCGCGCGACCGTA